>JAEEGK010016515.1_pt1 | contig 16214 bp, 9 predicted proteins | sample 8958771 | NCBI WGS metagenome assembly JAEEGK01 (sample SAMN16246547, study PRJNA631951) | gut metagenome | biome: gut microbiome; feature: rumen; material: SC-attached | host: Bos | place: Iran: Karaj | collected 2018-10
CGTAAAAACGGTGAGAATAACGAAAATGAGTATGTATTTGAGTTGGTTTGTCATACTTTTGCACTTATTTTTGCGCAAATTTACACTAAAATCTCGAAAAAAGCAAATTTCTCATAAAAAATCACTAATTTTGCAGCCGAAATAATAAAAGAATCATTAAAACCAGAATGAATTCACAGAGTACGCCCGTACATATCAGGTTGTGGCATAAAGACTTTTGGTTGATGGCCATCGCCAACTTCTTGTTGGCAATGACGGTCTATATGCTCGTACCTACTATGCCCCGCTGGCTGATGGATGCCCAGCAGTTCTCGGCTCAGGATGCAGGTATTGCTATGGCTGCATTAGGAGTAGGACTGTTTGCACTTGGTGCATTCATATCTTATATGGTTCAGCACTATCGTAGAAACTTAGTGTGCATATTTGCCGTGCTGATTGAAGCACTATTGATTACAGCCCTGTATTATATAGATGGTTTGCACATGCGTGTGGCCGACCCTATGGTGGTTTTTGTGCATCGCTTTGCACAAGGTGCTGTGTTCGGACTGGCCCAGATGGTGCTGACGAGTACGCTGATTATCGATACCAGCGAGTCGTTCCAGCGTACTGAGGCTAACCACTCGGCTGCCTGGTTCTCGAGGTTTGCCCTGAGTATGGGTCCTATGGCAGGTTTGCTTATTGGGCGCATTGCTGGCTTCCACTATGTGCTGTTGGCAACCATGGCTTGTGCTATGGCTGTGGTGGTACTGGTGTTGCTGGTAAACTTCCCCTTCCGTGCGCCTCAGGACGATATCCCTACTGTTAGTTTGGATCGTTTCTTCCTGCCTCATGGATTTCCCCTGTTTGTAAACCTGCAGCTGGTAACCTTGGCAGTGGGCATTATCCTGTCAGTAGTGATGATAGAGCAGTTCTACTCGATGATGATGGTGGGCTTTGCTGTGGCCATCTTGTCGCAGCGCTTTGTATTCAAGAATGCTGAGCTGAAGAGCGAGGTGGTAACAGGTCTGATACTGATGGGTGTGGCCCTGCTGATGATGATCACACGCCATTTGCCTATCGTGATGTATGCAGCCCCGCTGTTTATTGGTATGGGTGTTGGTTTGATAGGTTCGCGCTTCCTGCTGTTCTTTATCAAACTGAGTCGCCATTGTCAACGTGGCACCTCGCAGAGCACCTTCCTGTTAGGCTGGGAGAGTGGTATCGCATGGGGTGTAGGCGCAGGTGTGGCTATCTTCCAAGGCAACGTTACAGCCGCGCTGATAGCTGCCTTGGTGCTGGTAATAGCTGCTTTGGCTATGTACCATTTTACACACAACTGGTTTACAAATAACAAAAACAGATAATTACCCTCGGCACAATGCTGCGTAAGGGCATGTTTCGCAACGATGCTGGTCGTCAGTTGGCACAAAAGCCATCTGGGCGTTATAGATATCGTCCAGCTGTTGGCGTAACAGCGTTATAAACTCATCCGAATAATCTGCTATATCAGTGATGGCTTCCTTACCAATCTTCAAGGTTGGGTCGTAATCCTCGCTACCTGCATGCTGAATAAACAGCAGGCATGGCGACACCATCTGTGGCGTCTTGTTACGCACGATATGGGCGTAGAGCAGGGTTTGCAGGAAGTAATCGCTATGGTCTTTGATGGCCTCCTGTGAGAAGATGGCTGCCACATCGGGCATGGCCTTCATCTGGCGTGAACCAGTCTTATAATCTACCACACGGATACGTTCCAGTCCTGTTTCAGGATCGGTAATACTATCCAAACGGTCGATGATACCAGCAATATACTGATTGTTCAGGGTGATGTTAACAGGCTTTTCGATACCAAGGATGCTGAATGGCGCCAAACGGCGATCGCACTCTAACAGCTGGCGCAGGTACTTGATAATCACCTCGCGATTAATAAGCTGCAAACCATCGAGTGGGGGCAGTGGGCGTGAGGCATCGTGGATATGGAAGAACTCCTGCTTGATGGCCTCATCAACCACTCGTTCTATGGTTACCTCTTCCTTCAGCAGATCGTCGATAGCCATTGTAGTGATGGTGGCTTTGGTTGCTACCAGATACTGGTATACCAATTGCGCGGCTTTGTGGAAGATGTTACCAAACAAACGGTTGTCAATCAAATCGTCCTCTGTGTTGTCGGGCTCTTTCAGCTCGCACACATAACGATAGAAGAAGCGCAGTTGGCAGCGCAGATAGGTGTTGATGGCTGTAGGACTGATGCCGCCTGCATCTTTGGCAAAACGGCGCTGTAGCTGACTCATCACCTCAGGCGTCTTGTTAATAGCCTGAGGGGCATGGAGCTGGGGTGTCTGTCCTGCTTTCAGGGTCTGGAACGTAATAGGAATCTTGTTCTCAACCATCAGTTGCAGCATAAAGCGCGACATCTCGGCTGTTTTACCATCGCTGGTGGCATTGTTATAAAGAATGGTTACATCTTTTGCACGTTGCAGCAAACGATGGAAATAATGCTCATAGATAGATACCTTGTAATCGATGGTGGTCAGTCCGTAGGCCTTACGCAAGGCGTAGGGGATAAACGAAGTATCGTTAACGCCACGTGGCATGTTACCCTCGTTGCATGAGAGCAGTAGCACATGATCGAAGTCGAGGTTTCGCGTTTCGAGCACACCCATCACCTGGATACCTTCGGCAGGTTCGCCATGGAAGGGGATAGAGGTGGTTGATATCAGCTGTACAATCAGGCGTTGTAGTGTTATCACATCCACCTTCAGTACGCCACTGTCCACTAAACCGCTTAATCTGTTAAGCAAGGTGTACATGCGAAAAAGACTCTCTGTATCGAGTGGCGAGTCGATAATAGGACTCTTTGAGGTAGCGATGGTTTGCGTAAGACTGATGAGCCAGTGCAGTAAGGGCTGGATATCAGTATAGCGTTGGCTGGCAAAATCGTCGGGCGTCAGTGTGGCGTAAGGATGGCGCTTGATACTTTCAACCCATCTACGTGCAAAGGTCTGCTTGCGCAGCGAGTAGCCATGCACCTGCATGTTGATGAGTGTGTTGATGAGCGAGGCTATAGATGTTTGTCCTAGTGGATAACCTGTGGTGATATTGATTTTATCAACATTCTTAGGCAGACAATGGATAACCGTTTGCAGCAAGCCCTCGTTGCAAAGCACAATGGCTGTTTTGCGACCATCGTTAATGCGATCGGCATCCAACCATTCGCTGATGTAACGGGCCTGGATATTCTCAGTAGGGGCCGAAATCAGGTTGATATGGCATGGTGGCACCTCATCTGTATCCTGATAGAAAATGGCTTTGCCCTGTTTTTCCAATCTGCTGAAGAGTGTTTGCTCAACCTTCTGCAACAGGTTGAAGCCGATAAATACATAAGTATCGTATTCAAACTCTAACGTTTCGTCCGTTGCTACCTGGCGATAGAGGGCGCCCTCGTAGGCCAGTTGCTTCTCGGCCAACTGCTGGTTGTAAGCATGATAAATCTCGCCAATATGGCTCCACAGGCGTAGGAATCGCTCTTTCAGTTCGGTATTATGATCCTCCGAGAAATTGCTGAAAAAGCGCTTAATCATCTCGCGCTGCTCTGGGGTGAGATACGAGGTGTCGTCGAGCTCGTGTATGTCGCGCAGGTTAGCCAGCACCTTATCGGCAGGCGCCATATTCTTATCCAAATCGTCGAAGTCGGAAAGCAACAGCTGTCCCCAACCATAAAAATGATCGAGCGTCTCGTCGATACCTGTACAGGCGGTAAACACACGATGCAGTTCGCATACCAGCAGGATAGGGTCGGCCACCTGCAGTTTAGAGTGCGAACGGAACAAATCGCTGATGGTAATATAAGCAGGGCTCCACAGGGGCTTTTGCGCCAAGCGTGCCAGGTGCTCGTTAAGGAACAACGATGCACGCTTGTTAGGGAACACCACAGCTACTCGTGATAGATTGGTGCCATATCTGGAAAGCAGGTCTTCTGCTACATGTTCAAGGAAACTCTTCATACTTCTTCTATCTTATTACTGTAAACGTACCACAGGTAGCCTTTGATGTTTTGGTGTCCCATCGACTGCAAAAGGTCCATATAACGACGTACCTGGTCATGGTATTCTGGGTTTGGATGGCCGAATTTAAAGTCGACCACAATCCACTCGTTGCCATCTGTCATCACACGGTCGGGGCGATGCTCCTTAACCTCGCCATCTTCAACAGAGAGAATGGTACACTCGTTAAAGAGCGTCCAACGCGACGAGAACCACGAGGCTACACGTGGGTCGGCCAGACGTTTACGCAGCATGGTGGTAATCTTCTCGGCAGTCATCTCCTCGTCGTACAGAATACCCTCGAATTGCAAACGCTGCAGGGCTTCTGGAATATCCTTCTCTGTCTGGATGGTAGAGAAGATTTCGTGCAATACGCTACCAGCTTGGATATAGCGGTGTTGCTGATCCAGCTCGTCGCCCTCGATAAAGTCGCGACTACGATTACTCTGACGGAAGTTTACTTTACTTTCGAAGTTGCGGATGGCCACATGCACGGCCTCTGACTTCTGCAGGAAGGGGTTCTTGCTGGGTTCTTTTTCTTTCTGCTCAGTCTCGCCAACAGTGAACGAACCCATCGAGAATACAATCGCTGCGTCATTGTTCTCCATACCCTCCAACTGGGCATCAGGCATATCGCTAGCCACTAAAGGCAGACAGAGTTCTATCAAGGCCGAACGTGAGTTCTTAACGCCACGCTTACCAATCACAAACAAACTCTTAGCGGCACGAGTAAAGGTCACGTACAGCAGATTCAGATTGTCTACCATGTTCTGCAGGTGCTCGTGCAGGTAATCACCTTCGTAGATGGTGCCTAACATTGCCTTCTGACTATAGTCGATAGGCACAATGGGCAGATCGTTGAAAGGTGCCTCGTTAGGTTGGCACCAGATGATGTTATCAGTTGTTTTCTCCAAAGGCCAGTCGCAGAAGGGGATTATGACGTGGTCGAACTCCAAACCCTTTGATTTGTGGATGGAGATCAGACGGATACCATTGGTTTCATCGCTCTGGATAGTCTTCTTGCAAAGCGACTCTTCCCATTCAGTCAGGAATGCCTGGATATCTGTGGTATTTTCGTTGACATAGTTGGCCAACTGGTCATAGAAGGCACACAGGTATGCACCTTGCCCCTCTAAGCGGTGTAACTCGAAAATGGCATAAATCTTCTCAGCCAGCTCGTAGAGTGGTAAGGTTAAGAGCTCATCAAAGTGGGCAATATAAGCCTCGGGTAGGTAGGCATCGAGGTCGGCACCTGCTATCATAAACTCGTTATCACTCAGTTCTTTGCCCTGAACGGTGCAGAGCCAGGTTTTAACAATGGCTGCCTTGGTAAGTTGGTCGTCGGGCGTTAGCAGGAGTTGCAATGCCTGAATCATCAGGCATACAGCACTCGATGCATCTAAGCGGAATGCCTCATCGCTCACAATGCTTACTGAGGGCAGATGCTCTAGAAAATACTGGGCAATAATGGGTATATGGAAGTTATAGCGCACCAGAATGGCGATATCCTTCTGACTAACGCCTTGGCCGATGAGTTCGCTCACGTTTTCAGTCATGTGGGCAAGTACCTCTTCCTGATACTCTTCATTAGGCAACAGTTCTATGGTAATCTTGCCTTCTTGTGGCTTGCTCTCTGGAACCTGCTGGGTTACGTCGGCATAGGCCTTCTTTAGCTGGTCGCGTTCATTGCAGTTCAACTCCTCGAGTGCTGCATACTCTAAGTTAGCAGCATGGGTAAAGAACTGGTTGTTGAAATCGATGACGTTACGCGTAGAACGGTAGTTGGTTGAGAGTGATTTAATCTCCATGAGCATGGCATTAAACTGCTGCTCGATACCATTCAGCAAGCGCCAGTCGCCTGAGCGCCAACGATAGATACTCTGTTTTACATCGCCCACAATCAGATTGCTGCCATCGTCATGACTCATGGTTTCTGAAAGCAGCACCTTGAAGTTCTGCCACTGGATGGTAGAGGTGTCCTGGAACTCATCAATCATCACGTGCTTGAGTTGGGTTCCTATCTTTTCGAAGATAAAAGGCGAGTCGCTGCCATCAATGAGCGAGTGAAGCAGTTGCTGGGTGTCGCTCAGCAAAAAGCGGTTATCTGTCTCGTTAATCTCGCGTACCTTTTTCTCAATGCTGCTTAGCAGGCGCAGCTGGTTGAGATGACGCAAGGTGAGATTGGCCGACTGGAATATTTTCCATTGCTTTTCTTGTGCCTCTACAGCACATTTCAGTATCTGTAGTAGCGATGCCTCAACCACATTCAGCACGGCATCGCGCTGTGGGTGGGTCTTGGGGCACCACTTCTCGATATTCTCCAAATGATTATTCACCGTTGCTGTGATAATGCTTGGATCGAAAGTGCCCTTACGGAGCTTGTTGAAGAAACTGGCGATGCCTCGCTGCTTACTCGACAGATCGTCTGCACTCAAACCTTCGCCTTCGAGGGTGTCGAAGAACGATTCGCCAATCTCTTTCATATAGCCCTCGGCTGACTTCTTCAGCTCGCGCAGGGTGGTGGTATAGTTCTCAAAGAATCCTTCCTCGCCCATCTTCTGCTCGAGGGTGAGGCTCACCTCTTTATAATAGTCCTTAAAGATGTTCTGACCAAACTTCTTAATCTGTGCAATCACGTTCCATGACTTGTCATCAGAGATATTCTCCATGATGTACTTCAGAATCCATTGCAGCATCACATCTGTTGTAGTCAGATCTTCAATCAGCTGGTCGACAGCCAACTCTTCCACCTGATAATCGTTCAATCCAATACGCAGGTTGGTGGTCAGGTCGAGTTCGCGTGCCATATTGCGTAGCACACTCTGAAAGAACGTGTCGATGGTCTCCACACGGAAATAGTTGTAGTTGTGGGTCAGGTTGTTAAGTGCCAACCCGGCTCGCTCGCTGATGACCTCTGGCTTAAGACCAGTCTTTGTTTGAATGTTCTGCAGATATTTGTCTGATTCCGGCAACTGTTTCCAAATACCATATAGCTGACTGAGAATACGCATCTTCATCTCCTCGGTAGCCTTGTTGGTAAAGGTTACTGCCAGGATGTTGCGATAGCTCTGCGGATTCTCTACCAGCAGACGGATATATTCGGTGGCCAGGGTGAAAGTCTTACCACTTCCAGCACTGGCTTTATATACGGTGAGTGATTTCTGTGTTTCGTTTACCATCTTCTGAATAGTTCAAATTCCACCTCTACACCAATACGATCGAAGTGGGTGTTACGGAAACTGGCAAAGGCACCAACCGAGATATACCTGTTGGTAAAGCCATAGCCTAATTCGTAGTAGGGGCGCGAATCCTGCAGCAATACGCCGCTCAGATAGAAGCGCTCTTTCTCAATATATTTTCCCAGGTAGGGAATCCATGTGGCCACCAACATGGGTGATTCGTACGACACGTTACCACGCAGATAATAATCTGACAGGTTGTACACACGACTACGTAGCAGTTGGAAGTTTCCGCTCCAGTCGTCGTCCCATCCTTCGGGCAGATTCTCGTCGCGGAAGTTAGCGAAGTCCACAAACAGGTTGTCCTTCTTGTTGGTATAGAAACCTGCACCAGCACGCATGTTAAGCAATCGCAAGCCCGGAATCTTCTTCTTCCACTGGGCATCAAACTCCCAGCGCTCGTATTCCAAATCCGACTTGTTAACACCCTTCACGCCTCGCTCGTAATCTACCGAGAGAACGGGGCCACGATTCAGCCAAGGCGAGAACTTCAGACCGATGCTTGGTGCAAAGCTTCGATATTCTGTTGGCATGTCGTAACACTTCATCAACTCTTTGTTAACAGCCGAACGGCGATGGTATATGAAACCTGTTTCGATATCCAACCAGTCGAACACCATGATATTGTTGATGATGCTGAAATGCTGGTCCTTGAACTTGTCCATATCCGTATTATCGAAGTTGATGGTGTCCTGATGGGCAGCGTTAATCACATCCATTACCGTAGATGTGCTGATACGGTTGCCATTACCAAACACAACCTCGGTATATCCGTTACGTTTTGGGTTGTACGTCATACGGAGTGGTGCCGTAAAGTAGAACTGGTGCTCCTTGAAGGTGTAACCAAACGTGGGGTTGAGCGTTAGATAACGGTGAGCCGAGAAGTTGTACTGCGAACGGAAGCGCATCTTATAACGCACACCACGGGAATGACTGTAACTTACGTACATCGGGTTGATGATAGGCGACATACTGAAGTTGGCTTCCTCCGATTCTGCCTTGATAGGTGTAACCAGGTTCTCGCCAATGGTGTCCCAGAAAATCTTCTTCCAGAGTCGCTGTTTCTTGGGCAGCGTGTCTTGTGCCATCGAGTCCTGACGGTTTTTCTGATCGTAGGTCTCGTATATCTGCTTGTCGGTTTCTGTAAGTGTTATGGGACGAACCTCATCCATCAGATCCCTGCTATCCATCCTTTCTACAGAATCGGGTAGCGTCTTGTCGCAGTTATAGTTGGCATCGAACAGAGCCGAAATCCTGTTGCCCATGAACCGGAACGTAGCTGCTGTGGTGCATTTGGCAGGCATGATAGAGCGTCCGCCTTCTTCGCCTTGCGTAATCTCTGTGCGGAAGGTGAGCATATCATACTCGCCATTCAGCAGTGTTCGGATAATACGCCCGGTGTTGGTGTCAACGATGGCATAACCATTCAGCAACTGCGTGTTGTATATCTTCGGACGGAATTCCAGACGAGTGGTGCCGTCGTGCTGAAGCTTCTGGGTAAAACGGTAATACCTGCGATTGCATTTGTTGAAGGGTGAGAGCATGTGCCCATCGTACAAGTCGATATCGTAGATGTTGGGCGTCATGTAGTCGAGCAGGGTAGGGAGTGCCTTACGGTTACGACGGATGGTGCCTGATAGCAACTGGTTGGTGATGTCGTAATCGTGCGCATTTGCAAATACTACTTTGCTGTACGACTCACGGATATAATCTCTCTCATCCTTGGCCATCACATACATCGAGGGGATGAGCCACAGTATGGCATTGCGCTTATCCACATGGTATCGGAACTTGGCGTACACCTGATCCTCAAGGCTGTCGATGGCTGTTGTATTGGCCTGCTGGTAATTGTAGATACGATTCAAGATATTCAGCGAATCCCGTTTGTTGCTCGCTGATACACTCATGACCATACTCGTAAGTATGGCGGCCAGTAGTGTTTTGGTGAATAGTTGATCGTATCTCAAAGTTTTTACTCTTTTTTAATCCAGTTTTTCTTTCAGGTATTTACCTGTCAGACTCTCTTTGCATGTCACCACTTGTTCGGGCGTTCCTGCTATCACTAGGTTACCACCCTTATCGCCGCCATCTGGTCCTAAGTCTATCACATGGTCGGCACATTTGATGACCTCCATGTTGTGCTCAATAATCAGAATGGTATGGCCTCGTGTTATCAGGGCCTCGAAGGCTTTCAGCAGGCGCTGTATATCGTGGAAATGCAGACCAGTGGTAGGCTCGTCGAAGATAAAGAGCGTGGGCTCCTGTTTCTCCTGTCCGATAAAGTAGGCCAGTTTTACACGCTGGTTCTCACCACCAGAGAGCGACGATGAGTTCTGGCCCAGTTTGATGTACCCTAAGCCCACATCCTCGAGCGTCTTCAAACGCTTAACGATGACGTTCTCGCCACCCTCTTCAAAGAATGTGATGGCCTCTGAGATAGTCATATTCAGTACATCATCAACACTCTTGCCACGATAGTTTACATCCAGAATCTCTTTCTTAAAGCGATGACCATGACACGCCTCGCACTCCAGTACTAAGTCGGCCATAAACTGCATCTCTACCGTGATGGTACCTGCACCCTTACACTCCTCGCAACGTCCACCATCGGTATTGAACGAGAAGTATTGTGGCGTAAAGCCCATTTGTTTGGCCAGTGGTTGCTGGGCATACAGCTCGCGAATAGCATCGTAAGCCTTTACATATGTAGCAGGGTTAGAGCGTGTACTCTTGCCTATGGGGTTCTGATCTACAAACTCAATATGCTTGATAGCCTCTACGTCACCATCCAGTCCCAGATATTCGCCTGGTGCGTCGCAAGCCTCGCCAATGCGTCGTCGCATGGCTGGATACAAGATGCCTTTGATGAGGCTCGACTTTCCTGAGCCTGATACGCCTGTTACCACAGTCATCACGTTAAGAGGTATCTTTACATCGATACCTTTCAGGTTGTTCATACGAGCACCTTTGATGGTGATGAATCTGTTCCAAGGACGACGCGATGGGGGCACAGGAATCTCTTCCTGGTGCAACAGGTATTTTACTGTGTAGCTCTTTGGCCACTTGGTGAGCGAGGCTTTGTTTACCTCTTTGGCATCGCCATCAAACACAACCTCACCACCCAGGCGTCCTGCATCAGGACCAATATCTATCAGGTGATCGGCAGCACGCATGATATCCTCGTCGTGCTCTACTACAACCACCGTATTACCTAACGATTGCAGCTCCTTCAGTACGTGAATCAAACGGTCGGTATCTCTCGAGTGCAAGCCAATACTGGGCTCGTCGAGGATATACAATGAGCCAACCAGCGAACTACCCAGCGATGTACACAGGTTGATACGCTGACTCTCACCACCCGAGAGCGAGTTCGACAGACGGTTGAGGGTAAGATAACCCAGACCTACATCGAGCAAGAACTGCAGGCGACTCTTGATTTCTGTTAACAGACGCTTTCCAATCTCGGCATCGTGCTGGTCGAGCTCCAAGCGCTCAAACCACTCCTTTACCTTTACTACTGGCATTTGCACCAGGTCGGTAATGCTGCGTCCGCCAATCTTTACGTAATCGGCCTCGGGTTTTAAGCGTGTGCCATGACACTTTGGACAAGTGGTCTTGCCACGGTAGCGTGCCAGCATCACACGGTATTGTATTTTGTACTGATTCTCCTGAACCATCTCGAAGAAGGCATCGATACATGGACGTTCCTTCTTGCCTTTATCCGAGGGTAGTCCGTGCCACAGCCAATCCTTCTGTTTCTGAGTCAGGTTCATGTATGGCTCAAAGATGGGGAAATCATCCTTGGCCGCGTGGCGACAGAACCAGTCGAGCCACTCTTTCATTTTCTCGCCATGCCAACAAACCACACAACCATCGTAAACAGACAGGGTGGTGTTGGGGATGACTAATTTCTCGTCGATACCAACAATACGTCCAAAGCCCTGACACTCAGGACAGGCACCTGCTGGCGAGTTGAACGAGAACATCTGGTCGGTAGGCTCTTCAAAGGTCATACCATCAGCCTCGAACTTCATCGAGAAATCGTAGAAGATGGTAGGTGGGAATAGCAAGCGCAACTCACCATGACCTTCGTAGAAAGCAGTCTCGGCTGAGTCGACCAAACGGGCAATCACATCCTTGGTGTCGTCCACACTCATGCGGTCGATGACCAGATAGATATTCTCGTCGTCGAACTTACCAGCTGCCAGATAATCATCTATTCGTTGGAAATCATTGTTTACGTAGATGCGGGCATAACCTTCCAACTGGTAGGTCTTAAGCTGTTGCTCCATAGATCGCCCTTCGCGCAGATGGATGGGGGCCATCACTACGAATCGGGTGCCTTTCGAGAACTCCAGCATCTTCTGTACCACATCCTCGGTAGAGTGCTTCTTCACCTCGCAACCACTGATGGGCGAATAGGTATGACCTATGCGGGCAAACAGCAGGCGTAGATACTCGTAAATTTCTGTGCTGGTGCCCACGGTGCTTCGTGGATTCCTTGATATAACCTTCTGCTCGATAGCGATGGCAGGCGGTATGCCGCGAATGAAATCACACTCAGGTTTGTTCATTCTTCCAAGGAACTGTCGGGCATAGCTCGACAAACTCTCTACATAACGGCGTTGGCCTTCGGCATACAATGTGTCGAAGGCCAAAGATGATTTGCCGGAGCCACTGACTCCGGCAATCACAACAAATTGGTTTCGGGGAATTTTAACGTCAATATTCTTAAGGTTATTAACGCGTGCCCCTTTTATCTCTATTGAATCACTCATTCATTATTAAAGAATACTCTTCACGGCCTCGAGCATGCCTACGCTCTTAATGAGGTCGAGATCCTGCTTCACCATAGCGTTCAGACCAGGAACCTTGTTCAGGTCCTCCTGCCAGATGAACTCGGCGCCCAGCACACCATCGGTAACCTTCTGTGTGTCGCCTGTTGCCCAGAGCTCCTTCAGCAGGTCCATAATCTTCTGGTCGTCGTTTGGTACAATCTCAACGCCATCCTCGCGCTTACCACCCTTGTAGTAGGTGATGATAGCAGCCAGACCGAATACCAATCCCTTAGGCAGCTCGCCCTTGCGCTCCAGGAATGTCTTTACGCCGGGCAGGTCGCGAGCCTGGAACTTGGGGAATGAGTTCAGCATGATGCTGGTTACCTGGTGGTCAACGTATGGGTTGTCGAAACGCTCCAGTACGTCGCCAGCAAACTTCTCGAGCTCGTCCATAGGCAGGTCGAGTGTCTGCATCAGCTCTTCAAACTGAACTTTGTGGATATATTTGCCGATTACCTCGTGGTTGCAGGCATCGCGTACGATGTTAACACCACTCAGGAATGCTACAGGGCTCAATACGGTGTGAGGACCATTCAGCAGGGTAACCTTACGCTTGTGGTAGGGCTCCTCTGATGGTACAAAGAGTACGTGCAAGCCAGCCTTGTCAGCGGGGAACTCCTCGGCAACCTCTTTTGGTGCCTCGATTACCCACAGGTGGAAGTTCTCGGCCTGTACTACCAGGTTGTCGCGATACGAAATCTTCTCCTGAATCTCGGCAATCTCCTTGCGTGGGAATCCTGGTACGATACGGTCAACGAGGGTAGCATATACGCCACAAGCCTCCTCGAACCACTTCTTGAAGTCGTCGCCAAGGTTCCACAGCTCGATATACTTATAAATGCAATCCTTGAGCACGTGGCCGTTCAGGAAAATCAGCTCGCAAGGGAAGATAATCAGTCCCTTGGTCTTGTCGCCGTTGAAAGTCTGATAACGACGGTACAACAGCTGAACCAGCTTACCTGGGTAGCTGCTTGCAGGTGCATCCTCGAGTTTGCATGAGGGATCGAAAGCAATACCAGCCTCGGTTGTGTTCGAGATAACGAAACGAATCTCAGGCTGATCGGCCAGAGCCATGAAAGCGGCATTCTGGGTATATGGGTTCAAAGCACGACTAATCACATCAATACGCTCCAGGGTGTTAACGGGCTTGCCGTTCTCGCGACCCTGCAGATTTACATGGTACAGACAGTCCTGAGCATTCAGCCAGTCAACCATACCTTTCTCGATAGGCTGAACCACAACAACCGAACCGTTGAAGTCGGTCTTCTGGTCCATGTTCCAGATAATCCAATCAACAAATGCACGGAGGAAGTTTCCTTCGCCAAACTGAATAACCTTTTCAGGCATAACGCTCTTAGGAGCAAACTGTTTGTTTAGTGGTTTCATTTCTAAATATTGTTTTAATTGTTATTATTTGCGAGTGCAAAGATAGGCGAATTTTGTGATACTTCCAAATTTGAGGTTACTAAATTCCTAAAAAACCACGAAAACCTTTGCGCTAAATTTTGTTGATGTCAACATAGCCATGCATCACGGCATAGATGGTAAGTGCCGAAACACTCTTCATGCCCAGTTTGTCCATGATGTTCTTGCGATGGGTAATCACCGTTGCCAAGCCGATGTTCAGCTTGTCGGCAATCTCCTTGTTGATATATCCCTGTACAATCAGCGACATCACTTCGATTTCGCGATCCGACAGGATTTTCTGACTCAAGATAGCTGGCATGGGTGGCAGATGCTCGCCTTTGCCATGAGCGTGCTGCTCCAGCATCAGTAACGAGCGTACCAACTCGGGTTCGGGCACGTTTACACACAGACATTTAAAATCTGACAGTTGCGACATGGTGTCGAGCGACAACGTGAGCACGATAGTTTTGCGCTTGTTCTCTGTAAAGAATGCCATGTTCTCCACCACTACCGACATGGCAGTAAAGTAGTGGAAATAACTCTCGGGCTCGTTGGCTTGAAGTTCTGATAACGATCCGAATATGTCAACCGTCATGATAGGCATGACGTTCTGGAGAATAGCCTTCAACCCCAATGCCGAGAGGGTATTGGGGTCGATGATAGCTATCTTGGGTCTATTGTTCATGATAAGAATCCTAATAATGCACCAGCGGCTACAGCCGAACCAATCACACCAGCTACGTTAGGACCCATGGCGTGCATGAGCAGGAAGTTGTGACGGTCGTACTCCAGACCGAGGTTGTTAGATATACGTGCTGCCATTGGAACGGCGCTTACGCCGGCGTTACCAATCAGCGGGTTCAGTTTCTTGCCTTCGGGCAGGAACAGGTTCATCAGCTTAACAAAGCAAACACCCGATGCGGTGGCAATCATAAAGGCCATAGCACCAAGGGCAAAAATCTTGATGGTGTTGAAGGTGAGGAACTCGCTGGCCTGTGTTGAGCAACCAACGGTTAAACCTAACAGCATTACAACGATGTCGTTGAGTGCGGCACCAGCAGTCTTTGCCAAACGGGTGGTCTTGCCACTCTCCTTCAGCAGGTTACCAAAGAACAGCATACCCAGCAAGGGCAGGCCCGATGGTACGATGAAGGTGGTGAGCAACAAGCCGATGATGGGGAACAGAATGCGCTCTGTTTGTGATACCTCGCGACCAGGCTTCATCTTGATAACGCGCTCCTTATCGGTGGTAAGCAGACGCATGATGAATGGCTGGATAACAGGTACCAATGCCATGTAGCTATAGGCACAAACGGCGATGGCTCCCATCAGGTTGGGCGACAGCTTTGAGCTGAGGAAGATAGCGGTTGGACCATCAGCACCACCGATGATGGCGATACCAGCAGCCTGCGAGGGTTCGAATCCCATAGCCAAGGCCACCATATAGGCACCAAAAATACCAAACTGTGCTGCAGCGCCAATCAGCATTAACTTGGGGTTAGCCAACAGGGCTGTAAAGTCGGTCATGGCACCAATGCCCAAGAAGATAAGTGGTGGATACCAGCCCTGACGCACACCTTGATAGAAGATGTTAAGCACAGAGTTATCCTCGTAAAGTCCTATCTCAAGTCCTGCATCAGCGCGGAAGGGGATATTGCCAAGAATGATGCCCAGTCCGATGGGGACGAGCAGCAGTGGCTCAAAGTCTTTCTTGATGGCAAGCCAGATAAAGAAGGCTCCCACAGCAATCATGATCAGGTTTCCTACCGTAGCATTGGCAAAGGCCGTGTAGGTAAGAAACTCATGAAAGTTCTGTATGATAAACTGTCCTAAATCCATAGTTTCATTTTACAATTTTATGATTGTCCAATAGTGAAATAGTCCAATTGTCCAATTATCCAATGGTCAGGAGCACAGAACCTTCCATCACGCTCTCACCGGCTTTCACGGTGATCGAGGTTACGGTGCCAGAGTACTCGCTCTCGATGTTGTTCTGCATCTTCATAGCTTCGAGCACCAGCACTACGTCGCCCTGCTTAACGGTGTCGCCTACGTTCACCTTCACATCGATGATGGTGCCTGGCAGTGGTGCCTTAATGGCCTGACCTGAGCCAGCGGCTGCAGGCTTTTCGGCTGCGGGTGCAGCTGCAGGGGCTACCGAAGGACGAGCCACTGTCTTAGGTGCTTCTACGCGAACCTTCTTGAGTGTACTTGTGGGGTTGATGGGCTGCTTCAGCTCAACGTCGAAACGTACGCCATTTACTACTACTTTGGCTACGTTGCCCTCCACTTCTTCTATCTCTACGTCGTAATCAACGCCTTGTACTTTATACTGATACTTATTCATATTGTTCAACGGATTTCTGGGGTTGTTGGAATTTTGGGTGCATGATGTGATGTTGGGATGACAGGCTTCGAGAAGTGCGTCATCTGACTGCCTTCGTCGCTCCATCCTGTTTCACGTGCCTTGATGGTAATGATACCACTCTCAACATCGTGAACATCATCCTGATACTGCTTCAGGGCCATAGATATAACGGCTATGTAAACCTCCTTGTCTATACCCTTGGTCTTTAAACCGTCCTGCAGAATATTACCTGTGGCATGTGCCAGGTCGTGGGTAACCTCAACAGTTTTGGTAATAGGTTTGATGGGCTGGGTGTTTGCCACCTTCTTGGCCATCTCGATATTACGCATAATGATTCCGA
>JAEEGK010016516.1_pt1 | contig 16214 bp, 9 predicted proteins | sample 8958771 | NCBI WGS metagenome assembly JAEEGK01 (sample SAMN16246547, study PRJNA631951) | gut metagenome | biome: gut microbiome; feature: rumen; material: SC-attached | host: Bos | place: Iran: Karaj | collected 2018-10
TTCCTGTTTGTTGTGGATAACTTGCGGAAAAGGAGTATATTTTAGCAAAACAACCATGTCATGCGGCAAGGGCTTATCATGTTCAACAGCGCTGGCGAGATAGAAAAAATAGAACAGTATTTTGCCGAGTTGTTCAAAAGACTCGGACATGGCGCCGCCACGGCCACAGGGGAGAAATTCTTCCGCATGTGGGAGGAGGCCTGCCATCCGGAGCCGTTTGCCGTTCCGCCGGAAGGACTTAGAATTGGCGAAACAACGCTTATTCCTGCTGAAAAAGACAAAGATATCCACCGCGTGGCATGCCTTTCATGGGATGCCGATGGGCAATGTCCATCGCTACTGATTGAAACGACGGAAAAAAGCATCATCCAACGGCTTGGCTTCAAAGACGGCGCATTGGTGTTCGGCGAATCCATTGAAATCACTGCGGCCATGCCAGAAGAATCCGAAGGCGAAAAGGTCGAAGTCATGTCCGAAGTCGCGAAAATTATCAAACGCGATTATCCGCAGATGGATCTGAAAAACGTCAAGAAGGAATACGTCAAGAAAGCGCTGAAGGAACTGCAGGAATCCCAGCCGAGCAAGACGGTGAAAAAACTGATCCGCCGAACAGGCTTGTATAAAGAGTTGATGGCAAAAGTGTTGTCGGAAATGGCGCAAGATGAGCGAGATGCCCAGCTGGCGTTCACGTTCGATGACGATTCATCGGCCAACGCCATAACGGCCACCAAGCCGGAAACCGCGCTGGAAGGCGTCATTCCCATGCGCGGTGATTGGGAAGTACGGCGTGATCTGGATCTTCTATGCGAGACGGAAGATCGCCAGCTGCGTTGCGAAGAGATGTTCGAATTGTCCTTTGAAGGCGCGAAAACCATCGTTCCCTTCCATGACAACATGCAGGTCATACAGTTGCCGTTGCCGTCCGATTTGTCCATTCCGTTGCGCGAAGGTAGTCGTCTGGAGCTGTATCCAGCAGGCATGCCGAAAGCGACGGTCGGATACTTCAACGTCGATGTTTTGGATGAATCCGCGTTCATCGGAACAATCACGTGGGATGCGACTCCCCCCCTCTCCGTCGACGGCGAGCTTCGCGGCAAGCCACGCAAGAGTCCACAAGGCTATGTGACAAAAGTCGTGAACATGATGCGCGACACGACACAGGACCGCGCGATGACAGGCCATTTGGCCTTGCGCGGCATGCTGGGCATCATGCCGCTGCCGTATTTCTATCCCGCAGAGGAAACCACGGCGGAATTTCCAAAATTAGACATGCAGCAGACCCGCGCCGTGCGGGCCTGTCTGGACATGCGGAACGCGGCCGTTCTTGTGCAGGGGCCGCCCGGAACAGGCAAGACGTCCGTTTTGGAGCAAGTTGTTCGTGAATTGGCGAAACGCCATCAGCGGATTCTCGTGACGGCGCCGTCCAACACAGCTGTCGATAACATCTGCCGCCATCTGTTCGATCTGCCGTTGCTACGCCATGCGGCTTCGAAGGAAGCCATTCGCAGCGATGTGGCGAAACGTTGCTGGTCTGGCGACGCGACGCTTTTCAGTCGCTTCACGACAAAAGCGAAACAATCGCAATGTGAAATCCACGCGGGAACGCACATCGGCATACTGCGATCGCCGATTCTCGCGTCTCGCATCGCGGATGAAGGGCTGTTCGATGTCATCGTATTCGATGAAGCGGGCATGTCCGGAAGTTCGGAAGTCCTTACCTGCGTGTGTCTTGCGAAGAGGGCATTCTTCTTTGGCGACCCCAAGCAGCTACCGCCCTTCCCGCTCTCGGACGTCGTGTGGGAACAATTGGGCGACGCGCATGAAATGACGCAATTCCAGCGGTATTTCATCGGCGGCGGCTTCATGGGCTGGCTGCAGGATTGCCGTAAGTTCCCTGTCATCATGCTGAAAACATGCTACCGCTGCCAGAATCCGCGCCTCATGCATTTTTCGTCGCAGTTGTTCTACGATGCGCAAGTAACTACGAACGGTTCGGCGGAATACTACAAACTGTCTTACAAAGAGCGCGAAGCGAAATATCCACCGCAGACATTGAAATTTTTGAGCACGTCCAGCCTGCCAGATTGGTTGCGGCATGAACAATTGCGGCTGGAAGGCTTCCAGCCAGGCTATGAAAACTACGCGGAAGCGGTTGTCTGCACATCGCTGATGCTCGCCTTCGTGAAGCAGTATCCGCGGGATGAAGTCTGCTTGATCACGCTGTACAAACGACAGGCGAAATTGATCCGCGTCATGATGCGGTTGAATCGACCAGACGATATGGATGAAGCTGAATGGGAAGCATTTACACATGATCGTATCTCGACCGTCGATAGTTTCCAAGGTGGCGAAAGCGACGTCGTCATCGTGTCGTACGTCCGTTCAGGCGAACATGGCATCGGTTTCGTGAACGACGCAAACCGCGTGAATGTGACGCATACACGAAGCCGCCGTGAAATGGTGGTTGTCGGTGACTTGGAGCATTTAACGGAACGTTCGGACAATCGCATGTTCACACGGATGCGCCACGGCTTCGAACGCGACGGCGTCGTAGAGGAGCTGACGCTGACGGACTATAACGCTTTGGCGGCGGATGTGAAGACGACGCCCGAACTAAGCGCTCATGTCCAAATGCCTTCAGCGGAAGACGGCAAGCCCGTCCAGTTGCAACTGTTTGAATGACAACCATTAGGAGATGCATGCCATGAACATTCGCGGTTCATTTCTTTCAGCGGTTTTGGCGATGACGGTATTGAGCGGATGCAGAAGTGTGGATACTGCGAATGATTGGATCTATCAGCTGGATGACAATCAGCTCGCCATCCTGAAGTATCTTCGTCCTCTTTCGCCCTTGCAATCTCTAATTGATAGACGGTCTCCCTACATTATGGATGATCAGTTTCTTCGTGATCCTAAATTCCTGCCTGTGCATTTTCTGGTTGACGGCAAGTCTTCCGACGATTTGACGTGGGTGGAATCGGGCCGTCATGGAACATTGCACGATGACCATCAGGATAAAGCGACAGCAGATCAAATACGTTGGAGCGATACTGTAAGATACCGCTGCAAAGAATTTCCTCTTATGTTGGATGTGACGTTGACCCATTATCGAGGGTATTCCGTCATTGAATATGATTCTGTCCTGACCAATGAACAGGACGTATGTTCGCCGCGTATCCAGAATCTGCGAGCTATTGATGAAATCATCGACCATCAGGCGGGAACGTATGTGCTTCATGCCGTGCGTGGAAGCACATGTTCCTTCACAGATTTTGAGCCGCTCAGCCAGCGGTTAAACGGCACTGCCAGTTATGCCGTCACGAACGGAAAATGCACAAGCGACTACATGCCATGCTTCAATTTAGAGAACGCCACGGCGGGCACAGGCATCATCGCCGTGCTGAATTGGCAGGGAAACTGGAAGGTTGATTTCACACAGGAGGCGGACGGTGTCCGCATGACTGGCGGGCAATATCAGACGGATTTCGTGCTACAACCGCATGAATCCGTGCGGTTTCCAAGCGTGGTCCTGATGCCCTACAAAGGCGATTGGCTGGATGGGCAAAACGAATACCGCCGTTGGCTGATAAAGGAGAATCTCTGCCGTTATCAAGAGACGAACATTCCACCGACCAACGCTTTGATCTGTCCAGACGCTCCTACTGCAGCAGGCGATCTGGCGACGTTCGAACTGTACAAAAAGACCGGTGTGACGAAACTTTTGGACAAATTCAACAAAGACGCGGGATGGTATGACATGGCAGGCCATGAATGGCCATTTACGGGAAATTGGTTTGTCAAAAAAGAGAACTATCCAAATGGTCTGAAACCATTGAGCGATGCCGCGCATGGTGAAAACCTGCAATTTGCGTTATGGCTTGAGCCTGAACGCATTGTCGCGGGCACGAAAGCGGCAAAGGATTTAGCGGGAAAGGTCATCGCGTTAGGTGCGGACGGAAAAGCCGTCGATGACACGCAAGTGCCTGTCGGAACAACGCTTCTCGTGAATTACGCGGATCCATCTGCCGTGGATTACGTTGTTGACATGTTGGACAAAGTCATTACGGAGCATGGCGTCGATCAGTATCGGCAGGATTTCAACATGTTTCCGGGGCCGTATTGGGCGGCGTGGGACGCGAAGGAGGCGGAGCGACTTGGCTACCCGCGTACGGGAATTACGGAAAACCATTACGCCGACGGTTATCTGCGCGTTTTCGCCGAACTGCTGGAACGCCATCCGAACATGTTCATCGACGCCTGCGCGAGCGGCGGCATGCGTTATGATCTGGAGACATTGCGTTACGCGTTCCTCCATACGCGCTCCGATTTTTGGGCGGATATTGAAAGCGCTCAATGCCAGACATTTGGATGCGCCTCCTGGATTCCCTACTGGGGCACTGGATTCGCAAATCTCTCGTTGTATGACGTACGTTCCCACATCGGCAACAGTATTGGTGTAGGAGCGAGCGATGAAGCGGGAGCCGAGAAGCTGAAGGAGGCGTTGACAGAATGGCGGTCGCTTGTCAAATATCTTCAAGACGACTATTATCCTCTGACGGCATATGCAGGCAAGAGCCGCAATCCAATGGCCATACAGTTCGGCAAGGCTGAAGAAGGCATGATCATCGCCTATTTCCGCGAAGACGGCAGCGTACATGTCATGCCGCGCGGCCTGAATCCGGAAGGCATGTATCATATTTGGAACCGCGACAAAGAGAAAGAAACCATGCAGGAAAAGAGCGGAGCGGAAATCATGGGAGGACTCACGATTGAATCAAAAGCGGCCACGGCCATCGTCATGCAGTATCGTCTTAAATAATTAAATAACAACAACAAAGGAAAGATTCATGATCGAAATCACGAATTATCGTCAAGGCACCATTCTAAACCACAACCACGGCAAGGAAGGCAGGAAGTCGTTGAAAGTGACCGTTCAAGGCCTCAGTGAAGGTGGCTGGCCCGTGACGGTCAACGGACAGCCAGCCGTCATGGAAGGAAGGCGTTTTTCGGCGGAAGTCGAACTGACGCAACGAATCAACGTTGTGAAGGCATCCGTCTTGACGCCGTATGGCACGTATTCGCAGGAACTGACGCTTGTATGGGATAAAAAGTCATTCAAACGCTTCAACTTCTTCATCGACGACCACAGCTTCCTCTTCACAGATCTTTCCAAGCAGCGTCCAAAGAAGGCGTTCGATCATTTCTATCTGGCGGGATTAAAGAAAATCCATGACCAATACGGCCTGAAAGTCACGCTCAACTCATTCTATCACAACGACCATGATCCTTTTGACCTGAAAGACATGCCTGCGATCTGGAAGTCCGAATTTGAAGACAATTCCGACTGGCTGAAATTCTCCTTCCATGCCTACAGCGAATTTCCGGACCGCCCCTACGCGGAGGCGACGGCGGCGACTTTCGGCAAGCATTGGGACATGGTGCAGAAGGAGATAGAGCGTTTCGCCGGGCCTGAATGCTTCATCGCCCCCGTCGTCATCCACTGGGCGAACGTGCATCCGGCCGTCGCGCAGGAAGCAATTCGCCGTGGCGTGGTAGCCTACAGCAACAACTTCCGCCTGCGCGTCATGGGCGGGCCGAGCCTGGAGGACCGTCAGCGTGGCGGCGACATGAAGACCGTGGAAAAACGGAGCCTGTCAGGAGTCGATTGCGGCAATGAACTGTCCGGCCTCGCCATGCACTACGGCATGCAGGAGGAGAAGGACTTCATGGACAAGAACATCGTCTATTACGACCCGCAACTTGGTATCTGTTTCTTCCACAATACTATCCTTTGCAATTTGACGCCGTTGGCGGAGATTCCGAAGAAATACGCTATCGCAGTGAAACGCAACGAAGAGCGCGGCACAGAAATTCTAGGCGCGGGAAGCCATGAGCAATATACCTTCCCGTATTACGGCAACTATCTGCCGGACCACATGAAACGGCTGGAGACAGCGACACGCTGTATGGTGGAGGCCGGCTACAAACCTGTTTTCTTCTCGCAAGGCTTCCTTGGAAACATGAACGCATAAGAACCACCAATGAACACCAATAGCCTCGCCACCAAAGCTTTGCTGCTTTGCAGTATAGTGGTTAGTGGTTAGTGGTTAGTAATTAGAGAATTACATAGCCATAAGCCATTGACCATAAGCCACAAGCACCGCTGAAGGCAGTTATTGGCGGCTAGGCGATTTCATGGCGCTTCGCGCAGGGAGTTTCATAGAAACATGAAGTGGTATATGCAATTAAGGAATCTTCAACAATGACACATCGCATCTTATGGAATTACAATTTGTTCCAGATGTCATTGCCTGTTCTCTTTTGTCTATGTGCCCCACTTTTTTCAGCTACTGCGCCAATCCCAATTGTGAAGATTCCACAAATCACAGCAGAAAAAGCGTCGATTTTGACATCAGCAAAGACATTCGAGCCAGAAGCCTGGAAGAAGGCGGCTGTGATTCGTACCTTTAAAAATCCATCACAGTCATTGGGACAAATTCCAGTTCCCACAGAATTCTACTTGTTCCATGATAATACACAGCTTCTTGTCGCGGCACATTGCGTGGAGAATGACTTTTCAAATGCCAAGGCGTTTCCACGGAACACAAACGATGATTTGACATTGGATGAATCTGTCCAAATTGTGTTGGGATTAGAAGGAAAAATCAATACCACAGTGGCGGTAGGCGGTTATGAAGGTGCCTATAATGAATTAGGTAAATGTGACCATATCTATGAAATGACTACCAATCTTGTTGGTGTTTCCAGTCGTCGCTATGATGAGACAGCACTGCCTAATGCACGTTTCACCAATGTGTTGGTTCGTTCAGAAAACAGCTGGACCGTTCTTTTTCACATTCCATTTGACAGTGTAGGATATGGTATAAAAAAATCTCCTATGCTATTTTTCAATGCATTTCGTTTTTATCGAAGCGAGCGTTACGGCTGGTATTTGCCCTCCTTTGGAGGCTACAGCAAACTGCCCATGGCCCAAGCGCAACTGTTAACCCAAGGGCATGATGCTGAAGCAACAGTGGAAGAATCACAGGCACCCAAAATAACTTCCCAAACGACACAGCCTATTGTTTTAGGACGGCTGGATTTGGACTATTACGCGGCAGCTGGCGAAGTCGGAGCAGAATACCCTTCCGGTCGTGAAGGTTCTTCAATTACTTTGACAGTTGATGGCGAAAAAGTTTCAGGCGTTGGTTCACGCCATTGGCCAACCCGTCTGAAACTCCCCGTAAAAACCGCGCCGGGTACGAAGATCACAGCGATGCTTTCCTGTGACGGCAAAGAGCTTCTGAAGAAAGATTTTACGGTAAAAGAACCTCTGAAATGGCGTACCAATGTAGCAAAGGAATATCTGGATGAGCGTGTGGTTTATCCATGGACTTCGCCTGAATTTGTAGATGGTGTCGTTTCCCTTAAGCATGGCAGCATTTATTTTGGAGAAGAAATGCTTCCTGTTTCCATTAAGAGTTGTCGCAACAAGGAGATTTTGTCAGGACCGATTACCTTGGAGGCGGAAGCTAATGGACAACCAGTGCTTGCCAACCATCGAAAAAGTTTCAGCAAGACTGCCACAGCCATAGAGATGACATCCAATATCCACCCAGGATGGGAGCTCAAGACACGCACAGAATACGATGGATTTATGACTGTTCGAGCGCGTTTGACAGGTTTGGACACGACCATTCCTGACACATTGCGGCTCCATATTCCTCTTGCCAAAGGCCTTGCACAATATATGATCAAGGATAATTCACAATCATTGATCAAGCTTGGAGGCTTTGGTTATGCTGGCAATATGGGGGACAGCCTATGGGTAGGAGACTTCGATGGCGGCATCCTCTTCACGTTTGGGCATTGGCTTCTCTTTTCGAATGCAGACGGACGGCAGGTAGAGATGAAAGATGGCGAATTGATCATCACCATTGTTTCAAAGGATGGCTTGAAACCGCCTGCGAACAATGTCTTCGAATTCCATTTGCAATTCACGCCTTTTCGCAATGATATCATCAATCCTTTGAACGCCAGTCTGTGGTTTGAAGTATGGTCTCGCTTCCAGTCCTATCCAGATCTCACCAAGATTCCGGAGATGACACAACGCGCACTCCAAGCCAAAAAGGAAGGAAAAGATTTTTATGTCTATTTTGGGCAGGTCATGGCTGAAAATGCCCCCGAGTTTGAACAATATCCGACGGACTTTACCGCCTATCCACGCCGCCCATGGTACAAGCGGGCATACGATCCCGGCAAAGGCATTCCATGTTCAGTTGTTTGTTTCCGTGGAGAAGTCGGTGAATTTCTGTTGGACAAAATTGAGACGCTAGTTGAGCAAACAGGTCTGCATGGTGTCTATTTGGATGGCCCGACCGTGCCATTTTGGTGCCTGAATTTGAATCATCCTTGTTCACCTTTCCTGTCTGCACAATGGGATGGTAGCTGGCATGAAGGAAACGTTGCCGGACAGCGATCCTATCTTAAACGTTTGCGCGGCATTTTCGATTCCCATGGTATCAAGAATCCCATTTGGCACCATACTGGCGGGGGATTCAATCTGGCTACATTTTCACATTGTGATTATTATTCTGATGGCGAACATCTAAGTCGTTATCGTCGAGATTATCTCGTACCACCGGACATCTTTTCGGTCATCTACTCTGGACTTCCATTTGGTTTCCAAGGAATTCTTTGGCCGTCTTTCTTCATGGATGCCACCATGACCAATCCATTCCGTCATGCCAACGCCTGGTGCGCCCCGCATGGAATTGTCTCGGCCTTCAATACACAATCATACTTTGAAGATTTCATGAAAATCACAAAGCGGAATCCAGATACTGTGTTCTATCCCTATATGAGAGAACAGCCTCATCTCAAGCATCTTAACCAAAACACGCTATGCACTTCCTATTATCTGGCTGAAGATGAAGCAGTTTTGATATCCAGCAATCTTGTTTACAATGGCACGCAAGAGAACATCTTAGATATTTCCAATATGTTCCCTGGGAAAAAACTGCAAGTACACTGCTTAAACCGTGATGAGCCTCCAAAATTTGCTGACGGAAAATTGCAATTCAGTATTGCGGAAGGAGATATGCGGATTTATCACATCAGCCCAATTTCCATCGATATTGCAAAATTTGATCTCATGGATCCAAAACGGAAAATGGCGGAGATACCTCCAGCCGTACCACTTAACGCACAAAAGGGTTTCGAAGCCTCTAAATGGCAGGTTGAATCCGGCATTTTCGCACCAGTCACTGAAAGCGATTTGCCATGCGGGCTTACAGCTTCTGATAAAAACAACGCTGTGCTTCGCTATAAAGAAAGTTTGCCAGACAATATGAATCTGAAGCTCAGATTTCGTCATTCAGGCAAATTCAAGTTCTCTATTGATGGCATTGAAATATCCTACAATTACCGATATACAACGGGTGGCATCTACCACGCAGGCGGCTGGGTCATCGAAAATGTGGATCGATACGATTATCAAGACCGTTGCGATGTTTCAACCGCATCTGGTGGCAGAAGCTATATTGTACTCGACCGCCCAGTGGATGTAGATATCTATATCATCAATAATCGTATCTCATTCTTTTATGATGGCATACGTGTGTTGCAATATGCCCTTCCCGCAGTAAACTATGAAAAAGGCCATGCCCTTTCTCTGGAGACAAAAGACAATAACTGGATTGCTTTTGAACAGCTTTATTTCGGGCCTTGCCAAGAAGCACAGATGCCCAGATGGATTCACCCTATACGTTAGCAAACAAAAAGAAAAAAACATTGTCAATAATATTTCCTTTATTACCAACCTTTAACACCAAACACACAAACAACACATGAGACCGAACATTTTAATGATCGTGGCGGATCAGCACCGCCGTGACTGCGTCGGCGTGAACGGACATCCGTTCCTGCAGACGCCGAATCTGGACAAACTAGCGGCAAGTGGTGTGAATTTCACACACGCATTCACGTCCGCGCCAATTTGTGTTCCCGCCCGCAACAGTTTGCTGCACGGCGTATGGTCGTGCAAACATCTGGCCATCGCGAATGCGGATACGGAGGCATGCCGTCCCGCAGCGGATATTCCATCGTTCCCGCAGGCCATCCGCGACGCGGGCTACCATCTAAGCTTCATCGGCAAATGGCTCGGCGGCAAGGCGAAATCGCCACTGGAATACGGCTTCCATGACTACATTCCGGAATCCGACTATGGCAAATGGCGCGCCGCGCAAGGCTTGCCGCCGCGGCCGTCTGGCATGCCATTCTTCGGTTTCGACGAAGCCATCACGCCCGAACAGTCGCGTCTCTATTGGGGTGCATCACAGACGATTGAAACGTTGAAGAAACAGGCCAATAGCGACACACCGTTTTTGATTCGTTGGGATCCTTCCGAGCCGCATCTGCCTAACGTTGTTCCGCAGCCGTATGCGGACATGTACAAGCCGTCGGACATCCCGCCATGGCCGAGTTTCGGCGACACATTCAAAAACAAGCCATACATCCAAGCCCAACAGCTCCGTTCATGGAATCTCGACGGATGGACGTGGGAGCAATGGGCGCCGCTCGTCGGCCGCTATCTCGGTGAAATCTCCCTGCTGGATGCGCAGATCGGCCGCATTCTCAAGGCTTTGGACGATCTGAAACTGGCTGACAACACAATTGTCGTCTATACCTGCGACCACGGCGACATGTGCGGTGCCCATGGCATGATCGACAAGCATTACATCATGTATGAAGACGTGACGCGCGTACCGTTCATTGTCCGCTGGCCGGGCGTCGCAAAAGCGGGCACAAGCTGTGATGATTTCGTCGTCCACACGATTGATTTGGCCCGTTCGCTCTGTGAAATGGCGGGTGCGGAAGTGCCCGAAACGTTCCAAGGGAAGAGCATCCTGCCGATGCTGAAAGGCGAAGGCCACAACGGCCGAGAAGACGTCCATTGCATGTATCACGGCAACCAATTTGGCCTATACAGTCAGCGGATGGTGCGCGACCGCCGTTGGAAATACGTCTGGAACGGAACGGCGGAAGACGAACTGTACGATTTGGAAACGGATCCGGGCGAACTCATCAACCGCGCGACGGATTCCGCCTGCCAGGAGCGCATCGCCGCCATGCGTAAACGCTTGCACGAGTGGATGTTGGAGACAGGCGACCCGCTGAACAACGGCTGGGTTCGCAACCAGTTGCTCAACAACAAGAAAATCTGATGTCCGTAATCAAAGCATTGAATAGGAACCACGAAAGACACTAAAGGCACGAAAATTCAGTCCACAAAACACTCAAAACACTCAAAAAAGCCTCGCAGACGTCGGCCATGATGCTGATGGATCCGTCCCCAAAAGGACATGCGGAATGAAAATCATCAAGGTGGCCTCCGTCTGCTCGGCGGTTTGAAAAAGCGCTTCGCGCAGGAAAATGTCATACGAAATTTCTTCGCAAAAAATCAAGAAAAAATAAACAATAATAGCACAAAAAAACGCTGGAAGCCATTGATTTCCAGCGTTTTCTGTATCAGACTAAAGGGTTCGGCTTATTCGTTCTTGTCATTGTCGTTCCACTTAAACCAATGGACGACGTTCTTCGTATTGACGTTTGGACCGAAGGCTTCCCATTTCTGATGGTCAACATGTCCATCCAGCCACAGCATGTTGGCGGTATGGTTGTGATGGGTACCGACGCAGTTCCAATAGTTCTGTTTGGAAAGATTAATGCCAGCGGCGGTTCCGGGAGCGAAACTACGGCGCTCTTTGGCGGCAACATCCTGTGAATAGCCGTAGTTGCCGTCACAGACCACCAGCTGTTCGCTGGGGCTGTCTTTCATGTCAGACAATTTGCGCGGTTCGCAAGTTCCGGCAGGCGTCGGAATATCGCTCCATTGAGTGCGGTTCGTATACCAGTTGACAACGTAGTTGTTCATGCACTGACCGAAATTGGAGGTGTAAGCGTAGGTGAATTCCTGCGCAGGGCAGAAGTTGTTCAGGCCGAGGGCTTTTTCAAGCTGGGCACGGTTATTCACATCCAGATCAATACCGCTGTCCATGGCCGACAGTATGTGGAACCAGCGGAGGCCGGAGTTGATGCCAGTGGCACCAGCGGGCTGGGCCTTGAAGAAAGTGGGGACGAGATAGTTGTTGTAGTCGCCTGCGTACATCATGTAGCGGAGGCCGATCTGCTTCAGATTGTTCGTGCAGGAGATGGAATGGGCCTTCTGCTGGGCCTTCGTCAGCGCGGGCAGCAACATGGCCGCCAAAATGGCGATGATGGCGACGACGACCAGCAGTTCGATCAATGTAAACTGTAGATGTTTTCTCATGATGGACCTCATATTGTTATGAAATGTTTCCATGGGCGATACGATGGCGGTTCGGCCTATTCGTAGTTATCGTCGTCGTTGAAGTTGAACCATCTGGTGCACTGTTCGGTCTTGGCATCCGCACCAAACGCCGACCAAGAGATGGAGGAACTGTGACCATCCAACCACGTGACATTAGCCTTGGTGTCATGATGCGTACCGACGCCATACCAGTAATTGAGGTTGCTAGCCGTGCGGCCGCAACGGTTGCATGGCGCGAAATTGCGGCGTTCCTGCCAGGAGGCGTCTTCGCCGTAGGAGTAGTTGCCGTCCAAAATGATCAGCTGCTCGGAGGGGCCGTGCTGCAACCATGTAACGATTCGCGGGATGCTCATGCCGTTCGGCGCGGGCGGAATGCTGTACTGCGAGCGGCTGTTGTACCAGTTCGCCACGTAGTTGTTTTTGCACTGGCCGGGATTGCGATTGAAAGCATAGGTGTTCTGCTGCAGAGGGCAGTGCCATGATTTGTCCATGGATTTCTCAATGGAAGCGCGGTTATTCACGTCCAACGAGATGCCGGCTTCGCTCGCGGCGATGATGTGGAACCAACGGAGACCCGTCGTGATGTCCGTGGCGGATCCAGGGGACGCCTGGAAGAAGTTCGGGACGAGACGGCCGCCGTTATCGCTCATGTAGAGGGCGAAACGCGTGCCGATCTGCTTCAAATTGTTCGTGCAGCTGATGGACTGCGCCTTCAGGCGGGCCTTCGCCAGCGCGGGCAGCAGCATGGCCGCCAAAATCGCAATAATCGCGATGACGACCAGAAGTTCAATGAGTGTGAATCGTCTCTGTTTTTTCATGTTGACCTCGTGTTACGTAGTATTACCGTTGATGAAGGCCGCTGTTTTTATAAACAAACTGCCCTAAATAATTAAATATTCGTTAAATCTAACAGTTGTTTCTGAAATGTCAAGCGATTCAACGCTTTAATATATTAAGGAAAAGAAAATTACATTACTTTTGATTCAACAAACAGACGGCTTCCAACAACATGCAGCCTGTGACATGCGCGTTAAGAGATGATGGTTTGTCGGACGGCGGTGCTTCATGCCATTTGCCGCCGTAGAGCATCGTCTCGCGGTTGAGGCCTTCATCAACGAGAATGGCCGCAAGGCGTGTCAGATAATCTTTGTACTGTTCGCGAAGTTCCGTTTCGACGGCGGGTTCGAGGGCGAGTTTGACAAGATAACGGAAGAAAATGCCATGGAACAACGCACCGTCGCCACGTTCGGAATTGCTCAATGCTCCGTTGTTGGTCGTCTTGTGTTTGATGATGAATTCAGCGGCCTTTTCGGCGGTTTTGAGATAATCGACGTTGCCTGTCAGGCGGAACAGCTCATGGCATGCTCCCAAAAACGTGCCTTGGTTGTAGGTGAACGCAGCCTTCCGGATGCTGCCGTCATTTTTCATGTTGTCGAAGATTTCTCCGTTACTGGCATCATAGAGATGGGCCTGCATCCAACTGACGATTCGTACGGCCTCCGCCAGATATTCTTCACGCGATTTGCGGTCATGTTCTTTGTCCACATCTGCGAAACGGGACAGTTTGGCAGCGATGATAGCGGCGGGGGCATTGCTGCAAGCGTTTTTCGATGGTTCGCCGCCCGTCTTCCACGTGATGCCGCCATGGAAGGGCGCTTCATGTTCAGGGCACCACTGCGTCCAGATCCAATCTGCATACATCTGACGGGCCTTGTTCAAATAAACCGTTCTGCTGGAAGCCTCATACATGCGGATCTGCGTAAGCACAACCCATTCCATGTCATCGACATAGGCTCTCCACCACCGATCACCGTTACGTCCGTTATAAAACCGCGGGACGCCTTCGAACCACTGATCGAACATGGCAAGATATTTGTCGTCATGAGTGCGCAGATAGGCATCCACAATGACATCCATGGCATGGGCCTGCGGCCAATAATCGTTGGTTGCCATATCAGCCTGCTGACTCATTTTGTTGAAAAAGTATCGATCCGGATGTTCCTTGAAGCTTGCGCCCCAGAAGTTTTTGACGAGCGCGCCAGTCATGCCATCCGCCAATTTGTTCCAGTCATGGTCATTCGTCTGTGCGTTGATCTGCATGCAAACCAACAGGCATGTAACGACGATGGTTATCATTCTTTTTAACATGTGTAATTCTCCTTGATTGACATTTATATTGGTGGTTATTCAGTCAGATTCCATGCTCACTAATCACTTACTTTTGGAGGGCCTTATAACTGTTCTGAAAGAATTCTTCCAAACGTTTTTCCGCATTGGCATCACGGGTGGTTCCATAGTGCCCAGTACGCGGATTCGTGTACATCGTCTTTTTGACTTCTTTTGGGACATTATTATATGCAGCGAAGACATTGGAGGGTGTGCAAACTTCGTCAGCAAAACCTGTTCCGAAATAACATTCACATGTGATGCGTTTTGCAAGATGAGCCGTATCGCAATATGGGACTGCCTTGCGCATCTGGGGCGTCATCCATGCATCAGGAATCCAGTGGAAGGGCAGTCCGCGTTTGCGTCCCGCCAAATCCGCATTGTATCCAGAGTGACTTGGAACTAGAATCAGTGCCAAGGTGACTTGCCGATCAAGTGCGGCAATCGCAATCGTCTGCGCTCCCGCAAGGCTACCGCCTCGTGTCAAAAAATCATGGCCATTCCATTCAGGGCGGCTTTTGAGATAATCAGCCGCCCGCATCGCCCTAACAAATACTTCGCGGAAATAGAATTCCTCACGAGATGTCGCCGTCTTGTAGGACTGAATTTTGCCACAGTTCTCATCATAGTACTTTTGCTCGCGGTTCACATCGAAGCCATGCCAAGTGGTAATCAACGCAACTGCCCCGCGCGCTGCCGTATTGAGCGCCCAATTGCGATAGGTGTCGCTATCAACGCCGTCCAGAAACGACAAAAAAATCGGAAGGTTTTTCTCCTGAGCACCGACAGGCAACGCGAGATATCCTGTAACGGGTTGAGATACTCCCGCGTCCAATTTGACGGTAAAAAGTTCAATGCCTTCTCGGCCGGAGTCGATCTTTTCCGTGCGAGGATTCATTGGCACCTTATCAAGTTTTGCACGTTCGTTTTTCCAGAATTCATCAAAGTCGGCAGGTTCTTCATCAGCGACGCGGATTTCTTCTGGAGCAATCATCGCGCCAATCTCGCCGACGAGCTCCTTTTTGCCCTGCGGATTTTTCGCTGCTGGTTCCTTGACCAACTGACCATCTGGACCGACTACTTGGAACTTGAAATATACCCAGCCAGGCTTGTCATTTTTATAACTTACGCGGAAGGGTTTGCCATCGCAGGGAAATTCTTGTGACGTTACGGGCTTGACTGACTCCCAAGTCGTTATCACACGAAGACGGTAATCTGGTGATGGCTGCCCCGCCTTGAGCAACGTTCCTGTCACCACGATTTCCTCGTTCTTCTGATAGATACCATCAGGGTGATTGAGATTCAGTTCTTGCAGACTGAAATCACTCGAGAAACACATCTGCGCCATGCAAATACATGCAGCGACGCCAAGGCATTTGGAAAAACTATTTTTCATCTATATAGTCCTTAATAATTTGGATTCACTTTACTGGACGAGTTACATTGATACGACAAGGAAGTACTTTGTCACAATAATAAATATCATCAAGTAGTACTTTAACTGTTTTTTTCCATTTATGCATGAAGAATCGAAGGCTCATAATCTCCGCTTTTGTTGGATCAATGCCTCCGCCGTCATTGCCAAAACGTTGCCGCGGAATGCATACGGTATGCCATTGGTCATCCGTTTCAAGGAAGAATCCAGTGGCGCTGAGAGCATGTGCTGAAGATCGATCCATTACATAGAAATCTGGAC
>JAEEGK010016519.1_pt1 | contig 16214 bp, 9 predicted proteins | sample 8958771 | NCBI WGS metagenome assembly JAEEGK01 (sample SAMN16246547, study PRJNA631951) | gut metagenome | biome: gut microbiome; feature: rumen; material: SC-attached | host: Bos | place: Iran: Karaj | collected 2018-10
GGCATCGGATGTGGAGATGCTTGAGCAGCTGAAAAACATGAAACCGTAAGAAATCATTAGGGTTTGTGAATATACGAGCAAATAAAACACATTGTTCGAAGACCCGCTTTCGCTAAACAGCGGAACCTCGGCCAATTAAATTGGCTTCGCCGATAGGCCGAGTCTGCGTCGCCTGCCAACAGCCGGCGACAATCCTCGCAGTAACGGACCGCGAGTTGGAAAGCACTCGCTCGCATAACTCGGCATAAAACGCCGAGTAAGCGCCGACTGCTGTGGAAAGTCTTCGAACGATGTTTTTATTTGCTCGTATTTTTATAAAAAATTTTCAATTCACCTTGGGAGATTTTCGATTTTAGGTATCTATATATATGAGGGGGTATTTATTGACCCGAAATTATATATAGAAAATCGTTAAAAAGAAGGAGAATTGATCATGAAAAAACTATTACGGGGCTTGAAAAAGAAAACAGCCGAGAAACTTTGTAAGGCAATTGGCGGTGCAATTCTTGCACTTTCTCTTGCTGTGTCGAATCTGGGTGGGATGTATCCAGAGGTGAAAGCACACGCGTTAGACCCAAGCTGGATTATTCAGATGCCGACAAACGGTGCTGCGACAGGCGTCGAAGCAAATAGAGACACCTACGTGTATTTTGGAACGTATCCACAAAGCAGTGATGGGAACGGTGGATACAATATTGATCCCATCAAGTGGAAATTGCTCCGAAATTCGAACGGTCAACTGTTTCTGCTTGCGGACCAACCTCTTGATTGCAAAAAATACAATGAAAATCAGACTGCTGTTACTTGGGAAACCTGTACGCTACGAAACTGGCTAAACGGCACAGGTGCTTATACAGATCCTAATAATAATTTTATAAAAAGAGCCTTTTCAGATGTAGAGGAAGGTGCTATCGCAGATACGGAAGTAGTTACTCCGAATAACCCTGATTATGGTACTTCCGGCGGAAACAATACAACAGATAATATATTTATTCTATCCATAGAAGAAGCCGAAAGTCTAACATATGCGTTAAACTCTTCATGCACTGCATATGCAACTTCCTTGGTGACACCCGGATATCAAAGTTCAAGTAGTTGGCTGCGTTCACCGGGTAGACATTCGAATAGTGCGGCTATTCATACGAACGATCTTATTGATAAGGGAGGTTTATGGGTAGATGGAAACGGTGGAAATAATGTAGCTGTTAGCCCTGCTCTCAATATAAATCTTTCATCTGTTGTTTTTATATCTAGCGCCGGTCATGGAAGAATAGCATCCGTGACTTCCGCCTTGGTCAGTGACTGGAGATTAACGCTTCTAGATGACGGAAGCGTAAACGCTGCAGGAAACGGTCATGCGGGATTCAGTGCATCACGTGTGGATAGCGGAAACGTGACCGCAGGGGATAATATTACGGTAAGCTACAGCGGAGCAAAAACAGGCTCAAATGAATTTGTCTCTGCGATAATCGTAAGCGCAAACGATGAAAGTACTCCTCTTTACTACGTTCAGGTCGATAGCAACTGCGCTTCGAGCACAGGAAAAAACATTGCGATTCCCATGGACCTTCCGGGGGGCAATTATAAGATAAAGCTTTTTGCGGAGCAGTATAACGGAGACTGCATGACCGGCTATGTATCAGCTTTCAGTACCATAGACGTTACCGTTGAATCCCCTGAAATCAGAGTTGATGCGGAAGCGGGCGAAGGTGGAAGCATAAATCAAAAGAGTCATGATGCGGCTCATGTATATGAAAGAGTATACATTACTGCAACCCCAGAGGCAGGATACTGTTTTCAAAACTGGGATTGTCTGACTGGTAACATCAGTTTTGCGAATGCAACATCTGCCAGCACAAGCTTTACATTTAGAGGATTCGGTGATGTAAGAGTAAAGGCAATATTTGCAGTTGCTCCGTCTAACCCTGCTCCTTCGACGCCTCAGAACGACTCAGTTGACTATTTCGCAGACCTTAAGAGCGCCTTTGATTACGCCCTTGCCCTTGGCGGGAATCAGACAGTTACCTGGAACCGAGACAGTGTACTTAACTACGATATAATGAAGCTCTTGGCAGAGAACCCGAGCATTACCCTTGCTTTTTCCTACACTTATGAAGACATGGATTACACAGTCACCATTCCGGGTAGGCTTGCCAAATTCGACCCCGAAATCCCTATCTACGGGCCTCTCTACCTTTACGGCACCTACGGCGGAACCGCGCGGAAACATCAATAAGATCAAGCGTTGCTTTTTCTTTTTCCACGTGATATAGTGACCTTACGTAAGCAGTAATTCAAAATTCAACAGATTCTTAAAATTCTTTTATTTCTGAGTATTCCTGCTTAACATTCCAATCATTTATCATAAGCAGGAGCCACAGAGACCTCCTGCGTAACTTTGCCGTAAGGAGGAAAAGAATGAGCAAAGAAAATGTCTATGTAAACCGTGAGTACAAGTCAAGTGTATTTAAGGCTTATTTCAGTATTAAGGAGAACTGTCTTGCCCTGTATAATGCGGTGAGCGGTACCGATTACACAGAGGATGCGGAACTTCAGATTGAGACGCTGGAGAATTCTATTTTTCTAAAGATTTACAACGATGTTTCGTTTGTAATCAGCGGAACGATCAATCTGTATGAGCATCAGTCAACCATCAACCCCAATATGCCGCTAAGAGACCTGTTCTATATAAGCGACATGTACAAAGCAACAGCTATGAAGCGCAGGAATGACCTCTATGGTGAGGGGATGATTAAATTACCGAATCCGACATTTATGGTGTTTTACAATGGACCGGATGAAGCACCTGAAAGAGAAATGCTCAGATTGTCAGATGCATATGAACATAAAACGGAAAGTCCGGAGCTTGAGTTACTGGTTCATTTTTTTAACATTAATTATGGACACAATAAGGATCTCTTGGACAAATGCAGACCCCTTAGGGATTATGCAATTCTCAGTTACAGGGTGCGTGAAAACCTAAAAACCGGTATGGAGATATATGAAGCCGCGACTAAGGCGGTTGACAGTTGCATTGAAGATGATGTCATGAGAGATTATCTGATTAAAGAGAAAGCGGGGGTAATACAGATGCATGTACTTGATTTTGACGAAGAAAAACATGATCGTTTACTAAAGGAAAACGCTGATTCTAGACGACGTATTCTTGATTTGGCTCAGATGCTTTCCCGCGGCGGAACAGAAGCTGACCTTCGCAGGTTTCTTGATGCCACAGAGGAAGAAATTCTTTTGGCAAAGAAAGAACTTGGATTGGCAGACGTTTCCTGCGCCAAGTGAAAGGAATTGTAATAAGATACAGCCCGAGTTTATAAACAATTGAATGATTAAACCATCTGCCCCGTGAGAGATCGCGGGGTATTTTTATTTTATGTTGTTTCCTCCACATCACTGTGTTATATTTCGTGTAGGAACCCTGTAAATATGCGGTTTTGTAACCTAACAACCGGTCCGAAATCGAGCCGGATATGAATCAAAATCGGGTCGAAATCCGGTTCGGATCCGCAGCGGCTTCCCCAAGAAAATCAAACATAAAGGAACGACACATCATGCAGAAATTCTACGATATTTTGGAAATCCCGAACCTCAAGATCCACGGAAGGACGGTTGAACAGTCGCCACTTCCCCTTTTCTGGAACCATGCGGGGATCGAAGTGAACTGTACCGGTTCGGAACTTTGGATAGATCTTGAGACCGACTGCGGCTTTCACGAGCCCTGGATTGCATACGAAATAAACGAAGCACTTATGTCAAGGCAGATGCTCCTGCCGGGGGAGCATTCCCTCTGCATATATAGGAGCATGGTGCCGGGAGTGGTAAAGAACGTGCGGTTCTACCGCGAACTTCAGGCCATGAGCGAGGATGATAAGTGCCACGTGCTGGTTAAGGGCTTACGAACCGACGGAGAATTTTTGCCCGTCAAGGCGCCCACCCTTAAACTTGAGTTCATCGGCGACAGCATCACTTCGGGTGAGGGTTCTTACGGCGCTTTGGAGGATACCGAGTGGCTTGCCATGTACATGAGTTCAAGCCGCCACTACGCCAATATAATCGAAAAAGCAATGAACGCGGACGCCCGGGTCATCTCCCAGGGCGGCTGGGGAATCTACACGGGCTGGGACAATGACGTGCGCCACAATATTCCAAGCATCTACACCCCCGTCTGCGGCCTTGCCACCGGCGAATTCAACGAGAGGCTCGGCGCCGCCCGTGAGTATGACTTTTCTTCCTGGGTACCCGATGCGATAATCGTTAATCTCGGAACCAACGATGCTTCGGCCTTTAACCTTCCGGCGCTGGAGGTTCCCGGTCACGGGCTTTGCAAGATGCGAAAGGACGAAACCACCGGAGTAAGAAATCCCGAGGACGAGAAAAAGATCTTTGACGCGGAGATTGCTTTTTTAAAGCTTTTAAGGAAAAAGAACCCCACCTCACACATTCTCTGGGTATACGGAATGCTGGGAAACGATCTTGAGGGCGTAATAACGGGTGCTTTGTCCGAATACAGTAAACAAACCGGGGACGGAAACGTTGCATATCTTGCCCTTCCCGACACCACGGAAGAGACCGTGGGCTCTCATTCGCACCCCGGTTACAAGTCGCACCTCGTATCTGCGAGAGTGCTGGGCAAATACTTAAGCGAGAAATTCAATGTACCCTACAGGGAAAAGCAGGGAAACCTCTGATAATGGTGCATCTTGAACTGTATATTAAAATTGGCGCAAAGCGCCGGAAAGAGGTTTTCACATGAATTTTAAGTATGTGTCGGATGTTAAGAAACATCTGACGGAAAAGATCATCCCTTTTTGGGAGAATCTTCGGGATGACGAGTTTGGGGGCTACTTTGGGTTTATGGACAAAGAAACCCTGACCGTCAACAAAAAAGCAGTCAAGGGCTGCATCCTCCACTCGAGGATTCTTTGGTTTTTCTCAAACGCCTACACGCTTTTAAAGGACAAAACTCTCCTTGATAATGCGGATCATACCTATGAATTTATCAAAGATAAGTGCCTGGATCCCGAAAACGGAGGCATTTTCTGGGCTCTTACCTATGACGGAAAAGTAAGCGAAGATCTGAAACACACCTACAATCAGGCTTTCTGCATCTACGCCCTTTCTTCGTACTATGAGGCTTCAGGGAAAAAAGAAGCCCTTGATAAAGCATACGAACTGTTTAAACTCATCGAGACCGTATGCCGTGACAAAGACGGCTATCTTGAAGCCTTTACCCGGGATTTTAAGCCCGCGGACAACGAAAAACTATCGGAAAACGGTGTCATGGCGGAGCGCACCATGAATACGCTTTTGCATGTGTTTGAAGCCTACACCGAGCTTTACAGAGTCGATAAGAATCCGCAGGTGGGTGATAAACTCCGCGAGATCTTCGACATTTTCAAAGAAAAAATGTATAATCCCGTGCTTCACAGGCAGGAAGTTTTCTTTGACATGGACTATAACACCCTTATCGACCTTCATTCCTACGGTCACGACATCGAGACCAGCTGGCTTTTGGACAGAGGTCTTAAGGTTCTTAATGACCCTTCCTACGAAGAAAAAATAGCTCCCATCGTGGTAGCACTTGCGGAAAAAATCTACGAAACCGCCTTTGACGGCCGGTCCATCGCCAACGAGTGCGAGAGGGGGAAGGTGGATGAAACCCGCATCTGGTGGGTTCAGGCCGAGGCGGTCTTAGGCTTTCTGAATGCTTATGAGCGCACCGGGGACGAAAAATTCCTAAAGGCCTCCGAAAGCGAATGGAAGTACATTGAAGAGTATATCGTGGATAAACGTCCCGGGGGTGAGTGGTTTGCCGACGTGGACAAAAACGGAAACCCCGCATCGGATCACCCCATCGTGGAACCCTGGAAGTGTCCTTATCACAACGGCAGGATGTGCTTTGAGATCATCCGCAGGGCGCAATAATGCATCGGTAAATAATTAACAATCATAATATCGGGAGGTTACCCATGATCGGATTTGACTTAGAAAAACGGATATTCAAACTGGATACCGAAAACACCAGCTATATCTTCGGTGTGGAGGACGATTTCGGATATCTCATTCATTATTATTACGGCCCGAAGCTTGAAGGGAACGGAGTCTCTTATCTGGCCGGGACGGAGGGAAACAGACCTTCGCAGAGACTCAGAGAAAAGAGCAGCTTCTTAGATTGTACGCCGATGGAATATCCTTCCGCAGGTGCGGGAGACTTAAGAGAAACCGCATTTGAGATCGAGACGGTCGAGGGATACAACACCTCTGAATTTGGTTATGTAAACCACACAATCTATAAGGGCAAAAAGAAACTTCCGGATCTTCCCGCCACCTTCGGCGAAGAAAGCGAGTGCGAAAGCCTTGACGTGGTGGTCGAAGACAAGCTCCTGAAGCTGAAACTGACCCTTACTTATTCGGTATTTGAAGGGCTTGACGCCATCGTAAGAAGTGTTAAGGTGACCAATGAGGACCCGGAAAAGCATGTTTACATAACTAAAATTATGTCAACCAGCCTTGACGTGGAAAACGATGATTACAGCACTCTGACCCTCCACGGCACCTGGGCCAGAGAGCGTAGGATCGAATACAGAAAGATCGGCCACGGCTCCCAGGGAATAGCCTCCATCCGCGGAGAATCCAGTGCTCAGGAATCACCCTTTATCGCACTTACCTCAAAGGATATTTCCCAGACCGGCGGCGAGGTGTATGCTTTTTCCTTTGTTTATTCGGGAAACTTTCTCGCAAACGCTTTCCTCGATCAGTTTAACCGCGTTAGAGTCACCATGGGTATCAACCCCTATCATTTTAAGTGGAAGTTAAACCCCGGTGAGTCCTTCACGGCGCCGGAGGTCGTGAGCGTTTACTCAAACCGCGGCCTCGGCCACATGACCAGGACCTTCCACGACCTTTACAGACGCCACCTCATCAGAAGCGCATACAAAGATAAAAAACGTCCCATCCTTCTTAACAACTGGGAGGCGACTTACTTTAATTTCAACACCGAAAAGCTTCTGGACATTGCAAAGGAAGCCGCAAAACTCGGCATCGAGATGCTTGTTATGGACGACGGCTGGTTTGGAAAAAGAAACGATGACAACTCCTCCCTGGGTGACTGGTTCGTGAACGAAGAAAAACTTCCGGGCGGTTTAAGGCCTCTGGTTGACGGTGTAAATGCTTTGGGCCTTAAGTTCGGTATCTGGATGGAACCCGAAATGGTTTGCCCCGATTCGGACCTTTACAGAGCGCATCCCGACTGGGCAATTCAGGTTCCGGGAAGAAAGGCCTGCCTTGCAAGAAACCAGCTGGTCCTGGACCTCACCAGAAGCGAAGTTAAGGAATATATCCTTGATTCCGTAAGAAGGATCCTTAAGAGTGCCAATATCGAGTATCTCAAGTGGGATATGAACAGACCCCTTTCGGACCTTGCAAGTCTCGGCCTTCCCGCAGACCGCCAGGGCGAGCTTCTGCACAGATACATGCTGGCGGTTTACAGCATGCAGGAAGCACTGGTCAACGAATTTCCGAAACTTCTTATCGAGAACTGTTCAAGCGGCGGTGCCAGATTTGACGCAGGCATGCTTTATTACAGCCCTCAGATCTGGACAAGCGACAATGCGGATGCCATCGAACGCTTGAGAATTCAGGAAGGTACGGCTATGGTATTTCCCCTTTCCACCATGGGAGCCCACGTCTCAGACTGCCCCAACCACGCGGTGGGTCGTGTAACGCCCTTTGATACCAGAGGAAACGTTGCTCTTGCCGGAACCTTCGGGTATGAGCTGGATGTTACGAAAATACCTGAGGCAGATCGCAATATGATCCCCGAGCAGTGCGCAACCTACCACAAATACAATGACCTGGTAAGAGAGGGAGATTACTACAGACTTGCTTCTTTCTCCGAAAACAATCTCTATGATGCCTGGATGGTCAAAGCAAAGGATGAGTCGGAGATACTTGTAACCTACGTTAACGTTACGAGACAGGCGAATTGCAAGGACCGTCATTTAAAGCTTCAGGGTATTGACCCCGCCCGCACATACAGGGACGAAGAAACCGGCAGGGAATATGCCGGAGATGTGCTTATGTACGCGGGAATCCCCATGGAACAGTTCTGGGGAGATTATCATTCAAAACTGATACATCTTGTTTCGGTCAACTGATCGCGACGGACGGATCACAGAGCTTCGAATTTTGATTCGGGGCTCTTTTTTTATGTTCATAAATCACGTTTGTAACCTAACAAAATCAGTTATAATTGTGATTATCAACAAATCTCCGCAAGGTTATTGGCGGTTTCTGACAAACATTTCAAAAATCCTTGAAAATGGGGAAACCTTCTTGTAATCTCATACTAAAGCAGGCAGCTTTATCTTTATTTTTTTTACTCTTTTTTACCAAGAAGTGAAATATAGTACTAAAAAACTACCAACTTTTGCTAAATTGCACATTTTGTTAAGTTACAAAATATTAAGGATTGATCCCATGAAAAGAATGGAAAAGGCCTTGGCTGTGTCACTTGCAATGGTTTTGACCCTGACCGGATGCGCAGGAGGTAAAACCGTGGCGGGAGCCGGCGGAAAACAGAAAAAAACCGATAAAAAACCCATAAGTCTGGTGGAAGCGGAGGAAGGTGTTTTTGTGGGCAATGTAAACGCGAAAGACGGATCGGATGCTTTTTCCGGAAACGGATACGTAACGGGCTTTAAGAATGACGGCGATTCCTGTGAGGTCACGGTGAAAACTGAGAAGGACGGCTTTTACGATCTTACCTTTACCGTAAGATCCGGCGGTGGGCACAAAGAAAACTTTGTTTTTGTGGACGGCGTTCAGCAGGGAAACATTCTTTGCGAATCGGGTGAACTTGAAGAAGCAGTCTTACAGAGAGTCTTTCTTTCTGCAGGAGAGCACGGGATAAAGGTTTCCAAAAACTGGGGCTGGATAGACTGGGACAAGCTTACAGTCTATGAAAGCGATCCCCTTCCGAAGGACCTTTACAAGGTTTCTCCAAAGCTTTCAAATCCGGGTGCGAGCGACAATGCCAAACGGCTCATGTCTTATCTTTGCGATATCTACGGCAATTACATCCTTTCCGGGCAGTACGGGGAAGGGGGCTTTGGCAGCTGGGAGGTTTTCAAACTCAAGGAAAAGAACGGAGGCAAGGCTCCCGCGGTCATCGGACTTGAAATGGGCCATTGCAACCGGACGGCCCTTGACAATGACTTTACCCATCCTTCCGTGGAAAATGCGAAGGACGTATGGGAAAAGGGCGGTATCGTCACCATGTGTTACCACTGGCTGGCGCCCGAAAAATACATAACCGGCATCTGGTGGAAGGGATTCTACAAGGAAGCGGTGGACATCCCCCTTGACAAGATCATGAACGGTGAAGACGAAGAAGGAATGAAGCTCCTTCTTGATGATATAAGGATCCTGGCAGAACAGTTAAAGATCTTAAAGGACGAAGGAATCCCGGTACTCTGGAGGCCCCTGCACGAGGCGGCAGGCGGATGGTTCTGGTGGGGCGCATACGGCCCCGAAGCCTACAAAAAGCTCTATATTCTCATGTACGAGCAGCTCACCGAAGTCTACGGACTTGACAACCTCATCTGGGTCTGGAACGGCCAGGACAAAGACTGGTACCCGGGTGACGAATACGTGGATATGGTGGGTACCGACATATATCCCGGGGAGCATGAATATGCCTCCCACATAGCAAAATATCTGGAACTTTATGAATGGGTGGGCCCCGGAAAGATGATAGTGCTTTCCGAAAACGGCACCATGCCCGATATAGACGCAGCAGTGCGGGACGGAGCCATGTGGGGATTCTTCTGCACCTGGGAAGGCGAATTTGTCATCGACAAAGGGATCAAGACGGTCTATTCGGACAAATACACAGAAGCAGAGGTCATGAGTAAGATCTACAACCATGAGAAGGTCCTGACTCTTGACGAACTGCCGGATCTTAAGACCTACAGGATCCGAAGCAAGTAACGAAAGGATACGGGAGTTTATGAAGAAAACGTTAAGACGTGCCGCGGCCGGTCTTCTGGTCGCAATATTGCTCATATTGACCGCAGGAAGCGGCAGGGGCTTATCGGTATCCGCAAAGACCCCGCATTCCATGGATGACTACGAGGATATCGTAAGCACCTATTCGATCCTGCCGGATTCCCTTTCCTTCAAGGAGTACAAAAAGGGCTTTAAAGAACAGTATCCGGAAGAAAGGATCGTTGTTGAAGCCTCTGATTTTACCAGGTACGAAGAGAACGGCCTTTCCGTGAACCCTGAATCTTACACGAATTTCGAAGGATCCTCCGGCAAAAGCGTGCTTACCTCCGAGAATTCTCTTATCGAGATGGATTTTTCGGTGGAAAAAGAAGGATTTTACAACATCACTCTTGAGTACTATCCGGTGGAGGGAAAGAGCGCGGACATCGAGAGAAGCATCTTTATCGACGGAGAGCTTCCTTATGCGGAACTCTCGCTGGTGAGCTTTCACAGAGTATGGAAATATGACGCCGCAAAGAACGGAGAATCCGCAGGTTATATCTGGACAAAGGACAATCAGGGCAACGACAACAAGCCCGGAATGGCGGAGGCCCCCGAATGGATGATGGAGCCTGCCTACGACAGTGACGGTTATGTGACGGAGCCTCTGTCCGTATATCTGTCCAAAGGCGATCACACCGTGACCCTTCTTTCCGTAAGAGAGCCCATGCTTTTAAAAAGCATTGTTTTTGACAACGAGGAATCTCCGAAGCCTTATTCCGAGGTGAAAGCGGGATTCGAGAATGCGGGAGCTGCAAACACCGCAGGGATCACAGTGACTGTGGAAGGCGAAAACGCCTCCAGGACCTCGTCACAGATGCTTTATCCCGTGCAGGATCAGTCCTCGCCTTCCGTAAGCCCTTCAAGCCCCAAGGCACTTTTAAACAATTCCGTGGGCGGAAATTCCTGGAGACTGGTGGGCCAGTGGATCGAGTGGGAATTTGACGTACCGGAAACGGGATTTTACAACATATCTCTTTACGACAGACAGAGCTTTTCAAGGGGCATTCACGTTTCGCGTCGCATAAGCATAGACGGCAGTGTTCCTTTCTCGGAAATGAGCGCCTACGCCTTTGATTACTCCAACAACTGGCGTGAGGACATTCTTAAAGACACAAATAACGAGGCCTATTCCTTTTACCTTGAAGAGGGACACCACACTTTGAGGATGGAGACGGTCCTCGGAGATTTTTCCGAAATCGTGGGTCTGGTGGAGGAGGCTGTTAAGAAGCTTAATTCCATCTATCGAAGAGTCATCAAGGTTACGGGTGTCAATCCCGATACCTACAGAGATTATCAGCTGGCAAGCGTGCTTCCGAACTTAAACGCGGAACTCACCGAGGCCAGGGATATCGTAAACGAAGCACTCTCAAGACTTGAGGCGGTGGCTTCCAAGAATACCGACAAAAAGACGGTGCTCCTTACCATGAGAGACCAGTTAAACGACCTTATCAAGGACGAAGAATACATGGTCCGTACCATTTCTTCTTTCAAGATTAACGTTCGTGCCCTCGGTAACTGGATCACCCAGGTAATAAGCCAGCCCCTGCAGATAGACAGGATAAATATCTATTCTCCCGGGGAAAAGATCAAATACAGGGGAAGAGGGTTCTTTGACGGACTCGGCTACGAAATGTCACGACTCTTTTATTCCTTTGTCATCGACTATAACAACATCGGTTCCGTTTCAAAGGACAAGGACACCGAAGCCATCACCCTGTGGGTGGGTTCGGGGCGTGACCAGGCAAATGTGATAAAGGCCCTGATCGACGAAAGTTTCACCGGCAGGACAGGCATCAGCGTAAACGTGCAGCTGGTGGATATGTCCACACTCCTTAAAGCAAGTCTGGTGGGAGAAGGACCCGACGTGGCAATTCAGGTAGCCAACACCAACGGTGTGGCGGGAGCCGTGCTTTTTACAGGTAACGATACGCCGGTCAATTACGGAATAAGAAACGCGGTGCTGGATCTTTCGGGCTTTCCTGACATAGAGGAGGTACTCGCGAGATTCCCTCAGGCGTCAAATACTCAGTTTTCCTATAACGGAGCGGTATACGCCCTTCCCGAGACCATCACTTATCCCGTTATGTTCTACAGAAAGGACATTCTTTCGGAGATCGGCCTTTCCGTTCCCGAGACCTGGGACGAAGTGAAGGTTGCCATGACGGTCCTTGCAAAGAACCAGATGGAATTCGGAATGATGCCCAATGAACAGCTTTTTGCATCCCTTCTTTATCAGAACGGAGGCAGATATTACAACGACGACGGAACTGCTTCGGAGCTGGATTCAGACATCTCCGTGAGCACCTTCAAGGATTTCTGCGAATATTACACGGATTATAAGCTGGACAAAGAAACCTCCGTGGAGGAACGCTTCAGGACCGGTGAATGTCCCCTTATGATCGCGGATTACACGACCTACAACAATTTCGCGGTTTCCGCACCCGACATTGCGGGGCTTTGGAGCTTTACAAAGATTCCGGGAACAAAGAAACCCGACGGAACGGTGGATCATTCCGTGGCCTGCACGGGCCTTGCCACCATGATCATGGCAGACACGGATGAACCTTTGGCATCCTGGGAATTTGCCAAGTGGTGGACTTCGGAAGAGACCCAGACAAGGTACGGCCGTGAAATGGAAGGCCTTATGGGAAGTGCGGCCAGAGTACCCACGGCAAATTACAACGCCTTTTTGAGAATGCCCTGGCCGGTGGAGGATTTTGAGACCCTTAAGTCATCCATGGACTGGGCGAAGGGAATCCCCCAGGTTCCCGGAGGTTATTATTCCTGGAGAAATGTATACAACGCCTTTTATACCGTGGTGACACTGCCCGATACGGCTCTCCCGAGAGAAGAGCTGATGGACAAGGTAATATACATAAACGCCGAGATCGATTACAAGCGTGAAGAACTCGAACTCGACGGCAAGAGAAAGTAGGAAAGGAGAACACGATGAAAGAGTCTTCCCTGGCGTTCAGGATTAGAAGGAACAAAACTTCATATTTCATGCTGGCGCCGTACTTCGTTATGTTTTTCTTCTTTACGGTGCTGCCGGTGGTTATGAGCATTTTCTTTTCCTTTACCTACTACAACATGCTGGAAATGCCCGAGTTCATCGGATGGAAAAACTATATCAAGCTTTTCTTAGAAGACGATATTTTCCTTAAATCCTTAAAAAACACCATGGTTCTGGCGGTGGTGACGGGCCCCGTGAGTTATTTCCTGTGCCTCCTCTTTGCCTGGATCATCAACGAATTCAAGGGCTGGCTCAGAGCCTTTCTGACCCTGATCTTTTACGCCCCCAGTATCTGCGGTAACGCCTTTGTGGTCTGGAACCTGATCCTTTCGGGAGACAGATACGGATATTTAAACGGTATCCTGTTAAAACTGGGAATCCTGGATGAGGCAGTCATCTGGATGAAGACGGAAAAGTATGTGCTTCCCATGCTCATAGTGGTGCAGCTCTGGCTGTCTCTGGGAACCGGTTTCCTTTCCTTTATCGCGGGTTTACAGACGGTTGATAAGTCTCTTTACGAGGCAGGCGCCATCGACGGCATAAAGAACCGCTGGCAGGAACTTTGGTACATCACTCTTCCCGCCATGAGACCCCAGCTTATGTTCGGTGCGGTAATGCAGATCACCCAGTCCTTTGCCATAGCGGACGTTTCCCTGCAGCTGGCGGGCAATCCTTCGGTAAACTACGCAGGCGCCACTGTGGTAACGCATCTATTGGACTACGGTACCGTACGCTTTGAGATGGGTTATGCCTCCGCCATCGCAACGGTGCTCTTTATCCTGATGGTGGGTTCCAACAAGCTGGTACAGAAGCTTTTAAGAAGGGTGGGTGAGTGATATGGCAAAAGCAAGAACCCGTTTCTTTAAGCCGAGGGAAAAGAGGGTAAACCGCTCCATGGCGGGAAATACCATGCTTTTTGTGCTGATGATAATCTGCGGTCTGGCCATGGTCCTTCCCCTGGTGATGGTGATAAACAACTGCTTAAAACCCTTGGACGAACTGTTTCAGTTCCCGCCCCGGATATTTGTAAAGAACCCGACTCTTGAGAATTTCTCGGATCTTTTCAGACTCATGAACGATTCCTGGGTACCCTTCTCAAGATACATTTTGAATACCATCATCATTACCGGCGGCGGTATGGTGGGACACGTGCTCATAGCATCCCTGGCGGCTTATCCCCTGGCAAAGCATGATTTTCCCGGAAAGAACATTCTTTTTTCCATGGTAGTGCTTTCCATGATGTTTTCCTGGACCGTTACCCAGACACCCCAGTACATGATCATTTCCTGGCTTCACATCAACAATTCATACCTGGCGCTGATCCTCCCTGCATGCTCCTTCGGTATGGGGCTTTATCTCATGAAGCAGTTCATGGAGCAGCTGCCGGACTCTCTTATGGAATCCGCCAGACTGGACGGAGCCAATGAGTGGCAGATCTTCTGGAAGATAGTGATGCCAAACGTAAAGCCTGCCTGGCTTACACTGGCCATCTTCCAGTTCCAGCAGATGTGGGGAAATACAGGATCCACGTTCCTAAGAGACGAGGAATTAAAGCCCCTGCAGTATGCGCTTTTCCAGATCTCCGCAGGCGGTACCGCAAGAGCGGGCGCAGCGGCGGCGGTAACCTTTATCATTGCGGCGGTTCCCATCACCTTCTTCCTTATCTGCCAGAAGAACGTGTTAGAGACCATGACCACATCGGGTATGAAGGAATAGGGGGCGGACATGAAGAAAAACTTTTTGATCAAAACCTTCACTGCCCTGACGGCGGCAGCCATCCTGTTGGGCCTCACGGGGACAAAAGCCTTTGCGGCGGGACTTCCTTACGATTCCTACAACTATGACTACAGGGAGTACATCCACTTTACTCCGGCGGCATACATTCCCGACGGAAACATAAACGTGGAAAAGTACCTGTTTAACGGCGAAGAGGTGGGAAAGCTTCTTTCTCCCGGGGATATCTGTGTGGACGAAGAAGGGCTCATTTACATAGCCGACACCGGTAACAACAGGATCGTGATCCTTAACAACCGGATGGACAAAGTGGTTGACATAATATCCACATTTGACAATAAAGGCTCTGAAGACAGTTTCAACAAACCCGCCGGTGTATGCGTTTCGGAGGCAGGGGAAATATATATTGCGGATTCCCAGAACAAAAGAGTGGTGGTGCTTAAAAAGAACCACGAATTCGTACGGACCGTGGAAAATCCGAAGTCCGAAAGCCTTGACGATAACTTTGTTTTCACACCTTTACGCATAACCGTCGACTATGCGGACAGGCTTTACGTGATAGCCCAGAACATGTTCGAAGGCATCATGGTATTTGAAAGTAACGGTAATTTTTCAAGCTTCTTCGGAACCATAAACGTGGAGATCTCTCTCTGGGACAAGTTCTGGAAAAGAATTGCCACAAAGGAAGAACGCTCCAAACAGAAGCTTTTTATCCCCACGGAATTTACGGGACTTGACATCGATCCTGACGGTTTTGTGTACGCCACAAACCTTGATGCCAACGGAATACAGGGTGTAAGACGCCTAAACCCCAGGGGAGCCGATGTCATCAAGAAGGGTGCCAACTTAAACGTGGGCGGCGACCTTCAAATCGCGGGCATCACCGAGTATGCCGGAGCCTCCCAGTTTACGGACGTGGTCTACAGGGGAAACGGTATCTACTCCTGCATAGACAGACGCAGGGGCAGGGTATTTACCTACGATCACGAAGGAAATCTTCTTTATATCTTCGGAGGTCTCGGAACCCAGTCGGGAACCTTCAAACTTCCCACCGCCATAGAGGATATCGGCGGCAGGATAGTGGTACTGGACGGAACACTCTGTGAGCTGGTGACTTTCAAGGTTTCAGAGTACGGCGACCTCATAAACAGGGCAGTGGCTCTCAGGTACGACGGCGACGAGGCCATGGCAGTGGATCTCTGGGAGAAGGTTTTAAAACTTGACGAAAATAACGAACTGGCCCATACGGGCATAGGAAAAGCATATCTTACCGCCGGCGATTACAAGGAAGCCATGCGGCACTTAAAACTCGGAATGGCAAGAGACTACTATTCCGTAGCCTACAGAAGATACAGAAACGAAATACTCAGAAAGAACGCGGGTTTCTTTTTGACGGGAGCTT
>JAEEGK010016521.1_pt1 | contig 16211 bp, 12 predicted proteins | sample 8958771 | NCBI WGS metagenome assembly JAEEGK01 (sample SAMN16246547, study PRJNA631951) | gut metagenome | biome: gut microbiome; feature: rumen; material: SC-attached | host: Bos | place: Iran: Karaj | collected 2018-10
GATCTTGGGCTTCATGCAGGAGCAGAGGTGCAAGTCCGAGCCGCCCTTTTCGATCATGGTTCTGAGGAATGCGTCGATTTTTGGCATATTTGTAAATCCTTTGTTATGAGGCGGTAGGCTTGTCGATTAGAACCAGTTGCGTTTCTTGGCAGGATCTTGCGACGGTTGCGGCGCGGCGGCTTGCGGCGGCATAGGCATGCCGCCGTTGAGCTTCTGGGCCTCCCGTGTCTGCATCTGGCGTTTCAGATCCGGCGTGTGGATGAACGGAAGCGTTTGGTCGTAGGTGCGGAGGCCGTCCATGTAGAGGTCGAAATGGCTCTGTTCCATAGTGACCATGCCGATGTTTTTGCTGGTCTGGATGGTGGATTCGATCTGGAAGGTCTTTCCTTCGCGAATGAGATTGGAGACGGCGAGCGTGCCGAGCATGATTTCGTAGGCGAGAACGACGCCGTCGCCGTTTTTGTTCGGGAGGAGCTGCTGGCAGATGACGCCTTTGAGGGATTCGGCGACCATGGCGCGGATCTGGGCCTGCTGGCCGTGGGGGAAGACGTCAAGCAGGCGGTTCATGGTTTCGGCCGCGGAGGACGTGTGGAGGGTGCCGATGACGAGATGGCCTGTTTCGGAGGAATGGATGGCCATTTCGATGGTTTCCAAGTCACGCATTTCACCGATGATGATGACGTCGGGGTCTTCACGCAGGGCGGCGCGTAGGGCGTTTTGGAAGGAACGCGTATGGTTGTTCAGTTCGCGTTGCGTGATGTTGCAGCCTTTGGGCTGATAAACGACTTCGATAGGATCTTCGACGGTGATGATGTGGTCGTGGCGATGTTCGTTGATGAATTCAGCCAAAGCGGACATCGTCGTGGATTTACCGGAGCCCGCAGGACCTGTGACAAGGATGAGGCCTTGTCCGTAAGTCGTTAATTTTTCAATGACTTCCGGCTGTTTGAAACCGAGCTGGTTGATAGGGGTGATCGTGTTTTTGATGATACGATAGGAGCCTTCGATGCCGAGGCGGTGGAGGAGGAGATTCGTACGGTAGCGGTCGTCCTCCTTGATGTTGTAGCTGTAGTCGAGATCGTGATGTTCGTCGAAAATCGCGCGTTGTTCGTCCGTCATGGGGGCGTAGTTGAGATTCTCGGCGGCTTTTCTGGAGAGAACCTCCTGATCGGGCACGAGATAGATCTCTTTGTAGCGACGGACGAACGGGTAGGCTCCGGCGGAGATGTGGACGTCACTGCATTTGTTTTCGCGTGCTTTGTGGAGGAAATCGTCTAGCAGTTTTCGTGCGCCTTCACGATCCATTTCCGCGGCCTTGTTGAGGACGGGCCATCCTTTCAGCCATGCGATTTTTTGCTCGGGCGTCAATTTGACTTCGGGAGCTTTTGAAGCAGGCGGAGCAGACGGGGCGGTCGCCGCGGCGGCCGCCGTGAAAATCGCGGAGGAGGCAGCGGTTGCTGTGGCCGTGCGTGGCTTCAACGGCGCGACATCCGACGGAGCGGGCGACGGCGTCGCAACTGGTTGCGGCGGAACGGGATTTGGATTGAGGACGCTATGCGGCGGCCTGCCGTTGGCGGCTTCCGCTGTGGACATGGAGCTGAGCACATCCAATTTGGCGGCGTCCTGGTAGAGTTTGTTCTGCAGGATGACCAGTTTGAGCAGCCTGAGCGAAACAGGCTGGCGTGACTTTTCGATGGCTTCGATGGCGGTGATGCACTGCTCCTTCGTCAGCAGCTTGTCGGCCGCCAGATGATAGCAGAACCAATCGACGTCTTTTGGGATGGCTTGATAGTTCATGACGTGCAAATAATGGAGATAGATGATATATTAACAAATCATTCGCAGACTGGAGCGTGTCCAGCTTGCAAATATGGGAGACTGAGGCGAATTGGAACAATTCGCCTTCTGTCGAGTCATAAAATTTAGCGTAAAGAATCCAAAACGGCAAATGCGTAAAGGTTGATTTTCGAGGCAGTCACGGATTGTCCTTTCGAAAAACGGCGCGTAGAGGCGGAAAACATCTTGGAGCGATCAAGCTGCAATCAAACCATTTATCAAGAACCACGAATGGACACCAATGGACACGAATTTTTAACCACAAAACACACAAAACACACCAAAATGCCTCGCAGACGTCGGCCTTGGTGCTGATGATTTTGAGGAGATATGATATGATGTATTGCTGAAGATCAAGGTGGCCTCCGTCTGCTCGGCGGTTGTCATCGCTTCGCGAGATGCAAAGGATGTCATGCGTAAGCTCGTCGCCATGGAGAAAATCTTCGCGAAATAACAAGAAAATGAACGATAGTAATATATTGGATTAAATAAAACATGCCATCATACAATGAAATATGGTATGCGGCGCGGACGACGCAAATCGTCTATATGCCGCGGAAGCTGTTGGAGACGTTCGGCGAGACGCGCGTCACCTACAACGTCGTGTCAAGCATGGATGACGACGACGGCCATGTGCGGTTGCGCACGGGACTTGTGAAGTCAGCGCGGCCACTTGTGTTGACGCCGCACTATTTCCGCCAGCAGATGTTGGAGAATTTTGGCGACGAGGCGCAGAGCTATTTTGATCATATCTTGAGCCGACAGGACAACCTGCGGATTCTCCAATATGGCCTGTGCTTCATGAAACAGGAATACAGCGAAGAGGTCGTGGGCGGCACGGTGGAGGATGTGGCGGATCAGCTGGCCCGTGCGGCGCAGGACGATCTGAACGACGTACGTGGCGTCATGATCGGATTGGACCGCTATTGGGAGGTGTCGCTGATGACGTTCATCAACGCGTTGGTCAAACAGTCGGTGCCTGGCAATGCGCGGGATATGGCTCGCGACGGCCTGTTGGGGCTGGATCGCGGCATTCCCGTTGCCGTACGGATGGAAATCGACGCGGATTTCGACAATTGCGATACGTTGTCGAAGGCGGAGGATCTTGGGCGGAAGCTTCGAGATTATGGATTGTTCGAGCAGTACGAAGACCGTTTCTACTCGCTATACATGAGATTAAAAGGAAAATAATCATTTGGGAGATTGGGTGATGACAGAAGACAAGGGAAGAACTGAATCAGAAGAACCGAAGAAAGAAAATGAACAAACGGAGCAGCAGCCCAACGGTGGCAATCCGTTGGGAGCGAATTTCTTAAGCCAGCTGGAGGACGCCATAAAAGGCCTCGGCGGGCAGTTCGTTCGCATGGACGTGCCGCGCGGCATGGGAGCGCAGGCGGGCGGAAAAAAAGAGCCGCCGAAAAAGGACAACCATGAGGAGACGTTGAAGAAAATCCGTGATTTCTCCTTCAAGCCGAAGGAGATAAAGGATTATCTGGATCGTTTCGTCATCAGTCAGGATGAAGCGAAAAAAGTGCTGTCCGTCGCGATTTGCGACCACTACAACCATGTCCGCCGTTGTTTGGAAAAGCCTGAACTGGCGGAGCATGATTTTGCGAAACACAATATCATGATGCTCGGGCCGACTGGCGTCGGTAAAACATATTTGATGCGGTGCATCGCAAAATTGATCGGCGTCCCATTCGTAAAAGCCGATGCGACAAAGTTTTCCGAAACTGGTTATGTTGGTTATGACGTGGAGGATATCGTGCGCGATTTAGTAAAAGTCGCCGACGGCAACACGGAATTGGCCGAATACGGCATCGTCTATATCGATGAAATCGACAAAATCGCGGGGAAGGGCGACAGCACGATGCAGCGCGATGTGTCCGGCCGTGGTGTGCAGGTCAACCTGCTGAAGCTGATGGAGGATACAGAGGTTAAGACGGTGGGGCAGAACGACATGCTGGGGCAGATGCAGGCGATGATGTCGTTACAGAGCAGCGGTTCTGTGCCGAAAATGTCCGTTCGGACGAAGCATATTTTGTTCATCGTCAGCGGTGCTTTCGCCAAACTGCCCGAGCAGATCGGCCGCCGCCTTGGCAGTGCGCAGATCGGTTTTGGACACGGCGGCGACCGTCCGGACATGATGAAGCCGACGGAACTTTTGGCGCAGGTGACGACGAAGGATTTGGTCGATTTCGGCTTCGAGCCGGAGTTCGTGGGGCGTCTGCCTGTGCGCGTCACGTTGGATGATTTGAGCGTGTCGGATTTGGAACAGATTTTGACGCGAGCGGAAAACGGTGTGTTGACGCAATATCGCGAAGATTTTGCAGGCTACGGCATCAACTTGGACGTTGATATGACGGGTCTGCATGAAATCGCTGCGAAGGCGTATGAAGAGAAGACGGGAGCGCGTGGCTTGATGACGGTGCTGGAACGGCTTTTCCGTGAATTCAAATATGAACTGCCGTCCATGGGTGTGACAGAACTTTCTGTGGATGAGGCATTTGTGCATGATCCAAAAGCCGCCTTGGCGAAACTGATGAAGGACTGCCGTCATCTGGCGTTGAAACAGCATTTGGCGGAGGTGGATGAATTCGCGGAGCGTTTTGGGAAGATGTATGGCATGACTGTCCGTTTTACAGACGAAGCGCGCGAGCGGATTTGCGAACTGAGCGAGGCGGCGGGCAAGACCGTTCGCAGCTTCTGTGAAGAGCGGTTCAAAAATCTTCAGTTCGTATTGCCTCAAATCAGCCAGAAGACGGGGCAGGCTGAATTCGTGCTGGATATGGATATCGTGGATGATCCGGAGGCCGTATTGACGAAGATGGTGACGGAAAGTCTGAAGAATTGAATGGTGTGCCGTCGGCGTCCTCGCCGTCGGATACGAAGGCAAGATGCCTCTACCAATTTACTTATTTAGTAAAAAAATAAAAGAGACAGATTGATATGAAAAAGTACAAAGATTGCTATGCTTCGTGGACGGAAAGCACCATTGTCATTGGTAACAAGAGCATAGAGCGGCGTTTCCAGTGGTGCGCACAGGGGCTGGTCTGCACGGCGACGGTGGACAAAGCTACTGGCAGTGAATGGCGGGGCGAAGAACCGCCTGCCGTTACGCCAAATGTGACGGTGGAATGTGCCGTTGCAAACAACGACGGCCTTTCCGCGAAGCATCTTTTGCTGACGGCGACGGAACGGCAGGGCAGCGGCGTCATCGAGACGAAGCTTGGTGTGTATCCACAGTTGCCGTTCATCATCTTGGAACGTCGTTGCAGAGGATTGCATCCATCTTCGGCAGAACGAGTTGCGGAAAAAGGCGGCACGGGCAATGAAAACGCCGTTGTGAAGGATGTTGTCGAAACCGCCACGCTGGACCGGATCGACAACGTTCCGCTGAATGTACGCCATCTCAAGTTGAGCGTGTTCAAGCTCTTCGACCGCACGGATTTGAACGACTGCCTCGTGACGGAGGAAGAAATAAACATGTATCCGGGCTGCAGCTTCTCCGCGCGCGGCAACGTCTTCCTTTTTAACAGCTACACGGAGAACAGAGGGCTGCTGGTCGTGAAAGATGCACCAACGCATCTCTACCAGCTGCTTCAGGACGACGACAGCCTGCGCATCAAGGGGACGCGCAACGCGGACATTGTCGGGGCGGGGCTTCACGGTGAGATCGACGCGGATGAATGGTGCCAGCTATATGGCACGACGATTGGCGTAGGCGATGTGAACGAACTGCTGGTTGAATACCGTCAACTCTATCGCGCCCAATATCTTGCGCCTGCCTTCAAGGAACCGTTCATCATGTCCAACACATGGGGCGACCGCAGTCAGGATTCGCGTGTCTGCGAAGAGTTCATGCTGAAGGAAATCGAAGCGGGAGCCAAGATGGGCGTCGATATCATCCAGATCGACGACGGCTGGCAGAAAGGCGTGACCATCAATTCAAAAGCCCGCAAAAGTTCCATTTGGGAAGGTTTCTATGCGGCGGATCCAGACTTTTGGACGGTCCATCCGGAGCGTTTCCCGAACGGACTGAAGCCGTTGGTCAAGAAAGCCGCCGCGCATGGCATCCGTTTCGGACTGTGGTTCGCACCGGATTCCTCCCATGAGTTCGCGAATTGGCGGCGTGACGTCGATACGGTTTTGAACCTGCATCGCACATTCCGCGTTTCCAGTTTCAAGCTGGACAGTGTCAATCTCACGACGAAGAAGGCGGAGACGAATTATCTGAATTTCCTGAAGGCGGTTGAACGGGAATCGCACAACCGTATTGCGTTGAATCTCGACTGCACGGCGCAGAACCGCCAAGGGTATGTGATGTGGAAGCAGTTTGGTTCGCTTTTCGTGGAAAACCGCTATACGGACTGGTGCAACTACTTCCCGCACAATACGTTGAAGAATCTCTGGATGCTCAGTCAATTTATCCCGCCGCGCAAGTTCCAGTTTGAGTTGCTGAACAACAGTCGAAACAACGACAAGTACGGAGATGATTTTCTGCGCCCCGCGCTTTATGACATCGCATACGAATTCGCTTCCGTGATGGTGGCCAATCCGCTGGTCTGGATGGAGATGTCCAATCTGACGAATAAGCAAATCGCGTCATTGCAGAAGCTTATTTCTGTTTATCGTGACGTTCGGAAGGACTTCTTCAATGCGGAAATCTATCCAATTGGAGAACAGCCTGACGGTTTTACCCACACTGGCTTCCAGATTGTCGTAAACAATCATAAAGGCTATTTGCTGCTTATTAACGAATTGGCTGATTCTATAAAATTTCCATATTTCTACCATTTGCCTTCCCTGCCTCCCGAAAAGGCCAAATTCACCCTGTTAGCCAGTAATGCGCCATCGAAAAAAACCATGGAATTGTCGCGGGAACCGTCAATACCGATGTTCATCCAGTGGAAGTGCAAGTTGCCGCGCGTGTTTGCACTGTATGAATATGAAGGTTGATCGGATTCATTCATCATAAAGGATGCGCTTTTATGAAAACGATACGTGACGCTTTCTGGATCTGGGGGCATGACGCGGGATGTCACCACAATCCGAAATATCATTGGAACATCCCTGGTGAGAACAAGTTAGGACCATGGGAAGGGGCCTGCGCCTTGGGCAACATACCGAACTGCTGCCGTGTTGTTTTCGCGGGGAAGCCGGAACCGCCGTTCGACGCGGAGACGGAAAAACTACGCGGCTTCAAACAGGTTGTCTGGTCCATGATCGGCGATAGCGCTTCGACACGCAACAACAACGGCGGGAATGATTTAGATGAAGTTTTGCGCATCGCCGCCAAGTATCCGAACGTGACAGGTTGCATCGTCGATGATTTCTTCCGGCCGAAGACACGGGATGCGCGCATGTCGGTCGATGAATTTCGCCAAGCTGCGGAACGGTTGCATGCCGCGCCGCAGCCGCTGAAGTTGTGGTTGGTCTATTATGCGGCATTGTTTGACATCGACTATTCCGCTTGGTTGGGCAATGCGGATGTCATCACATTTTGGAATTGGAACAGCCGCGAACTTGTCGATGCTGAACAAAATCTAGAGCGAATTATCGCGTTAACACCGTCAAAAGAACATCTTGCAGGATGCTATCTGTACAATTATGGTGACAGCCGTCCGTTGACGCGTGATGAAATGGCGTTCCAGTTGGAAATCTATTATCGTTTTTTGAAGGAAGGCCGCATACAAGGCGTTATTGCTTGTGCGAATACCGTCGCGGATGTGGGATTGGAAGCGGTTGATTATTTCCGCAACTGGCTGAAGGAGCATGGCGACGAACCGCTGTGAAGTGATTACGATTCCACGTAACCGTAACAAAAAGACACAAAACCTTTGAGCGGTTAAGCCGCAACCAAATCATTGATTTTGAACCACGAAAGTCACTAAAGGCACGAAAATTCAGTCCACAAAATACACAAAAAACTCAAAAATTGCCTCGCAGACGTCGGCCGTTGTGCTGATGATTTTGAGGAGATATGATATGATGTATTGCTGAAGATCAAGATGGCCTCCGTCTGCTCGGCGGTTTGAAAAAGCGCTTCGCGCAGGAAAAAGTCATACGAAAATTCTTTGCGAAATAACAAGAAAATGAACTATAGTAGTATGGAGTTATTTGTGGCGATTTTTACTTTTTTATTGCATAAATATCATTAAAATATAGATGATAATCATGTAATGAAGTCATGTTTGATGATTTTATGAAACAGTTGTTTCACGTGCCATCTTCTTGATCTGGCGTAGCTTATACATGGATATACCAATTAAGGAACAAATATCTTCATCCTTGATATTCTTATTCTTCATGTTGATAAATATTTGAAGAATGGTTTCGTCTCTGCCTTCTCTACTGCCTTCTCTTCTGCCTTCCATTCTGCTTGCACTATAGCGATAATCATCATAGGTGGCCATGTCTTCAAGCTCCTTTGTGATCTTGATTTCAAAATCCGTTTTCAGTATTTCCATCTATTGGGTGCATGACATGATGGAGCAAGCGATGACGTTTATGTGGAGATTATGGTTTTATCTACATTACTATCATCTATATAATTATCATCTATATAAACATGATAATAATGTAATGAAATCATGTCAGATGATTTTGCAAGGGCGTGTTTTCACGAGCCATCTTCTTGATCTGGCGTAGTTTGTATAAGGATATTCCTAGTATAGAGCAAATATACTTGTCTTTGAAATTATCTTTTTTCATATTGTTATATACTTGGATCATTTTTTCTCTTCTTCCTTCCATTCTGCTTTCACTATAACGATAATCATCATAAGTGTACATGTCTTCAAGCTCCTTTGTAATCTCGATTCCAAAATCCGTTTTCAATATTTCCATCCTTTCGGCATTTGATATGTTTTTTGCGAGCAACACGTACATGAGCCACAATCCATTTTGTTCACGCTTTGGTGGATGCTTGTCATTGAGACAGATCAACCAAGCGTCCGTGAGTCCATCCAGCATGGAACTGATGGGTTGAGGATGTCCGGTGGACATGTCTTCCATGATTTGGCGAAGATGGAGGACACGGTTGGCCAGCCGTTTGGGGACGGCGGGGAGTATCCAGATGGAACAGACTTTGCATAGGCGTGCGTAATCCTCCTTGCCGTCCATTAACTCGCCAGGTTGTCTGCTGATTAGCCGACATAGATAATATATCACTCGTTTAAGAATTACAAGCCAATTCTTATAATCTTTTTGCATTTCTATGTCCAGAATGAGCTGGCCTGTATTATCGGATGTTTCGGGCAGGGCGAGTTCCGTACGGAAATCATAGAAAACCGTGCCGTCTGTGGCGCTTTTGTCCTCTGTTCCGATGGCGGGCACGCTTCGCCGGACGACATCCTGTGCGACTGGATCCGTGCCGATACGCATGTCCGCCTTTGAGAGCCAGCCATCAATGATGTCAGATGGCTCCATCTTTCGGAATTCAGGGATACATGTCTTAATCAACCATGCGATGATTTCGGGGCAGCGGAAAAGATGCTTGGCGAAGGTGTCTTTCTGTAAGTCATCGCTGTTGGTGAGGGTGACACCCAAATCTGTGAGATACCATTTCTTCATTGTTTTGCTGTATTTGAAAGCATAATGCTGATGACGAGTGAATGACAGAGTCTATGCATATATGAATAAAATAACGTTCAAAAGGTGATTGTCAAATTTTTTATTATCGAATAATAACAAATTAAATTGATATGTAAATAATCATTAAAAGAAATTTGTTAAATTTATCTTCCAAAATAATGAAAAATAATACAAAGTCATAAAGAATCATTATAAATCATATAAAGTCATAATTCTTCATGCAGATTTTATCTCTTCAAATGTTGATTGCTTGAAAATAGTCAAAGGGACTTTACATTACAGAATTACTATAGAATTCTTCCATTATGGATCTCATAAAAGTGTGAGGAAAAAAAGGGAGTGCAGACACATGACGTACCGTGAAAACATCGCAAATCTTCTCAAACCACTGCGTCGGATCCAGTTGGTTTCGTTGATTTTAATCCTTTTGGGTATCGTTCTCACAATAGTGAAATGGAATTCCAAAGGCGTCGATGGTTGGTATGGTAAAATTTTAGCGCTCATCGGTGTCATCGGTGAGTTCTATTGTTGGGCGAAGGCCAGACAGATCAAATGTCCTCAATGCGGGAAAAGTCTGAGTTATCTTCTTTTTGATCCGTCGTATTCCAAGACAAATGGCGTGTTTCTTCTGCCGAAAGGACTACCGCCTGATCGACATTGCTGCGCATATTGCAAGGCGAGTTTCGATGATGAGATAGAAATATAACAAGCTTGATTCTGATGATGAAAACAACGATAATAAATATTATTTTGGTAATAATATTTAACATGTTTATAACGGGATGCACGACTGTATCTGGTAAGAAGAACTCTTTGTTCATCTCAAACAGGTTAGCCACTGTTGGTTATTCATTTTTGGGTGTAGATGAATCTAAAACAAAGGCAATTGAAAAATCGATTGAAGACAAGGATGATTCTTCATGGCGAAAATCAGTGCTGCATTTGGCCATTCCGGGTTGGTTTGACATGCAGGAAGCGACATGTTGCAACCTTTCATTGTCTCCTTTGTTTTCATATATGCATGGTGTCATCCACGGTATCCAGGTGGCGCCAGTGAGTGGAGTAGATGAACTAAATGGAATTCAAATCGGTTTGTTAGATCTAGTTGGAAAAGGTTGTAATATCCAATTCGCCCTGATTGGTGCCAGTCAATGTAGTGATGGTGTCACGCTGGCTCCTTTGGCATGGGAAGCAAAAGGGGGAGATCGCATTCTAATCGGTATTCTTTCAATTGTCGGAGCTCCAAGAACGTTATGTTCTCCCGTCATAGGGCAGTTGGCGCTTTTGAATATCTCGTATACAATTGCTCCAAGGAGGGGATCCCATTGGCAGGGCGGTCTTTACAACTTCGATGATTGTCATATATATGAAAATGAGCATAACCATTCTTTCCAATTTGGTCTTTGGAATACTAGTGATATGACTTTAAATCATGACCTCAAAAAGTCAGAAAAACAATCGCAAGAGCAGTCAACGAACAACGATTGGTATAAACGGTTTTTTCTGATGCAGCTAGGACTCGTCAATAGGAGGCACAAAGGTGTGGCGGGGCGGATTTTCCAATGTGGGCTTGTAAATAAGATGGGTGCCATGTTAGAGGTTGAGGAAGAAGGATTTCATTTTCAATTCGGGATTGTCAATAGTTCCAGCTTCAGGAGGGAAGATCATGTTGTGCAAATTGGATTGATAAATTTCAAGGAAGAAGGTTGGAGCCTGTTCTTTAATAAATGAATTTGTGTCAATGATCTACGGATTATTTTTGTATCCGTGGAAGGTAATTGAGAAGTGTATCATCATGTAATCTTGGTTGGATTTCATGACAGAAATTCAAGAATAACTCATTATAAAATTTGACTTATCCAATATAAAAGCTAATTTATGATGAGTTATCAAGGAGTTGAAACCATGTCCAAGAACAGCGTCATCTTATTTCCGAAAACCGCCGCCATGTTGAAGCAGCTGGGGGAGAATATGCGTCTGGCCCGTTTGCGGAGGAATGTGACCGCCCGGCTGACGGCTGAACGTGCAGGCATCAGTATTGCCACGTTGACCAAGGTTGAGCAGGGCAATCCGGCGGTTTCCATGGGCAGTTACATACAGGTATTGGTGACGTTGAATCTGGAACGTGATATTCTGAAAGTAGCTGCGGATGATGAACTTGGGCGTAATCTGCAAGATTTAGGGCTGCCAATGCGGGCTCGAGCGTCCAAACGGAGGGGGGCATGAATACTGGAAAAACGATTTACGTTTACTGGTCGCCTGTGGATGTCGCGCAGCCTGAACGTATGGGCGTTTTATCTGCACAGAACGTTCGTAATAAGGAAGTTTTCGCATTTGAGTTTGATTCCGAATGGTTGCGCAGACATCCAGAATACAGATTGGATCCAGATCTGCAAAACTACACAGGGCCTCAATATTCTGTCAAAGCCAATTTTGGATTGTTCATGGATTCTGCTCCCGACCGTTGGGGGCGCAAGCTCATGATGCGTCGAGAAGCCATCCGTGCAAGGAAGACTGCGGAAAAGCCTCGTACGTTGTTGGAGTCCGACTATCTCCTTGGCGTATATGATGAAACGCGCATGGGGGCACTGCGTTTCAAATTGTCGCCGGATGGCAGATTCCAGAATGATGATGCGGCTATGGCGGCTCCGCCATGGGCGCGGTTGCGTGAATTGGAGGAGGCTAGCCGTCATTTGGAAGATGACACATTGGCATCAGAGCACGAGAAATGGCTTTCCATGTTGCTAGCCCCTGGATCGTCATTGGGCGGCGCAAGACCGAAAGCCTGCATCGTTTCTCCTGATGGTGATTTGTGGATAGCAAAATTTCCCGCAAAGAACGATGCAGTAAATACTTCCGCATGGGAATATGCCACGATGCTGATGGCTCGTGATGCTGGTTTGGATGTTCCTGAGGTGAAAAAGGAGACGTTTTCTGTTAAAGGTTCGACTTTTCTCGTGAAGCGTTTTGACCGTATTGGAACACAACGCATTCATTTTGCTTCTGCCATGACGATGTTGGGCAAGACCGATGGAACGGATGCCGACAGCGGTTGCAGCTATTTGGACATCGCGGAGTTCATCATTCAACAGAGTGTCCAGCCACAGCAAGATTTACACGAATTATGGCGACGCATTGTCTTTTCCATTGCCGTTTCCAATACGGATGACCATTTGCGCAATCATGGTTTTTTGTTTGGAAATGGCGGATGGAGACTGTCGCCAGTCTATGATGTCAATCCAAATCCGCAAGGCCTTGGGCTGTCGTTGAATATCAGTTTGGATGACAATAGTCTGGATTTTGATTTGGCGCGGGAGGTCGCACCATTTTTCCGTTTGAAATCGCCAGAAGCCGATGCCATTTTGAACAAAATAACCACTATTGTCAGAAATTGGCGCAATTATGCCAGACGAAGCGGATTGGATGACAATGAAATGGAAATGATGGCATCGGCCTTCCGAACATGATGGGTTATTTCCCAATGATTTTACCTGCGATTTGGCGGCGCATCTGGCGGAGCAGGGCGGGATCGCGCGAGAAATCTGTCAGAGTCTTGATGAGGCGGCTGCATTCTTCACGGGACGATGCGCCGCACAACGTCAGATAATCGTAGTCTTCACTGCCGTCGCGGATGTTCGCAAGTCGGATGGATGGAAGTGGTTGATTCGCACCTGGATAGAGAAGCTGACCATCACCTGTCATCGACTTCTCGACGACCACCGTGAAGTCGGGCTGATAGCAGGTTGATTCATCAAAACGGCGGGCATTTTGCCAGCAGTTCACATGCCAGTAGAGGAAACCATCCGCTCTGTAGAGATAGCTCATCCAGGCCAGCAGGCGGCCTTCGATGAAAGGATATTCCGTTGAGGCGATGTTCGCGAAGGGATGCTTCGGGCTGCAGCAGGTGTACCACCAGACTTGATGGCCTTTTTCACGCAGCTTGTCGGAAAGCTCCAAATCGTAGAATCTTGTCTGTGGGCAGTACCAGTCATTAGCGTAGCAATCCGTTCGTTGGGGATTGTGTCTCAAGGAGTTGTACATCTGGGAGGTCGTGAAGAACGCGACATCCGGATAGCGTTCCTTGAACATCTTGTGGATGCGTGCCATGATGGGATAGTAGTCGCTGCCGCGTTCATCGAAGCCGTAGGCGTAGGCGTATTTCGTCAAGCCATGCTTGCGCAGTTCCGCGACGTATGGATCCAGACGGCGTTGGAACTCTTCGAAAAGCGCGTCCGTGTAGTCGTTCTTTGATGCGTAGCAGACCCATAACCGTTTGGAATCAGTGGGTTGCGGCACAAGATTCATGATGTTGAAACGGTTCATGCCGCGTTTCTGCGCATACAGGAGATCTTCGAGGCGCGGCATCGTGGTGCGGGAGATGTCGTCTGGATTCAGACGGTGATCCAGCATGATGTCCCATGCTTTGCGGCGTGTTTCGTTGCGGTCGCCATCGCCGTACGTGCGGAAGAGAAAACCGTCCATCAGACAGAAGGCTGTTGGGTAGCTGAAAGTCTGCGGCAATGCGAAATCGAAAACCGTCACATGGATGGGAACGATGACCTTATCCGTTCCAATCACGATGGTTGCGTCGCCAGAATAGTCGCCTGCCGTTGCTTCGCGATCCGCATAGACGGTCAGCCAGATGCCTTGTGTTCCGTTTGCGGGAACCATGAATTCCCGTGCGGGCAGGAGCGGATCCGGAATCCAATATTCCGTCGCGTGGTAACCGGTCGCCGCGCTGTATTCATGCGGCTTGAATCGCGGGATGTAACCGACACGTTCCCATTTCAATTCGCCTTTCAACGGTTCTCCGGCGGCGTTTTTCAACACAGGAAGCTCCACATTGACGGACGGAAGTGTCTGCGCTCCAGCTGTTACAAGTATCTGGGCGCTTTCACGTTCTGCCTTCGCGAGTTCCAACGAGACGGCTTTTGGCGCGTCCGGCGCAGGATATGTCATTGCCGAGATGTTCGTCATGGAATCCGCCGTCCAGACGCGATAACTGTCTTTCATGGGATTCTGCGGTAATTTCCTCTGCCAGAAGTCCTTGAGGTCTCTTTCAATCGACCCGCTGACAATCTTGCCTTCGTCATCCGTGCGGCTGGCGTCAATGACGAGTTTTGCGGCGTTTTTGGGCATATCGACCAGCCAGTCGAATCGTGGTCCCTTGCCATTTGTTTCCTTCAGCGTTTTGCCGTCCGCATCAACGAGACGCGCCGTGTAGGTGACGCGCGAATGGAAGAAACTAGACTGAATTTTCACAATATCGGCGCGGATTGGCGCAAGTGAGTGCAACTCAATGGCGCGCATACGGACGCCTGGATCGTCCCGCGAAAGTTCAAGATTGTCGAACCACGCCTTGCTGTCCGTCGTATTGCGCATGAGGACAAAATAGCGGATTTCCTTAATGTTCTTCTTCGGCCAGTAGCAGTTGACGGAGTATTCCCAATCGTGGGTGCCAGTCGTCCACCAAGCACTTGCGCCCCAAAGACTTGTGCCGTCTTCAAAGTAGATGTCCAGATAAATGCAGTAGTCATGGGACGACATGACATTTTCGCATTTGCTCCAGCCGCCGTAGACGACGGGATCCATGCTTGGTTTGTCGTATTTTAAGACCTGCCGGATGCCGAAGGAGCGTTTTCCGCCTGTGTTTTCGCCGTAAACGGCGCATTTTCCGTCCTGCACGACGTCCTGCACGACGCGTAATGGATTGTCCGCATTGAACGATTCCCAGCCGGGCAGGTTGCCGTCCGCATCTGCCTCCAGGCTTGGATTGATCAGTTCGTTTGCATGTAAAAGCATGATTGACAGCATGAAAACCGAGATAATTCGATATGAAGACATAATACACCTTTGCTGTTGATTCCAATATGATTACATTTATTATAGTTTATATGCTCTTGCATGAAAAACAAGTAGCTTGTGTGCAAGTAAATAGAAGGTAAAAATAATTTTTCTAAGCTTCTAGATTTCTAGGCTTCTAGATTTCTAGGCTGTTATCTGCTTTTCACCCATGCGGCAAGCTGTTCGAAGCGGTCGATGGTGTGGTCGTAGAAGGCGATCCAGTCTTGGCAGAGGGCGCTTTTGTGGTCGGTGGTGAAGCGGCGGTGCTTCGGACAGTCGGCCATGCAGAGGTTCAAGTAGCGGCAGGAGAGGCAGTTCGGATTGTCCGGCCGTTTCTTCTGACCGAAGGATTGGAACTGCGGAGAGGCGAAAATTGCGTGGAGATTGTCTTGCGAGACATTTCCGAGCTTCCATTCCGGAAGGACGTGGAAATCACAGGGATAGATATCGCCATTGTGTTCGACGACGAGATAGTTGCAGCAGTTGCCGCCCATCGGGCAGACGGTGGGGCGGCCTGTGGCGAGACGTGAGACGATGGAATCGAAAAGGCGGATGGAAATGGTTGTGACATCGTTTGGATACCATGTGTCGAACAATTGGCAAAGGAAGTCGCCCCACTGGCCGGGCTTCAGGGAGAAGGGCAGGGGACGGTTGTCGTCGTCGCATTCGACGCATTCGATATATTGATGGTATTTAAAGCCTAACTCCTTCACATAGCGATAGATCTGAGCGGCGTTTCGGCAGTTCGCCTCGGAAACGAGTGTCAGAATGTTCGTCTCGACGTGGTGTTTTTTCAGCCGTTTCAAACCGTTGACGACAGCTGTCTGGCTGCCGCGTCCATCGGTGGTTCGGCGGTAGCGGTCATGGATGGCGGCGGGGCCGTCCAGACTGACGCCGACGAGGAAGTGATTGTCATGCAGGAACTTGGCCCATTC
>JAEEGK010016523.1_pt1 | contig 16211 bp, 7 predicted proteins | sample 8958771 | NCBI WGS metagenome assembly JAEEGK01 (sample SAMN16246547, study PRJNA631951) | gut metagenome | biome: gut microbiome; feature: rumen; material: SC-attached | host: Bos | place: Iran: Karaj | collected 2018-10
TCACTGCAGCTTACAAGAATACCGGTTTCCTTCATGCCGATCTCTTTAACAAGCTTAAAGTCTTCTTTGCTGGCTCTGATCCAGCTGGTAACCTCAGGGAAATGGTATCCCCTCTCCATACACTTATAAACCGCATCACGGTCTTTCTTCGAATAAAGAAAGAACTCGCTTTGCTTGATCATTCCGTTGGGTCCCCCGAGCCTGTGAAGATAATCATAAATGGTAACGATCTGCTCGGTGGTGTAAGGCGCCCTTGACTGCTGTCCGTCTCTGAAGGTCGTGTCAGTGATCCAGATGTTTTTGGGCATGTTATGAGGCACGATACGATCGTTGAAAGGGATCTTCGGAATCTCCGAATAAGGGAACATATTTCTGAAGACGTTGGGCTTTTCAACGTCGTTAAGAATATACATATGCTCCTCTATCTGAAGGAGGTTATTTTTTTCATTCATAGAAACAGGCCGATTGGTAAACAAATCGGCCGCATCGGTATTATAAAGCAATTTATCGTTATATTCGGGCATAATAAATCTCCTTGCATTAATCGCAATCATTACTTGTATGATTGTATACAATAATGCAAGGAGTGTCAAGCGTGTGAGCAAAAGAATTCGAAACTTTAATCAAATTGTAAGAATTTTAAACACCTGTAAATCGCTTTCCTGCGGAAACAAACCAGGCAATGCCTATAGCAAAAAGACCGAGCGCCAAAAACCACTTTGGATGAATCGGGTCTCCCGTATCGGGGGTCGAATCAAGATTAAGGCTTGACGCACTCTCGCTTGAATATGCGTACACTCCGTATTTTCCCGTATGTGATAGTTCAAATGTAAGTTTTAATGAGCCGTTATCGTTTACAACCTTATAGGGAAGATCTTCCAGCTGTCCGTCTTCATCGGAACATATCACATGAAGATTGGATGTAGGAACATTGGAAGGAACAGCCATTGCGTAGTAAAGGGTCTGTTTACCGAACTTTGTGAGCAAAACTTCGCTGCCCGAAGGCCTAAGATCTATCTCGAAGGTAGACAGATTCTGAGGAACGGAATCTCCGTAAATGCGCTTGTAGGCTTCTTTAATGCCGTTATCGGGTGTGGAATCGTTTGAAACCGTCAGGATGTATTCTTCATTGGAACCCTGGAAGAATACGGGAGTTCTCTCCTCTTCGCTTCTGCCGTAAGCTCCCGAAGCCGCCATCTCAAACAAAGAATCCAGTTCCGCAGGCCGTAAGTTATAACCCTTACCGTAAATGTATACGGTATCGGGAATATAGAAGTTTCGTGCTTCGTCGGCTGTAAGGGTACAGTCGATTATGTGAAGGGTTCCGTTAAAATACTCATTGTTTTCATCGATCACGGTACAGATAAGTCCGGAAAAGCCGGACAGTTCCCTGTCAAGCACCGTTCCTGCGCGATTTACGCTTTCGGAATTGACTACGGCGACCTTGATTCCCGCCAAAGCATCGATCCTGTAAGCACCGTTTGAAAGTCTGGTGGAGGTTTTGTTGTAGGTAACGGCAGGAAGTGTATCACCCTGGAAAACAGCAACCTTGTATGCTTCATCCATGGAAGTCTTATCAAGTTCAAACGCTCCGAGACCTATGGACTTAACCGAATCGACGATTCGGACGGTCCCCACGGGACAGGCATAAAAGGCCCTGTCTTCAATGATCTCCACATGCATACCGCCCGAAACCGTGGTCAGATTCTTACATCCGTTAAAAGCATCCTCACAGATCCTGAATACGGAATCGGGAAAGGAAACTTCGGTAATCTCTTTATGATCCTTAAATGCCTCGGGACCTATCTGTTTAACGGTATCGGGAATTTCCACATGAGAACCGTGACCTCTGTAAGCAATCAGGATCCCGTCTCCCATTATAAGAAAATCATCGTCACCGTAAGCAAGCCAGTTTTCAAGCATCCTGGAATGAGCAAAGGCCGAAGGTTCAATATCCGTAACGGTAACGGGAATAAGCACCTGCACCAGTTCATCGCAATGATAAAAAGCGCCGTAACCGATATGTGTTACGCTTTCCGGGATCTTTATTGAAGTAAGTTTGCTCCTTGCAAAGGCAAAATCTCCGATTGAAGTGATATCGTCGGTAATTTCGTAGGAAGAAAGCTCGGTGTTTCCGTAAAAGGCTTTGGCGGCTATTGTTTTTCCGATAACCGCAAACTTGGGAAGGCTCAGACCCTTGCCGTTTGTTTCGGCCTGCAAAACATTTTCCATCTGAGCTATTTCATCGGAATAATCGGTATTTTTGGGCGAAGCATCGCTTCCGAGGACGCTTTGCTTGGAATTATCGATAAAGAAAACCGCCTGGCGCCCCACGATTATGGTTTCCCCGATAAGACCCTCGATTTCAATCTTGGGAGGTTCTTTTTCTTTGTCACCGTCGTTCTTTTTATCGGAGTTATCCTCATCATCGGTGATGGCGGCATTGTCGGGTTTATAGTTTTTAAACCAGTTATAGGCATAACTGTTTTCAGGTGCGATGACATTGAGTCTCGGGCACCCGTCGAAAGCGGTTTCATGTATCCTGATAACGGAAATGGGAATATCGACATCTGTCAGATTGACACAGTTTTCAAAGGCCTTCATGTCTATGGCATCGATGGAATATGTCAGATTGACTTTGGAAAGGCCGTTACAGTTTGAAAAAGAATAGGCAGGGATCTCGGAAAGCTTGGAAGAAAAATTCACCGTATTTATGTTTTTGCAGCCGTAAAAAGCGTAGGGATATATATCCGTTACGCTTGCGGGCATGGTGTAATTGTTTGCTTTTCTTCCCTGTAATACTTCGACGATGGTGGTCTTATCCGTATCGTAAATAACACCGTCATCACAGACAAAATGGTCGTTTCCGGAGGCGGAAAGCGAAACATCCGTAAGATCTTTACAACCGACGAAAATACCGGTTCCGAGTTTCTTTACGTTCTTTCCGACCCTGACTTTGGTAAGGCTCGTACAATTACAAAAAGCAGCTGTACCGATAACCTCCACGGAATCGGGGATATTGATCTCTGTAAGGTTATTGCAGCCCGAAAAGGCAGCATAACCGATTTCTTCCACTGTATCGGGAAGTTTTAAAACCTTAAGGTTTGAGTTGTCGACGAAGGCCTCTTCGCCGATGATTTTGACCGTAGCAGGAACAGACACGGTTGATGCCGTGCCTGTGTATTTTACGAGAGTCGTTCCGTCAAGCATAAACTCCGACGGAGCCGAAACCGTTGTTTCTGCCGTCGCCCCGCTGACGGGAATCATGGCCACGATAATGGAGGCGACGATGAAAATTACAGCAAATGTCCTTCTGAATCTGCGACGGGTCATTAAGCTCCGATCAACCGGCTGCCAGGGACTTAACCGGTTTTCTGTCTTTTATAAAGAATAATGCAACACCCAAAGCGGCAAGTCCGAAAACAAGGAACCACTTGGGACTGATTCCGTCACCGGTCTTAGGGGTAATGTCGGAATTACCGATCACCACATTTCCCGTATCCACATAGATCGTATAGGGTGAAAAGTGAGTCGCGGTAAAGGTAATGCAGGGTACTCCGTCTATGGTTGTAAATTTGGGCTTTAACTTGTCGAGCTTTTCGTTAACTACACCCGCAACCTTGTTGTTACCTGCATAAGGGGTAAGAACATCGGGAATGGGGATCGTAATCGTAATGCTTAAGCCCGAATAATCCGTAATCCTGGTAGAACCGGTGGAATCGTAAAGCGTAATATCCATAGCGCTGTAACGGATTCCGTCAAGGCTTCCGTATTCTTTGGTAAGAGCCTTTTCAACCGCTGCTGTTGCTGCTGCGGTCTCGGCAATCCTTACCACATAATTATCGGTGGAGCCTGCGATCTTTGCGGAAGCAAGGTCGGTATTGGAAATTCCGGGCTTGGAAATAACCACGGAAGAGCCGTTTCTGATTCCGTTATTGGAATTGTTTCCTGAACCCGAACCGCCGTTACCGCTGCCGTTTGAATTCGAAGGAGCCTTCTTAAAGGTAGCCTGTACGCTTGCTTCGTGAGCAGGCATCTTAAGTGTGGTTGCGGCCACATTAACGCTGGCAATTCCGAGGTCATCTGTGGTAGGAACCCATTTATCGAACACATAGCCCGAAGGCGGGTTGGTGCAGGTAATGATAACGGTTGCGCCTGCTGCATAACTTCCGCTTCCGTTACCGTTTGTAACAGTAAGGGTATAAAGAGTAGTGCCGCTTCCGCCGTTGCCGCCCTGTCCGCCGTTGTTTCCGGAGGTAGAGCCGCCACCGCCGCTGGGATTACCGCTGTCGGTGGTATTCTGGGTATATGTTGCGACAACAACCGTATCGGTGGTGATGTTGGTCAATGGCTTGTTCCATCCCTTGAAGGTGTATCCGTCACGAACGGGATCCTTGGGGATATCTTCAAGTTTGATACTCTGTCCCACTTTAACGTATATAAGCTTCGAAAGTTCGGAGCCGTCATAATCAAAGAATTGAACCTTAACGGAATCATCAAGGGTTTCCGTTACATCCGCGCCAAGATCTCTTGCGGCTTTTCTGACTGCGGAATCCGCGTAGGATACGACACGCTTGGAGTTAACAAGATTACCTGCCGATGTGGAACCGAAAGCGTCTGCGGGAAGGTAAACTTCTTTACCGTAGCAGACAAGTTCGATACCTTCCATACATCCCGCAAAAGCATTGTGTCCGATGGCGGTAATGTTGTCGGGAAGGGTAACCTGATTTATCTTTTCGCAGTCTTTGAAGCAGTTATCGGGTATTTCCTTAAGGAGCTTCATACCGTCAAAATCCACACCTGTAATTCCGTCACAGTTTTCAAAAGCACCGGGCAGGATAGTCGATACATTGGCAAGATAAGGATCTTCCTCTCCGGCTTTAACCTTGGAACTTCCGACCTTAACACCTCTTGTTGAAAGAACTTCAACAATATTGTAGGTTCCGTCGGGATTTTCCGAATATACGATACCGTTATAGCACTTGAAATTATCGGTGCTGCTACCGATACTGGTAAGACTGGTACATCCGGTGAAGGGTGCGTCTCCCATTTCGGTAAGGGCAGATCCGAGATCTATGCTGGATAAATTTTCACAGCTGTAGAAAGCATAATCGGGAAGATATACAACGGAATTGAATTTAACGGATGTAAGTCTGTCGTTACCGATATCTTCTTTTTCGTTGGGATCATTTAAGGGATATTCACGTTTGTTTCCGCTATTGTCAACTGTTCCGTAATAGTTCTTAAACAGACCGCCACCGTTTATATCGGCGGGAAGTACGCTCCTGTAGGCCGCATAATAAGGTCTCTGAAGGAGGTAAAGCTGTGCATTGTAGCTGTTGGAAGCTACGGTTGAGTAACCTTCTCCGAGAGGCGATTTGTTATTGATATATCCGTTTGCATCCACAGATTTTACACCTGCGGGAACAACCAGGTTGAGTGCGGCATTAACAAGCTTTTCTTCCGCAAGATTAATGGAGTAAGTATAAATGTTACCCGCACCGTCATCTTCTTCAACACCCTGCTTCAAATATCTTTCGGTCAAAGTATGAGAAGTATCTGTTGTAAGGTTCAAAGCGGTATCATAAGCATCTATCTGGTCAAAATGGAGGTAATCCACCAAAGTGGGATAACCGTTTCTGTTGTCGACGATAACAACCTGATACTGCGGATATCCGGTGGTATAGCATACTCTGACACCGTTGCTTTCATCTACGTAATTATCTTTCTGCATCGCCCAGATAAAGGGACCGTATGACAGATCGATGTCGCCTTCGAAAATAAGCTTGGGAGCGCCGGTACTGAAGGCTTCTTCTCCTATTCCTTCAAGAGGGAATGAAGAATATCCGCCCTCGGGAGTGTCAAAGTTCACAAATACCAGTTTGGGACAGTTTTTAAATGCCGCATTGCCGATTTCTTTGACTTTGCTTCCGATACTTACAGACTCAAGATTGGGACAATTCTGGAAGGCGGAAGCGCCGATCTTTTCAACGGAATTGCCGAGTTTAACGGTCTCAAGCAAAGCGCAGCCCTTAAAGGCTTCCGAAGCGATCTCCGAAAGTGTGTTGTCGTTTATGACAAGATTCTTTATCCTGTTAAGAACGTCCTGACCTTCGGTACTTGCAAAACAGGTACTTGCTATTCCGGTTACCTTGGTTCCGCCCACATAAGAATCGATGGTCATGGTATCGATGGTTGCCGGAGGGTTCTGGGGATCCGCAAATACACAGGACTGAAGAACGCCCTTATCATCAATGATGAAAATGTAATCACCGTTACTGATTTCTACGTGTTCACCCGAAGAATCCCTGTAAACATAGGGAACATCGCGTCCAAGACCCGATTTCTTGCCCCAGGTTGATTTTCTGGGCCCGGCGACCTTACCGGCTGCATCGGTGGCAGGACCGTATACGGTAAATCCTTCGTTCTGGATCGTGTCGAAAATAGTTCTCTTATCACTGCCCGTACCGACTTCACCAAAGGTAACAAGACCGCAGGAACCGCCGCCGTCATTAGGGAAGGTTACGGACTCAAGATTGATACAGTTATAAAAAACTCCGACAGGAAGCACTACCGCAGCCGAACGACCGTAATCGGAAGGCATCGTAATCGTCTTTAAGTTTGTACGTCCCGCCAGCACAAAATTACCTATACCGGGAGTATCGGTGGTATGAACTCCACAGGTATGCCTTCCGTTGATGTGATCCGGGAAAGCAAAATTCGTAAGGGAACCGGTAACACCCTTGGTGCAGGCGAATGCAGCCTCACCGATACGATTGATTTTATCCGAAAATCTGATGTTGGACAGGGCGATACAATCGTAAAAAGCAAAGTTATCGATGTCACAGTTACTCTGATTTATAGCGGAAAGATCAACATTGGTAAGGGCCGTACAATCCGCAAATGCACCGGGACCCACATAACTTATGGACTGAGGCAGGGTTACGGAGGTCAGTGAGTTACATCCATAAAAGGCCTCGGTTCCCAGGTTGACCGTGGTATCGCTGAGAGTGATATTTTTAAGTTTGGTACAGTTCTTATAAGCCCTGTTACCTATATCCTGAACGTTATCGAAGGTAATGGATTCTACGAAGGAATTGTAGAAAGCCTCATCACCGATATACTTAAGCTCGGAAGCAAGCTCCAACGCGGTAACGTTGGTGGTATTCGCAAATGCCCGCTTTCCGATTCCGAGAATAATGGTCCACTGACTTCCGAGGAACCCGTAATCATCGCAGACATCGATGGTGGTAACCTGAAAATGAGGTGATGCCTTGGGCATATAGCAATACTGCAAAGGTGTGGTGGATCCGTTTCTGGAATCGATAACCTTTTCAAGGGTAAACTCTCTTGCAGTGGACAGACCGTGCAATGCATTCTGATAATAAGGATGCTCGGCACAGAAGAAAGAAGGTCTGTAATCCACATGCATATCAGCTATCCAGAAATCTTCTTCGGGCTTGGTGCCTGCAGGCTGTACAAGGTCCGGCGGATCGCCGGGATTTTCTTCAAACGGAGGCCGAGTGCCTGTTCCATCCCAGTTAGAATATGCCACATATCTGTTGTACTTGCCTTCCCAGATATTATATTCGATTTCATACTGGTCACGTCTGTTCTTAGCGGCAAGCCAGGTCTCATAACGTGTCTTATAATCGGCGTATGCATTGGGAAAATACCTCATGGCTATATCCTGAGGCGATTCCATGGTATAGTTATCGGAAATTTCGGACAGATGATACTTCGTGGGAACAGTTCTGGTAACGGAAGGATCCGTCGGTGAATACTGAATCGTAACGGTATCCGAAACATTCTTCATCTCATACATTTTATCAAAATATGCATTATAAAAAGCCTCTTCCACTATAAGATATTCAAGGGGAAGGGTGGCGGCAATCTTCAGGGTACCGGTTGCATATGTGGAATTGTATGTGCAGATGATACCTTTACCGGCCGAAGGACCGTTCTGAATGGTATAAAGTTCAAACTGCCAGCCAAGTTCATAAGCACCGGTTGACAGTTGCTTTACCGTATAGGTTCTGTGTATAGTGGGTGTGCCCGTAATATGTTCATCAAGAGATATACCGTTTAAATTGGCATCAAGACTTGCAAGATTGGTAACATCCGCATCTTCCACTCCGTATGCGTAATTGACGGTGGATGTGGTAAGTTCGGGTTCTACATACGCTCGTGTGGGCGTTGCGGGAATCAAAGCCACCACCAAAGCACTTGCAAGGCACATGCAGGCAAGGGTTTTTCTGATGGTACGCTTCACTTTTCTCGAAAGTTTCTTTTTACCGGATTTTAAAGCCATGTTGTTTTCCTCCCGGTCCGAACGGACTACTCTATTCTTTTGGCAACAACAACAAATCTGCCGTTTTCTTCCTGATAATCGCAGGTGGAAAGGGTTAAGAGCCTGTCTCCGTAAACAGCGGTCACGCCGGTGTCTATAAGAGATATTTTCGCCATTTCCTCCATGTTGGAGTCAAATTCCTCAGGTGAATTTGCATCTATAAACTGGTAATATTTGAAGGTTATTACGTCGGCACTATATACTCTCGAGCGAAAAGCATACATAACCTCGTATTTACCCTTTTCATATATCGTGTCAAATTCAATAATCTTATGTTTCTCGTAAAAATCCTTGTTGGCGTACTTTATGAGGGAAGAAAACATCCTTCCGTTATTCATATGGTGCCCATAAAGAATGAAATTCGTATTCCCGAGAATGATATCGCAGTTTGCATCAAGAAAAATGCAGCCGTTGGCATCTTTCTTAAGGTCAAAGTTATATTTTAAGTAGTACTCATTATCTTCCGTCTGTGTCACGGGATAGTCGATGACCGTATCTTCGATCTTGACCCACCCTACAAGACTCTTGTTTCTGTTGTAAAGAGCCTTATATTCATCCAGTATCTCGGGGATCACGACGTCCTCTTCATAGGTACGTCTCAAAACAGGCTCTACGCTTAAGACCGGCGCAAACTTAAGATCCTTTAACTCATTTAAGTTCTCGCTGGAATCGTCCATCATCCGGGCATCATGATAATATTTGACAAAATACCCGATGGAAAAAGTCGCAATAACCAAAAGCACCACAATAACCGCATTCCGAATGCGGTTCCGTTTTTTTATTTCTTTTAAGACCTTTTTCTTGGTAACAGAGTCAAGGTTATCGTCATATGCTGTCGTTCGCTTACTCTTCTGTGTCTTACCCTGTGAAGCAGGTTTCTTTGCTGTCTGTTTGACCCGTTTCTGTCCTTTACCGGAGTTTCCGGAGAGCGACTTTTCGGGAACAAAATTACCCGACTTTATTTTTTGATACAGTTCATATATATAATCGTCAAAATTTTCGCCAAGTTTAGTCCTGAAATGAAAATTTCTCATTTCATTGAATAATTTTTCTACTTCGGCAGGATTATCAAGGTCATATTTTGACTTTATTTCATCAATAACAGCCTTATCCCAAAGCGCATCTTCATACTCTGCTTTGGAGGAAAAGCCTATCCCGTCTACAAAAAGCACTTTACAGTATCCACCTGATTATATTAATACTTACAAACATTTTACTATATATTGGAATTTTTACAAGTGAAAAATCTATATCTTGTTAAAAATCCGCAGATCTCACAATCGAAAAAAAATGAGCTTATTCTCTGACACAAAACAAAAAGAACGCAATTGCTTGCGTTCTATAATGAGTTTATTACATTTATCGCATCATGATAAGCTTTGGTCAAAGAATCCATCTTTTCGGGAGGCACGTTTGTTTCGCCTTTCCTGAATATCTCGGTCACATCACGCACCTCTTCGAAAAGAAACTTAAACCCAAGATTACCCGTAACACCCTTCATGGCGTGTGCCGCATCGAAGGCGCGACCGGCATCACCCTTGCAGAGTGCCGTTTCCATATCGCTAAAATATGATTCATTGGCAAATTTATTTAAGCACTTGAAATAAAAGTCCTCGCTTCCCACAAACCTTTCAAGCACTTCTTCAATATCAACTCCCAGTAACTCAAGTTTGGTTCTTTGTTTGTCTGTCATTATTTAATCCTTATAACGGTGAATGAATAGGGACTTAAGTTAACGGTATCGGAATTGCCCTTAATTTCATTTAAAACCACTCTGTCGGGTTTATCTATGGAGTTATGGGCATCTTTATCATCACCGGTCATTGAAAGGCCCGAAAAGCCTGAAACAGACTCTCCGAGATCAATGCAGGCTTCTTTTTCTTTATCCGTTGAATTAACGATCTTTAAAACAGTTTCGTTAGTCTTTTCAACGAAGCTTGCGGATACGTAAATACCCTCATCTCTCAGTTCTTTTAAATTTTCAACCTTAAGGGTGTAATCTCCAACGTTGTTGGCGTAAAGATACTGGACCAGGTAACTGGGTGTCTTATATGCCATTTCATCGTTAAACCAGATCATATCCGGAGCCCACTGGGCGTAATTGACCCTTGCAAAAAGCGGCGCGTACGAAGCAAGGATAACCACATCGGCATTTCTTTCAATGCCCGTCAAGAATGCGGCTTCCGACAAAGCACCCCAAAGGGTGTTGGCATCGTCCCTGTTAAAGCCGCTTACGGGATGAGCCGCATATTCGCCGGAAAATACCTTGATCTTTCGATCGTAGTTATCGTAAAACTCATTATGTTCAAAAAGCCACTCGGGTTTTACATAGTAATGTTCATCGATAGCAAGAACGAAGTTTTCTTTATCCTTGTTCTTTCGATAGAAATCCCATGCTGCGGTATATTTTTCGCTGGTTATGTCGGGACCTGCGCTTCCGATAAGGGAGATCTCGGGATACTTTTTGTGTATTTCTTTTTCAAATATCTCGTATCTTTCGAAGAAATCCGCTCTTTCGGTCTGCCACTGTTCGTTTCCGATTCCGAGAAGCTTAAGACCAAAGGGCTTTTCATGACCCATTTCGGCACGGACCTTTCCCCATTTGGTATCAGTCGAACCGTTTGCAAATTCGATAAGATCCAGGGCATCATCCACAAACTGCCTGAATTTGGGTGAATCCAAAGAAACCATTTCTTTGGACATATACTGGCAGGCAAAACCCACGTTAAGTACGGGAAGTGCCAGTGCACCTATGGATTCACAAAGAAGGAAATACTCGTAAAATCCAAGACCAAGGGTCTGGTTGTACCAGGCGTAATCGCTTTCGTAATTGTTGGCCTTATTGTTTCCGTGAACGGCCCAGCGGTTCCAGTTGGTCTTACGGTCCCAGGTAGGCTTTAAGGAATCCTTGTACCTGTATCTGTTTTGAAGGGTGTTTCCTTCGACGATACAGCCGCCGGGGAATCTGATGAATCCCGGCTTTAAATCCTTTAAAAGGTTATAAAGATCCTTTCTGAAAATGCCCATAACGGCATCTTCGGGGATCATGGAAATATAAGCGTATTCAACTGTGGAAGGCGCGTCCGTGGAAATGAAAAACTCCGCATGTCTTATATCTTCCTCTGCCGTGATACTCGTATAGTACATTTTCCAGAAGTTATATTTTTCATCCTTAAAATCTGAGGAAGAAACCGTAACCTCTCCAAAACTCTTATCGTCCTTGACAAGTTTTATTACAAAATTACCCTCGAATTTTACATTCCTTGCCCAGAAAAGAATATTATATTTCTGCCCTTTCTTTAAGCAAAGCCCCTCATAAGCTTTGTTTTTTAACCCAACACCGGGAATATAGGATTTAACTCTTGCATACCTCGGATTATCTTCACAGAGCGCAGAGCCGGATACTATCTCAAATCTTCCGTCGCCCCCTGCCAGAGTCCAGCCGTAGTCCCCTGCAGGAACCGTGTAATAATCGTTATAGTCACCCCGGGTCTTAACGAAGGAAAAAGAACGGTTCTCGATCATTTCAGCATAAAGACCGCCGTCGGCCGCATAGTTGATGTCCTCAAAAAAGAGGCCGATCATCCGGGGGTTGATTTTGCACTGTTTTTCTTTTGAAATCTTAAGCTTCATATAAATCTTGGAAAACTCCCTTATATTATTTTAGCAAAATCGGTTGCTTCGTACGAAGCAACCGATTCGTAATTGCAATAATATATTAAGCCTCTACGTTGGATTCTGCAACCTTTTCCGCACGTTCCTTAACCTGAGCTTCCTGAATATCGCTGGGAGCCTGCTCGTAGCGGTCAAATGCATATTCGTATTCGCCGCGACCACCGGTCATGGAACGAAGGTCCGTACAATATCCGGTAAGACTCATCATGGGCACGTTGGCTTCGATGATTTGCTTTCCGCCCTGAACAGGTGTCATGCCCAGAACTCTGCCGCGTCTCTTGTTAAGATCGCCCATAACATCGCCTGTGTAAGCATCGGGAACCGTAACCTTAAGGCTTGCGATAGGCTCAAGAAGAATAGGTCCCGCTTCCATGAAGCCCTTCTTAAAGGCCTGGGATGTTGCAACCTTGAAGGCCATTTCCGAAGAGTCAACGGGGTGATAAGATCCGTCATAAAGAATCGCCTTAACGCCCACAACGGGGTATGCTGCCAAAGGACCTCTTACAACGGATTCCTGTAAGCCCTTTTCTACTGCAGGGAAGTAGTTCTTGGGAACCGCACCACCCACAACTTCTTCTTCAAATACGTAAGGAACGGATATATCGTCAGCAGGCTCAAAACGCATCTTAACGTGACCGTACTGACCGTGTCCGCCGGACTGCTTTTTGTATTTGTATTCAACGTCGGATTTTTTCTTGATGGTCTCTCTGAAGGCGATCTTCGGCTTCTCGAGAGTGATCTCAACCTTGTACTCGTTCTTAAGTCTGGAGCATACAACATCAAGATGCATGTCCCCCATTCCGTAAAGAAGCATCTGTCCGTTGTCGGAGTCGTTTACGTTCTTTAAGGTTAAGTCTTCGTGCATCATCTTCTGGAGGGACTGGCTGATCTTATCAACGTCACCCTTGTTAACGGGACGATATCTCATGTAGGTATAAGGCTTTGAAATATCAAACATTGCATATTTGATGGTGTTTGCCTTGGTTGAAAGGGAATTACCCGTTCTTGCCGCGGTAAGTTTCGGAATGGCACCGATATCGCCGGCATGAAGCTCGGCAACTTCGATGGGCTTGTTGCCCTGAAGGGTGTAGAGCTTTCCGACCTTTTCTTCAACGTCCTTATCAAGGTTATAGATCATATCATCAGGCTTGAACACACCGGAACAAACCTTAATGAGGGAATACTTACCGATAAAGGGATCCACGATGGTCTTAAATACGAATGCGGATTTAACCTTTGCAAAGTCGTAATCTGCCTGGAAGATCTCGTTTGTCTTGGTATTGATTCCCGCGATTTTGCAGTTTTCGGGGCTCGGGAAATACTTAACGATATCATCAAGCAAAGTATAAATACCATAGCAAAGAAGGCTCGAACCCATGGTCATAGGAACTACGCTACCGTCAAATACGTTTGCACGAAGTGCGGAACGAATTTCTGCCTCAGAGAAGGTATCTCCGGAGAAATATCTGTCCATGAACTCTTCACTGGTCTCAGCAACGGTCTCAAGAAGAGTGTCTCTGTATAACTTAAGGTTTTCCTTTGAATACTCGGGAACGGGCATTTCAACGGCATCCTTACCCTGCCACTTGTTGGCGGTTTCGGAAATAACGTTAACATATCCGATGAGCTTTTCATTTTCACGGATGGGAAGATGGAAAGGAGCCATTCTTTTTCCGTACTTTTCGGTCATGGTCTCAACAACGTTCTTAAAGGAAGCGTTGTCAAGGTCCATATCGGTTACGAAAACAAGACGGGGAAGCTTATACTTTTCGCAGATTTCCCATGCCTTTTCGGTGCCCACTTCAACGCCTGACTTACCGGATACCACGATGATTGCAGCATCCGCAGCCGCAACGGCCTCTTCAACTTCACCAACGAAATCGAAATAACCGGGCGTATCCAAAAGATTTATCTTAATACCCTCCCATTCAAGAGGAATCAAAGAAGTGCTGATTGAGAAGTGACGCTTCTGCTCTTCTTTTCCGAAGTCACTGATAGTGTTTTCATCATCAATCTTGCCCATACGGGAAGTTATTCCGGCAAGATAGGCCATTGCTTCCGCAAGACTGGTTTTGCCGCAACCGCCATGCCCCAAAAGAACAACGTTACGGACTTTGTCCGTTGTGTAAACATTCATATACTATCCTCCAATACGAGAGTATTTTGAAAGTTTCTTTGTTGATAATCACAAAAAAATTACCGAAAAAAGAAACGCTCATGGATATATTTTACAAGACACTTTAAGTATTTACAAGTAAATTGTGCAAAAAATTTAGTGATTTCAAAAGAATAATTGTATTAAATTTACAGATAATTAAGATTATTGGCAAAATTACAAAGAAACAAAAAAGCAGAGCAAATGCTCTGCTTTTGTTTTTATCACAAAAAAATCTATTTCGTCTGATCTTCCACCGTCTGATAGGTTTCGATACGAGCCGCATCCATTTCGGGCATGCCGATGAAGATACCGCCGTAAATATATGTGTCACCCTTCTTCTCGATACGGACTATCTCAACGAAGGCATGAAGAACTTCCTTGGTCCAGATGGTGAGGAAAGCCTCATAAACTCCTCCGATGGACAGGACTTTGGTTGAGGAAAAACCCACACCGGTCTTCGAAAGGTCCGTTACATCGATAGAAGCTTCTTCGATCTTGGAGCCGTCAAGTCTCTTGATAAGGAGCTTGGAAAGGAGTTCGGTACGTTTGCTTTTTCTTTTTTCATCCATAGTTTTAACCCTCCAAGGAATATTTTACATAACTTTACGGATCAAGTAAAGATACCTTTTATTTTTTCTTGAAGCGTGCATAATCCGGAATATAATTCTGCTCCGGAATATTCACTTCTATGCCAAGATAATCGGCTATATATTTGTAATAATCATAGTCCATTATGGCTTTAGAGTAAGTAAACTGGGACCTAAGCTTCGCTCTTACGGTCTTGATATATTCGTCGGTAACTTCCTCATCCGTAAGATTCGTAACCTTTCCGGAAGAAGCAACAGATGTGATCTTGTCCGTCATCAGGTCTCTTGCGGTCCTGAATATGATAAAGCCTTCTGTATTGGGATCGAGAATGTCACGACCCATCAGTAATCTTGAATCATATTCAAATCCGAGAAGATTCAAAAGCGTGGGCAGAATATCCATACTGCAGCAACGCTTGGATATATGGATGGGCTCCTTGATGGCGCCGCTCCAAAGAATAAGATTGCTCTTGTAAAGTTCGAAGTGCTCTTCCACCGGGTGACCGATCATTTCGGAGATTTCCTGATTGGAAAGGCCGTAGGGCCAGTGATCCCCGGTAAAGCAGATGACCGTTCTGTCCGCAATGCCCTTTTCTTCAAGCTGATTGATAAGATATTCAAGAGCGCGGTCAAGTTCCATATTGCAGGCAATATAAGCCTTGGGGCCATCGGAATAGGGAAGGTTCGCCACATCGTTCTGATGGATCTTTGCGCAGTAATTTCCGGTGAAATTGTAATTTAAATGTCCGCTTACGGTCATGTAATATACGTTGAATATTTCATCATCGATATATTCGGGAACGGAGGCTTTCATCATATCAAGGTCGGATGAAGGCCAGTGATAAGGCATATCAAGGCCGTTGCCGATACCTTTGTAATAATAACCCATGGAAGGATAAGTAATGTCACGTCCGTAATAGTTCCAGGTATGATCGTGATAAGCCTTACTGGTTATTCCGTAGGTCCTGTTATACAGGTTTCCCAAAGAAAATGGCATGGAATTCTGTCCGCAGATGCGGAAGTTAGTGGTTCCGGCATTGGCGGAAACAAGGCTGGTGGAACATACGAATTCGCCGTCACTGGTGGATCCGTCGGTTCTGGGATTGTAGAAATTGTCAAATACAAAGCCCTCGTTTACCAGTCTGTAAAGTGTGGGTGTAAGTTCCTTGTCAACGGCAAGGCTTGAAAAGGCTTCGGCAGTCATAAAGATAAGATTAAATCCCTTGAACATGCCGGTGTATTCGTTTTTGTAGGAAGGTTCCACGGATGCAAAATATTTGTGGATAGCCGCAATATTTTCATCCTTTTCGTTTTCCGAGAGGCTTACGAAATCGATGTCAAGCATGTTGGGGCTTCTGTCGATTTCCTTTACGATATCCTGAATAACAGTCGGATCGTCGGGATTAACACCGGGCTCGTCGGAAGGTTCACCTGCGGTTGC
>JAEEGK010016527.1_pt1 | contig 16208 bp, 15 predicted proteins | sample 8958771 | NCBI WGS metagenome assembly JAEEGK01 (sample SAMN16246547, study PRJNA631951) | gut metagenome | biome: gut microbiome; feature: rumen; material: SC-attached | host: Bos | place: Iran: Karaj | collected 2018-10
AAGGAAATTGCCGACAAGCTCATCCCGCTGATGGAGAAGTGCGGCTGCGACATCTGCAAGCAGCTCCTCGAACTCCGCCACAGCCTCGTCAAGAAGAGCCAGTGGATCTTCGGCGGTGACGGTTGGGGTTATGATATCGGATTCGGCGGCCTCGACCACGTCCTGGCCAGCGGCGAGGATGTCAACGTCGTCGTCGTCGACACCGAGGTGTACTCCAACACCGGCGGACAGAGCTCGAAGGCCACTCCAGCGGGTGCTGTTGCCAAGTTCGCCACCTCTGGTAAGAAAATCCGCAAGAAAGACCTCGGCATGAGTGCCAAGAGCTACGGCTACGTCTATGTCGCTCAGGTCGCCATGGGAGCCTCGCAGGCCCAGTATTTCAACGTCATCAAGGAGGCCGAGGCCTACCACGGCCCGTCGCTCATCATCTGCTACGCACCCTGCATCAACCACGGTATAAAGATCGGTATGGGCCGCACGCAGAACGAGGAGAAGAAAGCCGTTGAGTGCGGCTACTGGCACCTCTGGCACTACAATCCCGCCGAGGAAGAGGAAGGCAAGAACGGCTTCCACCTTGACTCGAAGGAGCCCGACTGGAGCAAGTTCCGTGACTTCATCATGGGCGAGGTGCGCTACAACTCGCTGATGAAGACCTTCCCCCAGGAAGCCGAAGAACTCTTCGTCGCCACCGAGCGCAATGCCAAGATAAGGTATGAAGGCTACAAGAAACTCTCGGAGATGTAATCTAATATAGATTGCAAACCCAAGTTGTGGAGGTCGAGAGGCCTCCACAACTTCAAAGAAAAAATAAAGATTATGATGTTTTTATACTTTGTCACAGAAGTCGTATTGGCGGTCATTGCTCTTGTAAAAAAAGACACTAGTGATGATTTGAAAAAATGTAAAGGCGATGCCAATTACCATGTAGTCAAACAAGAAATACAGAAAAAACATAAGATTTCTCTTATTCTTTTTTCGATATTATTTATAATGAGTTCATTCCAATTTATCGATTGGTTCAGAATGTGTTCACGAAAAACTGGTTTTCAAACATTGCTTGGGCAAGATGACATGTGGTGTGGCCTTTTGTGTTTTGCAAACATTGTTGTCGCAATAGCATGTCTTATTTTTATTGTGGGTCTGGTTCACGAGTTGGTATCAGATGGACTAGAGAAACAAATAAAAGAGAGGTTGTCAAAAATAGGTGCAGTCAACTCTGCAATTGCAAACTTGGAAAAGAAATATGGAAAGGTTAGCGATATAATACGAACAGCAGGTGATGATACTGTCCTAACAAATGCTATCATCCGTTTTGACTCATCACAAAACCTTTTTTGTCATGGACGAATAATTCCATACAAAGATATCATCAAGTGTGAGAGTTACTCCATACCAATCCATAAGACAACAACAAAGACTGTGACAAAGACAAGTATCGGCAGTACGTTAGGGAGAGCAGCCGTTGGCGGAGTAATTGCTGGTCCTGTTGGTGCAGTTATTGGTGGCGCAACAGGCAAGAAGAACTCGGAAACAGTAACGGAGGACGTGATTGAGCGGTGGGAACACAAGGCTGTTATTTCACTAAGTTCAAATCAAATTATTTCAATACCTATCACTTCTTTTGTAAACTATTATGACAACAATAATGAGCACATTGTTTTAACAGAACAAGAAGTCGTCATTCGTATTGCTTCAATGGTAAACAAAGCAGTTGACATAAAAAACGGGTTAACTACTGGAGCCGACAAAACAGTACTACTTGATGGACATAATAATACAACCTACGTCTGTACTCTATGTGGTAATAATGTCATGTCCGACCTTCAACCTGCACAATGCCCCACATGTGGTAATACGGAATTTAATATACGATATATTTGTTCTAAATGTGGATATGAGTATATGTCCCAAACTAAACCAGACAAATGTCCAATTTGTAACAGTAAAGATTTTCGTTCTTAGCATAAGTTTTATCTGTTTAGCTTTCATGCACTATACATATTTCCATTATCGCTTCCATATTGAATGACTTAACCTCTCCGACATAAATGTCGCCACAATAATTGAAACATTGAAATAGGATTATTTACCATGAGCAAAATACCCATATTTCCTCAAGCTGTCCTTGAAAACGTATGTCGTATAATTGCGGACACTAATACAGGGCTTACTGGAACACAAATAGGAACATACCTTGCACAGGAGCAAATAAACGATATAGATCCTTCTAATACCAAATGGAAGCGTTTATATAACGCTTTTGCCACTTTTCAAAATAGGAATCAATGCTCCAATAACATTCTGAACTTCATAAAACTGGCATTATCCCCAGCAAGGTATGTTGCTGATAAAGAGAGGTTCGACCTGTTACGTAATAGGGTAAATCAACAATTAGCATTTGTCGGGTTTCAAGTAAAAGAAGACGGAAATCTCCAAAAAACAGAAATAGCATCAACTATATCTGATGCCCAGATAAAGGCAGATAACCTTAAACACGAAATAGAGAATAGGAAAGGGCATCCTGCATTAATGCAATATTGTAAGGCTGAACTGCTAGCAAATAATTATTTTCACGCCGTATTTGAAGCAAACAAAGGATTGTTTGCCAGAATAAGAGAACTATCCGGACTTACAACTGATGGTAATGCCCTCATTGAAGAAGTTTTTAGTCAAGATCCAATTTTGATAATAAACAATTACCAGACCAAATCCGAAAAGGATGAACATAAGGGGTTCTGCAACATTCTCAAAGGTTTGTGTGGAATGTTTAGGAATACAGAATCGCATGAGCCAAAGGTTAGTTGGGAAGTTACGGAGCAGGATGCCTTGGAAATACTAGGTATCATATCATACTGCCACAGAAGGCTGGACAAAGCTCAAAAAATTAGGCAGAAATGAACGACAAAGACATATTCGAACTATTCCAGAACGGTTTCATCGCAGGAAACACATCTGACAGCTATTCTCGTTTGTGCAATTTCGTGAGTGCTATGCGTTGTGGTCAGTACTATCCGATTTCCGACGACGACATCCATCGTGGTGTGGAATGCGAGAAGGCTCAGTCCAAAAACAAGGCAAAGATATTGTTTATGGGTTTCCCGGAAGATGCAAAGAAAGCAATAGAAGCTGCAATCGAGCTCAAATACTCCCAGTGCCTCCAGCAATTCATAAATTACAAGCACACATACGAAAAACAGAATAATCACGTTATCTGATTATAAAAGAATTTATCTGTAAAAAGTAACTATGGCATCAGACAAGGTACAATATGTAGTAGCGCTTATTGCAGAGTTTGCTGAGCATTATGGGATGACGACAGCACAGGCTGCGAAGTACCTGAGCCAGTATAAGGCTTTGGAACTTTACGACCGTCAGTATGGCTATCTGCACACGCAGTCGTTTGCATCCAATGTGCGCGACCTCTCTGCTGCTGCTCGTGCCGCTCGGCGTGTGGGGCATTGTCGGCTTCTATGGCAAAGGCCGTATGCTGAGGGGGCGCGCCGTGTGGGCCAACATAGGCATGGGGTTGCTCTACCACGTCATCATGTTCGGCACCACGCTCGGTCTGATGCTGCCCGCCCGCGTGAGCGACTTCTGGTGCTCGATGATACTGCTTGCTGACGCTGTGCTGCTGTTCGTCCTCTGGATTGTCTATCAAAAGTACTGGGGCATGAATAATTAAACTGCCATTCCTAAACTAAACAGAAAATGAATACAATTGAAATCCTCAGTCTTGCGTGGCCCTGCATAGGTTTTGGTGGCGGCATAGCCGTCATCGTTGGGCTTTTTACAAACGCTTTCCGTTCCGACACAACCCGAAGCCGTTGGCGCGACCCCGTGTGGCTCTCGTGGCTTATGGTGGCAGCATATCTGCTGCACGTCATGGAGGAGTACGGCTTGCATATTGCCGATGGCGAGTTCCAGCTCGTTACCAACTTCAGGGCGCAGGGCATCGACGCCATGTTCGGCGGCTTGCCGTCGGCTTTCTTCCCGATGGTGAACATCATCTTCACATGGGTCGCTTTGCCCATCGCTGCCGCCTTGAGCCGCAAGCACCCCGTGGTGGGGTTGGCGGGCATGGGGTTCCTGCTGGTCAACGGATTGACGCACCTCGGAGGCTCGCTGGTGATGGGTCAAAGCCTGGCCGACAACTTTGGCGTGGTGACAGGTGTGTTGCTCTTCATCCCCCTTTTCTGTTGGATTACCTACGCCTGCGCCAAATACAAGTTGCTGCCCCGGGGCGGCCTCGCCGTGGCTATCGTCAGCGGCGTAGTGGCGCACATCCTGCTCTTCAGCATCTACCTGCTCAACAAGGTGGCCGGCCATACTGTGGCCTTTATCTGGATTCCTTTCGTCTGCTTCTCGACGATATGGGTGTCCTGGCTGCTCTGCAAGGCGTTCAAGGTTAAGTCGACCAACCAATAACTCACCCAATGCCAGTAAGCGCGCCGCTCCCCGCCACCTCTGGTAAGAAGATCCGCAAGAAAGACCTCGGTATGATTGCCAAGAGCTACGGCTACGTCTATGTGGCGCAGGTGGCTATGGGCGCCAGCCAGGCCCAGTACTTCAACGTCATCAAGGAGGCCGAGGCATATCACGGCCCGTCGCTCATCATCTGCTACGCCCCCTGCATCAACCACGGCATCAAAATCGGCATGGGCCGCACGCAGAACGAGGAGAAGAAGGCCGTCGAGTGCGGCTACTGGCACCTCTGGCACTTCAACCCCGCCGAGGAGGAGGAGGGAAAGAACGGCTTCCACCTCGACTCCAAGGAGCCCGATTGGAGCAAGTTCCGCGACTTCATCATGGGCGAGGTCCGCTACAACTCGCTGATGAAGACCTTCCCCCAGGAGGCCGAGGAACTCTTCGTCGCTACCGAGCGCAATGCCAAACTGCGCTACGAGGGTTACAAGAAACTGAGCGAGATGTAATCGCAAAGCATTGAGGTCGTAAATTGCGGCTTCAAACCCAAGTCTGGAAGGTCGAGAGGCCTTCCAGACTTCTAAAAAATATGATGTCACAGATTGTGACTGCATAATGAAATACAAAGACTTATGAGTGACAATTTAGTCATATCCGATAATAAGCAGGCCGATAACATCAAAGATGCTATCTATGAAATCAGAGGGCAAAAAGTGATGCTTGACCGTGATCTTGCCATTATCTATGGTGTTGAAACCCGAATTCTAAACCAAGCTGTCAAGCGTAATCTTGATAGGTTCCCTTCAGATTTTATGTTTCAACTCACAAAAGAAGAGTGGCAAGATATAGAAAATACTAGCATTATCTCATCACAAATTGTGATGACATCGCCACAACGTAGACCGAAAGCAGCTACCCCCTATGCTTTTACAGAGCACGGAGCAGTAATGCTTGCCGCAGTTTTGCACAGTCCAAGTGCTGTTCAGATGAGTGTGATGGTGACGCGTGCGTTCATTGCTATGCGTCAGGCTATCTCCACAATGCTGTCGGTTGACTTAAAGGTAGAGCAACTTTCACACAAAGTCGACCAGTTGAATGCTTACGTTGAAGAAATATTACACGACCAGAACGACATCAACGACCAGCAGGAGCAGACCAACAATGAAGTGGCCCTACAAATAGAAGCCATCAACGACGCCCTCGACCAACTGCGAGACGAAAAGGCCCAACCTCGTAAACCTATTGGATTTAAAACCAACAAAAAATGAACAACGCCAAACTCTACCACGAAGGCTACAAGAAAGTGTAAAATATCCTCTCATACCAAAAACTAGAAGATCGAGAGGTTTCCACAACTAAAAAAACCAACTATGAATAATTGCATTGAAATAAAAATCACCCAATCAGACCTTGATAGGCTCCATGCTCATATTTATCAAGAGGTATCTTTTGAAATTGATTGGGAAACCTCTCAACCCATCCGTCCTGTAGTACAAGGGGATTCATTATTGAAACTATATCTGAATCCTTTTGGTTTGTCAACTGAAGAAAACATTACGGTTGAAGCCCCCCAAAATGGAGTCTTTGTACGATCCAAATTAGACTCATTATCCGTCAAGAAAGTATCTTTTGAAAGCACTGATGAACTGCTGTCTTGTAGACTAGGAATGATATTTGAAGATTGCTATGACGCTATTTCATATATTATTGGTAAACCATGTGGTGTGTTAAAAATTGATCCTTTTACACATACCAATCAAATAAATCTTAATTGGTCAGGTGTATGGATGAAGAGCAATGGCTATTTCGAAATAGGTGAATTTTTGTCTATAAAATTCGTGTATGCTAATAATGCTGTGATGATTACTTTTAGCACATGGGCGGAATTATATTATGACAATCTTCGTTTAGATACTTATATCGAGCCTGTTCCTTTAAAAAAAGGCGACAATGTCTCCTTGCTTTTTGATGATGGCTCTATTCTAGATTTTACGGCTAAGACAAAGCCAATAGATGGGACTACCTTTAGCTCCACACTATATAAAGAAGATATAGACACATTCTTGTCAAAAAATCTGGTTTCATATAGGATTTCATTTTCAAAAGAAGGAAAAACACCACTCAATGGCAATTATTATAACAGAATTTTCCAAATTCATGCCGAATATGCCCTTCAATACTATCTGAAATTGTTTATAACCGAAGTCAAACGACTTATTCCCAACTATGTCTCTCCAACACGAAGTTTCAGATTTTCCATTGACAAATATGTGTACAATTGGTGTTATGTATACCTTATGCGTGACAATACCAATGGTTATCATAAAATAGGCATATCAAATAAACCAGAGTACAGAGAAAAAACATTGCAGAGTGAGAAACCATCAATAGAGATGCTTGCATGCAAAAAATATCCAACTCGTAAAATTGCTGAAGCGATAGAGTACGCCTTGCATTCTGCTTATAGTCAACAACGTCTCCGTGGCGAATGGTTCAACCTCAATGATTCCGATGTCGCCGCAATAATTGAAACATTGAAATAAGAGTACAATTATTAATTAACAATACTATTTATATCCAACAAAGCGCTTGTATTTGCATGTTTGGTAGTAAAAAAAGAAATCGGAAGATCTTTTAAATATATAGGCTTTAGCGGCAACTTATAAAATAGCTCCATGCGAGAATTGTCAATTGTTGAATTAACTATATCATCTATAAACACTCGCTTCATAAGTACCTCTCTTCCTTTAAGCGGAAACTTTACGTTTTCCTTTTTGGTTATATTCACCATTTGCTCTGTCGTTGGTTTCCAAGATGCCAATATCGCATGAAATATATATTCTTCTGATGAGAATCCTTCTATACAATCAAGAAACGATTGTATTTTGAAACAACTTGCTCGTAATTGAGGCAATCCATCTTCTATTCCCTTACAGAAAGCAGACTTTATTTCAAAAAGAAAGACGTACTTTTTGTTTGCAATTTCGGTAATTATTATTTTATCGCATTCCAAATTTAATTTTGGTGCCTTTTCACCATAAAAAGAATTGTTGGAATTCTTAAGGAGTAAATCCTTTATGACAATACAGTTTGCATGATTATTAAGTTGTAGCGTTTTAAATTTATCACTTCCTTGATTCTGATTCTCTTCGATTTCTATTTGAATCGAATTAGTTAATTGAATGTATTCTGGACAATATATTTGTATCATCCTCTCATATAATTCATCCAAGGTCATTGCCAACTATATTTTGTAAATCATCATCAAATAGTATCTGCCGCGTAATAGCATCATGAAAGCTATCAAAAGGGATTCCTTCTGCCAAGTTCTGATCTATTATTTCAACAGATTCAAGGTCTTGGGAAAAGGTAAAATAGTATGCTTTTATATCTTGTGGATTTAACACTTGACGTTTATTCCTTACAAATACACTATTATCAAATTTTTCAGGATGGTTCTGATGAAGTTGGTATAACTTAATTAATTGGTTTATTCGTGTAAGCAGGTAATCGCTGTGTGTTGTCATTTGTATGTATGCCCCTTTATTGATGCATGATACTAACAAATCAGCAATACCATATTGCATCTCTGGATGTGCATGCGCTTCTGGCTCTTCAAGACACACAGAAGACAATTCTATATTTTTGTTTTTAATCCAAAACAACAATGGACTCATCTCTCTAATGGATGATGCAGCTGCACTCATTGGGATTTTTTTCCCATTATCAAGTAGTAAAAATGTTTCATCTTTTTCTGTAACAACATCTCCATGTATCAACTTCTTTATTTGAGAAAGAAAGAATTGATTATCGTCTTTTGTCTCTTTGAACCTGAAACCTGGGTTTTGCAATGCATCGTAGTCATGAAGGAATCTATCGTACATCCCTGTGTTACTAACCATTTTCTTTACACTAAAAGAATTGCTAATAAGCGAGGTTCTGCCTGGGGGTAGTAAATAGGCACTGGCAATAACTTTTCCTAAAACTGATGCTGATAATAATCGAGCAACTGTGTTAGATATTGTAAATGGGAGGTTGTTGAATGACCAAGTATGAATAATTCCTTGTCCATCAACCTCAACGCTTAATTCTCGCATCTCACTTTCTGCATCTTCGTTAAGCGAACCATCATCCCTCACTATCACATTAACATCGTTCCCACCATCGAGTTCAAAAATGAAATCAATTTTGCATTCCAATTCGGGAAAGGCTAGCAAATCCCTCATAAAGTTTTTTACATCTTCTGCCATCCATGAACGTAGTTCACTAATGGTAAAACCAAATGAGATTTTTTTATCTTTCCATTTTTTCCCCGCAATCTTAGGCGCAAGGAATCGCCCCAAGCCATTATTGCCAAATAAATCAAACACATAGTAAGAAAGAAAATTCACATAGCTTTTCCCCAAACTAGACTCTCCTGTGAAAATCATTAATGGTGCTAAATGAATAGAGGCATTTTTTATTGGCCCCAATTCTACAATGTTTATTCTGAAGTCTTTCATTATATATTTTTTTTCTAATAACGCAATCCCCCTTTTTTTATTGTATGAATTAAATAAATGCAGTATTTTTCTACTCCGCCGAAATCAAGGCCCTCTTCACCGAGTGGATCGAGAACCGCGAGAACACCCTCCGCACCAAGGAAATCGCCGACAAGCTCATCCCGCTGATGGAGGCCTGCGGCTGCGATATCTGCAAGCAGCTCCTCGAACTCCGTCACAGCCTCGTCAAGAAGAGCCAGTGGATCTTCGGCGGCGACGGTTGGGGCTATGATATCGGATTCGGCGGTCTCGACCACGTCCTGGCCAGCGGCGAGGATGTCAACGTCGTCGTTGTGGACACCGAGGTGTACTCCAACACCGGCGGACAGAGCTCGAAGGCCACTCCCGCGGGTGCCGTCGCCAAGTTCGCCACCTCTGGTAAGAAGATCCGCAAGAAAGACCTCGGCATGATTGCCAAGAGCTACGGCTACGTCTATGTCGCCCAGGTCGCTATGGGAGCCTCGCAGGCCCAGTACTTCAACGTCATCAAGGAGGCCGAGGCCTATCACGGTCCTTCGCTGATCATCTGCTACGCCCCCTGCATCAACCACGGCATCAAGATTGGTATGGGCCGCACACAGAACGAGGAGAAGAAAGCCGTCGAGTGCGGCTATTGGCACCTCTGGCACTACAATCCTGCCGAAGAGGAAGAAGGCAAGAACGGCTTCCACCTGGATTCCAAGGAACCCGACTGGAGCAAGTTCCGCGACTTCATCATGGGCGAGGTCCGTTACAACTCGCTGATGAAGACCTTCCCCCAGGAAGCCGAAGAACTCTTCGTCGCCACCGAAAGAAATGCAAAACTCCGTTATGAAGGTTATAAAAAGCTTTCCGAACTCTAATAGTTTTGCAGTTCTTCAAGCGCAGCCGAAGGCATGAGCACCGTTGAAATTAGATATAGTACAGCAAATAACGCCAAACTGCGCTACGAAGGCTACAAGAAACTGAGCGAGATGTAATCTTGCATCACCATTCTAAACGCAAAAGCCGAGTCCAGCAGTGGTCTCGGCTTTTTCATCCCCCTTTATTACCTGTCCCGTACAACAAAAACATCCCCCATATTAAAAAAAAAATGTAACTTTGCAGTTTGAAATTGAATAATAAAAAAGACATTTTTCTGCCAAGAAATCAGTATATAAAATCAATATAATAATAGATGCAGTTAGAAAAAAATCGTCATGAACGGTGTAGTATGGAAAAATGATTAAGGAGTACATATCATGAAAATACCTTTTAAAGTATCTGCTCGAACAGCTCGACTGATTGGTCGTGAAAATGTAGCCACATCCAAGGGGGCTATAATTGAGCTTGTCAAGAATGGCTATGATGCGGATAGTAAGTATAGCATTATTTATCTTGATAATCAAGATAGCGTATTTCATGATACAATGTCTGTTGTTCAATATGATAGACTGCTTCGCCGAGGGATTGATGTGCGTTTACTCGAATCATTATATCAAAGAAAAGAGGATTATTATCTGTTTTCTGGAGTATCCACAGATAAAGATGTTCAGACTCTTGTTTCCGAACTGAAGAATCTGGCCGAGCTATATATTATTGATTGTGGGGAGGGAATGACTCGTCAAATTATCGAGAACCATTGGATGACAATTGGTACCGATAATAAATCAAACAATTTCATTACCTCAATAAAAAAAAGGGTCAAGGCCGGGGCAAAGGGAATCGGAAGATTTGCACTTGATAAGTTGGGAGAGAGTTGTGAGATGATTACCGTATTTGATCCCAAGGTCCATTCTGATGTGGACGAAAATGGTAATCAGTATGGCTATACGGGCTATCTATGGAAAGTTAATTGGGGCGATTTTGAAGGCACTTCAAAAACAATAGATGCTGTCGAAGCAACACTGGAAGGTATTTCGCGCTCTTACATAGATTGTATAAAATCTCTTAGTATTCCCGATTCCATCAAAGATGTGCTGAGAAACTGTGAAGAGGCCGTGCATGGGACCATCCTGAAAATCTCCAATCTTCGTGATTCATGGGATGAAACAATGGTTTCTCAATTGTTTGATGACCTAGGTGTGTTAGTGCCACCTTCTGAAGATACAGATTATTCTATTATTCTGCGAGACTCATTGAATCCCGAGAAATATGGTTCGGTAGAGAGTGCCTTTTGCGATGATTATGATTACAAAATATCAGCACATGCTACAGCTGATCAGAATGTTAAAATTCGAGTATTTCGCAATGAGTATGATGTAGAAGCCATCCCTCCTTCTTTTTTTGCCAGGGACAACCAACAGAAACCAGGATTTACCAAATTGGATTTTACTCGAGGTTACTGGGATACAGAACGTACTTTTGCACAACTAGTACCAGGCTTTAAGGACGGAGATATCAATAATGTACTTCACAATATAGGTGCATTTGATTTTACTTTTTATTATTTAAAGCGATCTGCAACACGACAAGATGAGAGTCGATTCTACTATCGTCATTGTGCCTACAATCTTCGCAAAGATTGGTTGGATAAATTTGGTGGAATAAAACTATTCCGGGACGGTTTTAGGGTTAGACCTTATGGAGAACGCAATGACTCTGCTTTTGACTGGTTAGGGCTTGGTGCTCGAAAACAGAAGAGCCCTGCTGGTATTGCAAAACCCGATGGTGGATATAAAGTTGAGGTAGAAAATGTGGCAGGCTCCATCATGATTTCTCGTTTAACAAATATCGATTTTGAAGATAAGTCGAGTCGAGAAGGCCTGCAAGAAAATCAAACATTCAGTGTATTTAAACAAATCATTCAAGGGATAATAGGAATTTTTGAGGTCGACCGAGCAACTATTGCGCGAGAAATGAGCGCTGATGACTATGAACGAAATGGAGAAGCTCGTGAACGTGAGCAAGCGGAACTATTGGCAAAAAAAATAATTGAAAATCAGCGTAATTCCAAACAATCGGAGGAGGATAAAAAAAACCCTCATTATCGTTCAATGACATTGCTTGCCGCCCTTAACGATGAAAAGGATAGGGAAATAGAACAACTCAGGGAGGAGCAAAAAGTGCTTAGAGCTTTGGCAAGTAGTGGTTTGATGTTAGCCTCATTTAGCCATGATCTTAGTAAGTTGAATATTTCGATGAACAATCGCTATGACAAAATCAAAGCATTGTTTCTAGACAAATTATCCGAGGATGTTTTCTCTCAGGTTGAGGACCGAAAGAATCCCTATTTGCTTTTGGAACGAGCCAGACAAACTGATGAGAAAATGCAGAATTGGCTTAATTTCTCAACTAGCATTATTAAAAAAGATAAACGTAGAAGAAGAAACATCCTACTTGATTCCTATTTTGAAGGTCTTGATATAACATGGAACTCTGTTTTTGAGTCTCGTAACGTTCTTTTCAATTATTCGGGAGATCCAGGGTTGAAAATAAGAGCTTTTGAGATTGATTTTGACAGCATTTTTTACAACTTATTCTCAAATTCTATCGAGGCATTTGCAAGATTAAAAGTTGATAGACAACGAAAAATTAATGTGGATTTTCATGTTACAGATAAATCAATACGTTGTGAATATCGAGATAGCGGACCTGGATTGAGTCCAGATATTATCAATCCTGAAGAAATTCTTCAACCGCTTTTTACAACAAAACGCAATCGTACTACCGGTGAAGAAATCGGAACGGGTTTAGGTATGTGGATTGTAAATCTTGTTGCCAAGGATTACAATGCAAATGTCAAAATATTAAGCCCAGATATTGGTTTTGCTATTGTCATAGATTTCCCCAAAAAATACGAAAATAAATAAAAACATTAATATGGAATATAAAGTTATTTTTATTGATGAAGAACAGGAGCAACAGGAATTGTTTCAGGATTATATGGAGGCAGTTGCCGATCAGATAGAAGTGACTTGTATTTTCCCCAAAGCGGAAATGGAAGAAATGCTTCAAGAAATTGACGAGCGGCATCCTGATGCTATTGTAACTGATTATTTACTTAATGATATCAAGGAGTATGTTAAGTATAATGTCTCATATACTGGTGTGGAATTAGTCCGTCAGTATAGGGCAATGCGCCCGGATTTCCCTTGCTTTATCATTACTTCATTTGACAATGACGCTGTTTCCGAAACAGATGATGTTAATCTTATTTACGTAAAGAACATCCTTAACAACAAAGAAGAGGGTGTTAAGGTTCATTTCTATGACAAAATTAAGGAACAGATTTCCAAATATCAGAAATCAATAGAATTAGCGAAGAATGAGCTACATTCTTTACTGACTAAAAAAGAAGATGGAGATATTGATCCAACACAGGAGCAGAGAATTATTGAACTCGATGACTTTTTAGAAAAGTCTTTAGATAATTATAGCGCACTTCCTTCCGAGATGAAAAAAGTATCTAATTTAGATAAACTGACTTCAATGATAGCCAAAGTCGATGAACTACTAGAAAAGATTGATTGATATGACACATCAATTTAGGACAACAACACCTGTTCGCAGTTATACTGGAGAACAAAAAAAGGATTATCACCAGTACAAAGAGCAACTTGCAAATGATTTCAACCATCGCTGCGGCTATACCGATTGTCAGGATCATTGGTTTGGAGGACAACGAACTTTTCAAATAGATCACCTTCAGCCGTGGTCAAAATATCCTAACAGAAAAAACGATTATTCAAATTTAGTATATTGTTGCTCATATGTAAACCGGGCAAAGTCGGATGACGACAATCCTAATTATTTGGATCCTTGCGATAATGATTATAACAATCATTTCTTTCGTGATAAAGATGGGTGCATCCATGGCAAAACCGAGCAAGGAATGTTCATGGCCAAGCAAATGTGTCTATCCTTGAGAAGATATGCAATAATGTGGAATTTAGAGCAATTAGAGCTACGCATTGATAGAATTCGACAGGTTTTGAAACAGAAACCCGAACTTGAACCTATTCTTTCAGAACTTCTTTCTATGCATTACGACTATGTGAAGTCTTTACGTCTTCATCAATGAAACGGGAGATATTCACATACCTCAAACGCAAAAAGTTGACAGACATTCAATCTGTCAATAGGTTGTTTGTCTCTGCATTTATGAGACACTATAATATAATGTCTCATAACAACTCATTGCTTATGTTGAATTACATAAAAGATGAGGATGAAGATGCTGAAACTCTTTTTGATTTTGTAAGGCATCTTGATAAATGTGAATGCGAGTATTCTTTAGAGGATTTGACTCAATTATTTGAGTTCGTAATTTCACCGTCAGATCGAAAAGTTACAGGAGCCGTATATACCCCGAAACATATTCGTGAGAGGATTGTAGATGAAATAACACGAGGTCTTGCTCCAACCATCCTTTCTAACAAAAAGTTCGCTGATATTTCCTGCGGTTGTGGCGGTTTTTTTTTGACAATTGCACAATTAATCCATACTTCTTCCGGGAAAAAATATTCACAAATATTTCATGAGAATATTTTCGGAGTGGATTTACAGAAATACTCTATTCTGCGCACAAAACTTTTACTATCTCTGCTGGCACTAATAAACGGGGAAGATATTGATATTGAATTCAATTTGTATGAAGCCAACTCTCTCTCTTTTGATTTCTCTAAAATTGCGCCATTTGATTTTGTTGTTGGCAATCCACCTTATGTATGTGCTCGTAATATGTCAGAAGATAGCCGAAGGTTGTTGGGTAATTGGAGTGTATGTACTTCTGGAAATAGTGACCTTTATATTCCGTTCTTCCAAATTGCCACAGAAAATCTACGTCAAGGAGGAAGAGTGGGTTTTATCACTATGAATAGTTTCTTGACTAGCTTGAATGGTCGAGCATTGCGTAAATATTTTCACGATGTTAGTTATGATATCAAAATAGTTGATTTTCGTGGGCATCAAATGTTCCCAAGCAGGAATACCTACACTTGTTTTTTCTTTTTGACAAAAGAGGATTCCGTTTCAATTGGCTATTGTGTCGATGAGCAAGCCAAGTTACCCAAGCATTTCAATTTCAAAAAGTATTATTATAAGGAACTTGATTCTTTTTCTGGCTGGAAGATGAATGATCGAATTCTTATTCGGCAGGTGGAAAAGATTGGGATCCCTATTGAAAAATACTGTCAGACTCGTCATGGTATTGCAACTTTAGCAAACAAAGTGTATGTTTTTCAACCAATATACAGCGATAATAATACTTATATTTTTGTAAAGGATGGTGTTGAGCATAGGATTGAAAAAGGTATCTGTCGAAAAATAGTAAACTCAAATAAATTTAATTCCGAAGTTTGCCTAGCAGATATACTTGAATATGTAATATATCCATACCGAGTTAATGAACATGGTAAAATAGAAGTGATTGACGAAAATGTGATGCGTGAAATTTTTCCATATGCTTATACATATTTAACCCAAAAACGAGAAATATTGTCACATAGAGACAAAAACAATACTGAGAAGTATCCAACATGGTATGCGTATGGTAGAACACAATCATTGTCGATGCCCCAATATAAGCTATTCTTTCCCAAAATAGCAAACAAACCTCTTCGTTGCGTACTCTGTGATGATAAAGAATTGTTGCTGTACAATGGCATTTCTTTTGTTAGCAACGAGATAACCAAATTAGAAGTTTTAAAACGAATTGTGGAATCATCTATTTTTTGGGAATATGTAGTATCAAATAGCAAACCATATTCGTCAGGATACTATTCTTTGAATGGGATTAATATCAAAAAGTTTGGAGTTCCTAATATGACAAAAGAACAAATTGATTTTTTAATTTCAATGGACAACCTAAAAGAAATCGATTTGTGGCTTCAAGCCTTTTACAAGTAATATATGCCAATAGCCTGCCTGCATTTATAATAAGGGAAAGGTATTCCTATGGACAATATAAAAAATGGCGTAAAAAGGAGTTCTTTGCAACGCCAAACAAACTAACGGAACAACTTTTTTGACATGAGAAGAGAGATAGACCCCCAATCATCGCTGCGCGGACGGGCATTCGAGCTCTGGAAAAATGCCCCTATGCCGATAGTGACAATCACAAAAACTTTCAATATAGGCAGGCCTGTCAACCCTATACTTGCCAATCCAGTTTATCTTGCGAGTTATATTGAGCAAATGGGGACAGGAACTACTGACATTATTGATAGATGTGTTGAAAATGGTCTTCGCAAACCTGAATTCCATCAAGATGAAGATTTTAGGGCTGTTTTATGGAGGCCCGAAGTGCAAGTAGCAGGTAAAGTAGATAAAAATATCGCAAGAATT
>JAEEGK010016532.1_pt1 | contig 16205 bp, 12 predicted proteins | sample 8958771 | NCBI WGS metagenome assembly JAEEGK01 (sample SAMN16246547, study PRJNA631951) | gut metagenome | biome: gut microbiome; feature: rumen; material: SC-attached | host: Bos | place: Iran: Karaj | collected 2018-10
GTCTTCATCCTTGGAGAACATATAGCAGACCGTGTAGATTGTCCGCTTATATTCTTCAACGACCCTTGAAAATCTTTGCTCTTTCGTTTCCATTTCTTATTCGTTCTCACCCGTTAGACAACGAACCGTGGGAAAAACTACAAGTAATTTCGATTTATCGGTCTAAATATAGCGATTATCTCCCAATCACACTGTATTGCTCAATCACTTTCCCTTCACGATAGAGTTCCCGCCCGTGAATGGATTGGGGTGGAGGGGCTTTGTCTCTTCCCGTCACGATACACAGCAAATCCCTTTATCCCGGACCGTAATGTGATGCCGCCGAGAAGAGACAACCGGGATAAACCACCAGGAATCTTTGACGGAGCGCGGGGATGATGGTGGCGGAAATCCTGCTGTAAGGTTCCTACAGGGCGGGCAGCAGGTGGTCCCAGATGAGGTTCAGTTCCTCCTGCATGTCCTGGATATGGGCCGTGGTGACGATGACGGCGTCCTTTTCCGGAAGGATGAGGATGTACTGGCCGTTGGCGCCGTCGGCCCGGAAAGCATTGTGACGGCAGCGCCACATCTGGTAGCCATAGCCCTGGAGCCAGTCACTGTGGTCGGGGTCCATGCCCAGGGCGCGCATCTGCTCGAGGTTCAGCCCCGCCGGGGAGGACGGGACATGGTTCGCGGACATCTCTTTCACCCACTCGGCAGGGATGACCTGCTTCCCGTTGAACTTGCCTCCACCGAGGATGCAAAGACCCATCCGGGCGAGGTCCTCCAACTTCAGATACAGCCCCCAGCCGCCGGTATTGACGCCGGCCGGGCTTTCCAGCCACTTGGGATGGTCGATGCCGAGCGGCTGCCACAGGCGGGTGTCCAGGTAATCGACGATCTTCTGGCCCGTCACCTTCTGCACGGCGGCGGATAAGACATAGGTACCCAGACTGTTATAACAGTAGCAGGTACCGGGTTCATACTGGAGGGGCCACTCCATGAAGCCCCGGATCCAATCGCCGTCCCCGCTGCGCGTGGCACCGGTCGGATCCGTCCCGTGGCCGGAGTTCATCGTGAGCAGATGCCGGATGGTAACGCGCTTCAAGGTGTCCGACGCATTCTCCGGAACGCTCTCCGGGAACAGGTCCACGATCTTGTCATCCAGGCTGAGCAGGCCCTCGGAGATGGCGAATCCCACGGCGGTGGATGTGAAAGTCTTGGACACGGAATTGAGAATGTGTGCCGTATCGGGCACGAACAACTTCTCTTCCAGCACCTTCCCGTGCTGAAGAACCATGATGCCGTGCAGGTCTTCGGCGCTGTCAGCGACGGCCTGGAGATAGGAGGCGAAAGCCTGGTCCATGTCGGCGGAAGCCTTTCCGCGCGGGAGCGGTCCCCGGCCGCCGGAGCAGGCGGCGAAAAGGACCGCCGCTGCAGTAAGAAAGAAGAAACGTTTCATGACAAGCGATTGTTACACACAAAAGATAAAACTATTATTGCAGAATTATTCCGCGCTCCAGAACGGCGCTAAAGACAGCCGGTTCCGATCCGGGAGAAGCCGGAGGACTGCGCCTTCATCCTGTCCGCGCAAGTCATCGGCCCGGCCCTTCACAATCTTCATTCCGTAGTCCATTCCCTGATAGCGGGCCAGGATGGTGTCCGGGGTAATCTGAGTGAACGGAAGCGGGGCATCCGGAGCGGTCGAAAGGACGAGACACCAGTCACCGACCGGCCCCTTTGAAACGACGGAGAGACCGTCCTCGGTGAAGGAGAACACGAAGCGTCCCTTCCCGTCCTCCGAGGCCCAGATGACATCCTGTCCCTTTTCGCCATCCATCGGAACGAATTGAAGGTCACCGCCTTTGAACGCAGGGGCTTCCAGGCGGAGTCCAGCCATCTTCTCCGCCGTACTCCAGAGGCAGCCATCGACCAGCGGGAAGGTCTCGTAATGGAAGACCGGAAGCGTATCGGGATGGTCGAGGTACTCGGAGCGCAGCCGCTCGTCGAAGACATGCAGGTCCCTGATTTTCAGGGACGTGCCCTCCCACAGGAGGTTGGCGCGGTAGTTCCGGCAATTGAACCAGTAGGTCTTCCTTCCATTACCCAGCGCATCCTCCGTGGTGACGACGGACGTAGGCGGAGTCACGGGATAGCGCTCCCTGAACCAGCGGCCGGTCTCCGAGAGGGTCTCGACACGGACTTTCCCTTCCTTCTGCAGCCGGGCGACCTGCTCCGTCTGATAGACGAATCCCTTCTTCATCAACCCCCAGGTGAAGGAGTTCTCCTGGCCCACCTGGACATAGTTGAAGCCCAGATGCGGCTCTTCGGTGAACATCCGGAAGAACCAGTCCACCCACGCCGGAAGTCCTCCGCCCAGTTCATAGACGGGTTCCAGGGTGATGACGCTCTGGACCGCCCCTCCCACGCCGGCCTCATACTGATAGATGGGATCGCTTCCCAGCATCCGGAAAACGGGAAGGTCGATGCCGCCCTCGGCGGTCTGGGCGGGCATGTAGGCATTTTGCCGGCTGGGGTAATAGCCGCCGTTCCAGTAACCGCCCCAGAGGGTATATCCGTCCGTACCCACCTGGTCCCGGCAGTCGCAGGACGCTTCGATGCCGTATTTGTCGCGCAGGTAGGCCAGCGTTCCGGCCTCGATGAACCAGGATCCGACGGATTTCGGCCAGCACCCGAAGACTTCCTTGAACTTGTCCATATAGACATCGGCCAGATGCTCCCGTTCCACCTGGGTGTAGCCGACCGAGAATCCTACGTTCGCGTGCCAGTCCCAGGGATAGCGTCCGCGCCAACTATATCCGGCGGCCTCGACATGCGGCTGCGTGATTTCCCACCAGGCACCGACTTCGCATCCCCGCTCCATCTCTTCCTTCATCAGGGCCTGGTAGGACGGGTCGATCAGGGCGTCGTACTGCAGCAGGTATGTCCCCGTAAGTCCCTTGCTCCGAAGATCTTCCGCCTGGGAACGGACCGTCTCGTAGAGGACCTGTTCGGTTATTTCGTCGTCACGGGGTTCCGTGTAGCGGATGAAATTGATGATGTTGACGATGCGCGGACTGTCCGGGGCAGTCCTGTCCGCCGCCCGGCAGCCCGTCAAAAGGGCGGCGATGACGGCCAATGGAAGGATTCGAGAGATATCCATGCTGTAGTGAATTGTGTTCGTTAAAAGCGATAGCCGATACCAAGGCATAAGCCGAAATAGTTGGTGAGCCAGGGATTGATGTCCGTTTCTCCCCCAAGCCGGACAAACGAATAATCGAACTCCGCCGGGCATAGCACCAGGGCCGGACTGAAGACGAATTCCAGATGCTGGCCGCACCGGATGATCCAATGGAGACTCGCATTGACATAGGGAATGACCTTGTCTTTGCCCTTGAAGTCCTTGTCGAAGATATCATGATACCCCACGCCGACCCCGGCTCCGGCTCTCAACTTGACGATATCCCTGATGACCGGAATCCTGTAGAAGATCATGGCATCGGCCTTATAGATATTCTGATCGACGGTATTCCGGTACGGATTATTTCCGGTACCGTCCCAATCGTAATTGACCGGACTGCCCAGATAATAAGTTCCGCTCAATCTGGCACCCCAGTACCAGTTTCCCCGGAGCTGACGGTCATACTCCAATCCCAGATAAGCCCCTACGTTGTTGTGAGACCCCCAATAGGAGCCCCCGTTCAGATATACGATGGACTCCTTGATATCCTGGGCCCCAAGAGAGGCCGCGCAGAGCGCCGCAAAGAGAAACGAAACGATTCTTTTCATGTCTGCCGGATGAGTTTTAACTTATCCGTGTGAAGATAGGCACATTTTTCCGCATCTCCAAGCCTGGGGTTGCCCATGGTTGGCCCCAGCCTTTCTGCAAGTCGCTCTAAATAAGCATATCGTCTCCTTCGTCCATCTGGACCCAGAGGGTGATTTCCCGCTGCCAGCCCCTTTCTTCCGCAAGGGCATCCCAGGTGGCGCCGGGGGAATGGGCCCAGGTGACATGGACATAATACCCGGAAGGGAAACCAGGCTTGTCCAGGTTGGTTGCGGTGTACAGGACCTCCCCCGTCACAGGGTCTGACAGGGTGAAGCCTTCGTCCGTGAAGCGGCAGTCCAGTTTCTCTATGTCGGTTTCGACGTATTTGTCGTCGATGTACCGGCACAGGCCCGAATGCACGAGTACAGGGATCGACTCGTCCTCGTGGATCCAGAGCCACATCTGGAATCCGTTGCCATCCTGGCTTCCGGCATAGAGATAACGAACGGCCGGAAAGGTCGCTTCGGGGGCTTGCTTTTGACAGGCGCCGAAACAGAACAACAGCGCTGTCAACAATATGGATGATAAAGCCTTACGCATGAATCTTTATTCCATAAAATCCCCTACCCCGCCCATTCTTGCATGGCGTCTTGATCAATGTAAAGATAAGTCAATTGGCCGAAAAGAAAAAGGGCTCAAAAGGACCCTTTCTCCAATAGCGTTACTTCACAATCTCATATTCATCGACGCCGGGGAGGAGTGCAAGTCCTGAGATGTTGCCGAAAGTATTATTCTGCATCGATCAATTTTCTCCTGAGCATGAAACTACCTGATAAAACAAGGTCAATCACAGAGTAACGGGACAATATACAACCGAATGTACAGTGTTCGTGATTATTGAGGAACTGAAACCCTTGCATCTTCGTGATTCTATTACATCCCGCCTTCCTTTAAAAAACGAAAATACCATCTTGGATTCTTCGGCGAGATTGACGACCTTTGAGAAGCCGGATCGTCGCATGTCCCTCCTGGACAAAGGATAATGCCCAGCTTCATTTCGATTTGAATGATATTATATCCTATTAATCGGTAGTTCCCATCCCATCGAAGGCAGAGTTTAATAGGGTTAAAACATGCGAATTTCACAACCTTTTCACAACCCAAGAGCAAAACAAAAAGCACCTACGTCTCCGTAAGTGCTTGATTTAGAGCTGTCTGGATGACTGGACTTGAACCAGCGACCTCCTGGTCCCTAACCAGGTGCGCTACCAACTGCGCTACATCCAGAGGTCCTTTTTTCAAAGGGACTGCAAATATCGGTATTCTTTTCCGAAAAAGCAAGAATTTATTTCAAAGATTCCTGCCGGGCCTTCAGGGCGGCCTTGAGGGCGGAAGAGGCCTTCATGCGGCGGATGGGGCCGTTCACGCAGGCGAAGGCGTTCAGGTCCTCTTTCAGTTCGTCCGGGGTGAAACTGGGATAAAGGCGGGCGAGCTCTCCGGCAAACAAGGCGAGGCGGTCGCTCACGCCAAGCGGGTACTCATCGCCGAAATAGCGCTCAGACCAGCGATAGAAAGCGAGGCGAGAACGAACTTCCTTCTCCACGACGGACGGGTCAGTGGAGGGAATGGGGGCGGTGTAGCCGATGCGCTCGCGGCGGGCTGTGCGGACGCCGGACTTCTTCGCGGCCGCAAGGATGACGGCATGGCCCATGCCGGCGGCCTCGGGATCGGCCTCGAAGGCCTCCCGGAGGGCCTTCGCACGGAAGACGAAGGAAGAAATGGGCGCAGCATAACCGTCCACGAAGATGTGCGTGAAAACACGGTCCGGGCGGGTTCTCAGGCCCCACTTCTTGTTCGGTTCGGCCAGGTTCCAGTGGAAGACGTCATAGGCGTCATGGTCGTCGATGCAACGGCGCATGCGCTTGACGCTGAGTTCATTGAAGTCCACGCCCGGCGTCAGGAAGCATACCCATTCCGCCTCGGGGGCGGCATCCAGGCAGCATTTCCACATAGGTTGTCCCTCCGGGTCCACCGTCACGACGGAAACCGGAAGGTTGTGCTCGAAATCAGGCACGACGGCGCGGATGGCCTCGGAGCCGGCAAAGTCCACGATGACGGCGCGCAGGCCGGCGTCTTTCTGGAAAGAAAGCATGGAAAGCGTCCGGTGGAGCGAATCCAGGTTCCGGGCGGGAATGACGAAGGTGATCTCGGCCATAAGAGTGGGGTTTTATCCTTGCAAAGATAGCGAAAATGCTTTAATTTTGTAAGTTAATATTCTGAACGCGCCTGCCGCATGCACGACTTTTTCAAGATGATGAGACAGTACGCCTCCCCGTACAAGGGCTACCTGGCCGGGGCGGTGGTCCTGAACATGCTGTCCGCCATCTTCAACATCTTTTCTTTTGCCGTCATTGTCCCGCTGCTGAACATCCTTTTCAAGGTGGACACGGTCGAATACGCCTTCATTCCCTGGGGAACCGAGGGCATGAAATTCAAGGACATCCTCGTGAACAACGCCTATTGGCTCGTTTCCGATTTCTCCGCAGCCCACGGCGCCGTGACGGCGCTCCTGCTGCTTTGTGCGGTGATGATCTTCTTCACGGCCCTCAAAACCTCCTGCTACTTCGGGTCCGCGGCCGTGATGATCCCCATCCGCACCGGCATCGTCAAGGACATCCGGAACCGCATCTACAACAAGATCCTCGCCCTCCCCATCGGCTTCTTCTCACAGGAGCGCAAGGGCGACATCATCGCCCGGATGAGCGGTGACGTGAACGAAGTGGAGAACTCCATCACCGCCTCCATCGAGATGCTCATCAAGGACCCGATCCTGATCCTGTTCTACTTCGGCATCCTCATCTTCCTGAGCCCCGAGATGATGCTGGTGATGCTGACCTTCGTCCCGGCCTTCATCTGGATCATGGGCGTGATCGGCAAGCAGCTCAAGCGGCAGTCCCTGGAGGCGCAGACCCTCTGGAGCGACACGATGTCGCAGGTGGAGGAGACCCTCGGCGGCCTGCGCATCGTCAAGGCCTTCAACGCTGAAAAGAAGATGTCCGCCCGCTTCGACTCGGTCACCGACCGGATGCGGCGGAAGGTGAACCGGGTGAATACCCGGCAGGCCTCGGCCCATCCCGTGAGCGAGTTCCTGGGCACGGTGATGATCATGGCGGTCCTCGCCTTCGGCGGTTACCTCATCATCCGGGGAAAGGGCCTGTTCGGCGGCACCTTCATGGACGCCTCCCAGTTCATTTTCTTCATGATCATCCTGTACTCCGTGATTGAGCCCATCAAGGAACTCTCCCGCGCCACCTACGGTATTCCGAAGGGTCTTGCGTCCATGGAGCGCATCAACCGCATCCTGGAGGCCGAGAATCCCATCACAGAGAAAGAGAATCCGCTGGATATCAAGGAGTTCAAGGACAAGATCGCCTTCGAGGGCGTCACCTTCTCCTATGAAAGCGGCCGGCAGATCCTCCGGGGTGTGGACCTGGAAATCCCCCGCGGCAAGATGGTCGCCATCGTGGGTGAATCCGGCGCCGGGAAGTCCACGCTCGTGGACCTCATCCCCCGCTTCTACGACGCCGACCGCGGCCGCATCACCATCGACGGGAAGGATGTCAAGGATCTCCGGATCAAGGACCTCCGCGCCCTCATGGGCAATGTGAACCAGGATCCGATCCTGTTCAACGACACCATCTTCAACAACATCGCCTTCGGCGTGGAAGGAGCTACCCGGGAGGAGGTCATCGCCGCCGCGAAGATCGCCAATGCCCATGACTTCATCATGGAGAAGCCCGAGGGCTACGACACGAACATCGGCGACCGCGGGACGAAGCTTTCCGGCGGTCAGCGCCAGCGCCTTTCCATCGCCCGGGCCATCCTCAAGAACCCGCCGATCCTGATCCTGGACGAGGCCACCGCCTCGCTGGACACCGAATCCGAACGCATCGTGCAGGACGCCCTGGACCGCCTCATGTCCAGCCGCACCACCATCGCCATCGCCCACCGCCTGTCCACCATCAAGAATGCCGACGAGATCATCGTCATGCACGAGGGACAGGTCGTCGAGCGCGGCCGGCACGAGGAGCTGATCGCCCTGGACGGTTATTACAAGAAACTTAACGACATGCAAGCCCTATGAGACAGATACAAGTTCCCTTCATCGCCGATTTCGAGGAAGTCGACCTGGACACCGCCCTCGAGCTCGAAGGCGCCCGTTTCCAGGTGGACCAGGTGAACTGGCCCGCTGCATTCCCCTACGCGCCCCTGTGCGCCGGGCGGATCGCCCGCACGGAAGACGCCCTCGTCGTGGACTTCCGCGTGAGCGGCCTGGACCTCCGCGCCCTGAACACGGAGGACAACGGCTCCCAGTGGGAGGACAGCTGCGTGGAGGTTTTCATCGAGAATCCCGACGGAAGCGAATACTACAACTTCGAGATCAACCCCATCGGCAAGATCCTGGCGGCGAAAGGCCCCGGCCGCGCCGACCGCGTGAAGCGCCCGGCCGAGGAAATGGAGGAGATCCTCCGCATCGCCCGGTTCGAGGGGCCGCAGGAGTATGCCGGCGGCATCTGGGACTGGCGCGTCACCGTGCTGATCCCGTTCGAACTCGTGGGAGCGGACCCGGAAAACCTGCCGGAAAAACTGCGTGCGAACTTCTACAAGTGCGGCGACAAGACCGCCCATCCGCATTTCCTGAGCTGGAATCCGGTCGGAACGCCCGCCCCGGATTTCCACCGTCCGGACTTCTTCGGTGAACTGATCCTGCGATGACCCGCCGGCAGCGCATCTGGGCCCGGATCCTGTTCGGGGTCTATCTCGCCGCCGTAGCCTTCCTGTGCTTCGGCAAGTTCTCCAGCACGAAGGAGGTGCCGATGGAACTGTGGGGCATCCCCACGGACAAGGTCGTCCACTTCCTGATGTTCTTCCCTTTCCCGTTCTTCGCATGCCTGGCCTTCGGCGGTTCCCTGCGAAAGCCCTGGCAAGCTGTCCTCTGGACGGTCATCGCCTTCCTCTCCGGCTGCGCCTTCGCCGCCGGCACCGAGTGGATCCAGACGAAACTCCCCTATCGGACGGGCGACCCTGTCGATTTCCAGGCCGACGCCCTCGCCCTCCTCATCTGTTCAGTCATCGTCCTCATTCTCGTCCTCGTCAAGAAAAGAAAATGATGCGCAAGTTCCTCCTCACCGTCGCCCTGTTCCTTTCCTGCCTCGCCCTGCCGGCCCAGACCGCCCAGGAATTCAAGGCCGCCACCGACTCCCTGCGGGCCCGCCTCCGCCGGCGGACCACCGTGGACACGGCCCTGAAACTGACCCGGATTGCCAAACGGGGGACGACGCTGGACTTCCATTTCAGCAAGGAACTCGGGGACTATCCCCTGAAGAACGAGGATCTCGAATGGATGCGGAAGCAACTGCTGGACTTGTTCCCTTCCGCCTACCGGGCCTACGCCTTGGGAGAGATCTACGCCGAACGGAGGGAAGTCAGCTTCCTGACGATGCCCAGCCTGAATTCGAATGGCCGGCCGGCCGAGACGAAGCTCCGGCGGAGCGACCCGCGTTCCAAGTCGCCCCTGGTCCGGACCGACGAGCAGTGGTCCCGGGGGCTTTCGGGCCGGCATATCGCCCTCTGGCAGAGTCACGGCCGCTATTATGAATCCAAGACCGAACGCTGGGAATGGCAGCGCGCCGCCACCTTCCGCACCGTGGAGGACCTGTACACCCAGAGCTACGTCCTCCCCTTCCTCATCCCGATGCTGGAAAACGCCGGTGCCTGCGTGATGACCCCGCGTGAACGGGATGTCCAGAGCTGGGAAGTCATCTGCGACAACGATCCTTCTTTCCACGGCGAACGTACCGGAAAGATGCGCCGCACCGGTCATTACAAGGAATCCGGTTCCTGGAGCGAGGCCGGCGAAGGCTTTGCCGATACCAAGCCCGTCTACAGCATCTACGAGAACCCGTTCACAGCGGGTACGGCCCGCATGTGCGAAACCATAACCGGCGAGGAGTCGCACCCGAAGGCCTCTGCTACCTGGAGGCCGGAGATTCCGGAGCGGGGCGAGTACGCTGTCTACGTCTCCTACCGTTCCTTCGCCAACAGCACGACCGACGCCGTGTACACGGTCCACCATCTGGGCGGCGAGAGCGAATTCCATGTGAACCAGCGGATGGCCGGAGGAACCTGGGTCTATCTCGGAACCTTCACCTTCGCCGCGGGCGACGAGGGATTCGTCCGCCTGACGAACCAGAGTTCGGCCGCCGGCCTCGTGAGTGCCGACGCCGTGAAATTCGGCGGCGGCATGGGCAAGATCGAGCGCGGGGGCGAACTGTCCGGCTATCCCGCCTTTGCGGAAGGCGCCCTGTACAGCATGCAGTGGTACGGTATCGATACCCATATGTTCGATGACTGGGAGGACGATTACACCCGGGATTATGCCGGCCGCGGCAAGTGGGTTTCCCACCTGGCGGGCGGTTCGCGCGCAAATCCGGAAATGGGCGGCCGGCGCGTTCCCTTCGACCTTTCCTTCGCCTTCCACAGCGATGCGGGCGTCACCCCGAACGACTCCATCATCGGCACGCTGGGCATCTACACCCTCCTGGCCGACAACAAGGACGAACTTCCGAACGGCGAATCCCGCCTGAACGGGCGCCTCCTCACCGATTACGTCCAGACGCAGGTCGTCGATGACATCCGGAAGCAGTTCGAGCCCAAGTGGTCCCGGCGGCAGACCTGGGACCGTTCCTACAGCGAGTCCCGGACGACGTCCGTCCCGGCCATGCTCCTGGAACTGCTCTCCCACCAGAATTTCGCCGACATGAAATACGGCCTGGACCCGACCTTCCGCTTCACGGTGTCCCGGTCCGTTTACAAGGGCATCCTCAAGTACCTGAGCGCCCGGTATGGCTGCTCCTATGCGGTCCAGCCGCTGCCGGTGAAGGCCTTCGCCGCCGTCATCCAGGACGGGAAGGCCGTGTTGAGCTGGGAGGATGCCAGGGATCCCGCCGAGCCCACCGCCGTGCCGAAAGGTTATATCCTCTATACCCGCGAGGATGACGGCGGATTCGACAACGGCGTCCGGTTGGAGGACGTTGCCAAGGAGGGCAACCGGCTGTCGGTGACCGTCCCGATCCGCCGGGGACGGATGTACAGTTTCCGCATCGCCGCCTATAACGACGGCGGCAAGAGCTTCCCGTCCGAGACGCTGGCCGTCGGAACGCCAGGAGAGGACAGCAAGACGGTCCTCATCGTCAACAACTTCACCCGCATCTCCGCGCCCGCCTGGTTCGACACGCCGAATTACGGCGGTTTCATGGACAACATCGACAGTGGTGTCCCGTATATCCGCGAGATCAATTTCATCGGGGAAATGAACCAGTTCGACCGCACCAAGGCCTGGACCGATGACGACAATCCCGGTTTCGGCGGGTCGTACACCAACCGCGGCGGACGGGTCATCGCGGGCAACACCTTCGACTATCCCGCCCTTCACGGCCGTATCCTGCTGAACGCCGGCTATGCTTTCTGCTCGGTAAGCGCGGATTACTTCCCGTCGATGGATGCGTCAACCTATGCGGCTGTCGACCTTATCTGCGGTAAGCAGGTTACCACGCGGGTCGGCCGGGGCGCGATTCCAGACCGTTACACCGTCTTCCCCGCCCCGATGCAGGACGCACTCCGGAAATACGCGAACGACGGAGGTTCCATCCTCGTCGCCGGCGCATACATCGGCACGGATGCGTGGGACCAGGTCTATCCCGGTACTTTTCCCATCAAGAACGCGGACCAGACACGGTCCTTCATCCAGGAAGTCCTCGGCTACAAGTGGGTTACCAACTTCGGGGACGTGACGGGCATCATCGTCCCGAAACCGGGCGCTGCCGTCCAACTGAGCGACCCGATGAAATACAACCGCCTGTTCGATGAGCACTACTACCGGGTCGAGAATCCCGACGGCATCGAACCGGCCGGCGACAAGGCGACGACTTTCCTCCGCTACGCCGGGACGGACATCCCCGCCGCCACCGTCTTTGACGACGGCAAGCACCGGGTCATCGCCTGCGGTTTTCCGCTGGAGACGCTCACGACGGAAGGGGCCCTGGAAGCGGTGCTCCTGACCTCGATGGGATTCCTGGTGAAATAGGATCCTACTACTTGTTTTCCTTAGGGCGCCGCTGCATCAGGTGGCGGAACTCGGAGGGCGTCATGCCCGTACTCTTGCGGAAGAAACGCGTGAAATACGAAGGATCGTCCACGCCGATGGCGACGGAAACCTCTCCGATGGACCGGTCGGTGTCCTTGAGCAGGGATTTGGCCCAGTTGACCCGGGAGATTTCCACCCAGTCCATGGCGCTGTGGCGGGTCTGGGTGCGGACGAGCTTGTTCAGGTAGCTGGGCGAGATCCCCAGCCGCTCCGCATAGCCCGACACCGAGTCGAGCACCTGACTGCGATCGAAGAGCATATCGAAGAACCGGTTCACGAGGGGATGGGCCTTGGCTTCGCCGGGAGAAGGAATCGAATAGAGGAGCAAGTCGAATGCACGGGTGAGATAGCCGATATCGTTCCGGGAGAACGCGGCGATCATCCGATCCATGACCTGGGCGACGAAGGCGGCGCTGTCAAACCAGTAAGTGCGCAATACAGGCTTGCCACTGGTCAGGAAACCGTAGGAAATATCCCGCAGGGAAGACAGGGAGAAACCGCCCGTATACCCCAAGATGTCGGTGTAATGATGGACGGAAAAAGGTATGTTGGCAGGAATCAGCAGAAACTGGCCGCCCCGGCAGAGATAGGGTTCTCCGTTGATTTCGGCGAGTATCTCGCCTTCCAGCAGGAACAGGAAGGCATAACACGGCAGGGTGGTACATGGAATCTCTGTCGCTTCTACGGGGAGCTTGGAATCGACGCGTTTGACGAACAGTCCCTTTTGTGACCAGTCGCCCCCTCTTTCCCAGTAAGGAATGACTCTTTTCATGGAAATGTGTAGTTAGCGGATACAAAGATAATAAAAAACCCGGCAGGTTGTTTTCGGGATAAGGGAGGTTTTTGTTATATTTGTGGCATGGAAAGCACGTCATCCATCTTTCGGGACTTATGGAAATCCTTGCGGGAAAAACTCAGGGAGTCCCTGATTTCGGTCATGCCGGTCAGCCTGCTGGTCTTCCTGCTCTCCGTTACGCCGTGGGTGGACATTTCCCGGCATGAACTTCTCGTTTTCGCCGGCGCCGCCATCCTCCTGGTGGCCGGCATCAGCCTCTTCAACCTGGGTGCCGACATGGCGATGACCCCGATGGGGCAGCACATCGGCGAAGGTCTCACCAAATCCAAGAAGCTGGGCATCCTGCTCAGCGTCAGTTTCGTCATGGGGCTCCTCATCACGGTAGCGGAGCCGGACCTCTCGGTCCTGGCCGGCCAGGTAGGCGCCGTCATGAACGGGACGGTCCTCATCTTGGCGGTGGGCTTCGGCGTAGGCCTGTTCCTCCTCATTGCCGTCCTCAAGATCCTGTTCCACAAAGACTTGACCGGGATCCTGCTGTTCTTCTACATGGTCCTGTTCTGCCTGGCGGCCATCCTAATCGACAGCGGAAAGGGATCCTTCCTCCCGCTTTCCTTCGATTCCGGCGGCGTCACTACCGGGCCCATCACGGTACCCTTCATCATGGCCCTCGGCGTGGGCATCGCCCTGACCGTGGGCGGCCGGAACGCCGGTGAGAACAGCTTCGGCCTCATCGCCCTGTGCTCCGTCGGCCCCATCGCCGCCGTGCTGCTGCTCTCCCTCACGGCTTCCGGTGACCTGTCCTTCGCCATCCCCGACTATTCCATGGACACGGTCCTGCAAGGCGGCATCTGGCACCTGTTCGGAGAGATGGCCCTGGACGTGGTCAAGTCCCTCCTCCTGGTGGTCGTGTTCTTCTTTATCCTCCAGGCGGTCGTCTTGAAACTTCCCCGGACGAAGATCATCCAGATCCTGTTCGGCATCGTCTATACTTTCGTCGGCCTCGTCCTCTTCCTAGCTGCGGTCTCCATGGCCTTCATGCCCATCGGCTTCAAGATCGGCACCCAGCTTGCGGCCACGAGCCCGAACCTCCTCATCGGCTTCGCCTTCGTGCTGGGCATGGTCGTCGTCCTCGCGGAGCCGGCCGTCCATGTCCTGAACAACCAGGTCGAGGAAATCACCGGCGGCGAAGTGAGCCGGCGGCAGATGATGCTGGCCTTGTCCATCGGCGTGGGCGTGTCCATCGGCCTGTCCGTCCTGCGCGTCCGCCTCGGGTTCTCGCTCCTGTATTATCTCATCCCGGGCTACCTGATCTCGCTCGGGCTGTCCTTCTTCGTACCCCGGCTGTACACCGCCATCGCCTTTGACTCCGGCGGCGTCGCCAGCGGCCCGCTCACCTCGAGTTTCATCCTTCCCCTGGTCATCGGCGCCTGCTGCTCCATGCAGGGGGAATCCGCCGTGCTGGACTTCGCGTTCGGCGTGGTGTCCATGGTGGCGATGACCCCGCTCATCACCATCCAGTCCCTCGGTTTCAAGTCCGTCGTGAGCGTCCGCCGGCGGGAGAGCGCGGCCATCCGCCGCATCCTCGCCGCGGCCGACGACCAGATCATTTATTTCGAATAGCATGGCAGAAACCCGGAATATCGCCCCGATGAAGCTGGAATTGCTGCTGGCCGTCGTGCACAATGACAAGGCCGCCTATTACTCCAGCCTCATCCAGTCCCACCAGGCCAACCTCCAGCTCACGATCCCGGCCAAAGGCACCACGCACCTGATCCTGAACGTCCTGGGACTCACGGAGAAGCCGAAATCCCTGGTGATCAGCGTCGTCCGCGCGGACAAGGCCGCGAGCCTCATCGACCTACTGGACCAGACCTTCAAGAAAGGGAAGAACTACAAGGGCATCGCCTTCACCGTCCCGATGACCAGCGTCATCGGTACGCTCGTATATGGATTCTTAGCAAACGACAAGCGAACCGTCAAGGAGGAAGCATAACCATGGAAGACCACAAACACGAACTGATCGTCTGCATCGTGAATGCAGGATACTCGCAGAATGTGATGGAGGCGGCGCGGAGCGCCGGTGCCCAGGGCGGGACCATCATCCGCGCCCGCGGGTCGGCCAATCCCGAGGCCGAGGAGTTCTTCAGCATCAACATCCAGTCGGACAAGGAAGTGCTGCTGATCCTCGTGCCCAAGGACATCAAGGACGACGTCATGAAGACCGTCTACAAGGATTGCGGCCTGGCCGACGAAGCCATGGGCATCGCCTTTTCCCTTCCTGTGAACCGCACCACCACCATTAAAGAGTAGTGCCATGCTGCAGGTCTATTGCAAGAACACGAAGACCTCCCGGAAATACCCGGAAGGCACTTCCCTCGCCCAGATGCTGCCCGACTTCGAGTTCGACCGGCCTTTCCCGATCGTATCGGCCAAGGTCAACAACGTCTCCCAGGGCCTCAAGTTCAAGGTGTACCAGAACAAGGACATCGAGTTCCTGGACGTCCGGGAGGACAGCGGCCGGCGGGTGTATTTCCGTTCACTGTGCTTCCTGATGTACAAGGCGGCCACGGACGTGTTCCCGGACAGCCAGCTGTACATGGAGCATCCCATCTCCGGCGGCTATTTCTGCCACCTCCGGAAAGCCGACGGCACGGACCTGACCTGCGAAGACCTCAAACTCCTGGAGGCCCGGATGAAGGAACTCGTGGCGAAGGACCTGCCCTTCCACCGGTATGACGTCCAGACCGAAAAGGCCATCAAGGAATTCCGGAAATCCGGCTACGACGACAAGGTCAAGCTCCTGGAAACCAGCGGCGAGGCCTACACGGACTATTATACCCTGGACGACACCGCCGATTACTACTACGGCAAGCTCGTCCCCTCCACCGGCTACCTGACCGTCTGGGGCATCCAGCCCTACCACGACGGCATCCTCCTGCGGGAACCGGACCTGGAGAACCCGAATGTCCTCGCCCCCTTCACGGACCAGCCCAAGACCTACGGGATGTTCAAGGAGAATCTCCGGTGGAACATCATCATGGGCCTGAACACCGTGGGCGACGTCAACTGCGCCATCCTCAACGGGCACGCCACCGAACTTATCCAGATCGCGGAAGCCCTGCAGGAGAAGAAGATCGTTCAGATCGCCGAGGAGATCGACCGCCGCTACCGCAGCGAGGACCCGGTCAAGGTCGTCCTCATCACGGGACCGTCTTCCTCCGGAAAGACGACCTTCTGCAAGCGCCTGTCCATCCAGCTGAAAGCCTGCGGCCTCAAGCCCCTGTCCATGTCCACGGACGACTATTTCGTGAACCGGCTGGACACGCCCCGCTTCCCCGACGGCAGTTTCGACTTCGACAACTTCGAGACCGTGGACCATGCCCTCATGGAGAAGGACATCATGCGCATGATCGACGGCGAGGAGGTCGATGTTCCCGAATTCAACTTCGTCACCG
>JAEEGK010016535.1_pt1 | contig 16204 bp, 11 predicted proteins | sample 8958771 | NCBI WGS metagenome assembly JAEEGK01 (sample SAMN16246547, study PRJNA631951) | gut metagenome | biome: gut microbiome; feature: rumen; material: SC-attached | host: Bos | place: Iran: Karaj | collected 2018-10
CGGGGATGATATTTGTCATTGGCGCATTTTTTTGTAAAAAGCGATTCGATTATTTGCGAATATCATTCTTTTAGTTTATCTTTGCATGCTGTAAGCGAATAATGGCATGATAGTAACTTTCAATGAAGACTATTTGGAGAACCTTTATACTAAAGGTGATACTGGGCTGAAGAAACTCAGATTTCAGCCTCAGGTCGTAAGAGGCTATCAGAAAGCAGTGAAGTATCTTATTCAGGCAAGGCGCAAAGAGGACTTGTTTCCATTCAAATCTCTCCACTTTGAGGCTTTGCATGGTGATAAGGAAGGCCGCTTTTCGGTGAGGGCGAACGACCAGTATCGAGTAGAATTCACGTTGATGGAAGCTGATGGGGAGTCTGTTGCCGTTGTTTGTAATATTTTGGATTTGTCGAATCATTATAAGTAAAAAAGATGGATAATACTGGAAGTAAAGCAGGAACAAGAAAGGCAAACGAAATGACATCGTCGTTGCTGATTCATCCGGGTGAGATGATAAAGGACGAAATCGCTGCACGCGGCTTAACGCAGAAAGAGTTAGCCCGGCAGATGGGGGTGTCATACACTGTTTTCAATGAAATTCTTAATGGCAAGCGCCCCGTCACCACCGAATGTGCCCTGCTATTAGAGGCTGTTCTTGGCACTGACGCTGCCATCTGGATAGGCTTGCAGGCTGATTATAATTTGCAGAAGGCCAGACAAGACAGGTCGTTCATGAACCGGTTGGAGCAAATCCGGAAAATCTCAGCTGTCTTTTAAAAACAAAGACGGGTTACATTTAATCTTTTCCGCCCAAACTCATTGGGCGGATTTCATTACTCCAAACCTCCCCAAGGGGAGGCTTTTTTATAGTTGCTATTAAATTCTTCATTCTTAATTCTTAATTATTTGTTGTACCTTTATGTCTCTTCGAGCCATGAAGGTACTCATGCTCGGAACCAACGGTCACCGGCCACGAAAGTGGGAAAGGTAAAAACTCAAAATAAATTTTGGTTTTTCGCTCATTTGCACGTAACTTTGGCTTCGCCGAAGTTACTTACGCTCGACAAAACAAATTAAAACAAGTTTTATTTGGTTTTGTGCTCACTAAATCGTAACTTTGCACCCAAATTGCAAAAAAATCAATACGTTATGAAGCATCAGTTACGTAGTGCTGTCTGCACCGAAGGCAGAAGAATGGCCGGCGCCCGCGCTCTCTGGGTGGCCAACGGCATGAAGCGCGAGCAGTTTGGCAAGCCTATCATCGCCATAGTGAACTCGTTCACTCAGTTTGTGCCCGGACATACTCATCTGCACGAGGCAGGACAAATAGTAAAGAAAGAGATAGAAAAAATGGGCTGCTATGCCGCTGAGTTCGACACCATCGCCATTGACGACGGCATTGCCATGGGACACGACGGCATGCTCTACTCGCTGCCCTCGCGCGACATCATTGCCGACTCGGTGGAATATATGGTGAACGGCCACAAGGCGGACGCCATGATATGCATCTCGAACTGCGACAAGATTACACCGGGCATGCTGATGGCCGCCATGCGACTGAACATTCCGGCAGTATTCGTGAGCGGCGGTCCGATGGAGGCCGGTCAGTACAAGGGCGAGAACCTTGACCTGGTGATTGCCATGATTAAGGGCGGCGACCCCACCGTGAGCGATGCCGACCTGCAGGAGATTGAGAACCGTGCCTGTCCCGGCTGCGGCTGCTGTTCGGGAATGTTCACCGCCAACTCGATGAACAACCTGACGGAGGCCATCGGCCTGTCGCTGCCCGGCAACGGCACCATTCTGGCCACGCATAAGAACCGTGAGCGACTGATGAGACAGGCGGCCCGGCTGATTGTGAAGAACGCGATGGCCTACTACGAGGATGGCGACGAGAGCGTGCTGCCACGCAGCATTGCCACCCGCCAGGCTTTCCTGAACGCCATGACAATGGACATAGCCATGGGTGCCTCTACCAACACGGTGCTGCACCTGCTGGCCGTGGCACAGGAGGCTGGGGTGGACTTCACGATGAACGACATAGACGCCCTCTCGCGCAAGACGCCCTTCCTGGTGAAACTGGCTCCCAACAGTCAGAAGTACAGCGTGCAGGAGTTTGGCCGAGCCGGCGGCGTGATGGGACTGATGGCCGAACTGGACAAGGGCGGACTGATAGATACCAGCCTGAAGCGTGTGAACGGACATACGCTGAAAGAGGATATTGAGGCATACAGCGTGAACAAGACTTACGCCGAACTGCCCGTTACCGGGGCTGAAACGGCTGACGAGAACGCTGACCTGACCGCCCCACAGATTTTCCTCTCGGCCCCTGCCGGCAAGTTCTGCAACGAGCTGGGCGCACAGGAAACCTACTACAAGGGTTTCGATACCGACCGCGAGAACGGTTGCATACGCGACATAGAGCATGCCTACACCAAAGACGGAGGCATGGCTATCCTGTTCGGCAACATTGCCCAGGACGGCTGCGTGGTGAAGACCGCCGGCGTGGCTCCCGAGCTGTGGCACTTTGAAGGTCCGGCCGTGGTGTTCGACTCACAGGAAGATGCCTGCGAGGGAATACTGGGCGGAAAGGTGAAGAGCGGCGACTGCGTGGTGATTACCCACGAAGGCCCGAAGGGCGGTCCCGGCATGCAGGAGATGCTTTATCCCACCTCTTATATTAAGAGCATGCACCTGGGCAAGGAATGTGCGCTGATTACCGACGGCCGTTTCTCGGGCGGCACTTCGGGACTGAGCATCGGACACATCTCGCCGGAGGCTGCTGCCGGAGGAAACATAGGCAAGATAAAGGACGGCGACATTATTGTGATTGACATACCCAGCCGCAGCATCAGCGTGAAGCTGAGCGACGAGGAACTGGCAGCACGCCAGCCGCAGCCGCTGAAGCGCAACCGCGTGGTGACAAAGGCGCTGAGGGCCTACGCCCAGAGCGTTTCAAGTGCTGACAAAGGTGGTGTAAGAATTATAGACTGACTATGAAAGAGAAGATTACAGGCTCGGAGGCTTTGATGCGTGCCCTGAAGGCTGAGGGGGTGAAGACCATCTTCGGCTATCCCGGAGGAAGCATCATGCCTGTCTACGACGCGCTCTACGACTACACGCGTGGCGAGAAAAAAGCGTTCGACCATATTCTGGTACGTCATGAACAGGGAGCAACCCATGCTGCCGAGGGCTTTGCCCGTGTGAGCGGTGAAGTGGGCGTGGCCCTGGTGACAAGCGGTCCGGGAGCTACGAACACGCTGACGGGTGTGGCCGATGCCATGCTCGACTCGACGCCGATTGTGGTGATAGCCGGACAGGTGCCTATCGGAGCATTGGGAACGGATGCCTTTCAGGAGGTTGACCTGGTGGGCCTGGCACAGCCGATATCGAAGTGGAGCTACCAGATACGCCATGCCGAGGACATTGCCTGGGCGGTGAGCAGGGCTTTCTATATTGCCAAGAGCGGACGGCCGGGGCCTGTGGTGCTTGACTTTCCAAAAAATGCACAGACCGAGAAGGTGGAGTTCGAGCCGGTGAAGGCTGACTTCGTGCGCTCGTATGTGGCCTATCCAAAGCTGGACACCAAGCTGGTGGAAAAGGCCGCCCAGCTGATCAACGATGCCAAGAGGCCGCTGGCGCTGGTGGGGCAGGGCGTGGAACTGGGAAATGCACAGGAAGAACTGAAGGCATTCCTGGAAAAAGCCGATATCCCCGCCGGACGAACCATGCTCGGACTGTCGGCACTGCCCAGCAGTCATCCGCTGAACGTGGGCATGCTGGGCATGCACGGCAACTATGCGCCCAACCTGAAGGAACAGCAATGCGACGTGCTGATAGCCATAGGCATGCGCTTCAGCGACCGCGTGACGGGCAACTTGAAGACCTATGCCAAGCAGGCTAAGGTGATACACCTGGATATCGACAAGAGCGAGATAGACAAGAACGTGAAGACCGACGTGGCCGTGGTGGCCGACTGCAAGGAGTCGCTGCCTGCCATTACCGCGCTGCTCAGGAAGAACAGCCACCAGGAGTGGAAAGACAGTTTCAAGCCGCTGGCTGAGCGCGAGAAGGAGAAAGTGATAGAGCCCGCCATTCATCCCACCGAGGGCCCGCTGCTGATGGGCGAAGTGGTGAATGCCGTTGCCGAGGCCACCAAGGGCGATGCCGTGCTGGTGACGGATGTGGGTCAGAACCAGCTTTTCGCCACCCGCTATTTCAAGTTCAACAAGAAGCGCAGCATCTGCACCAGCGGCGGGCTGGGAACCATGGGCTATGGCATGCCTGCCGCCATTGGTGCCACGTTTGGCGCACCCGACCGCACGGTGGTGTGCTTCATGGGCGACGGCGGTTTCCAGATGAACATTCAGGAACTGGGCACCATCATGGAGCAGCAGAGTGCGGTGAAGATGATCATGATGAACAACAACTATCTGGGCAACGTGCGCCAGTGGCAGGACATGTTCTTCGAGCGCCGCAAGAGTTTCACGCGGATGATGAATCCCTGCTACGAACTGATAGCCAAGGGCTACGGCATACCCTACGAGGCCGTTACCGACCGCAGCACGCTGAAGGCTGCCGTGGAGAGGATGCTGGCCACCGAAGGCCCCTTCGTCTTGGAGTGCGCCATACTGGAAGACGACAACATACTGCCGATGACGCCGCCGGGAATGGACGTCGACAAGATGATGCTCGAGATTTGATTTTGAAACCAGAAACCATTAGTGAAGTGGAAGAAAAGAAATTATATACATTGCTGGTATACTCTGAGAACATTGCAGGTATTCTGAACCAGATAACGGCCGTATTCACGCGCCGGCAGGTGAACATCGAGAGTCTGAATGTATCGGCATCGAGCATTCCGCATGTGCATAAGTACACCATCACGGCCTACAGCGACGAAGACCAGATAGTGAAGATTACCAAGCAGATAGAGAAGAAAATCGACGTGGTGAAAGCCAATTACTATACCGACGAGGAACTCTTCATCCGCGAGGTGGGACTGTATAAGCTCAGCACGCCGGTGGTGCTGGAGAACCCTGAGATATCGCGCCTGTGCCGTAGGGCCGATGCGCACATCATGGAGGTGAACCCCACGTTCTGCTCGGTGATGCTCTCGGGAAAGACCGAAGAGATTACCGACCTCTACTATGCGCTGGACAAGTTCGGCTGTGTGCTGCAATATACGCGTAGCGGACGTATTGCCGTGACGCGCAGCACCGTGGAGCAGGTTTCCGACTTCCTGGACGAGCAGGAGCGGCAGCGCCAGAAAAGGATGGCCGCGGCCGACGAGAAGTAAGGCAACGGCAAGAAATGAAGGAAATGGATAAAGTAGGAAGATATCTGGAAATGGCTGAGCCGTTTCATTGCGACTTCAGCCATCGGCTGTTCATAGGACACTTGGGCAACCACATGCTCAATGCCGCCGATTTCCACAGCCGCGACCGTGGCTTCGGCATGGACTTCCTGAACAGCATCAGGAAGACGTGGGTGCTGTCGCGCCTGGCCATCGAAATGGACGAGATGCCGGCACAATACCAGAAATTCTATGTGGAGACATGGGTGGAGAGTGCCATGCGCTATTTCACTCAGCGTAACTTCCGCGTGGTGGCAGCCGACGGCGACAATCCTGACAATGCCAAGGTGTTTGGCTACGGGCGCAGCATCTGGGCAATGATTGACACCGAGACACGCCAGCCCACCAACATATTCGACATAGACGACGGCGCCATCATGAAATGGGTGGAGAAGGACAAGGTGAACCCCATGACGAAGCTCACCCGCGTGCAGATGGACGACAACGCCCGACTGGTGCGCAGCATCGACACTTTCTATAACGACGTTGACATTAACGGACACATCAATTCCGTGAAATACATAGAGCATGTGCTCGACCTATTTCCGCTCGACTGGTATAAGGAGCATCCGCTGAAGCGCTTCGACATTGCCTATGTGGCCGAGGCACACCAGGGCGACCGCCTGAACTTCTACCAGGAAGAGGATGCCGACGAGGAGCTGTGCTATAAAATCCGCATCACCAAGACGGTGGCCGGCAGCGGCGATGAGGTGGAGACATGCCGGAGCAAAGTTAAATTTGTATAAGATTCTCACTTATCTACATTTAATTTGCTACCTTTGCAACTTGAAATTATCAGTTAACCCCGAGCCGCTCTCTCGTGCAGGGAGGGGATGGATCTACAAAAGGACTGTTTCGTGAAAGCAGGCGCGATTCATAGGGACAAGTATAACAATTAAAAATTCCATTTATTATGGCAGAAATGAATTTTGGTGGCGTAATCGAAACCGTAGTCACCAGCAAAGAGTTCTCTTTGGAGAAAGCACGTGAAGTATTGAAGAACGAAGTGATCGCCGTGATCGGCTATGGCGTTCAGGGACCTGGTCAGGCTTGCAACCTGCGCGACAATGGCTTCAATGTCATCGTCGGTCAGCGTCAGGGAAAGACCTACGAGAAGGCTGTGGCCGACGGATGGGTGCCCGGCAAGACATTGTTCTCTATCGAGGAGGCTGCCGAGAAGGGTACTATCCTCTGCATGCTTCTGAGTGATGCTGGACAGGTGCAGGCTTGGCCCACCATTAAGAAATATCTCAAGAAGGGTAAGACGCTCTACTACAGCCATGGATTCGCCATCAACTGGAGCGACCGCACGGGTGTGGTTCCTCCCGAGGATGTGGATGTCATCATGGTTGCCCCGAAGGGTAGCGGCACCAGCCTGCGCACCATGTTCTGCGAGGGCCGCGGCCTGAACTGTTCTTACGCCGTGTATCAGGATGCCAGCGGCAATGCTGAGGAGAAGACGCTTGCCTTCGGTATCGGTATCGGTGCAGGCTACCTGTTCAAGACCACTTTCCAGCGTGAGGCCACTTCCGACCTTACCGGCGAGCGCGGTTCGCTGATGGGTGCTATCCAGGGTCTGCTGCTGGCACAGTATGAGGTGCTCCGCGAGCATGGACATTCTCCCTCGGAGGCTTTCAACGAGACAGTAGAGGAGCTCACTCAGAGCCTTGGCCCGTTGTTCGGCGAAAAAGGTATGGACTGGATGTATGCCAACTGCTCTACCACGGCTCAGCGTGGCGCATTAGACTGGGCTCCACGTTTCCACGATGCCATCAAGCCCGTGATGGAGTGGCTGTACTACAGCGTGATTACTGGCAACGAGGCTCAGATTTCCATCGACGCCAACTCTAAGCCCGACTATCGTGAAGGTCTGGAGAAAGAGCTGGAAGCCATGCGCAACCAGGAAATGTGGCGTGCCGGCGTTACCGTTCGCAAGCTGCGTCCCGAGAACAATTAATAAAGGTTTTTGAAATATGGTGCCAGGCGTTGGCTAGTCCTTTGGGATGATGCTTGCGCCTGGCATTTTTTTGTGCTGTCAGTTGCCGGCTTTCAGCATCAGGCAACCGTCGGCAAATACTATCTCTTCTTCGTTCATCATCCGTTTGAGGGCAGCATCGATATCGTCGGTAGATAGCGGGATGCTGCTGATTTCGGTGATGTGATGGGGCTTGTGGTCGCCCAGCAGTTTCAGAATGCTTTCACGGGCAGCCGTAAAGCTGTCTTTGGTAACCTGTTCTCCGTTATGCGAAAGGCAGACGTCGCATTGGTTGCAGTCGCTGGTGTTTGTTTCGCCGAAATAGCGGAGCAACTGACGGGAACGGCAGACGTTGTCGTTGGTGGCATACTCGATAACCGATTTCACGCGTTTCTGGAATTCTGCCTTGCGGTCTTCGTATACAAAAGCAGGGATGACGAGCCTTTCCTTTTCCTCGCGCGACCGCAGATAGGTGATGCTGGGCACTTTGCGATGGGGAATGAAATGCAGGATGCGCCGCCCGGAGAGGTTCTTCAGTATCATATACACCTGCTGTTGCGTAAGGTCCGACTGCCGTGCAATGAGCATTTCGTTGATGTACTCGAAGTCGCTGAACATTCCTCCGTAGTTGCGTAGCAAGGTGGTGATAACCTTGTCTTCGTTGACGCTGAGATTCTCAAGGTGGTCCAGCTGGTAGCGGTTGAGCAGGAAGTGTATGCGGGCGCTGTTGTCGTTGTTCTCGTCGTAGTCGAGATAGCCTGAGCGTGAGAGTATTTTCAGCGCCGAGTCCACCTGAATGGGGAAGTGCTTGAACGTGCGGCAGAAGAGGTCGATGTCGAACTCGCGCGTCACATTATAGCCGTCGCCCATGGCTATCTGGAAGAAATAGGCCAGGTGCTCGTAAACCTCTCTGATATAATCCTTGTCGGGGAAGTTGTCGGCCACTCGCTTCGACAGTTTTGCTTTGTCGTGGCCGTTGAAGAGCAGCACGGCATAGCTTTTCTTTCCGTCGCGTCCTGCACGTCCTGCTTCCTGGAAATAGGCTTCCAGCGAATCAGGGCAGTCCATGTGGACCACCAGTCGCACGTCGGGTTTGTCGATTCCCATGCCGAAGGCGTTTGTTGCCACCATCACGCGCTTCTCGTTGTGCTGCCATTGCTGCTGCCGCTCGTCTCTCACCGTACTGTCGAGTCCTGCATTGTAGTAGAGTGCGCTGATGCCGTTCTTTTCAAGCAGTTCGGCTATCTGTTTTGTTTTCCTCCTGCTGCGCACATAGACGATGGCACAACCTTCCACCTGGTTCAGGATATGGAGCAGCTGTTGTTCTTTGTCGGGCGTCTGCCTCACGATATAGGCCAGGTTCTTCCGCTCGTAGCTCATGCGGAAGACGTTGAAGGGCTGTTGGGTGTTGGGTGATGGGTGTTTGGTATTGGATGATGGATGTTGGGTGTTGAAGGTGAGCTGGCGCTGGATGTCTTCGATTACCTCGGGGGTGGCGGTGGCAGTAAGTGCCAGCACGGGGGCATCAGGCTTCAGTTTCCTGAGTTTGCTGATTTCAAGATAGGAGGGCCTGAAATCGTAGCCCCATTGTGAAATGCAATGGGCTTCGTCGACGGTGATGAAGCTCACGTGCATGTGGGAAAGCTTTTTCTGGAACAGTTCGCTGCTGAGCCGTTCGGGTGAGACGTAGAGCAGTTTCACTCCTCCGAATACGGCGTTCTCAAGCGTTACGATGATTTCTTCGCGGCTCATGCTGCTGTTGATGGCGGCTGCCTGGACTCCATGCCGTCGCAGATGTTCCACTTGGTCCTTCATCAATGCGATGAGCGGCGTGATGACCACGCACACTCCATGCTGAGCCAGGGCTGGCACCTGGAAGGTGATGCTCTTACCACCGCCGGTGGGCATCAGTCCCAGCGTGTCGTGGCCGTCCATGATGCTCTCAATAATCTCCCGCTGGATGCCACGGAAATCTTCGTAGCCCCAGTAGGTTTGCAGGATGTTCTGGATTTTTGAGAAAGTATTCTCGCTCATCGCCCCTTTACTCGTCGCTTTCTGAAGGCCGGATGTCTTCTATTTGCAGCTGCACGTCGCCGTGTTTGTAGATGTTGTCTTCGATGGTGAAGGCAATGTCGAAGGCGCGCTTGCTCTTGATGTAGCGTGCCGAGGCGCTCTGACCGAAGGCGATGCCGTTCATCACGTTGTTGGAATTCGAATCCACAAGTTCCAGTTTGATGTGCTCCTGATCGCGTCCCACGACCTTCGAGGTGCCGAAGTCGTAAACGTTCTTGGTGCAGAAGAGCGGCTTCTGGTTTTCCGGTCCGAAGGGTCCGAAGCGCTTCAGGTCGTTGTGCATCTTGCGGGTGATATCCTTGAAGTCGATGACGGCGTCGATGTCGAGTGTGGCTTCCGTCTGCTGCGGCATGATATGGTTTTCCACATAGTGCTGGAACCGGTCGCGGAATTCGGGCACGTCTTTCCATCTCAGCGTGATGCCGGCAGCATAGGTGTGGCCGCCGAAGTTGACCAGCAGGTCGCGGCAGCTTTTAATGGCGCTGTACACGTCGAATCCTGCAATGGAGCGTGCCGAGCCTGTGGCCAGTTCTCCGTCGCGGGTGATAACCACCGTGGGGCGGTAGTAGATTTCGGTGAGTCGTGATGCCACGATGCCGATGACTCCTTTCTTCCAGTTCTCGTCGTAGAGCACAATCGACTTCCGCCGTTGCTGGGTTTCTATGCGTGCCACGATTTGGTTGGCTTCCTCGGTCATCTGCTTGTCGATGTCCTTGCGCAACTCGTTGTAGCCATTGATATGCTTGGCCTTGTCGAGCGCGTCGCTGAAGTCCTTGTCTACCAACAGGTCAACGCTTTCCTTTCCGTTCTCCATGCGGCCCGAGGCATTGATGCGAGGTCCGATTTTGAACACGATGTCGCTCATCGAGATGTCGCGGCCGGATAGTCCGCAGATGTCGATGATAGCCTTCAGTCCCACCGTCGGATTCTGGTTCAGCTGCTTCAGTCCGTGATAGGCCAGAATGCGGTTCTCGTCGACCACCGGCACAATGTCGGCCGAAATGGCCACGGCCACGAAGTCGAGCAGCGGGATAAGCTGTGAGAAAGGTATTCCGTTGTTCTTGGCAAAAGCCTGCATGAACTTGAAGCCCACTCCGCATCCGCAGAGATGCTTGAAGGGATAGGGATCGTCGGGGCGCTTCGGGTTCAGAATGGCCACCGCCGGCGGCATCACATCGTCGGGAACGTGATGATCGCAGATAATAAAGTCTATGCCCTGCTCTTTGGCATAGGCAATTTCCTCGATGGCCTTAATGCCGCAGTCGAGGATAATAATAAGTTTCACACCAACCTGCCTGGCATAGTCTATTCCTTTCTTGCTTACGCCATATCCCTCGTCGTAGCGGTCGGGGATATAGTATTCGATATTGGAATAGAAACGCTGCAGGAATTTATACACCAGTGCTACTGCCGTGCACCCGTCCACATCGTAGTCGCCATATACCATGATGCGTTCTTTGCGCCCCATTGCATCGTTTAGCCGGTCAACAGCCACATCCATGTCCTTCATCAAGAAGGGATTGATGAGGTCGTTAAGCTGGGGCCTGAAGAATCGCTTGGCTGCCGACTCTGTCGTGATTCCCCGGCGCAGCAGTATCTGCGCCAGCAGAGGGTTTATGCCCAGCTTACCGCCGAGGTCTTCAGCCGCCTGAATCTGTTGTGGTGTAGGTGCTTCGTAATTCCATTTGAAATGCATTTATATCGTTTTTATTTTCTTTCATGTGGGGGCCGCTGTTGAAACGGGTATATGTCGGGTTAGTGCAGTATGCACATAAATCGCTCCAAAGTTAACAAATAAAAACGAAAGAGCAGTGATTTCTGACGAAAAATTTCAAAAATCACTGCTTTTTTAACGTTTGCACGTTATCAGATACCCAGTTTCTTACGGATGTCTTTGGGAATTGCGTTCTTGTTTACCAGGTAGTCCATGGTGTTGGCAGCCACAAAAGCCTTGGTCATATACCAGATGCCTTTGTATTCGCCGGTGTCGCCCCAAGAGTTCTTCACCATGTAGTATTCCTTGCCGTTCTGGTCCTTGGCGATGCCGTAGATGTGCATGCCGTGGTCGTCGGTCAGCGTCCAGTTGTCGAACTCCTGCTGGCGCAGTTCCTGCGTGGGTACAATCTCGGGAGCCTTCACGCCCAGCGAGTCGATGACGCTCTTCTTCTTCGCAGCAGTCATCTTGGTCCACTTGGCCTGGTCGCTGCCAGCCAGAGACTGAGTAGCCTTGTCGTCGACGGCGATGCCCAGTCCGTCGCGGGTGAAGCCGTCGCTGCTGACGTCGCCGCCCCATGCGATGGTGTAGCCGTTAGCCAGTGCGTTGTCGATGATGCGCATCATCTCGTCCATAGGAACGTTGTACGAGCGCTCCCAGCGCCAGTTGTCCTGCACCTCAACGGCGAAGTCGGTATAGAACGGATGGTGGGTATAGCTGGTGATGCTCACATAGTCGTCCCAGTTGAGGCCCAGACTCTGGGCGAAGCTCTTCGGGGTGTATTTCTTGCCCTCGTAGGTAAACTCTTCGGGACACTTGCCCAGGTAGGCGTCGAGAATGCCCTGCAGACCTACGGCCCATTGTCCCGACATCTTCTTGGCAGAACTCTTGCTGACGGCGTCAACATAGGGTGACATTACCGAGAAGAACTCGTTGAAATTGGCCAGCGAGTCGCCAGTCATGCTGCCGGGAGCAGCCATGGCCGACTCCGGAACGATACCTTTCTCGCGCAGGATGACGAGCACATCGCCTGCCGAGCCGCCCTGCGAGAACTGGCTGTCGCCATGCATGCGTACGGTCAGCCAAGCACGGTCCATATAGTCCTTGCTGGCCACAAACATCTCGCTCAGGTCGTAGGTCTTGCCAGTTTTTTTCAGGATTTCGCTCTCAAAGAACGAGAGGGTGGAGTAGGCCCAGCACGTGCCTGAGCGGTTCTGGTTCTTCACGCTGGTGATAGGCAGTTCCTTGATGGTGGTAAACACCGGTTTGTTGGGATTCACCGAATCCTTCTTTTCTGCTGCCTGCACACTAACAGTCATCATGGCTGCGAGTGTAAAAATCATCAATTTTTTCATTTTGCTTATTTTGTTGTTTAATTAGTGAATTTTCTGTAACTGCCGTCTTATCCGGCCATGAAGTCCTCCATTTCTGCGGGGTGGTAGGGGATGCGCTTCTCGCCGAGGAAACGGCAGCCGTCGGCCGTAATCAGGATGTCGTCCTCGATGCGTATGCCGCCGAAGTCCTTATAGGTTTCCAGCAAATCGTAGTTGATGAAATCCTTATGGAGTCCCTGACTGCGCCAGTCGTCGATAAGTGCGGGAATGAAGTAGATGCCCGGTTCGTCGGTCATCACAAAACCCTCTTTCAGCCGCTTGCCACAACGCAGACAGTTGGTGCCGAACTGGGTAGAGGGCTGAATCTCATCGTCAAATCCCACGTAGTTTTGTCCCAGTCCCTCCATGTCGTGCACGTCCATGCCCATCATGTGGCCCAGTCCGTGGGGGAGGAACATGGCGTGGGCTCCGGCTGCAACGGCCTCGTCAACATCGCCCTTCATCAGTCCGATTTCCTTCAAACGGCTCGTCATCAGGCGGCACACCTCCATGTGCACGTCATACCACAGGATGCCGGGCTTGGCAACATCAAGCACATAATCGTGACAGGCCTCCACAATGCTGTAGATTTCCAGCTGCCGCTGGGTGAACTTTCCGCTGACGGGATAGGTGCGGGTGTTGTCGGAACAGTAGAATTCCTCGTTTTCGGCTCCTGCGTCGCAGAGTGCCAGACGGCCTTCCTCCAGTTTGTTGAACGAAGGATTGCCGTGCATGATTTCGCCGTGCTGGGTGAAGATGGTGGCAAAGCTCTCGTGCATGCCCAGCGAGTGAGCCATGCCGTCAACCTGTCCGCCAACATACTTCTCGGTCAGTCCCGGGCGCGTCAGTTTCATAGCCGTTGTGTGCATCTCGTAGCCCACGGCACAGGCCTTCTCAATCTCAGCTATTTCCAGGGCAGACTTTATCTCCCTCATGTGCACCACGGCCATGATGAGTTCCACCGAGGCATCTTCCCTCTGCTGCGAGGGATGGATGCCCAGCAGGTCATAGATTTGAATCATCGTGTCGTGGCGGTAGGGTGGGAGGAAATGAATCGGGCGCTTCTTGCTGAGGGCCTCGTTGCAAATCGACTTCAGACTGCTCATCGGCGCCGTGTGCTCCACGCCTACTTGCCCAGCCATGTCTTTCACCGAGTCGACAGAGCCGAACCACACGATGTCCTCGATGTCGATGTCGTCGCCAACGAGCGTCTCGCGGTTGTTGTCAATATCGATAATGCCCACCAGCCCGTCGCGCTGCTGTCCGAAGAAATAAAGGAAGGTGGAGTCTTGCCTGAAGGGATAGTAAGCGTTACCGGGATAGTTGCAAGGCGCCTCGTTGTTGCCGAAGAGCACCACGATGCCGCTTTGCATGCGCCTTTTCAGCTCTTGGCGCCGTTCTATGTAGATTTCTTTTCTGAACATGTCTTTTGCAATTTAGGTTTCAAAGTGCAAAAATACAAATATATTTCCAAAACATGAAAGTTTTTACAATATTTTTTCATGTTCTGCGAATTCGTTCCTGCAATTACAGGCTTGCCTGGCTGGCGGCTAGTCTTTCGGTAATGGTTTCCCCTTATTTGTTCAGGGGTACGGGCGGCCAGCCGAAGTCCATAAACATAGTGGCGGCAATGCCGTTCTTCTTAACATATTCTGCCAATGTCTCGGCGCGCAGCCTCTCACGCTTGTCGGCATCGCTGCTGACCACGCGGAAGGCATGGTAGTTGTCGCCGAAGATGCGCTTGGCGCTGGGCAGATAGTTAGAGCCGTCTTCCACCTGGTCGAAGGCCGTCACCTCGAACCCCTTTTCAGTTTGTCGGATATGCATCAGTCCGGGATGGGCACCTCCTGAGACGGTTTTCAGCGTGTCGCCCGCCAGATTATAGTTGAATACCCAGAAGTCGCCCCACACCAGAATGTCCTCGGGATTTTTCTCGTCGACAGCCACAATGGGGTGCGATGGCACGCAGTAATCTCCCTTGGCATACTGGCTGCCGATGTTGCTGATCAGGTAGCTGTCGATGGCGGAGAAATAGGTACTTGCCGTTTCGTCGGCCAAGGTGTCGGTCTTCAGCGAGTCGGCTGCCGTGGCCTCTTCCTTGCCGGTTTGTTTGTTTCCGCAGGCAGCCGTAGCAAGCAGCGCCATGACTGCGATGTACAAATAGATTTTTTCCATTTTTTCGTTTTTAATTCGTTGTACGATATTTATTATTCCAATTATCTTCTTTTGCTATTGTTCTAATTTCTACAACGTTTAACTCTTGAAATAGTCGAAGCCGATGATGGTGTCTACGAAGCGATGCACATACGAGCGGGCCGTGATGGGCCATTGGAAACCATAGCGGTAGAGCACCTGGGTGGTGTAGTCGTTGTCGGCCTCAATCCAGCGCATCTGGTGGGTACTGCTCAGGTTGTAGGCCATCAGCGGACGCAGTTGGGCCACAAGGTCGGGATTGTCCATCATCCGCTCCAACGCCTCCTGAAACTCTTCATTTTCCACCTGCCGCAACGAGATGCCGGCAGCAGCGAAGCCGTTGAGAATGTCGGACATATACTGGCGATGAATGTTGTAGGGATGGAAAACGGTACATGCCCTCGGGCTGGTGGCCAGCAGCATGACGGCCTTGGCCACCTCGTCGATGGGTGAGAACTCGAATACCTGGCTGAGTGCCTCGTAGGGCACCATGCCGATGATGACGTAGGCGCGGAGCAACGCCAGGAAGTTGTTGGTGTTGAAATTAATCTGGAACTCGCCGTCCTTCTCGCGTGCTGACAGGTTGCCCACACGCATGATCTTCGCGTTCAGACCATGATGGGCGATGGCGTCGAGCACCAGTTCCTCAGCTTTATATTTAGAATAGACGTACTTATTCTCGTCGATGTTCTGACCGAGCCACAAATCCTGTTCCGTGAGCCTGACATCGGGGGCAGGCACTCCGTCGACGCTCAGGCCGGCAATGCTGGTGGTGGAAATATGGATGAGACGGGAATCCGTTCGCAGACAGAAGGTTACGAGGTGGCGTACGCTCTCGATGTTCACCTGCTCGATGTCGTTGCCAGCCGAGAAATGCTTCACGTTGGCCACGCAATTCACCACGGTAAGACCACGGGCATCGATGCCGTCGAGGGCGTTGGGTTGGGTGACTTCTGCGGCAAATACGGTCACGCGCTCGTCGATACGACTGAAGGCCTCGGTCTTGCCGAAATAATAGTAGAACATGGTCTTCAGGCGATGCATCGGGTCTTCGCTGGCCTGACTGCGGAGCGGACAGAAGATATGGCCTTCGTAGCTGGTCAGCAGTTCGTTCAGGATATGGATGCCCAAATAGCCCGTAGCACCCGTTAGCAACACGTCGCCAATGGGCTGACGTTCGCCATTGCGGAAGGCGTCGAGATTGTTCTGACTGAGCAGGGCGGCAAAGGCATCTTGCTGAAGGCTTTTCTGCTCCACGGCTTTGCTTTCCGACTCCTTGACGGTTTGCTCCTGATTCTCAGGACGATTCGCCACAAAGTCGGCTAGCGCCCTGGGCGTCTTCTGGTTGAAGAGGTCGTTGAAGACAATCTGCACACCACGCTTGCTGGCTTCCACGATGACCTTGATGGCGTTGAGGCTGGTGCCGCCAATCTCGAAGAAATCGTCGAGGGCGCCCACCTGTTCAATGCCAAGCACCTCGGAGAATATGGTAGCAAATAGCTGCTCGACCTCACCTTCGGGTG
>JAEEGK010016538.1_pt1 | contig 16200 bp, 13 predicted proteins | sample 8958771 | NCBI WGS metagenome assembly JAEEGK01 (sample SAMN16246547, study PRJNA631951) | gut metagenome | biome: gut microbiome; feature: rumen; material: SC-attached | host: Bos | place: Iran: Karaj | collected 2018-10
AACGCCCGAAATGTGTTATAATCCTTGGTCGGAAGGAGATGCGAAGATGGATCGTTATGAAGAAGTACTGGCTTTCTGGCAGGGAAAACAGGTCAAGACCGACGCTGAACTCGCGGAAGTGCTGAACGGGCAAGGCATCTCCTATGCTTATCATTCCGGGAAGCTGGAAAATGAACGCATCACCTACAACGATACCCGGGAGATTTTCGAGCACGACGGCGTCACCGCTTACACCGGCGACCTGCGGACACTGTTTGAGATCCGCAACGCCAAAGCCGCTTATGAGTTCTTTTTGGAATCCTTCCGGGAGAAACGGGCGCTGGATGAAGAGCTGGTGAAAGAGTTTCAGTTCCAGCTGACGCAGAATACCTACGACACCCGCCGTTATCAGCTGGGAGAACGCCCCGGGGATTACAAACGCCACGACTACGTGACCGGCAGGAATGAGATCGGCGCAGCCCCGGAGGATGTGGCTGAGGAGATGCGGGAGCTGCTGGGGGAAATGCAGGGAATCCCGGCGGACAAGCTGCTCCGGGCCGCTGCGTATTATCACGCCAAGTTCGAGAACATCCACCCCTTCGCAGACGGGAACGGCCGAACGGGGCGGCTGACGATGAACTATTTCCTGGTTTTGAACGGCCATCCGCCCGTTACGATCCACGAGGAGGATCGCAAGGACTATTACGGGGCGCTGGAAGCCTGGGACGAACGGCAGGAGCTGGAACCCTTGGAGGACTTTCTTCGGCAGCAGCTGATAAAGACCTGGGAAAAGCAGCTGGGACGAAAGCAAAAAGACTAATAGTGCAAAAATCAAACCGCCGCCCGGACAGCAGGCTCAAAAGCTATGCGTCCGGGCGGCATTTGTTATTATTGCTTTATTAGCGGAAGACTTGTGAAAATCTCTACTTTCAATTTTGACATGGTTTAAGACAATTTCTTATCTGTATTCGGACGCTAGTTTTGCGCCCTTGCTCCGATTACATTTCCAACACAGTGTTTGCAGATTGTCTTCTATGGTTAACCCGCCTTTTGCAATTGGAATAATGTGATCAACTTCAAGCAGCAGATTAGGTTCCGCTTTTGTAGAATTACCGCATTGGCAGCATGTGAAATTATCGCGTGTTTTGATGTATTCCCTTAGTTTTGTTGTCATTAACGCGCGCTGTTCTTTCGTCTGCGCTTGAAGTGATAGTTTTTCTTCCAATCTGTTTATCAGCTCTATGATATTCTCTTCGTCCATCGGAATAGTAAAGGAACGTTGTGCCATACCCCCATTGCTGGTGTAATTGAACCTGTATTCAACATTTATAATTGCTTCATCAATTACTGCCAATCCTAACCTTGAATAGAAACCATTTTCGTCATTTTCCAAGACATAAGCAGGCACATCTTTAATATACTGATCATAGTCCTTTTTGTAATTCTCAATGATTACTTTTGCTTCCTTCAATGTTTCGAGTTCTTCAATAAGAATCTTTAGTTTCTCAATTTGCTCCTTATATTGGCTTTTATTGGGATAGAAGTATTTAATAACATAATCAATAGGATTATTCTCAGCACTTCCGAAAACAGTTGAAGATACTTCCGCCGTGAATGGAGTAATGTTTTTCTTATATGTTCTTATATAATTATAAATATCCTCATTCTGTGTTTCGTTCCTTACAATTCTTGTACCGAACAGTTTAGAGATAGACTGTGCTTTATCTTCAATATACTCATTGAATTCCTTACGTGAAGCATTTAATGCGTTACAAGTTTCTTTAATCCTTGCAAAATCATCCGATTCATAATACTGGCTGATTTTTCTATCATCCAGAACGATTTTTCGCACCTGGCCATCAATAACAGCGATATACTTCTCCAACATATCCCATTCATCGCTATCAATTGCTTTGATTTTTTGAATACTGTTAACGGTTCTGTCAAATAGCTGTTGTATCAGTTCATCCAGTTTTTCGACTCTTGATTTTACGATCAGGCAATCTTTTGACTCATTTGCATAATCAATAATAGAATTGACTTTGTCATAAAACAAATGCTTCTTCTCGTCAAGTTCTTCTTTTACCTGTTGCTTGAGGAGCTTACTATATTCTCCCTTTGTCATCAAATATTCAGGGTGTGCTTCTATTTCTCTAATGCGCAATTCTGTGAATCTAATTAACTTTTCGCCCTTGTTGTTCCCGGCAGAAGTTATATACACGATTCTCACTCGATACCCATCTGCTAAGGATACGTAGTTATTCAATTCCTTTGAAACATAAGTGTATTGTGGTCTTTGACTAAACTCATTTCTTTCCAAGAAAGATGTAATGTCTTTTCTGATACTCGCTTTCATTCTTGTGGTTTTCACTACACCTTCAAAGTTTCCGTTTTCTCTTAAGTATTTAATGTCATCATAGTTATCCAATGATTGTCTGCTCTTTACTATTACTTGATCATCAAAAGACTTTAACAGTTTTCCTATATTCCTTAAATCAAGAGAATCAAGTATATCACTTAATAATTCTTCTCGTTGCCTCTTGATTATCCTTTTTATCACAAAAAATAAAATTACGCCTGCCCCTATCAGCAATAAGGCCATTATGATAATCCTAACATTTTCTGAAACAAAATCTGCCACCTTACGAAATGCTACCGCAATACCGCAAATAACAATGACAACAACTCCACCCAAACCGCTGTTTTTGGGACTTCTTCTGCGTGCCATCTTCTTCCTCCCTGAAAAAACTCTACATTTATTGTATCTTGTATCGCTTGAAAAATCAACTTAATCTCATGTTGATTTACGAAATCTGCTTATTCCGCATTATTCGGAGTACGTATATCAGACACCCGCAGACAAAGCCACGTTACCCATAATGAAACCTCCTGTTCACTGGTTCTGCATATGAACCGATGAACAGGAGGTTTTGTTAACTTTTTTAGGGCTTACCCCATCTTTCCTTCCTGCTCACGCAGGCGAAGCTGGAGCTTGTCCGCGATCAGGGCGATGAACTCCGAATTGGTGGGCTTGCCCTTTACGCCCGACACCGTGTAGCCGAAGTACTTCTGCAGCACCTCGATGTCCCCGCGGTCCCAGGCCACCTCGATGGCGTGGCGGATGGCCCGCTCCACCCGGGAGGGGGTGGTGCCGTATTTCTTCGCTACCTGGGGATAGAGGGCCTTGGTGACGGCGTTGATCAGGTCCATGTCCGCCACCACCTCGATGATGGCCTCCCGGATATACTGATAGCCCTTGATGTGGGCCGGGATGCCGATCTCATGGATGATCTCCGTTACCAGGGTGTCGATCCGCTTCTCCGGCTGGGTCCGCTGGGCTGCCGGAAGGCTCACGACGCCGCGGGAGGCTTCGCTGGCCTGGCCCACGGTGCGCACCCGCTCGAAAACATCCTCGAATTCGCAGGGCTTGGTGATGAAATAGTAGGCGCCCAGGGCCGCCGCATCACCGATGACCCGGTCGTTGGCAAAGGCGGAAAGGATGATGACCGCCGGACGGTAGCCCTCTCCTTTGTTCAAGCTGCGCAGGACCGCGTAGCCGTCCGCCTTCGGCAGGATCATATCCATCAGCACCACGTCCGGCTTCCGCTCCTCGATCATGCGCAGCAGCGCTTCCCCGTCCGCCGCCACGTCCAGCAGCTCGATCCCCTCTTCCGATTTTGCCGCATCCCGGCACAGGGCGCGAAAATCCTCGCTCCCGTCCGCGATGATGAGTTTCACTGTCTTGACCATATTGACACTCCTCCGCTCATGATGGTTACACCCACGGCAGAACCTGTCTCTATTTATGGCAGCGTGTGACAGCGAAATGCGCCTCCGCTGCGCGGCAACCGTTCCGTGCTTCCATAATTTACCACATATGGACAGGGATTGCAAGAGGAAATTGGTAATTATTGGTATTCAGGCCGTAGTCTTCTTCTGCCGCAGGATCTGGAAGGCCAGGAGCGTGGCGATCACCACGATGCCGATCACGTCCGTCAGGGTGCCGGGGATGATGAGCAGCAGGCCCGCGGCCACGGCGACGATCCGCATAGGCCACAGAAGGCTGCCCTTCAGATAACCGTTCAGGCCGGCGGAGACGCCCACCATGCCGATCACGGAAGTGACGACGATCATGGCGACCTGGAGGAAATTCGTGTCGATCAGCAGCATGGCGGGATTCAGGGCAAATATATAGGGGATGATGAAGGCGGCGATGGCCAGCTTCGTAGCGTTCAGGGCCGTCTGCATGGGCCTGGATTTGGCGATGGCGCTGCCCGCATAGGCTGCCAGGGCCACGGGCGGGGTGATGTCCGCCACGATGCCGAAGTAGAACACAAAGAAGTGGGCCGCCATATTGGGGATGCCCAGCTCGATCAGGATGGGGGCGCAGGTGGAAGCCATGATGCAGTAGTTGGCGGTGGTGGGGACGCCCATGCCCAGGATGATGCAGCAGATCATGGTGAGGAACAGGGCGATGAACTTGACCCCGTGGGACACGGTGATGATGGCGGTGATGATCTGGCTGGCAAGGCCGGTCATGGTGATGCAGCCCGCGATCACCCCCGCGATGGCGCAGGCGGAGGCCACGGAGAGGGCCCCCTTGCCGCCGTTGGCAAGAGAATCGAAGAAAACGGCGGGGGTCATGGTGGCGTCCTTCCGCAGCATGCAGATGGCGGCGCTGAGGATGCCCACGATCAGCAGAGCGATGGAGACCGCCCCCGGCAGGGGGATGAACAGATAGGCCAGCAGCGCCGCGCAGCTGATGATGCCCATGGGGGGATTATGCCGGAGATTGGACACCGCCACGGCAAAGATGATGGCGATGGCGGCGGAGAAGGCCATGGTGCGGGTGCCGGAGGACACCAGGTAGACCAGGATGATGAGGGGCAGCAGCAGATAGGTGTGCTTCACCAGCCTCTTGAAAATGGGCAGCTCCTCCCTGCTCATGCCCCGCAGGCCCAGGCGCTTGGCCTCCAGATGGACGCCGATGAAGATGCCCAGGAAATAGAGGAAAGCGGGCAGGATGGCCCGGACGATGATGTGGGAATAGGGCACGGCCACATAGTCCGCCATTAGGAAGGCGGCGGCGCCCATGATGGGGGGCATGATCTGCCCGCCGGTGGAGGCTGCGGCCTCCACGGCCCCGGCAAATTCGCCCTTGTAGCCGGTCTTTTTCATCATGGGGATGGTGACGCTGCCGGTGGTGACGGTATTGCCCACGCTGGAACCGGAGACCATGCCGCAGAGGGCGGAGGAAATGACCGCCACCTTGGCCGGGCCGCCGGAGGCGGAGCCCGCCACGCAGTTGGCCAGGTTGATGAAGAAATTGGAGATGCCGGTGCGCTCCAGGAAGGCGCCGAAAATGATGAATACCACGATGAATTTCGCGCAGACCTGGATGGGCGTGGTCAGCAGGCCCGTGGTGTTGTAAAAGAGGCCGATGGTCAGCTGCCGGATGGCCCGGGCGGGACCCAGCCCCTTGCCGAACCAATAATAATACAGGGAATAGAGCACGAAAACGGCGGCCACGCAGAGGATGGGGATGCCGGTGCTCCGGCGGCAGAGCTCCATGGCCGCCAGGATGCCGATCACGCCGATGACGATCTCATAGCTGCGGACATTCAGGAAGCCCAGGCGCACGGTCAGGTCCTTGGCACAGAAGCAGACATAGAAGAAGGCCCCGGCCCCCAGGATCATCAGGAGCCAGTCATACCAGGGGATGTAGTTTGCCCTCTGCACGCCCTTTTTGGCGGGATAGACCAGATAGCCGCAGAGAAGGACGCACCCCAGGAAGCTGGGATAGCGGACCAGATCCAGCCAGGTGGCAAAAAGGGTCACATAGATCACAAAGACCGCAAAGGCGGCAAGGATGCCGTAGACGGTCCACTTCTGCCATCCCGTCCAGATGCGCACATTGGAATCCCGGTCATATTTGCGCATGACCTCGTCCACAGCCGCCGCGTCGAATTCCTTTTCCGCAGCCTGTGCTTCCGTCTGCGCTTGTGCCGGGACAGCTTGTTCGTTCTTTTCGGTTCGCGCCATGATGGGTGCCTCCATTCAGACAAATAAGACAAAATGCCGGAGTGCCGCTTTTGAACGACACTCCGTCATTTTCATCGGGGATGATCAGCCGGCTGTGCTGACGGTGATGCCCTTTTCCGCGAAATAGCGGGCAGCGCCGGGATGGAAGGGCACCGCGATGCCCTCGGTGGCGAAGCTGAGGCTCAGCTCCGCGCCCTTGCCGTGGAGACCGGCAATGGCTTCCGTGTTGTTGAAGATGGTGGACACGATCTTGTAGGCCGCGTCGTCGCTGAGGCTGGCCTTGGCGACCAGGGTGGCCTTCACGGTGATGGTGACGGCGTCCTGATCGAAGCCGCTGTAAGTCCCGGCGGGGATGGTCAGGGAAGCATACCAGGGGCAGGCGTCCAGGAGCTTCGCCATATGCGCATCGTCGATGGAGATGAGGTAGACGCTCTTGGAGGTGGCCAGATCCACCACCGCATTGGTGGGGGCGCCGGCGCAGATGAAGGCGGCGTCGATCTTGCCGTCCTTGATGCTCTCGGTGGAATCACCGAAGGACTGGTACACGGGGGTGATGTCGTCCAGGGTCATGTCGTAGGCGGCCAGCACATCCACGGTGTTGAAGTAGGTGCCGCTGCCCACGTCGCCCACGCAGACGCTCTTGCCCTTCAGGTCCGCAACGGAGGTGAGGGAAGCGTCGCAGGTGACGATCTGCACCGTCTCGGCATAGAGGGCGCCCAGGACGCGGAAATCGTTGATAGCGCCGTTCTCCGCAAAGGAGTTGGTGCCGAAGTAGGCGTAGGTGGAGACGTCGGACTGGACGGTGGCCAGGTCATACAGGCCGTTGTGGATGCCGGTGATGTTGGCGGCGGTGCCGCCGGTGGAAACCACGTTGATGCTCAGGTCGCTGTTCTGGCCGATATAGTTGGCCAGGACGCCGCCGAAGGCATAGTAGGTGCCGCTTTCGCCGCCGGTGCCCATGGTGAGCTTTTCACCGGCAGGAGCGGGAGCCGCAGTGGGGTTCGTCGTCTTGCCGCCGTCGCCGCCGGAGCAGGCAGCCAGGGCCAGCACGAGCAGCGCGGCCAGCAGGATCGCAATCAGTTTTCTTTTCATTTCGTCCTCCATTTTGGGAAGGGATTATGAATCCCGACCCATGCCAAATTTCATGATATTGCCAGTATAGCCGATTCCAGGCAGGATTTCAAGTCGCATTTTGAATTTCCGCTTTTCAAAGCTGCAAAAAGGACATACAGAATAAAGGGGGCCCGGGCCGCTTTTCCGCGGTCCGGGCTCCGATCACTTTGCTTTGCGGATCAGATCCAGCCCTGGGCCATCATGGCCTCAGCGACCTTCTCAAAGCCGGCGATGTTGGCGCCGGCCACCAGGTTGTAGCCCAGGCCGTAGCGCTCCGCGGCGGAGACGGAGGCGTCGTAGATGCTGTTCATGATGCCCTTCAGCTTGGAGTCCACCTCTTCGGCGGTCCAGCTGAGGCGGGCGGAGTTCTGGCTCATCTCCAGGCCGGAGACAGCCACGCCGCCGGCGTTGACTGCCTTGGAGGGAGCGACGGCCAGGCCCTTCTCCATCAGGTAGGCCACAGCCTCGTTGCTGGTGGGCATATTGGCGACTTCGATGTAATACTTGCTGCCGCTGGCGGCGATGAGCTTGGCCTCGGCCATGCCCACCTCGTTCTGGGTGGCGCAGGGCATATACAGGTCGGCCTTGACGCCCCAGGGCTTCTCATTGGCATGGAACTCGGCGCCGAACTTCTTGGCATAGGCTTCCAGAACGTCGTTCTTGCCGGAAGCGCGCATCTCCAGAAGGTAGTCGATCTTCTCGTCGGTGGTGATGCCTGCCGCGTCATAGACATAACCGGCGCGGCCGGAGATGGTGACGGGCTTGGCGCCCAGCTCGGCCAGCTTCTTGATGGCGCCCCAGGTCACGTTGCCGTAGCCGGAGACCACCACGGTCTTGCCCTTCAGTTCCTCCCCGAAGTGCTCCAGCACGCGGCGGGCATAGTACACGGCGCCGTAGCCGGTGGCCTCGGGACGGATCAGGCTGCCGCCGAAGGAGATGCCCTTGCCGGTGATGACGCCGTTGGCAAAGCTGCCGGTGAGGCGGCGCCAGGCGCCGAAGAGGTAGCCCACTTCCCTGCCGCCAACGCCGATGTCGCCGGCGGGCACGTCCACGTCGGGCCCCACATACTTATACAGCTCGGTCATGAAGCTCTGGCAGAAACGCATGATCTCGGCGTCGGACTTGCCCTTGGGGTCGAAGTCGCTGCCGCCCTTGGCGCCGCCCATGGGCAGGGTGGTCAGGGAGTTTTTCAGAACCTGCTCGAAGCCCAGGAACTTGACGGTGCCTTCCGTGACGCTGGGATGGAAACGCAGGCCGCCCTTGTAGGGGCCGATGGCGCCGTTGAACTGCACACGCCAGCCCCGGTTGACATGGGGCTTCCCCTGGTCGTCGCACCAGGTCACGCGGAATTCCACCATCCGGTCCGGCGCGGTCATCCGCTCCAGGATGGCATTCTGTTCATATTCGGGGTGCTGGGCGATGACCGGTTCCAGAGAGGTCAGGACTTCCTCCACGGTCTGGATGAACTCGGGCATCGAGCCGTTGTTTTCCTTGACGGACTTCAGGACACGTTCCACATAAGCGTTCATGATATCACTCCATTCCATAAAACTGAGGCTGGTTTCCGCTTTTAATAATTTAAGACTATAAATCAACGCTTTAGGAAAGTCAAGAGTTTTGGATAAAAAAACGCACGAAAACTAAGCACCTGAATGGCATCTAACGCTGGTATTCTGCACAGAACTATGGTATAATCTCCACAACTGAATTTAGGAGAGGAGCGAATCCCATGCTTACCAAACGCCAGAACCTTCTGGAGACCATCCACGGCGGCCATCCGGATCGCTTCGTGAATCAGTACGAGCCCTTTGCCATCATCATGGGCTCCCCCTTCGGCAACCGCAACCCCAATCCCAAGCTGGGCGAGATGAACGTGGTGAACGCCTGGGGCGTCACCAAGTCCTACCCCGTCGGCACCCCCGGTCCATTCCCCGTCCACACGCCGGACAAGATCGTTATCAAGGACATCGAGCACTGGAAAGACTATGTGAAGGTGCCCCGCGTCGTCTATGACGCCGAGGAGTGGGAGCCCTTCATCGCCATGGCCGAAGCGGTGGACCGCAAGGAGCAGTTCGTCACACCCTTCTTCGCCCCCGGCGTCTTTGAGCAGTGCCACTACCTGCTGGAGATCCAGAACTGCCTGATCGACTTCTATGAGTATCCCGACGAGATGCATGAGATCATCGACATGATCACCCAGTTTGAGCTGGACTATGCCGCCGAAATGTGCAAATATGTGAAGCCCGACGCCCTGTTCCACCACGACGACTGGGGCAGCCAGACTTCCACCTTCATGGCCCCGGATATGTGGCGGGAGTTCATCAAGCCCGCTTACGAGAAGATCTACGGCTACTACAAGTCTCATGGTGTGGAAGTGATCGTCCATCACTCCGATTCCTACGCCGCCACCCTGGTGGAGGACATGATCGACATCGGCATCGACATCTGGCAGGGCGTCATGACCACCAACAACGTGCCCGAGCTCATCAAGAAGTACGGCGGCCGCATCAGCTTCATGGGCGGCATCGACTCCGCCACCGTGGACTATGAGGGCTGGACCGAGGACGTGGTGGCGAAGCAGGTGCGCCGCGCCTGCACCGAATGCGGCAAGCTCTATTTCATCCCCAACGCCTCCCAGGGCCTGCCCGTGAGCACCTTCCCCGGCGTCTACGAGGCGCTTTCCAGAGAGATCGACAACATGAGCGCCGAGATGTTCTGATGGCATTTGCTTTCGTCCGGAGCGGGTGGACCGCTCCGGACGTTTCTTTTGAAAAAAACCGAAAAAAGCGAAAAAAACTCTTGCATTTTCCGCCGAAGCGCGGTATTATACACAGGCTGTTACGAGTGAACGGCAAATGCGCCATTAGCTCAGCTGGATAGAGCGTCTGGCTACGGACCAGAAGGCCGGGGGTTCGAATCCCTCATGGCGTGCCAAAACCCCACCGATTTCTTTGTGATTTCGGCGGGGTTTTTGTCGTTTTCTTAACTTGTTCGCTTTCAGGTGCCTGCTTGAGTTCAACAATAATTCAACTCGCCCCGAAAAATCATCTTTTCAGGCGTGTTTCAGGAACGCTTCGCCAAGGATGTCCGCGGATTTCTGTTCCGCATCTTGGATCAGGTGGGCATATACGTCCAGCGTTGTTGACGTCCGGGAATGGCCTAGTCTTTTCGCCGTGGAGGTCACGTCCAGGCCTCCGAAGATCAGAGCTGACGCTGCGGAGTGGCGGAGCATATGGGGATGGATCGGGCGGAAGCCGTGGCGCTTTGAAAACTTCGTCATCCAGGAGGTCACGCTGTCCGGATGAAGCGGAGATCCATCGTCTTGAGCGAACAGATAGCCCTGATCCTGATAGTAACCGGCAAGCCGCAACCGCTCCCCTGCCTGCCATGATCTATATATTCTCAATCGGGCAACGGTCGAACTGGGCAGAGAGATCCAGCGCACGGAGCTGGCTGTCTTCGGCGAACTCACAAAGACGCCCTTTTCCGGAGTATATGAAACGGAGCGGGAAATGTGCAGCTTCTTTCCGTCCAGGTCCACATCATCCCATCTCAGGCCAAGCGCTTCCCCTCGCCTGCAGCCGGTGATCGCCAGGAGATGCAGAAGCATCTGCCATTTTGGGGGCTCCCCTTCGGCCGCCTCCAGGATCGCAGCGACCTCATTCGGCTGCAGGTATTCGGGGTCCTTCCGTTTAACCTTCGGAGGCGTCGCCCTGGAGGCGACGTTAAATGGAACCAGGCCTTCTTTCTCCGCCTGGGCAAGCACTGTAGAAATGAAACGGTGGTGCTCCAGGATCGTCTTGGCGGACAATCTGCCGCCCTTTTTGCTTGCCCCGTCCTGCTGGAGGCTCTGATACAGTCGGTTGAGATCCTGAGCCCGCAGCGCGGAGAGACGGATATGTCCGATAGCCGGGTAAACACGCGCAGCCAGATACTTATATGCCTGTATCGTCTTCGTTTTGGCTCCGCTGTTTTCCTTCAGCTGAATCACATAATCGGCGTAATGCTGGAAAGTTTGCCTGGTGTCCGTCAGGCTCCCCTCCCGGCATTCCTTTTCAAAGGTCGCAGCGAAGGCTTCGGCCTTTTTTCTTGCGCTCTTTTCCGTCCAGGTGGGCTGTACGTCGAAGGTTGCCGTCCAGGGCTTCAGTTGGCGACCATCAGCATCACGGCCGCGGAAGACCCGGATGGAGTAGGATATCAGTTTTCCAGTCTTATCCCGCCGCTCTTGGATGTTAGCCATGATTGTTACTCCCTTCTTCATGTTTCCGCTTGCGCCTCTTTTTGGTGGCCGTTTCCTCAGCTGCGTCATATTCCTTTCGCAGCGTCTCAAGTGACCTGCGGATGCTTTCCATAAGACGGCCGCTCAAAAACTCGTCGACTCTGAGGAGCATCGGCATTGAACCTCCGAAGTTTACAGGTATCATTTGCCTTTTTTCCCCGGTCTGCTCATCTTCAAACCACGCTCCGGTCGAGCATACATAATCCTCCATACGGGAAAAAACCGTTTCAAAGACCATCCGGCCAAGTTCATCGTCCTCATGGGGAATGCTTTCACGATCGAGCACCCGGTTTATGAAGTCAACTGTGCGCCTGGGTTTCACTTCAACATTCGGAAAGATCTTTTCTTGTGCCGGAAGGGTGCAATAGTGGAGCACTTCGACAGAATTCTGGGAAAGCCCTGTATATGCGCAAATCATATTGATATCTGTGTTAAGAATTCGCGGGACGTCTCTTCCGAGGAGATAGTCAGCAGATACACCATAGTGATCACTAAGAGCAAGAACAATATCAGCATTTGGCAGTCGCTCATTGTTCCTCCACTTTTTAATCAGTTCATCAGATTTCTTGATTCCGTATTTCTCTTCCAGAATAAACGCCAATTCTTTGTCGGTTTCGCCGCACTCCCCCATCAATTGCAACAGTCTTCCACCAAGAGTATCCTTTGCCATTCCTATCCCTCCGAAAATTGTACCGCGTGTGCTATCATACGCACTCCGCTCTAATTTTGTACCGTAATTATTGTTTAGTACATTTTACTCTTTACAATGCGGCTTGTCAATGCTAACTTATGCTTGACGATGTAAAAAGTACCGAATCTCATAATCGGGACAAAGGAGGAAGATATGTCTACTTTTAAAACTATCCGCGAGGTAGCGAGGACCGGGCTGCTGGCGGAATACCATCTGCGCACTTTGTACCACCAGGGCAGACTGCCCGGCATTCAGACCGGAAGGAAGTTTCTTGTGAACGTGGACCTGCTGCAGGAGCAACTGGAGCGGGAATCCAGAGCGGCAGCCACCGGCAACCGAAGCGATACTGAATGATGGAGGTCAGTATCATGGGAAAAGAAAAAACCGCCGCCCCGGCGTTGCAGCACCAGGACGGCGGACAAGAAACGAAAACGGCGCGGGGGCGGCGTTCGCATTCTTACGATTATTCTACACAAAACAGTCGGGAAGGTCAATCAGTCCGCCGGGTGTATTATCAAGCCGTCAAGGAGCGGGTCCCGGTACCGGAGGCGGCGAAGTATTACGGCTTCATCGCGAACCGGGCAGGCTTTATCTCCTGTCCGTTTCACATGGAGCGAACACCCAGCCTGAAGCTCCGCCCTACTACTTGGAAATGCTATGGCTGCGGTGAGGGCGGCAGCGTGATCGATTTCGTGGGAAAGCTGTTCGGCCTTTCCCTGTCAGATGCCGTCCGCAAGCTCAACGATGATTTCGCCCTGGGCTTGCCGCTTACTACGCCGATGACGAACCAGGAGCGGCAGAGGGAGAAAGAAGAAGCGGACAGGCGGCAATTCGTCCGGCAATCGGAGCATGAGTTTGAAGAATGGAAGGATCGGCTGCTTCGGCGGCTGGGCTTATGTCTCCGGATTTCCGACGATGCCGCCGAAGCGGACCCCGACGACCTGTTTGAGGAGGAGGCGCTTGCTCTTCGCTGTGCCCCATTCTTCACGGATACCTGGGAATCGCTGGTGTACGGGGCAATCGAGCAGCAGATACAGGTCTTCTGTGACCGGAAGGGGGTCGACAAGCTATGCAGCAGGGTTTTGAAGCCTACGCTGACCAGGTTCATGCAGAACTGACGGCAGACGCTTTCCTGAATTGCTTCAAGCCGCTGGACTGCTTTGTGGAACAGGAGGCGGAGTGGATCGTGCCGGGTTGGATGCCGGCAGAGCAGATCACGCTGCTGGCAGCCGACGGAGGGATCGGAAAGACTTCCATCTGGATCGATCTGCTGTCTTCGCTCAGCAGCGGGACGCCATGCATGCTTGATCCACCCGGTATGGTACGAAGTCCGATGACGGTCGCCTTCTGCACCACCGAAGACAGTGTTGCCAAAAAGCTGAAGCGAAAGCTTCGTGAAGCCGGAGCCAAAGAAACGAACATCATCACAATGGATGCGGCGGGCGATAAGGACGGAGCCCTGCGGGGCTTCAAATTCGGTTCTCAGAAGATGGAGCAATTCGTGAGGCACTTTCGCCCGAAGGTTTGCGTGTTCGATCCGGTTCAGGGTTTCATTCCGCCGGATATCAATATGGGAAGCAGAAACGCTATGCGGGATTGCATGGCTCCTCTGATCTCGCTGGGTGAAGAAGTCGGAACGGCTTTCCTCGTGATCTGCCATACAAACAAGCGCAAAGGGGCTTCCGGTCGGGATCGGATCGCTGACAGCGCCGATCTTTGGGATATCTCCCGCTCTGTCTGGATGGCGGGCTATACAGAAGATCATGGGATAAGGTATCTTTCCAATGAGAAGAACAATTATTCCGTACTCCAGGAGACCCAACTGTTTCGCATTGATGATTCCGGTCAAATCCAGGTTACCGGATCCAGCCACAAGCGGGATCGTGAATTCATGGCGGATTATGCCGTAAACACATCGAAGCCGAAGCTTGAGGAATGCAAGGACTGGATCGTCAGGAAACTGGAAGACAGCGGTGAAATGAACATCTGTGATCTGGACAAGGCCGCGATTGATGCCGGGTTTTCCACCAGCACGCTTCGTCGTGCGAAGAAGGAACTGAAAGGCAGTGGCGTGGTGAAGGTGGAAAACGGCGGCTTTGCGGATACGAAGGTGTGGCGGATATATCTCTCTTCACCGTTTGATTGAGGAGAATGAGCGAATAAGCGCGAAAAGGCTTTTGGTACAAGGGTTTAGCTTACTCGTCATGGTGAGCGAATAAAGGGTGGCTCACAGCTCAGCCTCCCCTTATTCGTCCATCTGGTCAAGTAAAGCAGAGCCTTAAATACAAGGGCCTCTACCTTTATTCGCTCAAATTGGGCTGCCTCATCCCTCATTATCGTACATTCATTGTAAGAGGATCTCTTTGCAAGCCGCATTTTCCCCGGTCGTCATCAAAACCTGAGTTGCGCGCAGGCTGTTTTTTCGCCTAAACGGGAGCGAAATAGTATATCAGATTTCGATTTGAAATACGGACGGTTTTTTATATACATTCCGCCACTTTTCCCTGACCATGAGATGAGAGCGCGAAAACTGGTATATTGCCGACAGGGCAAAAATGGCCGGGTGTATTGGGTTTGGTCAGCTGCTTTCCGTTCTTGATCCGGGATCGGCAGCCAGCCGAGTCAGCCGGATCAGCCCTCGCGACAGTGTGGATCGACAGACATAATAGTACTCTCATCTCAGAATTATTGGAGGCAAACATGAACGAAACTTACTTGGATCTCATGCGGCAGACATCGACAGACTTCAGTTTTGTGGGCAACAAGCTGTCCCTGATCGCAAAAAGGATAGAGACGAGCGAGAGGTATAATCCCGTCAGTGAGCTTTATCGGTTGATCCGCACGGCGGAAGCGAACACTGTTCAGCTGCGGGATCTTGCGGCTCGAACGGACAGGTCGAAAATCTTGCAGTTCTATGAGACAGTATCCGATGCGCAGAACATCGAGATCACGGAGGAGCCCGACTGGATCAGGATCACGCTGCCTGCGATCCTGCCGAAACGGAATCGCAGCTATGCAGCTGATTTTCTGGTTGCTCCGCTGCGTCAATCACTGCTGGCTTTCAAGCGGGAACATCCAAAGGAACGACTGCACGACTGTGCGATCTGTATCGTGCATCAGTATAACGCGTCGCTGAGCCCCAGACGGGTCCGCGATTATGACAATATCGAGACCAAGCGGTATCTGGACGTGATCGAGGCCCTGTTCCTGATCAATGACACCGGGCTTCTCTCCTCCGTTCTGCAGTGTACGGATTTCGGTGATGCGGACGCCACGATATTCTATCTGATGGAGCCTGATGCCCTTCCGAAATGGTACACCGGCCGGCACGGGAATCATCGAAAATCGACAGACAACCGCATAAACGGGAACGGAAGCCAGGAGCAGCCAAATCAGCCTGACCGGCCTGGCAGCAGCCACGGCGAAAGGATGAAGCTTATCTGGAGCAAGGGTGACGATCATGACGAGGAACGTTGACAGGCTCCTGGATCTGCTGATCCTGGTGGGCTATTCCATTTCGTTTCCCGCCGCGCTGGCCAAGCGGCTCAGCGGTCACGAGCAATATGACCGCACCGTGATGTATCGGGCAATCCGCAAGGGATATGTAGTCCTTATCCGCCGGGAAGGCAAACGGCAGGTGATTCGCTCCCTGCAGCTCACGGAAAAGGGCGAGGATTACATTGCCGATCGGGACCCGAGCGCGCTGGCGATGATCTATGGCCGAAAGGGCATGGCGAAGCAGGTATACCCGTCGAGGGAATCCAAGATCCTTCGGCTCCACGCCATTGCGACGGGATTGGTCATGGCAAGAGCGGCGGGTGCTCTGATCCCTCCAATGGATAAACCCTCGCTGATGTTTCCCTCCCGCGATTGTCCGCGAAGACCGGTGGATAACGAACAGCTCTATTACTACTCCCCCTTCGAGCTGCGTGAGGCTTTTGAAGAGTCAGATGACAGGGCCCAGTCCAAGATGTCCCGGCTTATCGGGGTCATCGTCCGCGGCAACCGCTGTTTCTGCATGTACTTTGCCGGAAAGCAGCGGATCTACTGGCAGCGGATCTCCGAGGAGAATAATGCCATCGGGATCAAGGGTCTT
>JAEEGK010016466.1_pt1 | contig 16198 bp, 14 predicted proteins | sample 8958771 | NCBI WGS metagenome assembly JAEEGK01 (sample SAMN16246547, study PRJNA631951) | gut metagenome | biome: gut microbiome; feature: rumen; material: SC-attached | host: Bos | place: Iran: Karaj | collected 2018-10
GGGGTAAGGGGAAGGTGGGCTAGAAACAAACATAATCACGTCTATAACGACAAGGGAATCGTCAAATGAAGCACCAGAATGCAAAATTAGTCCCCGTGGCTATTAGTTGCGGATTTTAGGATATATTTTTTTACATAAATATTTGTCAATAGTAGCAATCAGTAGAGCAGCGTTTGCAAGTCTTCAACAGTCCTTTTGGTTGGCTGTTGTTGCAGCCCTTGTTTCTTTAATATATTCTTTAGTGTTTAAAACTTAGAAAAACACCATAATAAGCGAAGCAATGGAGATAATACCAGCAAGTATAGCAACTATCTTATAGTTCTTAACCTGCCCTTCCAACTTGTCAATTGTTGACGTTTGATCTATTTCGTTTGCCATATCTCATTTCGTTTGCAAAGTTAATGTTTTTATTCCGTATATCGTTATTCTCTCTGCATTTTATCGCAGTTCGTCACTTGTAGAATGTAATCCAATTAGTCCTATACTTGTAACTTGGAGCCAATTTGCTTTCAGGGAAAATCTCTTTCACCTTACCGCCTTTTTCCCGATACCAGGCATAGTTCCAACCTCTGCCCATATCTAAATAGAGAGCGTGAGTAACCTTATAGGCACAGCAATAATCATATCCAGATTGTAGTGGCTCATGTTTCTACGGACACTTCTATTTCCCTCCTGCCGAACTAACAAAAATTTTTTGTGAGTTCGTTCTGGATCTTGCTCATTCTCGACATATATCTGATTGATGTGATAGCTAACATCCTGCTGCGAAACATCAAACAGTTCCATCATCTGCTCCACATTGAGCCACACATCTTCACTCTCGAATCCTACATAAACTCGAACTATTCCGTTTTCATCTTGGTTAATCAGGAAAGCCCGGTTCCTTTTCTCTAATTCGTTGTTTTCCTTTTTTGCCATATCTCCAATAACGTTTTGTTGCAGATTCTATTGCCTGTTGATACAGACATTATACCTCCGAATATCTCTGGTAAAATGGATCAGCAGAGTTCCCATGATTCTATCGATGTTTTCTGCAAAAATAGCGCTTTTTCTTGAAATTAGCAACGAATTATGAAGATTTTTCGTAAAAACATGCTCAATTTGCTAACTTTTTTGTATATTTGCAGACGACTCAAATTGCCTGAAAGGGTTGACGGGTCGAATTTTAGTGGTAAAAAGGACGTTTACGAACGTTATCTTCGACATCCAGATCTCGCAAATCAAGGCATCAGAAGAAACGCAACGAGACGTCCACTTTGGGTGTATTGTACCCTACTCATGTTTTTGTGGGTATCGTCAATATATCTCGGCGTGGGCTATCGAGTTGCTTATCCTGATGCAAGGCAATGCGAGAGCCCGGATGTGGGATAGGCGAAGTAGAGCACCCACGTCTTTCTGTAGATAAATATTACTAACCGCTGAATCTGGGTGACTATAGGCACTAAAGATTTATGATTATGAAGCCTCAAGTTTTTGAAGATTTTGACCCTAACGAGTTCACGCTTCCTGAAGTAACTATTACTGAAGACGATTCTAAAACGCTCTGTAACATTGCAGTCAAATTCGTATTCGATCAAGTTCCAGAGTACGAAACAATTATCAATCAAATCAAACTCATTTTTAAGAATTCGTTATTTGCAGAAGATGTCTACTATGACAATGTTCCATTCATCGTATGGATTAAGAGTATGGACTCCCCAAAAGAGCGCTTCTATGAGAAGACGGCAGAGAATTTGAAGAATGCTCTTAGGAACATGACCAATGGGCAGATTCATGTATATGTCTATTCAGATAGTAAGCAATTAAATAGGATCCTAGCCCCTTCAAACTTAAAAGATTTGCAGATTGTAATGGTCGGCGCTGATCTAAATGTAAAAAAGTTCGCTAATTCTTTATAAGAAATTTCCATCCTAATTATTCTAATGAAAGATAAGCTTATGGAACGGTTTTACAAATTGTTTTATGTGACTATGCTTGCACTCTTTGTAAGTACAAGTGTTTTTGCATACGACTGCGAGGTTGACGGCATTTATTACAACAGATTGTCTGTTGACGAGTTCGAAGTTACCTTCGGCGGATATAATCAATCTGGCTACAGAGTTAAATATACGGGGGATATAGTTATTCCTGAAACTGTAACATACAGAGATAAACTGTTTAAAGTTACAAAAATTGATTACATGGCATTCAAGGAATGTTCGGCACTAACTTCTATTTCCATTCCACAAAGTATTACGATTTTGCCAGATCATTGTTTTTATGGATGCAGTAGTCTTTCCTCTATTTCAATTCCTCAAAGTATGAAAACGATCGGTGTTGGTGTCTTTTACGAATGCAAAGCCTTGTCTAATGTAATTTTACCTGAAGGGATTACATCTATCAATAATAAACTGTTCTATGGCTGTGAACAGCTAGAATCCATAACTATTCCACAGACAACAACTTCAATAGGAGAAAGTGCTTTTGAAGGGTGTATAGGTATGACTACGATAACACTTCCAGAACAACTATCAAGTATTGGGAAATGTGCATTTAAAAATTGCAGCGGTCTATTAGCTATTCATTTACCAGAGGAAGCGCTATCTTTAGGAGAAAATGTTTTTGAGAATTGTAGTAGTCTTAATGCCGTCATATTACCCTCCAATTTTATTTATATACCAAAAAATGCCTTTTTGAATTGCAAAAGATTGGAGCAGATAAACTTACCTGATAAAATGTGGGTAATTGATGATTATGCTTTTATGAATTGTGTAAGTTTGGAAAAGATCTCTGTACCCTCTGTTGCGAGGATTGGTCTTGGTGCATACAGGAATTGTACTAGTCTAAAGAAAGTAATTGTCAATGACATCGATGCATGGTGTGGCATCGATTTTGTTTCTCAAGATAGTAATCCTTTATTCTACGCACAACATTTATATAGTGATGAGGATACAGAAATTAAAACGCTCGTGATTGGCAGTCGGAAAATAGGAGATTATGCTTTTTATAAAGCAGAAAACATTACCAGTATTTATATGATTGGGGATGGCTCAAAAATTCCTGAAATAAGTGATCACACATTCGGGAACACTTGCTACACATGGACAGACCTATATGTCCCAGAAGGAAAGAAAGAAGAATTCTCTAATGCCGATTATTGGAGAAACTTTAAATCTATTTCTGAATCCGATTTTTGTGTGGAAACTAACGGAATAAGATGTCGAATAAAAAATAGTAATGAGGCCGAGGTAATAAAGCCTGCCAATGGAGAAAGTTATTTTGGCGACATCGTTATACCAGAGTCTGTATCTTTTGCTGGAGCAAACATTAAAATCACCTCTATTGGCGAATGGGCTTTCGATAGATGTTCCTCCTTAACCTCAGTGACCATCCCTGATGGTGTTACATCTATTGGTGAACGGGCTTTTTCTGGTTGTACAGGCTTAACCTCTGTTTACATATCTAATAGCATTACTGATATTGGTTATTATGCTTTCGCTGGCTGTATCGGTTTAACCTCCGTTTACATCTCTGATATTGTTGCTTGGTGCAAGATACGCTTCTATGAGGATAGTTCTAATCCACTTTATTATGCTCATCACTTATATTTAAAAGGCGAAGAAATCAAAGGACTTGAAATACCCAATGAGGTGACATCCATTGGTAGTCACACATTCTGTGGCTGGTCAGGTCTGACCTCTGTTACTTTCCATAACAGTGTAGTGTCGATTGGCAATTCTGCATTCAAATATTGTAGCGGTTTAACTTCTGTGAATATCCCCAACAGTGTAACTGGCATATACCATAATGCTTTCTTGGGCTGTACTAGCTTAACCTCTATTATTGTAGAAAAAGGCAATAGTAGATATGATTCAAGAAACAATTGTAATGCTATTATAGAAACGGAAAATAACACCCTAATTACTGGATGTAAAATGAGTTTTATTCCCGATGATGTAACTAATATTGGTTATGAAGCTTTCTGTCAATGCAGTGGTCTGACCTCTATTACTATCCCTAACAGTGTAACATCAATTGGTCATTCAGCATTCTATCAATGTAGCGGATTAACCTCTTTGAATATCCCCAATAGTGTTACAAGTATTGGCCCGTGGGCATTCGGATATTGTAATGGTTTAACTTCTGTGAATATCCCCAATAGAGTGACATACATTATGGCAGGAACTTTCTATGGTTGTAGCGGTTTAATCTTTGTAGATCTTCCTAATAGTATTACCTCTATCGGTGAGTACGCTTTCCGTGATTGCATAGGATTGGGTTCTATAATAATCCCTAGTGCTGTAACAAATATTGGTTATGATGCATTTTTAGGCTGTACTAAATTGATTTCTGTAAAGTCACTAAATGATAAAGCTCCAACTCTTGGAGACAGAGCTTTCAGTATTGTATATAATGCAACTCTGCAAATTCCTGAAAACAGCGAGACTTCTTACATTAATGCAGGGTATGCATATTACTTCAAAAATATCGTAGAGTTTGATCCTTCTGGTATTCAGGGCATCACCATGGATAAGAGCATAAAATCCCCAGTTTATGACCTCAACGGTAGAAGGTTGAAGAAACCTAGTAAAGGTATCAACATTATAGGTGGTAAGAAAGTATTGAAACATTAACTGTTAACTTGTAAAGAATATGGTTATCACTTCATCAAATGGCTACAAGGTAAGCAGCAAAAGCGCTCACCTCATGCCTAATAATCCTCAATATAAGTGCCCTAACTGCGGCTGTGTCTATGAAAACATCCTTGACATAGAATCATGTTTTGACAAGGAAATCGCAACGGGAAGCCTAAATCCGCCCTTGCTCTGCAATGAGTGTGGCACAGAGTTGGTTTCGTTTGAATGAGGAGATCATGGGGACAGGTTTTTGAATGAATTCGGTGAATTCATTCAAAAACCTGTCCCCATGATCTCTTTCATTTTATACGTTCATAATAAGTGGCTGGATCCATAAGTGAAATATGGTTTGGAACATTTTGTATTCCTCCATAATATAATACAAGAAGGTCGTTGGTAACAAAACAATAGTAAGAGTCATGTTCATGATTATCTCTGTTTATAAGAGTACAGAGCAGAGTCCCCTCTAATGCTCCTAAAGTCTCATTATACGTCCAATCTTCCTTAAAACCATAGTTGGATATAACTAATGTGTGGTCTTCGAAGCCGACATGGGTTTCATAAGATAAAATACCGTCGTTACCAAACTCTAAAAATAGGTTTTGTTTTTTCAAGTCGCCGAGACCATCTTTAACGGCTTTCCATTTTCCAAGTAGAGCTTTGGCCTCTGCACTTTCAGGGGAAAATGGTACAGGATGATTGATAATATAAGTCTCTTGAGGATGTGCGTTAGTAGAGTCTTTACTAACATCATTTGGAGGAAACGGATCAACATTATCATCATCGACATGTCCACAACCATTCATAACAAAAGCTGAGACAAGAATAGCAAATATTGAGGCATTTATTTTCATTTTTATTACTTCTAATTGTTTTTCTCTTAAAGAGGGGTATCAACATTTGTTCGCATGGTGGCTTAATTCAAAACCATCAAAAACCATCAGAATCAATAACTGCGACTTTTATAGATGGTGATTCTGTAGTGATTTCCCATGCTGCATCTGCATGGATATGACCAGGTCCCCACTGGTCTGAATAGTATGTGTCATTAGCACTCATACATGGATTTACATATGTGTCAAATTCCACACACTCAAAATCGTCAGTTTTGTCCAAGACCTTTACATAATCCTCTACAGCAACACTATCAGGTACGGCAATTTCTATCATACCAAAGGAATGAGTTTTTAAGACTATGATATTGTCTTTTACTTGTTTCTTCCCTTCTTTCAACTTGGCAAGAACAACTCCTTCTCTGATCTCATACTGATTTCCTTTACTCAACAAATAGGCCTTGCCTGATATCCTTTTCACATCTCGTGACTGAATCCTTGTTTGTGAGTAACATATAAGGGGAGCAAACATTACTAAAAGTAATGCCAAAATCTTTCTTGTTTCCATTCTTTATGCTTTTATTATTTGCTTGTATATTCCATAAAACACTTGACAGAGACAGTATTCTGCGACTGTTTAGGATAGAGCCCCCAGAAATAGAAATTTTGAAGCATACAAGCACGTATTTCTCTATCGTTCCTTGTATATAGGTTCAAAACAAGGCCTTCTTTACTTACCACGAGTTCCTTTTTGGTAAGATAGAAACCAAGACATGGCAAGAGTTGGTGGCCTATGATAAGCGTATACTTGTCAAAGTCAATCTTTGGGAGCTCATTCTCGCCCTGATAAATGTCAGCCAGCTCCTGATTGCTATTGATGAGACGAACGACATTCTCAAGGCATTCAATTTTTTCTTTTGAACCAATAGAAAAATCATAGAAGAAAGAGGTTGAATAACCGTAGGGCTGAGAATCATTATGCCTTTCTGGCAACTCTTTATTAAAGAAAATAGCGATTTCATCACTAATATCTCCTAAATCCTCAACGGTGACCCCTCCATTACCATTGAAAGACAGATCACCATCAGCATCATTACTACATGCAACAAGCATTCCTGCTAAAAAGCATGTTAAGAATAGAATTTTTCTCATTTTAATTAATGATTGAATTAGTACTTAATACGTTACAAAGTGCCGACACGTCGGCATTCAGCTTCTTTGCCGGCACTCCGAAATGAATGATTGCTTTACAGCGTGATGAAGCCGTAGAAGAGCAAGTCGCCAGAGATGAGTTCAATGCGGTAGGTGCCGCTAAGTGTAGTAGGTAGCCAGCCCTGAGTCTGAAACGAGGGAACCACAGCCATATAGACCACGTTGTCTGCGGCATCAACGATGCGTAGCACATAGTCAGTATGTGTACCGTGGAAGTCCAGCAAGTAACCATTCTGCCAAAGTGTTGGCATGAGAATAGGAGTCTTTGAATGACCAAGTCCTCCTGGAGTAGGATCTCCCCAATCAACACTGAACTCAATTTCTTCCTCATCTCCACCGTCTTGAGCGGAAACTAGGGAAGGTGAGAAAAACAATGAAATACATACAAGAGCAGTAATAAGTGTAGATCTTTTAAAAGTTGCCCACCCCAGATTGGTTAATCCGAGGAATGCTAAAATGGATTTGTTTCTTTCCTTCATAATCTTTTCATTTAAAGTTGTAATTAAACATGTACGTACAGCTTGTTTAGGAATTTGGTGGCAAAGATAGACAAATACCCAAAAAGAAACAAATAAAATGGCAATTACAAATTCAAAGAAAATTCAAAGAACCGCAAACGGCTAAAAGACAGTCATTTGCGGAAATTCAATAATAATTCAAAAAAATAAGAAATCAGCCTATTGCACCTAATATTTGAACAAATGCCTTGCTGTCACCATCGCCCTGAAAGAGTTTTACGTGGAGATCCTTGCGGTATTTGGTGATATAAGACGGGGCTAAACCTATAAAAGCAGCAGATGTTTTCCCCAAGAAATGTAAACGGGTAAGGAGACAAACCTTATACTCTTTCTCGTTCAGATAATTCTTCTTCGTCGTTAGAAACACATAAAACTCAGGGAGCACCTCCTTGACAAGTGCATTGACACTATTCCATTCATCATCCGACAAAAGCGTACCTTTATTTGATTTGTCAATCAAATCCTGATAGAAGGGGATATTGCTGAGCCTTTCAAGTTCTGTCTGTTCTTTCTGGACTAGGTCTGCCTGTCGTTGTTCATATCTGGCCAATTGTGTCTGCAGGTCAGTTATAGCCTCCTCTTTCTCTTTGACAAGCCCGCTTAGCTGTTTTTCTTTATCACGAAGCCGATCCAATTCTGCCTGGGCGTCTCTTAACGCAGCGTCCTCTAAATCCTGATCTGCAATATCAGACTCTTTCTTATCAATCAGGCTATGGAATTCTGCTTCATGCACACGAAGTGTTGTTATTTCTGCCTGCACACTGTTGAGTTGTCTTAGCAACTCATCATATCTGGATTTTTCAGCTTTACGCTTCTGCAGCTGCAAATAAAACAACACAACAATAATTCCTAAGACAATCAGTAATAAAATCATTACGACACACACAACAAGCAGCCTGATGGTCTGCCTGTCAGCTTTATTTTTCTCCTGCTGTGCCAGTTCACGATTACGACTGTAGTCGTACATGGCTTTGGCCTGTTCAACCTCGTGAGTTGACATCTCAACAAAGCATGAATCATTCATAGCATAGCTATATTCAGAATAATAGCTTGCAGAATCAAGAATATGCTTTTGTTTAAACAGCATAGCCAAGCCATGAGAGCCACAGTTCTGGTTATTAAAGTCCTTGCCAGTACGTAGTTCCTTGCGGAAATAATATTCTGCGGAGTCAAGCTGATTCGTTTTAAGATAATACAGACCTTTCCAGTAATAAAAGATTTCGCGTCCATTCTCTATTTCACCTATAGAACTGAAATAACCAGAATGACGTTCATACTCATTAAGTAATGTCCAAACTCTTTCTAATTCACCTTTCTCCTGTAATTCAAATGCAAGCAACCCAGAAATAACAGCTCCCTCCCTTTTAAAGTTGTTGGTATTCAGTTGTTTGACAACATTATCATATACCAAGATCGCAGAATCTTTCATTTGAAGCTGGTCGTATGCCGCTGCTTTCATGGCATAGCTCCTCAATGCGCATAATGTATCCTTGCCTAACCATCCGTATTTTGCTGAGAGGTCGTCATATTCCATCGCATTGCGGTATAAACCCTGCTGATAAAAGATAGCGGAGGACTGCCCATAGACCCTGCTAAGCTGGGCGAAGTCGCAGTCAGGGCTAAGCGTGTCGGCACGGGTGATGGCCTCCTGGTAGCAGTGGAGGGCCATGGGGGCCTCGCGCATATCGGCATAGCAGCGGCCTAAGAGGTAGTGGGCCAGCATCTGGTCGTTAGGCGTGCCGTGACTGTCGAAATAATCGGCGAGGGCCTGCGCCTCGTCGCGCTCCGTGGCAGTAAGCACAGAGTCAGCACGGTTCAGTGCATTCAGCGCATCAAGCCGCTGACGCATCTCACCGTATCTCCCGCCCCCGCATCCCGCCAACGCGAGCAACACTATCAACAATACATATATCTGTCTCATTCTGGTTGCAAAGATAGTGCAAATCGAGCGAAATACAAAACAATTTGATTATTTTTTATCCCTGCATTATAGCCGTCCCTTATTAAGGGACTCTAAATCTTTGTATTTCCGATGCAGCCATCCTTCGAGACATAATCTCAAAGACAATGGAACTCTTTCGCGCATCCAAAGAGATCATGGGGACAGGTTTCTGAATGAATTCGGTGAATTCATTCAGAAACCTGTCCCCATGATCTCTCTTATATTATATCATATTCCCATGAGCGAAAAGAAATTTGTCATCTCGTCCTATTTATATTGCTTTTAATGTGAATGCCATATCGAAATTGATCATCTGTCCGCTGTCAACATACTTTTGCCAAGCGCCTTCGCCACTCCCCCTGAAGTCACCCTTCCATCAGCCACTTCCATACCGGCACCACAGGTATTCCATCTTCCGTGCCCTCTTCATCATAAGTAATCAGCAGGCACTTCCAGTCCTCATGCGCCTTGGCATACTTCACCAGTGGCGGCACCTCCCTGTTGTATGTGGTCTCATCCTTGATGCTGTAGGATACCTGAATAGCCAGTTTCGCGTCAAGCACAATGAAGTCTATCTCCTTCTCCGCGTTCAGAAAATACACATTCTTCTTGCCAAACCGCCTGCACAGCTCCACCGCCACCATGTTCTCCAGTAGGGACGTCTCTGAATTCATTAAGAACAGGTTCAGCAGTCCGTTGTCAACGAAATAGTATTTCTTCTGTGTCTCCTTCTCCGTCAGTTTCCCAACCTCGTTCTCTATGGGCAGTATCAGCCAACTGTCAGAGGCGTATTCCGCATAGTCTATCGTAGTAGGCACACTGATAGACGACCCTGTTGCCACTATCACGTTCTTCAGCCTGTTATAGGACAACGGTTGCTTTACGCTCTCCGCCATTTTCTTGATTAGGATGTTCAACACCCTGTCGTTCTTAATGTTGTTTCGTGCACAGATGTCACCAAGGTAGATCTTCTGGTACAAGCTCGAAAGCATGGCTCGCTTATTCTTAAACGACAGGATTTCCGGCAGACCACCATAATAGAAGTATTCGTTCAGATGTCGCTTCACCTCGCTCCGCTGTATCGTGTCATACTCCCAATGCTCCCTCAGTTCCACCTGTTGCGCTGCCAGATACTCTTTGAACGAATATGGGTACGCATCATGGATAAAGAACCGTCCACCCAACGTAGTTGCCACCTCCTTGCTCAGCATCTTTGCATTGCTGCCCGTCACATACACCCTGTATTTCGCATCAGTCAACCTCCGTACAAACTTATCCCAGTGCGGAATATTTTGCACCTCGTCCAGAAACACCACCGGCTTTTTACCATACAATTCCAAATGAGCCTCCAGCAGACTATTGAAGTCCTCTGTCTGAAATTCCGCCAAACGTTCATCCTCAAAGTCTACAAACAGCATTTCGTCCCACCTCATTCCTGCAGCCTGCAGTTGTCGCACACGCTGGTACAACAGGTAAGACTTACCAGCATGTCTTACACCAACTATCACATAGTTTCCTTTCTCCTCAAAGTCAATGGGGCGAGGCACTATTACCGCCTCATCTACTTCACGCTGCTTACTGATTAGACACTGCTTTATGACATCTTTACTAACACCCATATAAATTATATTTAATAAGAATTGTACGATTTTATAAAGTTTGATTTGCAAATTTAGGCATTTTCTATAAAACAAAATTAACAAGCTGTGTTTTTTTGCAATATTTTTACACTTTTTATCACATTTCATTGACTTTTTTCCCTTCAAAGTGAAACCTCTCCGGATTATTCTTATCAAAACACTGCATCATTACCTCTATTTAGAATCTAATATTACAATACAAAACAAAACAATCATATTTCGTAATGGATATTCTTCAACACGCTTATATACTGTGCGGATAGGTGACTTCAAGGGCTGCGAGGCGTGGATGAGGACGGCGGGAAAGACCCCGCTGCCCGTCGGCGCCGCAACGTGTGGGACGAAGAGGAAGAGGAGGAAGACTGGTGACAGCCCTTCCCCTGACTATACGGCCGTTGCCTCATCTCTTTACGGGATGAGGCAACGGTCGTTTCTGAAAGAAAGTACTTCAGCCAGCATAGTTGGAGTGTACGTAGCACCACAGGCAAAAGAGAAGGAAGTGCCTCACACCTCATTGGAGTGCTACCGCCGCTGTAGCGGCTGCTACCCATCTACCACAAATAGCGAAGAAGTGTCTTGCCCAAAACTGTAAAGGACTTTTTTCTGTAAAAACATGTCTTATTGGAAAAAAATTCATACCTTTGCAGCCGAAAGGCGACAAGGACGGGGGCACCGCGGCAATTCGAACATGCTCGATGGCTTTCGGCCAGTATCGACCTTGTATGTTATTTGCTATTTCACGAACAAACAGATGAAGCATTTTCTCTATATCCTGCTGGTATTCTTCGGTGCCATCATCGCAAATGCCCAAGTGTCCCCCACCCTGCCCTGGGACGACACGCCGAGGCCTAAACACGAGGTGCGCGCCGTATGGCTCACCGTGGTCATGGGTCTCGACTGGCCACTCACCACCAACCAGCAGCAACAGCAGCGCGACCTCAGACGCACCCTCGACCAGCTGCAACAGGCGGGCATCAACACGGTTTTGGTACAGGCTCGCGTGCGGGCCACCACCATCTATCCCTCACAGTTGGAGCCGTGGGAGGGTGGTTTCTCGGGCACGCCGGGCAAGGCGCCTAGCTACGACCCCTTGCAGTTCTGCATCGACGAGTGCCACCGCCGCGGCATGGAGTGCCATGCCTGGGTGGTGACCATGCCCATAGGAAAATGGAACAAGATAGGGGCGCAGCAGTTGCGCAAGAAGCGTCCCGAGCTGCTGAAGCGCATCGGCGACGAGGCCTTTATGAACCCTGAGCACCCGCAGACGGCCGCCTACCTGGCGAATGTCTGCCGCGAGATAGTGAGAAACTACGACGTGGACGGCATCCACCTCGACTACATCCGCTATCCTGACCAATGGAAGATACGCGTGCCGCGTGCACAGGGCCGTAGTAACATCACCGCCATCGTGCGGGCCATACACAACGCCGTGAAGCAGGAGAAGCCGTGGGTGAAGATGTCGTGCTCGCCCGTGGGCAAACACGACGACCTCACGCGCTATCGCTCAGGAGGATGGAACGCCCGCACCGCCGTGTGTCAGGACGCACAGGAGTGGCTGCGCACCGGACTGATGGACCAGCTCTATCCCATGATGTATTTCCAGGGTGACAACTTCTACCCCTTCGCCGTGGACTGGCAAGAGAAGTCCTACGGGCGCACCGTCGTACCGGGCTTAGGCATCTACTTCCTTGACCCTCGCGAAGGCAAATGGACGCTCGACATGGTGGAACGCGAGATGAGCGTGGTGCGCCAACTGGGCATGGGACACTGCTACTTCCGTTCGAAGTTCTTCACCGACAATGTGAAGGGCGTCTATGACCTGGGCAAGCGCTTCGACGACACGCCGGCTCTCATACCGCCCATGACGTGGGAGGGCAAGCCAGCGCCGACGGCTCCCACGCAGCTCGCCATAGACGGCAACCGCCTGAGCTGGAGCGGCGCCGAAGACCGCAGCGGAGCGCCCTACCTGCTCTACAACGTCTATGCCTCGCAGGACTATCCCGTGGATATCAGCCGTGCTGAGAATCTGGTAGCCACACGCCGCACAGAGACATCGCTCCTCGTGCCCGCCACAGGCCTGAACTATGCCGTGACGGCCATGGACCGCTACGGCCAAGAGAGCCCCGCCGCCCAGCTGCTGCTTAACGCTGGGCCGCAATATGCCTCGTCACTCATTGCCAAGAGCGACGGACGCCCCATAGCCCTGCCCGACAAGGGACAGACGCTGGATGCCGACTTCGTCATTGTGGAGACGCTGAGCGGACAGCCCGCCGGTGTCTTCCCCTACACCGACAAGCTCGACGTCACTGCCCTGCCCGACGGCGTCTATCAGCTGCGCTCCCTCGGCCGCAAGGGCCGCAACCACCGCATAGGATTCTTCTCGAAGAAGACGCCATAATACTTAATAAAACCAAAAAATAAGCGCCTCTCGCGTGCGTTAATAAGAATAATGTGTAACTTTGCACAATTCCACAGAAGAAAGATCAATATTCAAACAAATTATACGACAAGAACAATGAAAAAGACATTAGTGTTTGCACTGTCGGCAGCCGCCGTGCTGCTGACGTCCTGTTCGGGAAAGCTTGGCGCTCTCTCGTCAAAGAACTTCACAGTCACGCCCAACCCGCTTGAGACGCAGGCAGGGCAGGTGGCAGCCACCATCAACGGTGTGTTCCCCGAGAACTACATGAAGAAGAAAGCCGTGGTCACCGTCACCCCCGAGCTGCGTTTCAAGACATCCAATGGTCTCCAGACCTTAAAGGGCCAGCCCGCCACGTTCCAGGGTGAGAAGGTGCGCGGCAACGACCAGACCATCTCCTACCGCGTGGGCGGCCGCTATGCCATGAAGAACACCTTCGACTATCAGCCTGACATGGCACAGAGCGAGCTCTTCCTCACCTTCAAGGCCAAGGTAGGCAACAAGAGCGTGAAGGTGCCCGAGGTGAAAGTGGCCAACGGCGTCATCGCCACCAGTGAGCTCTACAAGCGCACACTGGCCACAGCCCATCCCGCTCGTGCCCTCGACGGATTCCAGCGCGTCATCAACCAGAAACAGGAAGCCAACGTGAAATTCCTCATCGGTCAGGCCAACCTGCGCCGCTCGGAGCTGCAGAACAACAGCGTGCAGGAGTTTGTGCGCCTGCTCAAAGAGATTGCTGCCGACCAGGAGAAGCTGGTGATAGACGGCGTGGAGGTGTCGGCATACGCATCGCCCGACGGCGGATACCAAATCAACGAGCGCCTGGCCGGACAGCGTCAGGATGCTGCCGCCAACTACGTGAGGCAGGAGATGAAGAAGACGAAGACCGACGCTCCCCTCGACACGAAATACACCGCCGAGGACTGGGAAGGCTTCCAGGAGCTGGTGAGCGCCTCCAACATCCAGGACAAGGACGTCATTCTGCGCGTGCTGTCGATGTATCAGGATCCCGAGGAGCGTGAACAGCAGATCAAGAACATCAGCAGTGCCTTCCGCGAGCTGGCCGACGGCATCCTGCCACAGCTGCGCCGCGCCCGCATGACCATCAACTATGACGTGGTGGGCCGCAACGACCAGCAGATCAAGGACCAGCTGGCTGCCGACGCCTCACAGCTCAGCGTCGAGGAGCTGCTCTATGCCGCTACCCTCTACGGCGACGACCTCAACCAGGCTGAGAACGCCTACAAGAAGGCTGCGCAGCTGTATAACAAAGACGGACGCGCCTTCAACAACATCGCTCTCATCGAGTATGAAAAGGGCAACTACAACGAGGCTGCCGGCTGGCTGGAGAAGGCCTTCGTCGTCGACAAGAGCCTGCCTGAGACCAACGCCAACATGGGTCTGGTAGCTCTGCAGCAGGGAGAGATCAAGTATGCCGAGGAGCTCATCTCCCAAGCTACCGGTGCCAACGGTCTGAACGAGGTGCTGGGCAACCTGCATCTGGCCCAGGGCCTCTACGCACAGGCTGAGCAGGACTTCGGCAAGCTGGCCACCAACAGCGCCGCCCTGGCCCAGATCCTGAACAAGAACTATCAGGCTGCCGCTCAGACGCTGGCCACCGTGCGCAATGCCGATGCCACCACCGACTATCTGAAGGCCATCCTCAACGCTCGCATGGGCAACAACACTGCTGCAGCACAGGCTCTGGCAGCTGCAGTGGCCAAAGACCCATCGCTGGCCGCCTATGCCGCTAAGGACCTGGAGCTGAAGAACGTTAAGAAGTAAGAAGTTATAAGTTATAAGTAAGGAGTAAGGAGTAAGGAGTAAGGAGTAAGAAGCCATTCTTGCGGATAAAACAGACATGAGAAGACTTTTCGACATCATCTGTATGGCAAGGAAAGCCACGTTGGCTCTTCTTACTTTTTACTTCTTGCTCTTTACCTTTTCTTGCGGCAAGCCAACTGACAGGTTTAAGTTGGATGCCCAGTTCAAGAACCTGAACCAGGGTGAGTTCTACATCTACGACTGCAACACGGGCGAAAAGGACACCGTCGCCGTCAACGACGGACGCTTCACCTACGAGCGGCAGCTTACCGACACGCTCACCCTGTCCATCCTCTTTCCCAACTACAGCGAGATGCCCGTCTTCGCCACTCCCGGCGGCGAAGTGACAATGAAAGGCGACGCCTCGCACTTGCGCGACACCGAAATCAAAGGCACGCCCGACAACGAGCTGATGACGGCCTTCCGCTTGAAGACCAACGAGATGACACCGCCAGAGGTGGAGAAAGAGGCCGAGAACTACATCAACCTTCATGCTGAGTCGCCCGTCAGCCTCTACCTCCTTCACAAATACTTCCTCCAGTCGCTCACGCCCGACTATGCCAAGGCGTTCACGCTCTGTGAGAAGCTGCACCAGAAGCAGCCGCAGAACCAGTACGCGGCACGCCTGCTGACGCAACTGGAGTCGCTGAAGACTTTCACCAAGGATGGCCCGCTGCCCTCTTTTCAAGCCGTCAGCACCAAAGGCGACACTGTGACCAACGCTACGATGCGCGCCGACGTGAACGTCATCCTCACGTGGGCGGCATGGAGCTACGATTCACAGCAGCCCATGCGCACCCTGAGCAAACTGCAAAAGAAGCACCCCAGCCGCCTGAAGGTGCTCAGCATCTGTCTCGACGCCAGTCCCTCAGAGGGCAAGGGAGTATTAGATCGTGACAGCGTCAACTGGCCCAACGTCTGCGACAGCATGATGTTTCAGTCGCCCGTCTTGGCACAGCTCGGCATTGCCACGATGCCCTCCAACATTGTCAGCGACAAGCAGGGCAACATTATTGCCCGCAATCTCAGCAGCGCCGACTTGCAAAGCAAAGTCAAGGCCTTGCTGGGAGAGGAATAGCCCAAGTCCCGAAGGGGCGACGGAAGACGATGGTTGCTCACCATCGCCTTCCGTCGTCCCTTCGGGACTGTAAATAGGTTGGGACATCTCTGACAAACCACCCCTGACCCCTCCTT
>JAEEGK010016547.1_pt1 | contig 16195 bp, 11 predicted proteins | sample 8958771 | NCBI WGS metagenome assembly JAEEGK01 (sample SAMN16246547, study PRJNA631951) | gut metagenome | biome: gut microbiome; feature: rumen; material: SC-attached | host: Bos | place: Iran: Karaj | collected 2018-10
ATAAAAGAAATATAAAATTAGATAAAAATTCATTTCGGGATGCGTTTAAATCATATTTTACAAAATTAAAAGCTAATAATCCAATAAATATATTAAAATCAAAACCAAAACAAAATAGAAATTTAATTCATTCAAATTCAGAAGAAGATGAAGATGAAATAATTGAAGAAGAACCAATAGAAGACTTAGATAAAATAAGAGGAATGTTAGGAACAAAATTTAAAATAAAACAAATAAAAGAATTAAATTATCAACCATGGGAATTTGTAACAGTAAAATCATCAAAATTAGAACATTATATAGATAATTTAGAAACAAGAGAAAAAATAATAAATTATAATATAAATTCATTTATGAAAGCATATCCTCAATCTTTTGCATCTGATAATTATAATTTAGTTAAAATTTGGATTAGTGGTGCACAAGTTGCTGCTTTAAATATACAAAGTAATGAAGATAATTATACTTTATTAAATAAAATATTCTTTATGAATAATAGAAATTCTGGTTATGTTTTAAAACCAAAAAAATTACTTCCTGAAAGTTTATTTATTGAAAAATATGATAAACCTAAAATTTATATTGTTATTAGATTAATTAATATGGTTAATATACAAAAATTAGTTAAAAAAGAAGGGATTACTTTTGGAAAAAAAAATTTGTTATTAAAAGGTTTTGTTATTGGTTGTAAAAATGATATGGAAAAAAATAGAAAGTTTCATTTGAGATTTAATGGAAATTTATTACAAGAAAGTATTCAAGTTACTCAAAATATGGTTTTTGATATTTATGATAAAGATTTATCTTTTATTTATTTTAAATTGTATTATGATGATAATTTAATTGGAAGAAGTGTTATTCCTGTTTCTTTAATGAAAGAAGGATATAGAAAAATTGTTTTATATGATATTAATTGTATTGAATGTTATGAAAGTTATTTAATTGTAAAAATTACTAAAACTGATTTTCAAAATATTGATCAAGAAAATGAAAATGGAAATGAAAATGAAAATAAAGATATTATTGAACATTAATTATTCGTTAAAAAAAAATTATTATTGGTATAATATTACTATAAAATTAATATTATTAAAATTATTTAATTTAATTAAAAAAATATTTCAAATATATTGTTTATTTATTTAAATTCTCATTTATAAAATTTACTAATTTTTGATTGTGAATTTTTAATAAATTATTTTCGTGTTGTATCTCATCAATTCTTATTGATAATTTATCATATAATTCTGTTAAATGTTCTATTTTATTTCTCATAAATGAAAGTTCATCTTTTAATTCTGAATTTTCATTTTGTAATTGAGTTAATTTAATTTTATTTAGATTATTTGATTGTAAAGATGATATTGAATTAACACTTTTAAATGTTGTTGAATTTGCTCTTTTTCTTATATTATTTTTAAATTTTTTACTATCTGATTTAAAATTATTTGTTGTTTTAGTTTTTGTCAAAGATGATTTAGTAAAATTTATTGTATTGTTTAATGTTGAATCTTTTTCATTTTCTGAAAAATTATATGATTTAGAAAAATTATTTGATTGTGTTTTTGTTAAAGTTCTTACCATATCATTTAAATAATAATTCATTTGTAATTGTTCATTTGTTGGTTTTTTTTGATTTTGGGATTTTAATAAACTTTTGAAAGGAGTTAAATTATTATTATTAATTTCATCATCATAATCTTGAAATAAATCATTATTATAATATTTTTTATCAATATTTTTGAATTTTTTACGAGATAGTTTTAAATATTCTTCTTTTAATTTCATCAAATTTGGATTGGATATTATAAATTTATTATTGTTTAAAATTATTTTATTATAGTTTTCTCTTATTAATTCAGTTTTTGAAAAGAATTTTTGTTCAAAGTTTTTTATTTTTTTATTATTTATTTCTACTAATAAATCGTTTATATTTTCCATAACTTTAATTGTAAGTAATTTTAATTTTTCCAGTATTTCATTTAGTTTTTTCTTATCATTAACTATTATTTTATTTAATGAATCATTTTTAATATTATTTCCTGAGTAAATTAATATTTCTAATTCTTCTCTAATATTTTTATTCCATTTATTTAAAGTTAAAATAACATTTTCATAAGTAAACGGATTAATTGGTTTTGAATATTTTAGATAATAATCATCCATAAATATTTTATTATTTTTAATTTTAAAATTTTTCAAAAATTAACATATTGAATAAATATATATAGAATTAAAAAATAAAACAATATAATTAAAAAGATAAATTAAAAAATTTAAACCAATTAATAAAATGGATAAACCTCAAAATAATATTATAAATACAAATTCAAATGAAAAAATCCCAAATTCAAAAATTAAAAAAAACTCTTCCAAAAATTCATTAAATAATTCTTTTAACTCAACATTAAGTAATTCATCAGAAAATTCAAAAAAATCATTTTCAATTGAAGGAATAATATCACAAGAATCATTAATGAATAAATATGAAATAATTTCATATTCAACTTTAAAAAATTTTCCTTTTTGTTTAGTTGGTAGAATAATATCAAAGTTTTTAATATCAAATACAATAAAATATCAATATGGAGTTGGAATTTTAATTGGACCAAGAATTGTTTTGACAGTTGCTCATAATTTAATTTATAAAGGAATTAAAGCAAAAAAAATATTTTTTAATCCTATTTCAAATGGTGATTTTAATTTATGTAATAATATCTTAAGTTATAAATGTTATATTCCAGAAGATTATATTTCTTATTATAAATTAAAAATGGAAAAAGAACAATTATTAAATGATTGGGGTTTAATTTTTTTTAATTGGGATGTTGGAGAATTTGTTATTAATAATATTAATGCTTTTCAAAATGACTTTTATGGTTTTTTAAAAGAAAATGATGGGGTTTATCAATATTTTATTAATGAATTAAATAATAATGATTATTTATATGATGATAATAATGAAATTTCAATAATTGGATATACTGAATATAATGAAGCTATTAAAATATATAAAAATAGTCATAGCGATAAAATTAAATATAAAAATAGGAAAAAAAGTACTATTGTCATGAGGAAATATAAATTTGAAAGAAATTTTTCTAATCAAGGAAAAATTTTTGCTGAATTAATTCAAGATATAAAAAATAAAAAATTATCTGATTCTATGGACGAAAATAACATTTTTAATAATTTAGATAATGATATCAATATAAATAATAATGAAACAATTTTAATATCAGAATATTTAAACAAATCATTTAATACAGATAAAATATTTCAAAATAATATAAATGATAAAATATATAATACTGATTTTATTTTATTCAATTATCCAAATGAATTAAATGACTTTTATCACAATTTCCCAAATAATAATTTAGTAATGACAGAAAGTAAAGGAAAATTACTTTCGATAATATCAGAAAAAATGAATAATATTATAAAATATAGAATATCAACTTATAAAGGTCAAAGTGGTTCTCCAATTTTTTTAAGAGATAATAATAATATTTATCATTTTATTGGATTACATAGTAGAAGAGGTCCAATTATTAATGTATTAAAAATTATTAAATTAATTTCTATAAATATTGAAAATTATAAACATAAATCTTTTAGTTATTTATCAAAAAAAAATAATTCTAATAAAATCTCAGTAAATAATATTTTTTCAGATAATCATTTTCAATTAAATGGAATTTGTAATTTTAATATTGCTTTAGGATTAAATAAAAATAAAATGAAAGAAATAATTGATTATTGTAAAACTGAAATTATATCTAATAGTTTAAAAAAATATGAATCAATTTGCTTTTATTATAATATTTCTTTAGTAATTCCTGATGTTAATATTTTTATTCATGGATTATTTAAACCCTTTTTAAAATTAGAAATAATTTTTAAAATTGTTTCTAAATGTTTAAAATTATCTAAAAAATATATATTAATTCAAGATAATTTTCATATGATTTATAATTATAATATTGACAGAAATAGAAATCTTGAAGAAATTTTTAGTAATTACCCAGTGTTAAATAAAAATGTTATTTTTTATCAAAAAATTTTTCAAATTAAAATTAATTATAAATTATTTTCTGAACAAACTTCAAATTTAATTATTGAAAAAATTTGTAAAGAAAATAATATTACTATAAAGCAAATTCAAGGTAATTTATATACATATAAAAATAAATTATTAACAGAATTAATTAATAATCTTAAAAAAATTAATCACACTTCAAAAATATATAATGAATTATTAAGAAGAGTGAAAAATAAATTATTAATTCAGTTGAATAATAATATTGATGATTGTATTTTTTAATTCTTTATAAATTGTGTAATAAGTGATATATTATATTATTTATATTTAATAGTTTAAATAATATATATAAAAATATAAACAATTACTCACACTTTTTTTATTAAATAATTTTAAAAATGGAAAAATATATATTTCTAATTTTAATTTCAATAATAATATCAAAACAATTAGAACCAAAAATAGAAATATACATAGAAAGTTTATGTGATGACTGTATTCGTTTCATAAAAAATTCTTATAACGAATATATTAAATTTAATTACCCTTTAGCAGATGTGAGATTAATTCCATTTGGAAATGCATATGAAAAATATAACAAAGAAAAAGAAGAATATGAATTTTCATGTCAACATGGAAAAAATGAATGTTATGGTAATTTAATGCATACATGTATAATAAATGAATTAAAAGATAATGAATTAATAATTTGTATTAATAAAAATATTTTTAGAAATTACCAAAATTTTGATAGAACATTTTATAATTGTGTAAATAAAAATAAAACAATAGCAAATCAAATTTTTGATTGTATTGATACAAAAAAAGGGAATTTATTACAACATGAAATGGCATTAAAGACAAAAAAACATGATAGTGTTCCTTGGGTAATAATAAATGATGAACATGATTATTATGCACAAGGTAGAATTGTTAAAAATTTAACTGATTATTTATGTGGATTACCTCATAATGATTGTAGTAAACATAGTTTTCTTGGTTATACTCCAAATGAAAAATTAGGTTATGATGTTTGTAAAAATTTAGATTTTGAAAATTATTTAAAGTAAGATTTTTTTTATTGGGTTTTTTATTTATTTTAATATTTGATAATGAAGTTCTTTTTATTTTTATTTTTTATTTTTAAATATTTATAAATTGAATTTAATGGATAATGATGATATAACTCCAGAAAGAGAAAAAGAAATTTTAGATAAATTTTATAATAAAATAAATAAAAAATGTGAAGAAAACAATATTTCAGTGTCAGAATTTTTTTTTGGAGGAATTGATATACAAAGTAGTTTTACTGATAAAATTCAATTAGGGAAATTTTCTCGAATGTTAACACAATTAGATTATGATGATGAAAATGATGATGATGAAATTAAGGTAATAATGGAAAAATTTCGTAATCAATTCACACCAAATTATATTGATATTTCAATAATTGAAAAAAATTTTAATGAATTTAAAGAAAATAAAAAAATATTAAAGACTTTTATTTCAAATCCAGCACAAACTTTAAAAACTTTATTAAAACCTTCTCAAATATCAAATCAAGATAATAATAATAATTATTTAAGTAAAAGTATAAATAAATCTAATTTAGAAAATAATAATAATAATTTAGAAGAAAATGAGAATTTAAAAAAAGAAAATAATAATAATGAAATTAATGATAAAAATTTAGAAAAATCAGAAGAAGAAAATAATAAAAATATATTAAAAGAAAGTATTGGAGTAACAGCATATATTAATGCAATTCATGAAAAAATAGATAATGAAAAAAAAAGAATGTTGGAAGAATTGAGTAAAACTTCTAAATTTAAAATGAAAAATATATATTCTAAATTTAAAGAAATATTAAACAAAAAAGAAAAGATGAATGAATTTGAAAAACAATTTTATATAAATGATCCTTTATTTACAGGAAATATTTCAAAAGAATTATTTAATGAAATATTAGATAATACTATTGTATTATCAACTGAAGAAATTAATACAATTTTTACAGAAATTCCTAATAAAGGAGGAAAAATTTATGAATATAAAATTTTTATTGATAATATTTTAAAAATTAATGATGATGATTATTATAAAGATGAAAAAATTTTTAATTTAATTAACAATTCTTATATTAAAGAAATTAGAAATAATATTATTTCTAAAAATATTGATATTAGAAATATTTGGATTGACACTTTTAATAGTGAAATTAAATGTAATAAAAATGACTTTCCAAAATTAATTCAAAGAAATAATTTAGGAAATTTTCAACTTTTAGAAATTGATTATATTTTTCTTATTTTAAGTTTTGATTCACAATTTGTTCATTTTAAAACTTTTAAAGCTGTAATGAGTGGAGATGAAAATGAAATTAATAATTTAAATTATGATAATTTATATAAAGAAGAAAAAGATGAAGAAGAAAAAAAAGAAAAAGAAGAAAAAGAAAAAGAAGAAGAAAAAAAAGAAGAAGAAGAAGAAAAAGGAGAAGAAAAAAAAGAAGAAGAAGAAGAAGAAAAAGAAGAAGAAAAAGAAGAAGAAGAAAAAGAAGAAGAAAAAGAAGAAGAAAAAGAAGAAGAAGAAAAAAAAGAAGAAGAAAAAAAAAAATATCCTAGTTTTTGGATAAATAATAATCCTCAATTTAAAGTATATTACAATGATAAAAATAAAGTTTATCCCTTTAATCCAACTAAATATTTAAATTCAAATATAAGAAATAAATTTAATGAAGATGAAATAAATAATAATCCTGAATATAGACATAATGAAATAATAAATGATAGAGTAACAAATTCAAATAAAAAAGTATTAAATATTTTAATTTCCCATGAAAAATATAAATTATGTAAAATATATAAACAATTATATAAAAGTTTATTAAATTCAAAAATAGATCCTGTTAATATTATAGAATTAATTAAAGAAAATACTGAAAAAAATTTTTTAACAAGTAATGAATTTATGAAAGTTTTAAATGAATTAAATATTGAATTAAATAGAAATGATTTATTATTAGTTCTTAATTCTTTATATAATAAGGATAAATCAAATACATGTTTTTCATATGAAGAATTTTTTAATAATATTAAAAACTATATATATTTATATAAAAAAGAAAAAGAAAATATTTTAAGAGAAGCACAAGTAAATTTTAATGATTATTTAATTGATTTTAAAACATTTATTTTATTAAATCAAATAGAAATAAATAAATATTATATAGAAATTGTAGGTGAAAAAAATTATATGAATTTAGATGATTTTATTAAATTTTGTTATTTAATTGGGTATAATATATCTCATATAAATGAAATAATTTTTATATTTAATGAATTAATGGATGATAAAAAAAAAAAGAAATTAAATAAAATTTCCCTGTTTAAATTTATAGAAAGTAAATATATTACAGAAGAAGAATTTATTGAAAAAGGAAAAAGTCAAAATTTATTATTAAAAGACCCATTTAATACATGGACAAAAAAAATTCCAAAATATGGTGACACCAAAAAATTATTTTATCTAAAATTATATCTTCCTTATTTTGAAGTATTTAAATTAATAAAAGAAAAATCTTCAAATTATAAAATAGATAATTTAGCAAATTATTTTAATGCAAGTAATGACATTGATAAAAATGGTTATATTCCAAAAATATCATTTAAAAGAATATTATTAACTTTTGGAGTAAATTCAAGTGATAAATTAAATGAATTAATAATATTTTTAGAAGATGAAAATAATAAAAATAATTTTAAATTATGTAATTTTTTATCAATTTATGAACTATTTTGTGAATTAAATATTAATAATGATATAGTTTATAAAAATAAATTTAGAAAATTTTCTCAACAAGATATTAATCAAATTAAAGTATTATCAAAAATCATTGCTGATATAATAAATAATGAAAATAATGAAGGAATAACAGGTTTCTTTAATAAATGTGACAAAGATCACAAAAAATATTTTACAATAGAAGAATTAAGATATATATTTAGTGAAGAATTAGGAATTGAAACAAATGATGAAATTATTGATTTATTTTTTGATTTTGTATTAGAAGAAAGATTATTGAATAATAATTTAATAATTAAAATTCCAAAATTAACATCTATTATTATTAATTATGCTGGAACCGATGAACCAATTAGTGTTGGTGATAAGGTAATTGGAAATATTAATTCTACTATTTTATCTACTGCTATTCAAGCAAATTTTGGTAAGTTGACTCCATCTATTACTAGTTTAGAAAATAGTCATGGTAATAGTATTTATGATTCACAAAGAGATAAATAATATTTTTTATATTTTTTTAATTTAATATTTTTTTTATATATTATTGAGTAAATATAAAAAACTTTTATTGATTTATTTTTTTGAAGGTTTTAAAAAAATTATAATAATTCAAATATTATAAAAATGATTTTAAAAATAAAATTAAATGAGTAATGAAATTATAAAAAATGTTAATCATAGTCAAAATATTGAAGACAATAAAATAGAAATGAAAAAAAAACCAAGTATTAATAATTCAAATTTAAAAGAAAATAAACCATTATCAATTATAAAACATAAGAAAATTTTATCAACAAATAATACAAATATAAACATTATTGATAATGAAAAAGAGAAAGGTCTAAAAAAAAAATTTTCAATAAGAAGTTCATTTTCAAAAGTAAAATCTCCTAAAAACTTAATAATAGAAAATAATAATATAGATATAAATAATACAACAAAAAGTTGTGAAGGAAAAATAATAACATTTAATAGTTTTAGTAATTTGGCAAAATTAACATCACCAAATAATAATTCTCCAACAAATTCACCAAAAAAAAATTCATCAAGAAATAAAACATTTTATTTTATTGAATCAATGGATCCTTTATTAATTCCTGAAGAAGATAAAATTTTTAATTTATTTCAATTATATAAAAGACCTAAGAAAAATAATAAAAAAGTTCAAATTAAAATTAAACCAAAAAGTCAAAAAAAAAAAATTGTTATTAATAATTATATAAATAAAATTTTAAGTAATGTTTATAAAGAAGATGAAAATGTAATGAGGGACATTAAAAAATTAAAAAAAAAGAAAAAACAAATTAATTTAAGAAAATATCAGGAAAAATTATTAAATACTGTTTCACCTACATTAACAAAAGATGCAAGAAAAAAATTAGGTAGAAGTTTTTATTCTTTAAGAATAAAGAATCCAATTCTTTTTAAATCAGATTATTTTTATATGAAAGATATAGAAGAACAAGAAAAAAATATAATAAGAAGAGTTAATAATGTTGAAAAAAAATATTTAAAATTAATTTCAAAAGACGGAAATAATGAAGGAATTTATGGTTTAACTCTTAAACTACCTAAAATAAAATTTAGAAAAATAATTAAACCAGATAGATTTTCATTATCACCTGAATATTAAAAATTAAAATATTTATAATATTATTTAATATATAAATTTTAATATATTAAATTTATTATTAACCTTGTTGATAAATAACTTTGTGATTTCTGATTAATATTACAATATAAAAAAAATATAATTATCCATAAATGTCATTTATAGGATATTTTTTATTTACAATTTCTATTTTATTTCCCAAAATTTGATTAATTGAAAAAGGCTTTAAATTTGTACAATCATATACTGGTTTATATTCTGATTGGCTTTTTTTAATATCATTATTATGATATTTTAATGCACTTCTAATTAAATTTAATCTATATTTTATGACATTATTATTTATTTGGAATTGTGTAGGATCTTGTGTATCATATTTAAATTCTTCTGTATATAATGCAGAAAAAATTCTATTATTAAATTGAATAAAATTTTTTTCTAAAATTTTTTCATCATTTATATTTTGATTTAAAATATTTTCTCTCCAAAATTGAATAAAAAAATTAAAAGCATCAAAACAATCAAAAATTTTACCAAAAGAATTAATAATTTCATTATTTTCTTTTAAAATTCTATCATTATTTGTTTGGTTTAAAATTGTTTTTGCAATTATTTTTCTAAAAATAGAAATTATATAAATCCCTTCTCTATAACAAATTATATTTTGAGGAATGAAATTAATATTAATATAATTTTTATCTTTAATATCATGAAATGATTTAATTTGAAAAGAAATACTAGATTTATTATCAACTTTAATATCATTTAAATTGATTTCTTGAGGTCTATAAATATATCCTCCTTTAATTCCTAAAGTATAAGTTTTATTATTTTGTAAATATTCTAAAGGAATATAAGTCCAACCACAAGAAACTTCATCATATTCAATATTATTATAATTATTATTATTATTATTAATTTTAATAATTATTGCAAATTCAAATAATACTTTAATATTTTCAATATCATTATTATTATACCTTATAATTATATTATTATTTATATTTACTCTATCCATTTCAAATATCCATCTATTAGGATATTCTTCATTATTATTACATTTTATTGATATTGAATTTATTACAAATTTTTTTTTTTTTACATCATATAATCCTATTTTTAATAATTTTTGACATATTTTTAATTCGGGGTCTTTATTTAAAAATAATTTTAAATTTGGTATTGGAATACCTCTTGCATATTTTATAAATTCTATTTGACAATTTATTTTTGGATATATTGGACTTAAAATTTTAAAATTATTATTATTATTTATTGGTTTAATATCTTCATAATAATATCTTCCATTAAAATCTTTTTTTGGAATTAATGTTGATGATGGTAATAAATTTAATTTTTTTTGTTGTTCTCTGAAAAAAGAAGGAATTAAAAATTGATATTTTTCAAATATTGTCTTTTTTTTTGATTCAATATGTAATTTGTAATAAAAATTTAAACCTAGTTCATTTATTAAATGATTATTATTATTATCATATAAATTTAATTTATCCAAATATTGAATAAAACTATCACAATCTATCAAATCATCATATTCTACTGATAATCTATCACATAATTTATCAATTTCATCAAAGTTATAATTCAGTTTATTATTTAAAATATATTTTAATTGTTTTTTATTTAAAAATCCATTTGAATTATTTGCATTTTGTTTAAATACTTTTATTATTTTTTGTTTTTCTTCTTTTTGGATATTTATTTTCTGAAAAATATAATTTGATATTAAGAATATAAAATCGTTTTTTTTTATATTCTTTATTTGTCCTGGATCTTTATCTTTAAAATATATTTTAAACATTTTTAAAATATCTTTTTTAGAAATTGTGAAATCAATTGATTTTAAACATTTATAAAAATTTTCTATTGAAATAATTTTTTTTTGTTCATTTTTATATTCATTAAATAATTTATTAATATTGAAATGACTTTTTCTATTTATTATTTTATTATTTTGATTTATAATATAGAAACTTAATAAATAATTATAATTTATTCTTTGTTTTTTTTCATAATCAATACAATCAAAAAGTTCATCTGCTTCGTCTTTTTTAATATTTGCAACATATTGTTTTAATGAATCATAAAATTGTGATTTTATCATTAAATTTGTATCATTTATTTTTTTTTTAAATATATCCATAAAAAATATATTTTCATTTTTTTTATTATCAATAATATATTTCTTTATTTTTTGAATCCCATTAATTGAAGCAAAATCTTTATTATAAGATTTTCTTATTGAATAATTATTAGTAAAAATATTTGAATTAAATATATTAAAACTCTCAGAATCTAAATTTGAATCCATATAATTATTATTAGTTTGATTTGAAATTGTTCTTGTTATTGAAGTAATAGGATGATTTTCGCTGTTTGAATCTTCAATTTTTCTTGAAAATTCATTTTGAGGCATTGTGATATTAGATTCAATTAAAAAAAAGGTATCATATTTATTATTATCAATATTATTAATATTTACATTAAAGTCACTAATACTTTCAAGTAATAAATTTTTATTATTTCTTTGTGAATTATATGTAGAATTATAATTCATTTTTTATCTTTTTTTTGAAATAAAATATTGTTAAAAAAAATAAGTTAATTATTATAAAAAAAATAAAAAAATTCCTTTTTAAAATTTACAAAAAAAAATATATTATATCAAACTTAAATAAATATAAAAACTTGAAAAATTTTATTTTCCTAAATTAGTCATATAAGAATCATACAAATTAAAACCTAAGACAAGTAAACTTCCAATAATATCAGTAAAAAAGACTTTTTCTCCTAAAGTAATATAACCTAAAATAAAAATAAAAACATTACACATATAAGTAACAGGTAAAAATTTCTGCATAGAAATATTACTTAAAGTAACAGCCATACAAAAATTAGCACCAGAGAAAAAAAGACCATTAATCATTCCAGCTATAATATAATTAAAATTAAATCCAAATTTCCTATCAAAAATCATAACAATTAAAGCAGGAATTCCATTAAATAATCCCATATAAAAATTTTGTACTTCTCCATTCATTTTTTCTTTTGACATTATTTTTTGTGCAAATTTAGAAAAAGACAACATAGTTAAATGAATAATTGCAATAATACAACCAACAAAAATATTATCTTTATATACTTTTTCTTTTGCATTTGGATTTCTTTCATTCATTACAATCATTCCAGTTCCGATAATACAAATAATAATACCTAAAAAATATCTAAAATAAAAAGGTTCATTTATTACTATTATAGATAAGAAAAAAACTAATATTGAATGACAACCTGAAAAACATTGTGCAGTTGATACTCTAAAATAACTCATTTCAACCATAAATAAATAAATAATAAAATAATTACCTAAACTTCTTGTAAAAAACCAACCTTTATATTTTATTTCTTTTAATGGAATTATTCTTTCATTTTTATATTTTGTCATAATATAACCTACTAAACATATTGAAATACTTCTATAAAAAATAACATTATTTGTTGTATAATATAATGGATAATCTTCACGACAAATTTTTAGTTGAACTGATGTTAATGCAAAAAATAATTGAGCTAAAATTCCTATCCATAATGCAAAATACTCTTTTCTTCTTTTTTGTTTTAATAGTTCTTCATTTAGTAAACTACTTCTTACACTTGTTATGTCTTCTTCTATTTTTTCTGTGTTTTTTTCAGTCATTGATTTTATTTATATATGTTTTTTTTTTTAGGTTTTTTTTTTAAATTATTTTTTTTATAAAATGTTATTATCTTTTGAAAGTAATAAACTTATTCTTAATTTGTTGAAATGTATTTGTGAAGGAGAGAAAAGAAATAAATTATTAAAAGAGAATGTTATTGATTGTAATAAATTGTTTTTGGTTATTAATAAAATTTTTAATCGAGAAAAAATTTTTCCTATGGATATATATAATTTTATTAGAGATGAAATTGATGAATTAAATGAAAATATAATATTAGATGATATAATTATAATGATGAAATTTAATTCCAAAAATTTTTCTCCAGAAAATAATGAAATATATTTTACAAATGACGATTTATATAATATTATTACAGGAGATTATTATAGAAATGAAAAAGAATTGGAATATTTTAGAAATTATAATGAAACAATTTTATATGATGATTCATCATTAAATTATGAAACTGAATATGGAATAATTAAAATTTTCTTATATGAAATTGATTTATATAAAAATATTAATAAGCAAATTGAATTTATTAAAAAGAGAGATGATTATGATTTAACTTCAATTTATGGAGAATTATCAAATAATAATTCATTTGGTATTAATAAATTTACTTTAAGAGATTATTTTATGAGAAATTTTGAATGGAATAAAAATTTAAGTGAAAATGATATGAAGAATATTTTAAGAAGATTAGATATGAATAAAAATGGTGAAGTTAAATTTTCAGATTTACAAAAATTTTTTTGCGATAAAACTACATTAAATTTTCCAAAATATGAATATACAAATATTCCACAAAAACAAATTAAAATAGATGAAAGAAAAGAATATTTAAATAATTTCAAAATATATATTAGACAATTATTAAGAAATGAAATTGAAATTGAAAATTCAAAAATTGAATTATTGAAAAATCATAAAGATTTTTCTGTTGGAAAAACAATATTTTATTTATCACCAAATAAAAATTTTGGTACAATATATGATATTTTTTTACCTATTTCATTATTAAAATCTCTTTTTATAAAATTAAATCTATATATTAAAGATGATTTAGATATTAAATTAATTTTAAAAAGACTTCATATTGAAAAAATTGTTCCTTTAACTTATGATAAATTATTTTATCTTTTAATGCCTTTTAATAGTTTGAATAATGAAGATGAAATAATTGATAAAGAATATTCTATGTATAAATCTACTTTAATTGATATTGGGAATTTAATTAACAAAATAATTCAATATGAAAAAAATTTAAATGAAATGAAAAAAAATTTAGGAGTGATTAATATTAATGATATTTATATTGATTTAATTTCAAATGGAATAAATAAATTAGATAAATTTCCTTTTATTTCATTTTTTTCTTTTTTTAATTTTATGAAAAAACATAATTTAATTCTAGAGAAAAATGAAGAAAAATATGTTGAATTAATTTATTCAAGAATGAATAAATTAAATAATGGACAACTTTCATTATATGAAATTTCAAAAGAACTTGAATATATTTAATTTTTTTTTATTTAATTTAAAATTTAAAAATAATATAAATTTATAAATAAAATTATTTATTAATTGTCATATTTTCCATTTTATTTGTAATATTATTTTCATTTTGATTCTTTATTTGAGGAAAAGAATCTTCTAAAATAATATTAAGTAAATAATTAATAAATTTCTCATCATATAATAATTCTCTAAAAAAATCATATTGAATTAAATCCAAAAATACAATACTTCTAGAATAAGTAATATATTTCATGTATTCAATATTTTTAAAATATTGAAGATATTCTAAATAATTTATAAAGCGTTGATCATTAAAATAGTTATTTTGAGCTAAAAATTCTAAATATAAAGGATTTGATAAACATTGAACAAATTCTAAATCTTGAATAAATCTATAAATTTCTTCTTGAGCTTTTGTATCATAATTTATTGTTTTTGTTGTATTCATTAATTACAAAATAATAATTTATTTAAATTTATTTTTTTTTAATAATTAAAATATTTCACAATTATAAACTAAAATTGCTATTTTTAAATTCTTTTTTAAAAAGAATTAATTCATTATTCATTTTTTTAATATGTTTTAAATATTTCTTTCTTTCTTTTTCAATTTTATAATCCAACTTACTTAAATTTTGTAAAGGTTTCCCTTTAAAAAATTCATTAAAAATAGAAGAATATTCATCATCATTAATCATATTAAGTAAATTATATTGACTTTTCAAAACTATTTTTTGTTTTTTATAATTAAAATACTGTTCTTCATCAAATTTAAAATAAAAAATTTCATAAATAATTAAAATAATTAAATAAACAGGAATTTCTTTAACCAAAATTAATTTATTATCAATCATTTGACTAATCTTTTCAGGAGTTTGTGAAAGTGAAAAAATAAATTCCTTCAATAATTCAATATTTTCTTGTTTAGAATAATTACAAAATAATTCAGAGATTAAAACAATTAAATTATTAGAAGAAACTTTTTTAAATTTATTTAAAGAAGTATAAATAGAAACTCCAAAATATCCATATTTAGATAAAATATCATAAAATTCATTTTCATCATTTTCAATATCAACCCAATTAATAGGAAAAGGATAATCTCTAAAATTCATATCATTTTCTTTTGAAAATTGTTTAAAATTTTCATTTGAATTATAAATTGCATTTTCCATATCTTCATCAATTGAATAATCATCATATAATCTTCTTCTTGTTCTTATTTCAAATATTTCTCTTAATCTATTTAATACGTTTGAACGAGATGCTGGTGACATTCCGTGTAAGCGCTCTATTAAATGATGACCAAATGTTTCTCTGTTTTCATCTTCTTCTTCTATGTTAAATAAATTAACTATTGAATTATTTCGTCTACGAGGCATTTTTTTTTTAACTTTTTTTATAAATGAGATAAAATATTTTTTATTTATTAATTTTATTTTTTTTTTAAGTTTTTTTTTTTTTTTTTTTTATTTTTTTGTTTTTAGTTTTTTTTTT
>JAEEGK010016552.1_pt1 | contig 16194 bp, 14 predicted proteins | sample 8958771 | NCBI WGS metagenome assembly JAEEGK01 (sample SAMN16246547, study PRJNA631951) | gut metagenome | biome: gut microbiome; feature: rumen; material: SC-attached | host: Bos | place: Iran: Karaj | collected 2018-10
TACGAATGCCACCCTTGATTTCGTGTCGTCATTCGTCTTTGCCTCCACTTACGGAATAGGGATGATTCTGGCAGCGCCGGTGCTCTTCTGCTGGCAGGGTTTGTTCTACCTTATTGCAAAGATTTCCAGCTCCGCCATCAGTGACGCGCTGATGTGCGAACTGCTGATCGTGGGCGGCCTTATTATAACGGCATCGGGCCTTTCCCTTCTGAAAATTCGTCAGGGAAAGACCCTCGATATGCTTCCGGCCCTTCTTGTGCCGGTTCTGTGGTTTGTCGGCAAGTGGCTTGTCGGGCTTTTCTAGCCGCTCAAGCCAGCCGTCTCATCTAGATAAGTTTGCAGACTTTCTCGAATATCTCTTCGATGGTTCCTACGCCGTCGATTTCGCTGTATTTGCCCTGGGCTTTGTAGAAATCGATCACGGGTTCGGTCTTGTCGTGATATGTCTTGATGCGGTTGGCGATGACTTCGTCCTTGGTGTCGTCGGGACGGTTCTCCTGCATCGCGCGGTGGCGGATACGCTCCTTTACCATCTCGTCGCTGATGGAGATTGACAGTACTGACGTTACGCTCTGGTCGAAATCCTTGAGCATCTCGTCAAGCGCGGCGGCCTGCTCGGTTGTGCGGGGAAAACCGTCGAAGAGGAAGCCGGGAACTGAAGGATTGTTCTTTATCTCGCTCCTGATCATACCGATAACCACCTCGTCAGGAACCAGCGCGCCCTGCTCGATGAGGCTCTTGGCCTTGAGTCCGAGGGGAGTGCCAGCTGCCATTTCCTTGCGGAGCAAATCTCCGGTAGAAACGTGATGGAAACCGAATTTGTCGACGAGAAGTTTGGCCTGAGTGCCTTTGCCTGCACCCGGAGGGCCGAAGAGGATGTAGTATTTCATATTGTTGGGTGATTGATTGTCATCGAGTATGTAAATCTCAGGAAGGTTGCGGCCTAACTGGTCGTAGTCCAGGCCGAAACCGACGACGAATTTGTTCTTTATCTCCATTCCCACATAGTCCAGCTTGCGGTCGTAATGGTAGACTTCAGGCTTTGTGAACATAGTGCAGATCTTGACGACCTTTGCACCCCTGAAGGCCAGGTGCTCGCAGAGCTTGAGAATGGTGTTGCCGGTATCGACGATGTCTTCGATGAGGATAACGTCGCGTCCGTCGACGTCAGTGGTAAGACCGAGCACATCCTTGATGTTGCCTGTAGAGCGTGTGCCCTCATATGAGGTCACCCTGATGGCAGCCAGTTCGCAGGGGAATTCGAGCCTTGTGAGCAGCAGGCCCGCGAAGACGATAGATCCGTTGAGTACGCAGATTACGACAGGAATCTTGCCGGAATCCTTATAGTCGGCGTTTACTTTTGCGGCAACGTCGTCCACGGCTTTCATCAGTACATTCTGAGGTATGTAGGGAACGAAATATTTGTCGTGAAGTTTGATTCTTTTGTCCATTTTTTACGGCTTTTACAATTCACAAATTTAATATTAATTTTGCATCATCTCAAACAGAACTATCGTATGAAGCCTATCGTAAGCATCATTATGGGAAGCATGTCCGACATGCCGGTGATGAAGTCTGCCGCAGAATTCCTGGACAGTATGGAAATTCCGTTCGAAATAAATGCCCTCAGCGCTCACCGCACCCCTGAGCAGGTGGCCTCATTCGCCAAGGGCGCTGCAAGCCGTGGAATAAAGGTGATAATAGCAGGAGCAGGCGGTGCCGCCCATCTGCCCGGCGTGATTGCAGCATCGACTCCGCTCCCTGTGATAGGTGTTCCGATCAAGTCTTCCAATTCAATGGACGCCTGGGATTCGGTTCTGTCCATTCTTCAGATGCCCTCAGGCATTCCGGTGGCGACAATGGCTGTCGACGGTGCCAAGAACGCCGCCATCTTCGCTCTCCAGATACTCGCGGCAAGCGATGATGTCTATATGGAGAAGATGGAAGCTTTCAAAGCCGAGCTGGCCGGCAAGATCGCCAAGGCCAATGAGGACCTCAAAGCCGTGTCTTACCGTTTCAAGACAAATTAAACGGATATAAGCGTTTAGAAACGGCCCGGGCCGTATTCTTCCCATAGCTTTGCGCTATGAGGAATTTGGCTTTCATATTGTCTATGCTGTTGCTTGTCCAGGTAGTACGGGCCCAGGATGTGCTGCAGGGTATAGAAGACCTTCTTGAACAGATACAGGGGGAAGAGACCGGCGTTTCTGCGGAAAGTCTGATCCAATGGTATGAAGATCTGCTCCGGAACCCGCTCAACATCAATGCTGCGACGCGAAGCCAACTGGAGCAGTTACAGGTACTGTCCCTGTTTCAGATCGAAAGCATTCTGGAATACCGCGAAGAATATGGCGACATACTCTCGCTTTCCGAGCTGGCAGCAGTGGACGGTTTCAGCACTGATATGGTGAGTGCTCTCAGCCCTTTCATCACCCTTGGGGCAGGGGGGACTGAAAGAGCAAGGATATACTCCGAAGTGCGGTCCAGGATAAAGTGGAAAACTGCGCAAGAGGGGCTTTACCGCTATGCGAGATATATTGGGGGAGCCGGGCGGTTCAGTTACGGGGCTACTTTCGAGAGCGATGCGCAGGAAAGCCTGCTCCCCGACTTCATCTCCGCCCATCTGAAATATGATGCCGGCCGCTTCAAAATGTTGCTGGGAGATTTCACGGCATCGTACGGGCAGGGACTTGCAATGGACAAGTCATTCTCGATGTCGGCACTTGGCAGTCCTGCGGCTGTTCTCAAGCGACGCAACGACTTCAGGGCATATACGTCATCAGGGGAAAACGATGCGTTTAGGGGACTTGCGGCTTCACTTGATTTCGGCCCTGCCGGCCGTCTGCAGGTTTTAGCATCAGCCGCATTGCTGGATGCGACCGTCACGGACAGCACTTACAGTTCGCTGCCCGCCACGGGCTATCACAGGACTGATTTTCAGAAAGCCCAGAAGAATGCCTTGCGCGAGTTCGTGGGCTGTGTCAATTATACCCTGGAGACTTCCAGCCTTCTCTTGTCACTGACGGCGACAGTTTATGGATATGACAGGAAGAATGCACGGCGTGTGCAGGAGTACAACCGCTGGCAGATGTACGACGGCGTGTATGGCAACATTGCATTGTCGGCGCTGTACAGTGCTGGACACTGCCGCATCTATGCAGAATCGGCCCTGGACAGGAAAGGAACTCCAGCTGCGCTTGCCGGGATGGTATGGTCACCTGGATATGGCTTCGAAGCTTCGGCGCAGTTGCGTTACTATCCGAAGGAATACATAGCAAACCACGCCGGTGCCTATTCTTCTCTTTCGACCGTCAGCAACCAGTACGGTGTTCTGGCCAATATCCTTGCCCGTCCAGCTGACGGCTTCACGATTACTGCAATGTGCGATGCGGCATATCATCCTCACGTCCGCTACCGCATCGACACCCCTTCTTTCGTTACGAAAATAAAGGCAAGATGCGAATATGCGGCAGACAGCTGGTCAGTCTCTCTGCAGGACAACTACGCCTTCAAGGACTATGAGGACAGCCACAGGCATTCTCTGAAACTGTCAGCCGTGCTCAGGCCATCGCCGGGGCTGTCATTGTCTGCCAGAGGGGACTGCGTGCTGCTTTTCCTGGGAGACAAGACGGAAGTCAGACAGGGTTACAGGCTGGAAAGAGGACTGGGGGCGTCGCTGAGGGCTGACTGGCGTCCAACAGACCGTTTGGGCCTATGGGCAGGTGCGGCATACTTCGACTCGCAGTCATCGTCTACGCGCATCTACGCGTATGAGAAAGACCTGCCGCAGAGTTTCTCGGTGGTATCATATGGCGGCCGTGGTGTTGCGGCGAGCCTGCTGGCAGCTGTAGACTTGTTCAGGGGCTTCAGGATGACTCTGAAGACAGTTTACACCCGTTTCTTGGAAAATGGGAAGGACAATGTCCTGGAAATCCGGGGGCAGATAGACTGGTCGTTTTAGGGCACTATGATCCGGAGCGCCTGGGGAATCATCGTCACCGTGACCGGAGTGAATCCTACGGCCTCGCCATCCACCTCGACCTTTGCAAAGGGGAAGGACTCTACGTGCACTTTCCTGCCTTTAGTGTGGATGACTTGCTTGATGGAATAGATGTCCCCGGAATACAGTTTCTTGATGTTGAAGATGACCTTGAGTTTCGGTATTTTCTTTATGACCGTGATGTCCAGCAGACCGTCGTCAGGAAGGGCTTCGGGAGTCTGGAGCATTCCGCCGCCGGAGTATCTGCCTATGCCGAAGGCGGTCGAGAACACTTTGCCTTCATACAGCGTCGAGCCGTCGACATCTATCGTGAAACGCTTGTTGGTGTAGCCGAAGAACGCTCTCAGCAGACCTCTAACATACAGGCTGCTGCCGGTTTTGCCGGCATCCTTGTAGCCGTCGACCTTAAAGCATACGTTCGCGTCGAAGCCGAGACCTCCGATGTTGGCCATAAAGCGGGTGTTTTCCTTGCCGTTCCTGACAGAGACGACTTCCGCCAGATCCTGCACTTTGGTGTGTCCTTTGGCTATTATGTCTACGGCCTGCCTGTGGTCAGTCGTTACGCCCCATTCGCGACCCCAGTCATTACCGGTGCCGACGGGAATGACGGCCATCAACACATCCGGATCGGAGCGGTCCATACTCATTATTCCCGATACGATTTCGTGGATGGTGCCGTCGCCGCCGACGGCTATGAACTTGCGGTATCCTTCTTCCCAGGCCTGCCTTACAAGGTCGATTGAATTGTATTTGAAGCGGGATACCGAACTGGTGAACTCTATGCCCGCGGCAGTGAGAAGGCCGCTTATCTCATCCCATTCTCTTGCTCCCCTTCCGCTGCCTGCGTTGGGGTTGACGATAACTTTCCAGAGGTCTTGCATTTTGCTCGACGATACGTAATATTGTCGCTTTCTCAAATGTAGTATAATTAGGGATAATAAACAAGATTTATTAAATTTGCAGGATAGTTAAACAATCGGAAATCAATGGGAAAGGTAATAGCCATAGCGAATCAAAAAGGAGGAGTGGGGAAGACCACGACAGCTATAAATCTGGCTGCTTCTCTGGCCGTGATGGAGAAGAAGACATTGTTGATAGATGCTGATCCACAGGCTAATACAACTTCCGGCCTCAATTTCAATCCTGACTCTGATTCGATGCGCACACTGTATGAGGTGCTCATCGGTCAGATAGACGTGACAGAAGCGCTGCTCGACACCGAACTTCAGTACCTGCAGGTAGTGCCGTCGCATATCAACCTGGTCGGCGCGGAGATAGAACTGCTGAACATCGACAACCGTGAGTCGGCGATGAAGGACAGCATTGCCGAGATAAGGGATGCATACGACTACATCATCATCGACTGCTCTCCTTCGCTCGGCATCATCACCATCAACGCACTGACTGCCGCCGACAGCGTCATAATTCCTGTACAGCCCGAATATTTCGCGCTCGAAGGTCTCGGCAAGCTTCTCAACACCATTAAGCTTGTGCAGAACAAGCTCAACCCTTCGCTGTCGATAGAGGGATTCCTCTTCACTATGTTCGACAGCCGTCTGAGGCTCCACAACCAGGTCGTAGAAGAAGTCAAGAGCCATTTCTCGGATATGGTGTTCCAGACTATGATCAGCCGCAACGTCCGTTTGAGCGAGGCTCCGTCGCACGGCAAGCCGGCAATCCTCTACGATGTGATTTCTTCCGGTACCAACAACTATATGAGCCTAGCCCAGGAAATAGTTAAAAAGAATTCATAATGGCCACGACAAAGAGAAATGCACTCGGAAGAGGGCTCGGCGCCCTGCTTCAGGATGCAGAAACGATTCAGCGAAACAGCTCAAAGGCATTTCCCTCAGCAGCGAAGCATACTTCCGCCGGGGTTGAACTGCCGCTCGAAGAGATCGAGCCGAATCCCTATCAGCCGCGTACCACTTTTGACGAAGAGTCTATCGCCGAACTGGCGGATTCCATCCGCTCCATCGGCATAGTCCAGCCCATCACCGTCCGCAAGGTTGCCGACGGTAAATACCAGATAATCTCAGGAGAACGCCGTTACCGCGCCGCCAGGCTGGCCGGTCTGAAGACTGTCCCGGCATACATAAGGGAAGCAGATGATTCCGGTATGCTCGAGATGGCCATAGTCGAGAATATCCAGCGTGAGAATCTGGATGCCGTTGAGACTGCACTGAGCTTCCGCAGACTTATGGAGGAATGCGGTTTCACCCAGGAGCAGATGGCCGACAGGGTAGGAAAGAAAAGGGCTACGGTAGCAAATTACCTAAGGCTTCTCAGTCTCCCGGTAGAAATACAGAAAGCCCTCAAGGTCGACAGGATCTCGGTAGGCCACGCCAAGGCGCTGCTGTCCCTGCCGGACGAAGAGTCGCAAATGGAGATGTGCACCAGGTGTGTGGCAGGCGACTGGTCTGTCCGCAAACTGGAGAAAATGGTCCGTGACAGGCTGCTCAATGCCGAAAAGAATCCCTCTCAGCCCCAGAAGGAGCTTCCCGACGAATATTACCGTGTCCTGGAACTCGTAGGCAAGTATTTCCGCAACGATATCTCCCTTAAGAGAGGTGCGGACGGAAGCGGACGCATTACCATCCGTTTCAAGAGTGACGATGAAATCGCACGATTTTTGAGAGCGTTGGAAAACAATATTATTTAGCAAATCCCAAGTGCGCAGGTTTCTTTCAGCGATAATTCTGTTCTGTGCTGTTACTCTCAGCGCATCTGCCCAGTTCACACAGAACAACAATATCACCGGAGGCCCTCCCGGCCAGAACGTCCAGACCGGAGTCAATCCCGAAAGCGACGTCCTTGCCGACACCACTTCCGGCTTTTCGATGAAAGCGATGGTTCGCGGCCTGCTGCACAAGCAGCCCCTCAAGACCGGATATGCCCTTGCCAGCAATATGATTCTCCCGGGCGTAATGCAGGTCTACAACAAGGATTACTGGAAACTTCCCATCATATACGGCGGACTTGGAAGCGGCATTTATTTCGGAATCCAGAACAACCGTCAGTATCTCGCAACCGGCAATTCGGATTATGCCAAGATTTCCGCACTGTGCTTTGCAGGAGCGGCTGCAGTCTACTGGGGCACCCTGCTCGACGGAGTAGTGAGCTTCCCGACCGAAGACAAGCCTGATCCGGCCAAGGCGGCCATCTATTCGGCGCTGCTGCCAGGTCTGGGACAGGCATACAACGGCGACTGGTGGCATATCCCGATCTGGTACGGCGGCCTGATGGTATGTGCATACACATTCCGTTTCAACGATATGCAGTACAAGCGCTTCCGCTATATCTACAATACGGCCAACGACAAGTCCAGCGGATATGTCGGCCATATCAGCGCTTCCCAGGCAAAGGTCTACCGCGACCTTTACCGTCGCTATCGCGACTATTCCGTAGTGGCGTCCATCGTGGTCTATGCGTTGAATATCATAGATGCGAACGTTTTTGCCCATATGAGCGATTTCAACGTCAATGACGACCTTTCTTTCAATGTCAGTCCGGCGTTGATAGAACCTCTAAACAGCCAGTTTTACGCGTCGTCATCACCCGTGTCGTACGGCTTTCAAATGAACCTCACATTCTGATTAAAAAATATGAAACACATCAAACTGTTTATCCTCCTGACCCTCATCCTGCTGCCTTTGACAGCCACTGTGGCCGACGCGCAGATTTTCCAGCGCGGAAGATACCAGGATTCCGTAGCGGTGCTCAAGATGAAGATAGACTCGCTTCAGGAAGCATATGACAACCTTTATATGCTTACCATCGAAGGCGACCCTATCGAAATGACGAACGACGAAGATGAATTCTCCGTCGATGACCCTTATGCCGAAGAACTTCACAACACCGATTCTTTGCTTTCGGTATGGTATGTGGAGCACGATATGAGCACTTTCGATTTCGAGCTGCCTAACGTCGATGACATCGTGCTGTCGTCCGACATCCCGGACGAGCTGATCATCGAAAGGCTCAACAAGATGAATTCCTTCATCAAGATTCCGTACAATCCGGTAATCCGCAACTATATAATCAACTATGTCCAGAAGATGCCCACCAGGATCGGCAATATAATGGGTCTTGCCCGTTACTGGATGCCTCAGTTCGAGGATATCTTCATGGAGTACGACCTTCCGCAGGAACTCAAGGCTCTGGCAGTAGTGGAATCCGCGCTGAACACACGTGCCGTGTCCCGCGCAAAGGCCAAGGGTATGTGGCAGTTCATTGCGTCCACCGCCCGTCATTACAACCTTGAGATGACTTCGTATGTCGACGAGCGTTTTGACCCCATCAAGTCCTGCCGTGCAGCCGCGCAGTATCTCCGTGACGCATATGACATATTCGGCGACTGGAGCCTCGCCATAGCTTCCTACAACTGCGGTTCCGGCAATGTCAACAAGGCCATCCGACGCAGCGGCGGCGGAAAGGATTTCTGGGAGGTCTACAACTATCTGCCCCGTGAAACACGTGGCTATGTGCCCGCATTCGTGGCAGCTCTGTATGTGCTGAACTATTATCCCGAGCACAATATCGTTCCGACTCAGATCGGCCTTCCCGCTCACGTGGATACCTTTATGGTCAACCGCAACCTGCACTTCGGGCAGATAAGCGAGAATATAGGTGTCAGTATGGAGGAGCTCCGCGATATGAATCCCCAGTATCTGTATGACATCATTCCGGGCGACTCCCACCAGTATCAGCTCATCCTCCCGTACAATTACACTCTGGCATTCGTGGACAAGGAGAAAGAAATCTACGGGTACAAGGATTCGCTCTATTTCAACCCTGTCAAGATGAAGCAGATTCAGGGTGGAACGGTGGCATCGACCAGCAGCGGAAGCTATACGACCTACAGGGTGAAGAGCGGTGATACCCTTGGCGCCATCGCCCGCCGCTACGGCACTACAGTGAACAATATCAAGAGCTGGAACGGCCTTCGCAGCAATACCATAAAGGTAGGGCAGAGGCTCCGCATCTACGGCAAGGGTTCCGCTCCTGCGACTACCGCATCGTCATCATCTTCTTCAAGTTCGTCAGGCACTACTGTGGCTACGACCAGCTCCGGAGGATATGTTACATATACCGTCAAGAAGGGTGATACGCTCTGGGAGATTTCGAACAAGTTCGACGGCGTTACCCTGCACGATATCATGACTTTGAATGGTTTTACCAAGAATACCAAGATATATCCTGGTATGAAAATCAAGATAAAACCTCAATAATTTTTTGGTGTTTTGCATTTAAACTCTATATTTGCAGTCCTCAAACCAATGGTGCCATAGCTCAGTTGGTAGAGCAACGGACTGAAAATCCGTGTGTCCCTGGTTCAATTCCCGGTGGCACCACAAAAAAAGAGAAGGCCAGAAGCCTTCTCTTTTTTTGTGGTGCCAGGGGCACCTGTTTGCAAGCGGCAAAGCCGCTGCATTGCGCGCTCCGCGCGGCCTTCGGCTTATTAATGAGGAACCTGATGGCACCGAGTTGCTAGGGGGCCAAGCCCCCTAAAATCCCTGCGGAGCATAGCTCCGAGCTAAGGCTTGTGGCGCCTGATGGCAATCAAACTGATTCCAGAAGGTGGCAGAGGGTGTGCTCGTCGAATGCGACGTAGTCACATATTGCCAGCAGGCTCGGAGCGGGGGAGTTGGTCAGGCCTGCGGCAATGCCGATATCTGCGTGGCGCATTGCCTCGGCGTCATTGTCTCCATCACCTATGAACACTACTTTGTGCCCAAGTGCCCTGTATCGATTGACTATGTCTTCCTTGCGCAGGATGGATTTTAATGCCAATACCTTGTCGTCGGAGACTTCTGCCTCGCTGCCGAAACACTGACATTCCAGGGTATCGAAAAGTCTTTCACACCAGCAAGTGAGATTGCCGGTCACGACTATGCAGTCTGACCGGTGAGCGTCGATGAACTTCTTGATTTCCGGGTAGACCGGAATCCGCGCCATCAGAGTGCTTGTCTCGGATACAGGATACTTGCCGAGTATGTTTACGCGGCTGGCGAAACTGTCCGGGAAGGGAATGTCGCCTTGAACGGTCTTCCTTGTCAGCTCGGCTATTTCTTCCACGCAATTGAAGTGGCTCGCAATGACAGGCAAGGTTTCCTGACAAGTCAGAGTTCCGTCAAGATCGAACAGATATTTCATCGGCGGGATTTATTGCAGCGATATCAAAACTGAGAGATAGAACGACAGCTCACATAGGAGGAATGTTGCACCGCAGCAGTCACCGGTGTAGCCCTGAAGGCGGCGTTTCATAAGCAGGGCCATCAGCAGCATCACGGCAACGGGAATGCCGAGCAGCCAGAAGAAACTCAGCGGAAGCCAGTCGAGCCAAAAGGTCATGGCAGCGGCAGGAGCCAGTCCGAAAAACAGGCAGAGCAGAAACTCGTGCCATTTCATACGGTCATATACTGTCTTGTTCTTCGCTTCCTCTTCCTTGCGGGCATATGGCAGCAGGTTGATCAACTGTGCGGCGCAGCATTTGGCCCAGCAGTCGCCGCATAGTACGATCACGCACAGTGTGTCACGGGATATCGTGGCCGGCAACTGTAGCATCAGGGCGAAATAAACGATCAGTCCGATGACGCCGTATGTGCCTATATGCGAATCCTTCATTATGGCAAGCGTCCTCTCGCGGGTAGTGCCGCCACCGAAGCCGTCGATGAAATCGGCCAGTCCGTCCTCGTGAAGACATCCGGTGAGCAGCAGGCGTGCCCCAAGGGCTACGATCCACGCAAGGGTCAAGGGCATGAAACTGCCGCATAGCCACAACACGAGAGCTGTCACGAACCCTGTGAGCCAGCCAGCGAGAGGCCAGAGCGGAACTACGCGCTTGAAAGCCTCTGCAGGAATCTCGCGGATGCGCCAGAATGGCAGTCGGGTGAAGAATGTAAGTGCGGCCAGCAGTCTCATTGCTTAGAAGTATTTGGTTATGTCGGCACCGGAGAATGTGTCCATCTGGTTGATCATCCTCACGGCGGATTCTACTATCGGATATGCGCAGATCGCTCCGGTGCCTTCGCCGAGCCTGAGTCCGAGGTTGAGCAGAGGCTTCGCTCCGAGGGCGTCAAGCATCTTCTTGTGACCCGATTCATCGCCGCAGTGGCCGAAGACGGCATAGTCAAGCACTTCGGGGTACAGTTTCGAAGCCGCCAGAATGCAGCTTGTCATAATGAAACCGTCCACGAGTATTATCATCTTAAGCTCGGCTGCCTGAAGCATCGCTCCGATGGCCATCACCATCTCGAAACCTCCGAACCAGCGGATTATGTCGCGTGGCGAGCCGTCGCCTGCATAGCCTTTCATAGCCTTGCTCAGCACATCGTATTTATGCCGTATGCCTTCGTTGTCGAGGCCGCTTCCTGCACCTACGCATTCGGCCAGCGGGATGCCTGTGAAATATGACATCCAGATGGAAGAAGGAGAGGTGTTGCCGATGCCCATCTCGCCGAAGCTCAGAATGTTGCTGCCTTCGGACTGGCACTGCTTGACGACTTTGGCACCGCCTTGGAGACACTGTTCCATCTCGGCTTGGGTCATTGCCGGCCCGTGAAGGAAATTGCGGGTACCGCGGCCAACCTTGAGGTCGATGATGCCGCGGTCGCGCGGCAGGTCGAAATCGACACCTGCATCCACGACCTTGAGCGTGAATCCGTGCTGGCGGCATAGGAAATTAACTCCGCCTGTGCCTTTCGTATGCGTGAAATGGCAGACCTGCTGCCATGTGACTTCCTTGGGAGCTATGCTGACACCTTCATCCACAATGCCGTGGTCGCCTGCAAACACAATGTTCTGGGGATGACGGAGCTCGGGAGACAGGGTCTGCTGAATGAGGCCGATCTGCAGTGCGAGCTCTTCGAGCCGCCCGAGCGACCCTTTGGGCTTGGTGAGGTCGTCTATCTTTGCCTGCAGTGCTGGCCGCAGTGCCTGGTCAGGACGTTCAATTTTAAATTCAGCCATTTGCTATCCTTTGATTTTAACGGGAATGCCGCTCACCATCAGGAAAACTTCGTCGGCGAGGGATGCGACATACTGGTTCATCCAGCCTTGCAGGTCGGTGAACTTGCGCTGGAGAGCGTTGTCGGATGTGCCGCCCAGGCCGATTTCATTGGTGACGAAAATGAAGGTGGCTTCCTGGTCCGTGAAACGCCCGAACTCGGCCTTAATGGCTTCGAGGGCCTTGTCGGTGTCGCCTTCCAGGTCGTAGAAGAAATTGGTGGCCCACAAGGTGAGGCAGTCTACCAGCACTACGCGGCCGGCCACATTGTGCCTGCTGAGGAACTTCTCTTCTTCGATGTTGGTCCACTGCGGACTGCGACGCTCCTGATGCCGGCGTACACGCTCACGGAACTCGTCGTCCCAGATACGGGCCGTTGCGAGATACACGGGATCGGCGGCCAGGCTGAGAGCAAGAGCTTCGGCCTTGGAACTTTTCCCGGAGCGGGCTCCACCGGTTATGAGGATTATGCGTTTCACATCCCAAAATTAGTTTTTTCCCGCCAATATTTCTAAATTCACGGCGCTTTTCGGCAGTCGGTAAAATCACTCCACCGACGCAAGGGAATCCGGTTGGAAGCCGGAGCTGTACCTGCAGCTGTAATCCCCGAAAAAGATCTGTTTGATCCATTGCCACTGGATGTGATTCCGGGAAGGCTGAACAGAATTGGGGAAAGCCAGAAGACCTACCGTAAGCAGCAATTACGCGCGCTCAGGAACAGGCGCGGGCGGAATATGAACGGAAAGAAAATCATCCTCACTTTTTTTGTCCTGATGGGCATCGTGCACAGCGTTGCTGCGCAGTCGCCGCTGCAGGACACCATCGCGCTTGACAATGCCATTGTGACTGCCAAGACGCAGGAACAGAAACTCCGCGAAGGCGCCTATGCGGTAAGTGCAGTGAGCATCCGCAACCAGGCGGCAACACTGAACTCCCTGACCCAGGCGATAGACCGTACAAACGGCATCCGCATCCGCGAAGAGGGCGGAGCCGGCAGCGATTTCGACCTATCCATCAACGGAATGTCAGGCAACTCAATCAGATATTTCCTGGATGGTCTGCCGCTTGACGCGAAAGGAACGGGAATGACACTTGCCAACCTGCCCGTCAACATAATAGACCGAGTCGAAATCTACAAAGGAGTGATTCCTGCCAGCTTCGGCAGTGACGCCTTGGGCGGAGCCATCAATATAATCACCAACCGCCGAAGCAGCGATTTCCTGGACCTGTCTTACGGCATGGGCTCCTTCCATACCCATAACGCAGACTTCGCTGCGCAGTTCAAGGGAAAGAAATCAGGCCTTGTCCTGCGCCCGGTGGTGAGCGCGCACTATTCCAAGAACGACTACGTAATGCGCGGAGTGAAGGTGCGCAACGAAACCCAGACAGGTTTTGTAGTAAAGGACCTGCCTCGATTCCACGACGGCTACCTGTCGCTCTTCGCACAGATGGAAACCGGTATTACCGACCGCCGGTGGGCGGATGACTTCTTTGTCTCAGCTTCAGTATCGAAGGTCGACAAAGAGATTCAGACCGGTGCCACGCAGTCTTATGTTTATGGTAAAGTAGAGCGAAATACATTGTCGTACAATGCTTCTGCCCGCTATTCCAAAACAGGGTTCCTGATACACGGGCTTGATGTGAGTGCCTCGGTTTCCCAGACTCAGGACCATTCAGTCACCATCGATACTACATATCGCCGCTACTACTGGGATGGGACCTACATCGAAGGTTCTCTCAGCGAAATACGAGGCAGGGGCAAGTCGATGCGTAATTACCTGCGACCAATGACAATAGTCCGCGGCAACTTCGATTACCATCTTGCCGATGGACATACTCTGACCTTTAACTATCAGCTCAACCGTACAGGCAACCGACAAGATGACGAAGTCGACAAATCATTCGTTCCCACCCGTGATGTCCTGTCAAAACACGTGCTGTCGCTTTCATACAACCAGCTGCTGATGGAGGGGAAGATGACTAACGCCTTTTTCTTGAAAGATTACATAAACCACCTGCACGTAGAGCAGAGTGAGAATGCTGCGCGAATCGGTCTGCCAGACATAGATTCCGACAATACCCGGAACTACCTCGGCTATGGCCTGGGCAGCCGTTTTGACATAACTCCGTCGGTTGCAGCAAAGGCTTCATATGAGCATAGCGTGCGTCTTCCCATCTCTCGTGAAGTGTTGGGAAACGGTTCCACCCTTTATCCTAACGTCGCACTTAAGCCAGAGATAAGCGAAAATGTGAATCTGGGCTTTTTCGGCTCCTGGGACCTTGGGGGTGGCAATGTGATTTCATACGAGGTGAACGGTTTCCTTAGGCTCGTGGACAACTTCATACAGGCTACGGTGTCAGAGACGGAAGGTATGATGCAGTATGTGAACGTGGATGCTGTCCATATCAAAGGCATCGACGGTTCTCTGCGCTACGACAGGGCAGGACGACTTCATCTGGCAGCAAATGCAAGCTATGACGACTGCCGCGATATGCGCGAGTTCACCCAGGCAGGCCGCCCTTCGGTGACTTACAGGAACCGCACTCCAAACCGCCCCTGGGCATTTGCGAACGCCGAGGCTTCATATACCTTCCACAATGTGGGTATACATGGTGACCGGTTGCGCTTTATGGTGGACTATCAGTGGGTGCACTGGTTCTATCTGACCTGGGCTGCATATGGTTCGGCGGCTTCGAAGGCTATGGTTCCGACGCAGCATCTCACCAATGCCTCCGTGGCATATTCGTGGCACGGCGGACGCTATAATGTTTCTTTGGAATGTACTAACCTGCTCGATGCACTGGCTTTCGACAACTATATGCTGCAGAAGCCTGGCCGGGCATTTTTCATAAAATTCAGACTGTTCCTGCAATGAAATCCCGTTTCCTCATAGGCGCACTATTGTCTGGCAGCGGCAAGACCACGCTGACGATGGGAATACTGCGCGCACTCAGCGACCGCGACCTTCAGGTTCAGCCTTTCAAGTGCGGACCTGACTACATCGACACCCGTTTTCACGAAGCGGCGACCGGCCGTGCATCCGTTAACCTCGACACCTGGCTCTCGTCTGAGAACCACGTAAAGGACTTGTATTCCCGCTATGGTGCAGATGCCGATGTGTGCGTGACCGAAGGGGTGATGGGACTTTATGACGGATATGACCGTTCGTCGGGCAGCAGCGCAGCCATAGCCCAGCTGACCGAAACCCCGGTCGTGCTGGTGGCCGGCGCCCGCTCGACATCATATACTCTGGCGGCACAGCTCTGGGGGATGAAGCATTTCCGCCCGGGGCTGCAGTTCGCCGGAGTCGTGTTCAACCAGGTGGGATCGGCACGTCACGAGCGTCTGCTCCTGCAGGCTGCCGAGGATGCCGGACTTCCGTGCCTCGGCACGCTGCCCAGGCTGCCCGAGCTGGAGATTCCCTCGCGTCACCTCGGCCTTCAGCTTGCTGACGAGAGCGAGATGAAGCAGCGCGCAGAAAGAGCGGCGGAGATTGTGGAACGCTATGTCGACCTGTCGGAACTGCTGCTCCGCACAAGGACAGATGCTCCTTCACCTGCAACAGCAAAGGCAGCACCGATGAAGGGCGACAGCCCGCTGCGCATAGCAGTGGCCCGCGACGCAGCCTTCAATTTCATATATCGCGAGAATCTGTCCCGCCTCTCCCAGGCCGGACAGCTGCATTTCTTCAGCCCTCTGGCCGGTGACCCTCTTCCCGAAGCGGACCTGGTATATTTCCCGGGAGGCTATCCCGAACTGTATGCAAAAGAACTTGCAGAACAGGAAGACCTGAAACGCCAGGTGCGTGAATATACAGATGCAGGAGGACACATACTTGCGGAATGCGGCGGAATGATATGGCTTTCGCAGGCTATCGAAGGCCTGGAAAGCGGTCCTGCTCCGATGTGCGGAGTGCTGCCGTTTTCTGCGACGATGGATGGTGCCAGACTTCATATGGGCTACCGACGCATCGTCGATGCTGCCGGCAGGGTTTGGCGGGGCCACGAGTTCCACTACTCGCAGCTTACAGATCCTTCTGCTTTGCCTTCAGTAGCGAAACAGTACAATGCGGCCGGCGAGGAAGTCGATACGCCTCTCTACCGCTACAAGAACGTGATTGCAGGATACACCCACTTCTACTGGGGTGAATCCGATATTTTGTATCTTTGGAAATGATATGAAAAA
>JAEEGK010016553.1_pt1 | contig 16192 bp, 15 predicted proteins | sample 8958771 | NCBI WGS metagenome assembly JAEEGK01 (sample SAMN16246547, study PRJNA631951) | gut metagenome | biome: gut microbiome; feature: rumen; material: SC-attached | host: Bos | place: Iran: Karaj | collected 2018-10
AAAGCCCAAAGGGGAACCCGGCTCCGGGTCCCCCTTTGGGATGTGTTCGTTTTCTTCGATCAGTCGCTCACATAGGGCAGCAGGGCGATCTGACGGGCCCGCTTGATGGCGGTGGTCAGCTCCCTCTGATGGATGGCGCAGGTCCCCGTGGTCCTGCGGGGCAGGATCTTGCTCCGCTCGGACAGGAAGCGCTTCAGCTTCGCGGTGTCCTTATAGTCGATATAGCTGACCTTATCCACGCAGAACTGGCAAACCTTCCTGCGCTTGCGGGGCCGCATGGGCTTGTCGCCGCGCTCGGCGTTGTTGTTCACGTTAGCCATGGTCTTTCCTCCTTAATTCCGATTAAAAGGGGAGCTCACCGTCGTCCTCCGCCTCGGCGAAATCGGCGGAAATGGCGGGAGCGTCGTAATTGCCGTAGGACTGCTGAGAACCGTAGGACGACTGGCCGCCGTAGCTCTGGCCGCCGGCTGCGGGAGCGGCCCCGTCGCGCTTGGAGTCGCCGAAATAGACGTTATCCGCCACGACCTCGGCGCTGCGGCGCTTTCCGCCGTCCCGATCCGTCCAATCCCGGATCTGAAGTCGACCGGAGACCACCGCCATCCTGCCCTTGGTGAAATACTTGGCGACGAACTCCGCTGTGCTTCGCCAGGCCACGATGTCGATGAAATCGGTCTGCTTTTCGCCGCCGTCCCGGCTGCCGAAGTCGCGGTCCACCGCCAGCGAAAAGCTCGTCACGGCGATGCCGGACTGCGTCCTGCGCAGCTCGGGATCTCTGGTCAAACGGCCCATGAGTACAATGTGGTTCAGCATCTCAGCCCTCCGACGTTACGACGATGTAGCGCAGGATGCCTTCCGTGATGCTCAGGATACGCTTCAGCTCCGCGGGGAACTCGGGGCCGCAGGTGAACTTCACCAGCTCGTAGTAGCCTTCGGTCTGGTCGTCGATCTCATAGGCGAGATGACGCTTGCCCCAGTCCTCCACCTCGTCGATGGCGGCGTTTTCTTCGATGAGGGCCTTGAACTTCTCGATGATCGCGGCGGTCTCCTCCTCCGTCTTGCGGGGATCGACGATGTAGAGGACCTCATACTTGTCCTGGATCTTTGCCATGCTTTTGCACCTCCTTACGGACGAATGGTCTGCTTATGCAGACAAGGATATGCCGAAAAATCAGCCTTTTTATTATACACAAAAGTTTCCGCTTGTCAACGGTTTTTTCCGCCCGGCTGCGCGTCGTTTTTCCGCATCTGCTTTTGGAAATAGGGGATGCGCTCCAGGAGCAGGCTCAGAGGCAGGCCCAGGGCGAAGAGGGCGACGGCCTCCCCCGCCGCCACCTCCAGGCCGATGATGGGAAAGGCGGCGAAAAGCGCGTCCTTCGCCGTGCTCCGGGCGATGACCGCCCCCACGATGAGCCCGTTCAGGATCACCGGCGGGAGGGCCGCCGGGACGCGGCGGGGGATACGGGCGGTGAGGAGCCCGGCAGCCAGGGTCGTCAGGGAGCCGAAGACCACGTCCAGCGGCCCGTATCCGCCGATCAGGTTGGCCAGGATACAGCCGCAGAACAGGCCCTGGGCCGTTTCCGGAAAAAGCCAGGGCAGGATGCAGAGGGCTTCGCTCACCCGGCACTGGATCGCGCCGAAGCTGATGGGAGCCGCCAGGAGCGTAACGGCGGCGTAGAGCGCGCCCACCACGGCGGCCCGGCAGAGTTTTCTGAGCCTGGAATCGGTCATTTCAGCCGTCCCTTCCGGAAACGCCGCCCCGCGGGCCGCGTCTCAGCTTTCTCTTTTGAACGTGATGATGAAGGCGCCCTTCATCTGGGTCGAAGTCGCCATATAGTCGTAGGTGACCAGCTCCCAGCCCTCGGCGGCCCGGCGGTTGAGCAGCTCGTCCAGCTCGGCGGCGTCCCGTTCATTCGCCTTGTCCGTGAAGATCTTGAAGCTCGCCGGGAGGATCTCCGTTTTGTAAGCGATCATGCCATTCTCTCCTTTTTCGGCGCTCAGACCGACGCCGATCCCGTCAGCCTGCAGCCGCAGTAATTCTGCCGGTAGATCTCCAGCTCCCGGCAGAGCTCCAGGGAGCGCTTGTAGCCCTCCCGCTTCTTGAAATCCGAATACAGCCACGCCGCCCCCGTCTGCGCCGCCAGCTCAGCGCCGATGGCGTTGATGAGCTGCGCGTTCTTGTGGGGGCTCACGGTGAGGGTGGTGGCAAAAAAATCGAAGCCCTCCGCCGCCGCCTTTTCCGCAGTGCGCCCCAGGCGCAGGCGGAAGCAGAGGGAGCAGCGCTCTCCCCCCTCCCGGTCCCCTTCCCGGCCTCGGACGGCGCTGAGAAAGGCGCCGTTGTCCCAGGGCTCGGACACAAGGCGGAAGGGATACCGCCGGAGCTTGTCAAATTCCCCCAGCCGCTTTTCGTATTCCTCCAGCGGCATGATATTGGGATTGCAGTAAAAGACCGTGATCTCAAAGCGGGAGGACAGCAGCTCCAGGGGATAGGAGGCGCAGGGGGCGCAGCAGGCATGGAGCAGGAGCCGCGGCCGGCGCTCCCCCAGGGCGGCCAGCGTTTTTTCCATCATTTCCTGATAATTCATAGTGGTCAAGATAACACATTTTCCTTGATTCGGCAAGCGCTGCGGGGTATAATCAGGCAGAATTCTGGGCGGCACCCCCCGCTGGGGCGGTTTCGTCCACGTTTCGCGTTGTCTGAAGGAGGCTTTTATGCTGGGACTCACCCGTTCCCTCCGGGGAGAAAAGGACTTTGCAGAGCTTCTGCAGCGAATCGAATACGGCGGCTGTCCGCTGGTCTACAGCGGCCTGCAGCGCGTCCACGCCGCCCATGCCGCGGCGGCCGTGCGGAAGGAGACCGGCCGTCCGGTGGCGGTGATCTGCCCGGACGAGCTGGAGGCGGAGCAGCTGCGCGCCGACCTCGCAGCCTTCACGGAGGAAGAGGTGCTGGGCCTGACGGCCAGGGAATTCACCTTTTTCCACGCCGACGGCGTCTCCCGGGAGGGGGAGCACGCCCGCATGAAGGTGTTTCGCCGCCTGGAAGAGGGGACGGCGCAGCTCCTGACCGCCACGCCCGACGCCCTCATGCAGCGGACCCTGCCCCCCAAGCGGCTGCAGAGCGCCGCCTTCACCCTGCAGGTGGGGCAGGAGGTCCGCCTGGAAGCGCTGGAGGACCGGCTCATTCTCTGCGGCTACCGCCGCTTCGACGCCGTGGAGGGCATGGGGCAGTTCGCCATACGGGGCGGGATCGTGGACTTCTTTTCCCCCGCCTACCCGCAGCCGGTGCGCTGTGAGCTTTTCGGGGACGAGATCGACGCCATGGGCCTCTTCGACACGGGCACCCAGCGGCGCACGGAAAACCTGCAGCGGGCGGAGGTGCTGCCCGCGGCGGAATGCCTCCCCAGCCTGGCCGACGGCGGGGCCGACCTGCTCTGCGAAAAGCTCAGCGCCCTGATCCGGCGGCTGCAGAAGCGCAAATCGCCCCCCGCCGCCCTCATCGCCAACCTCACGTCGGACCTGGAGCGCATGGCGAACGGTCTCAGCTTCACCGCCGCAGACAAATACGTCTCCCTGCTGTACGATGAATTTGCCGACGGCGTCAGCTACCTGCCGGAGGACGCGGTGGTCATCCTCTATGAACCCTCCCGCTGCGGGGAACGGGCCAAAAACTGGAGCTGGCAGCTGGGGCAGGACGTCCAGGCCCTGCTGGAGGGCTCGCAGCTGGAGGGCGGCCTCGCAGCCTTTGCCCGGGAATGGGAGGAAGTCTGCGCCCGTCTGGCGGACTGGCCGGTCCTCTTTCTGGACAGCTTCCGGGGCAGTACTTATCCTCTGGCCCCCCGCAGCCTCCTGAACCTCACCGCCAAGCAGCTGCCCAGCTACGGCGGCAGCCTCTCCACCGCCGCCGGGGATATCCTCCACTATCTGAAGGAGGGCTACCGGCTGATCGTCTTCGCCGGGGACCGGCGCAAGGCGGAGATCCTCCGGGATTATCTGGAGGATAACGGCGTACACCCGGTAATCGACGAGGCCCTGGCGCAGCTGGGGGCCCCCGGCGTCTGCGTCGTCGCAGTGGGGGGCCTCTCGGCGGGCATGGAATACCCCAGCCTGAAGCTGGCTGTCCTCACCGAGGGGCAGTTCGCCGCCCGCTTCCGGCAGGCGAAGCCGCGGAAGAAGGGGGACGGCAGCCGCCAGCGGATCCAGAGCTTCACAGACCTCTCCAAGGGCGACCTGGTGGTGCACGAGACCCACGGCATCGGCCGTTTCCTGGGAGTGGAGCGCCTGCAGGTGGACGGGGGCAGCAAGGACTACGTCAAGATCGGCTACGCAGGCACGGACGTGCTCTACGTGCCGGCCACGCAGCTGGACGTGGTCTCCAAATACATCGGCGCCGGGGGCGAGGACGTCCCGGTGAAGCTCTCGAAGCTGGGGGGCACCGACTGGGCCCGGGCCAAGACCAGGGCGAAAAAGGCGGCGCAGGATCTGGCGGCGGGGCTCATTCAGCTCTACGCGGAGCGGGCCCGGCGGCCGGGCCATGCCTTCGGGCCGGACACCGTGTGGCAGCAGGAATTCGAGGAGCGCTTCGAGTACGCGGAGACGGAGGATCAGCTCCGGGCCATCGGGGAGATCAAGGGGGACATGGAGAAGCCCGTGCCCATGGACCGGCTCCTCTGCGGGGACGTGGGCTTCGGCAAGACGGAGGTCGCCTTCCGCGCGGTGATGAAGTGCGTGATGGACGGGAAGCAGGCCGCCATTCTGGTGCCCACCACGGTGCTGGCCCAGCAGCATTACGTGACGGCCATGAAGCGCTTCGCCGGACTGCCGGTGCACATCGAGGTACTCAGCCGCTTCCGCTCCCAAGCCCAGATCAAAAGCGCCCTGAAAATGGCAAAGGACGGCAGCGCCGACATCGTCATCGGCACCCACCGTCTTCTGCAGAAGGACGTGGTGTTCAAGGACCTGGGACTGCTGGTGGTGGACGAGGAGCAGCGCTTCGGCGTCACCCACAAGGAGCGGCTGAAGGAGATGAGCCGCGGCGTGGACTGCCTGACCCTTTCCGCCACCCCCATCCCCCGCACGCTGAACATGGCCCTGGCGGGCATCCGGGACATGTCCGCCATCGAGGAACCTCCCGCCGGACGGCATCCGGTGCAGACCTACGTGCTGGAGCACGACTGGGGCGTGCTGGCCGACGCCATCCGCCGGGAGCTGGGCCGGGGCGGGCAGGTGTATTACCTCCACAACCGGGTGGAGACCATCGATCGCTGCGCCGCCCGGATCACCCAGATGGTTGAGGGGGCCAGCGTGGCCGTGGCCCACGGGAAGATGGACGAGGCTGCCCTCAACGCCGTCATGGACCGGGTCGGCTCCGGGGAGGTACAGGTGCTGGTCTGCACCACCATCATCGAGACCGGCATCGATATCCCCAACGTGAACACCCTCATCATCGAGGACGCGGACCGGCTGGGCCTGGCCCAGCTCCATCAGATCCGCGGCCGGGTGGGGAGAAGCAGCCGCCACGCCTTCGCCTATTTCACCTTCCGGCAGGGCAAGGTGCTCACCGAGGTGGCCAACAAGCGCCTGAGCGCCATTCGGGAATACGCGGAATTCAACTCCGGCTTCCGCATCGCCATGCGGGATCTGGAGATCCGGGGAGCCGGCAACCTCCTGGGCGCCGAGCAGAGCGGCCACATGATGAGCGTGGGCTTCGACATGTACCTCAAGCTGCTGGAGGAGGCCGTGCTGGAGCAGAAGGGGGAGAAGAAAAAGAAGCGGACGGAATGCTCCGCCGACCTCTCCGTGGAGGCGGGCATCCCGGATTCCTACGTGGAATCCCCCGAGCAGCGCATGGACCTCTACCGCCGCATCGCCCTCATCCAGAACGAGGAGGACGCCGACGATATGACCGACGAGCTCATCGACCGTTTCGGCGATCCCCCCCGGAGCGTCAACAACCTCATCCACGTGGCCCTCATGCGGGGCGAGGCGGCGGAGGCCGGGATCACGGAGATCAGCCAGAAGGGCGGGCGGCTCATGTATAAGTTGGCGGATTTCGACATGGCGGTCATCTCCGGCCTCTACAACCTGGAGGAATTCCGGGGCAAGCTGAAGGTGGAGGCGGGCAGCACCCCCGGCGTGAGCCTGAAGCTCAGCCCCGGCGCGGACGTGATCGGCCAGTCGGTGAAGTTCATCCGGGCCTATAAGAAGATGCAGAAGGGAGAGGAAGGCAAGGCATGACTGAGGAAAGCGATATATACGCCGAGGGCATCCGCCGGGCGAACACCTGCCGGTCTTCCCTGTAAACAGACGTGGGCGGGACGGCCAGCAAAACCGCCCCGCAGTATTCTCATTTCAGTTCGTCCAGGGCCGCCGCCAGAGCTTTCAGGTCCTCCTCTGTGGTGGACCAGCCGGTGACAAAGCGGATCACCGTGTGGGTCTCGTCGGTCTTCTCCCAGAAGCTGAAGGCCACCTTCTCCTTCAGTTTTTCGATCTGTCCGTCTTCCAGCTCCACGAACTGCTGATTGGTGGGAGAATCCAGCCAGAGGGGTATGCCCCGCTCCATGAACAGGGCTTTCAGCTTTTCCGCCATGTCCGCCTCATGCTTTCCGATGCGGAAATAAAGGCCGTCGGTAAACAGCGCGTCGAACTGGACCCCCAGGAGCCGCCCCTTAGCCAGCAGCGCGCCCCGCTTTTTGACGGTATTGGTGAAATGCGCCGGGCGTCCGTGCCGGGGAAAGACCATGGCTTCCCCGCAGAGGGCCCCGCATTTGGTCCCGCCGATGTAGAACACATCGCAGAGCTCTGCCAGGTCCGGCAGGGTCAGCTCCGCCGAAGCGCATTGGAGGCCGCAGGCCAGCCGGGCCCCGTCCAGATAGAGCTTCAGACCATAGCGGCGGCAGACGCTGCTGATGGCCGCCAGCTCCGCCTTGGAGTAGAGCGTGCCGAATTCCGTGGGGTGGGAGAGATAGACCATGCCGGGCCAGACCATATGCTCCCGGTTGGCGTCGGCATAAAAGGCGGTCAGGAAGGCTTCCAGCTCCGGCGGGGCGATCTTCCCCTCATGCTGGGGCAGGGTCAGCACCTTATGGCCGGTGTATTCGATGGCCCCGGCTTCATGGGCGGCCACATGGCCCGTCTCGGCGGCGACCACACCTTCCCAATCCCGCAGGAGGGAAGAAATCACCACCGCGTTCGTCTGGGTGCCCCCGGCGATGAATTCCACTTCAGCATCCGGGCTTTGGCAGGCCAGGCGGATCTTCTCCGCGGCGGAGGCGCACCATTTGTCCGCCCCGTAGCCGGTCTGCGGCTCCAGGTTGGTTTCCAGGAGCCGCCGCAGCACCTCCGGGTGGGCCCCGGTATTGTAATCGTTTTCAAAGGATACCATATACACTCCCCCGCATCCGGCAGCGCCTTGTTGGGCGGCCGCGGCACATTATCACCGGGTTTTATTATGCAAAACCCGTCCGGGTCAGAAGGTACTTCCCCCCGGGTGTGGCTAAGATCTCAATGGGGCTGGAAACGTCCAGCTCCAGTTTTTTTCGCAGAATGGAGATGTTCTTCCGCACCACCCCGGTGTCGATCCCCTCTCCCCAGATTTCCCGGAACAGCTCTTCCCGGGTGAAGGAACGCTCCGCATGGCTGGTCAGGAACGCCAGGAGCTGCACTTCCTTCTGGGAAAGGGAAATATGCTTTCCCTCCAGGATGGCTTCGCCCCGCGCCAGATCCACCGTCAGGGGCGGGAATTCGATCTTACCCCCTCCCCCGAGACCGCAGCGCCGAAGCTGCGCCATGATCTGCGCGGAGAGGACATTCAGATCATAGGGCTTGGTGAGATAGGCATCCCCGCCCTGCTCGATACCGACGATGATGTCCTGGTTTTCATCCAGACAGGTAAGAAAAACCACGGGGGCTGTGGTGTGCGTGCGGAGCTCACGGCAAAAATCCAGGCCTGAGCCATCCGGCAGCAGCACATCCAGCAAATAAAGGTCCGGGGGATTCTCCGCGGCGATCCTCCTCGCATCCCCGATGGTGCCCGCAGAAAAGACCGTGTAGCCCAAGCTTTCCAGATGCCGATGGTTGATCTCCCGCACCGCGGGCTCATCCTCCACGATCAGGATGACGCCTGTTCTCATGTGCCGCCCCTCCTTTTTGCAATTCCACTATATCAGAAGCCGGACGATTACGAAAGGCCGCCGCGAAAAAAAACGGGGTGTGAAAATTTCGTAACAATCGCCCACAGACATTCGCTGCTGTGGTAAACTGTTATAGTGGGATTCGGAAGCATACGGACTTACGGGAAAGAGGAATGAAGGTTGAAGACCGCCATCTCCAAACATAACACAGCCCGTCTGAAAGACTATCTGTTCAACGACGCGCTGGATATCCATGTACGGCATTTCAATCTGCTGGCATTGATCGGCATCAGCGCAAGCCTCCTTATGGGGATCGTCAGTCTGTTCACCACTTCCCTGGCCGCCGCCGTCGCCTGCTTTATCCTCTGCGTCTTTGCTTCGCTCCTGCTCACTTTTTCGGTACTCACCGGGAAATTCCGCCTCTGCTATCAGCTGACCGTTATCGTCATTTTCATCTTCGGTTTCAGTCTGCTCTTCTTCCTGGGCGGCGGTTCCCGCAGTGGGTGCGTGCAGTTTTTCATCTTTGCCGTCGTGTTTACCGCCCTGCTGTTGGAGGGCCGAGAGCTGAAGGTCATGATCTGTGCGGAAATCGTCGTATACACGGCGGATTTCCTCATCGCCTGGCGCTGGCCGCAAAGCATCCTGCACCAGCTGGGAGAACGGGAGCTGATATGGGAGGCTCTTCTTTCCACGATCATGGTGGCGGTGGCGCTGGGCGCTTCCGTCAGCATGCACGTGGCTCTTTACCACCGCCAGCAGGCGGAACTGGAGCTGGCAAAAAAAGCTGCGGAAGACGCCAACTCCGCCAAGACCGTCTTTCTGTCCAATATCTCCCACGAGCTGAAAACGCCCCTCACTGTGGTCTCCGGTTACGCTCAGACATGCGAACACGCCCTTCTTTCGGAAGGGATACTGCCGGAAGAAGCCCGGAAGATGCGCTTCATCTCCACAGAATGTGACCGAATGGCAATGCTGGTGCTCCAGCTGCTGGATATGGCGCGGTTTGAGGAAGGCGGCCTCGTTCTCCGCAAAAAGGCCGTGCAGGCAGACGAGGTCATCAAGCGCACCCTGGACGCTTACAGTCCTCTGATCCGCAAAAACGGGAACGACCTGGTTTTCCACCGGCTCTATGACCTCCCTCTCATCCAGGCCGATGAGGACCGCCTGCGGCAGGTACTGCTGAACCTGCTCACCAACGCCGCCAGGCACACACAAAACGGAACTGTCACCGTGGACATGGCGCAGGATAGCGGGATGCTGGCAATTTCCGTCTCCGACACGGGGGAAGGCATCCCGGAAGATCTGTTGTCCCAGCTGTTCACACGTTTCCCCAAAAAGGAAAACCGCACCGTGAACGACACCGGCACGGGCTTGGGGCTGTATATCTGCAGGCTCATCGTGGAAGCTCACGGAGGAACGATCTCCGTAAAAAGCCGGGAGGGTGAGGGAACCACTGTCCGTTTCACGCTGCCGATGTCTGTCTCTTCATAGCCGATCTCAATAAAATAAAACAAAATAGAAAGAAAAGAGGCGTATTTATGAAACTCAAAAGGAACAAATTGCTGGGGCTTCTCCTCGTCCTTGTGATGGTCGCAGGACTTCTGTCGATGACAGCCTGCGGAGGAGCAAACACGGCCACGACAATGGTGGACGGGGGCGAAGCAACGAGGACGATGCCGGAAGCGTCGGCGACGGAAGAGCCTGTACCGGAAAAGACTGTGCCGGACAAGGCCGCGCCCGCGGGGAAAGCGTCTGCCAGGCCCGCTGCTCCCGCCAGGCCCAAGTCCACAGCGCCCTCCAAAGCGGCCTCGCCGGCGCCGAAGCCCGTACCCGCCAGGCCCAGGCCCGCAAAGGAATCCGCGCCTAAGGCGTATGCATCTTCCGGCAGTTCCGGCAGCAGTTACATCGCATCGACGTTTTATTGGTATGACGAGGATGGCGACATCTGGTTCTGGAACGGCAAAGAGGACGTGTACATCGGGCCGGGGAGCGACGACCGTTACGTCGCGCCTTATTACTGGTACGACGAGGATGGCGACATCTGGCGCTGGAACGGTTATGAAAATGAGTTCATCTGCTTCGGCGACGACTGCTATATCGATGAATACGGGGATCTGGTGGTCTGGTCCGATGATGACTATGAGTACTACGATGATTACTACGACTACGACGACTATTTCGATTACTGCTACGATTATTATGACTACGATCCTTGGGAAGATATAGACTTCGACTACGAAGACTACGATAATTATTACGACGACTTCTACGGTTACGACGATTCCGACTATTACGACGACTACGACTACTACGACGATTCCGACTATTACGACGACTACGACTACTACGACGATTCCGACTATTACGACGACTACGATTACTACGACGATTCCGACTATTACGACGACTACGACTACTACGACGATTCCGACTATTACGACGACTACGACTACTACGACGATTCCGACTATTACGACGACTACGACTACTACGACGACTACGACTACTACGACGATTCCGACTATTACGACGACTACGATTACTACGACGATTCCGACTATTACGACGACTACGATTACTACGACGATTCCGACTATTACGACGACTACGATTACTACGACGATTCCGACTATTACGACGACTACGACTATTACGACGATTCCGATTATTACGACGACTACGATTACTACGACGATTCCGACTATTACGACGACTACGACTATTACGACGATTCCGATTATTACGACGACTACGACTACTACGACGATTCCGACTATTACGACGACTACGACTACTACGACGATTCCGACTACTATGACGACTACGACTACTACGACGACTACGACTACTACGACGATTCCGACTATTACGACGACTACGATTATTATGACGACTACGATTATTATGACGACTACGACGACTATGGCTGGTGACACGCAGCCGGCCGGACGGATCCCGGAATACAGCGGATGCACCGCATAACAAACAACATCCGCCCTTTACCATGACAGAATGGGCCGCCGCAAAACTTCCGTTTTGCGGCGGCCCACAGTTCATACGAATCAGATTTTCCCGTCGCTGCCCAGGACCTTGACGATCTTGCGCTTGACGATCTCCCGGATGTTGTCCCTGGCGGGGGTCAGGTACTGCCGGGGGTCGAAGTGGCTCGGGTTCTCCGCCAGGTGCTGGCGCACGGCGGCGGTGAAGCCCAAACGCAGGTCCGAGTCGATATTGATCTTGCACACGGCCATGGTGGCAGCTTTCCGCAGCATATCCTCCGGGATGCCCACCGCATCGGGCATGCTGCCGCCGAAGCGGTTGACCACTTCCACATACTCCGGCAGGACGCTGCTGGAGCCGTGGAGCACGATGGGGAAGCCGGGCAGACGCCGGGAGACCTCCTCCAGGATGTCAAAGCGCAGCTGGGGCTTCTGGCCGGGCTTGAACTTATAGGCCCCGTGGCTGGTGCCGATGGCGATGGCGAGAGAATCCACCCCCGTGCGGGAGACGAACTCCTCCACCTGGGCGGGATCGGTATAGCTGGAATCGGCGGCGGAGACCTTCACATCGTCCTCCACGCCCTCCAGCCTTCCCAGCTCGCCCTCCACCACCACGCCGTGGTCGTGGGCATATTCCACCACCTTTTTGGTGACGGCGATATTTTCCTCAAAGCTGCGGCTGGACCCGTCGATCATAACGCTGGAAAAGCCTCCGTCCACGCAGGATTTGCAGATGTCATAGTCCGCGCCGTGGTCCAGGTGGACGCAGATGGGCAGCCCCGTGTCCTCCACGGCGGCCTCGATGAGCTTCATGAGATAGACGTGCTTGGCATATTTCCGGGCCCCGGCGGAAACCTGCAGGATCAGGGGGGAACGCACCTCGGCGGCGGCTTCCGTGATGCCCTGGACGATCTCCATATTGTTGACGTTGAATGCGCCGATGGCATAGCCGCCTTCATAGGCCTTGCGGAACATTTCGGTAGAAGTAACGATGGGCAAGGGAATCAGCTCCTTTCCCGGAAAGTTTACCACGCCCCCGCAGAAAATAAAAGGATATTTTCGCAAAAATGACTGCATTTTTGGAATATTTTGTGATAGAATACCAAAAGTACCCCAATATGAAGGATTCAAGGGAGGAGCTTACCATGAGCCAGCTTATCGGCGCCTGCGTATTCGGACAGTCCGGCGGGCCCACCAGCGTCATCAACGCCAGCTTTTACGGGGCGGTGAAGGCCGCTCTGGACAGCGAGAGCATCACCAAGGTCTACGGCGCGGCCCACGGCATCCAGGGCATATTGAACGACGTGCTTTACGATATGGGCGAGGAGGACCCCAAGGAGCTGAAGCGCCTGCTGAACACCCCTTCCTCCGCCCTGGGTTCCTGCCGCTACAAGCTGGCGGACCCGGACAAGGACGAGAAGGATTATAGGCGCATCCTGGAAATCTTCCAAAAATATGACATCCGCTATTTCTTCTATAACGGCGGCAACGACAGCATGGACACCTGTGAGAAGGTGAGCCGCTACATGAGCCGGGCCGGATGGGAATGTCGGGTCATGGGCATCCCCAAGACCATCGACAACGACCTGTTCGGCACCGACCACTGCCCCGGCTTCGGCTCTGCGGCGAAGTATATCGCCACCAGCTGCATGGAGATCGCCCTGGACGCCGCCGTCTATGACTACCCCACCGCCACGGTGGTGGAGATCATGGGGCGTCACGCCGGTTGGCTGGCGGGGTCGGCTGCCCTGGCGAGCCGCTTCGGTTCCGGGCCGGACCTGATCTATCTGCCGGAGCAGGTCTTTGATCTGGAGGCCTTCCTCAGCCGCTGCGAGGCGGTCATCAAGGAGAAGGGCAATGTGTTCGTGGCCGTCAGTGAGGGCATCCAGGACAAGGAAGGCACCTTCATCAGCGAATATGCCTCCAAGAGCGGCACCGACGCCTTCGGCCATACCCAGCTGGGCGGCCTGGCGGTTTACCTGGCGGACCAGATCAAAAAGCGCTGCGGCGTGAAGTCCCGGGGCATCGAGCTGAGCCTTTTGCAGCGCTGCGGCGCGCACCTGGCCTCCCGCACGGACATCGACGAAGCCATGATGGCGGGCATGACCGCGGTGAACACCGCCGTCGCCGGGGAAACGGGCAAGATGGTGGCCTTCGATTGCAGCCGCCGGGACGGGACCTATGCCTGCCGCACCAAGCTGGTGCCCCTGCAGGACGTGGCGAACTACGAAAAGAAGGTGCCCGCAGAGTGGATCCTCCCCGACGGCGCCGGGGTGACCAAGGAATTCGTCAATTATGTGCTGCCCCTCATCCAGGGGGACTGCGAGCGGGAAGTCAAGGACGGTCTCCCCCGCTTCGCAAAGCTGAAGAAGGTCAAAGCGTAAAGCTGTTATGGAAAACCTGCGGCAGTTTCGGACTGCCGCAGGTTTTTTATGCCGCGTTTTCCGCGGGCGTTTCTTCCTCGGCCAGCATATCTTCGATGCTGATGCCGTAGCCCTTGGTGGGATCGGAGACCAGGACATGGGTCACCGCACCCGCAAGCCGCCCATCCTGCAGGATGGGGCTGCCGCTCATGCCCTGGACGATGCCCCCGGTGAGGCCGATGAGCCGCTCGTCCGTCACCTGGATCAGCAGGTCCCGGCTGCCCCCGCCGGGATAGACCCGCAGCACGCGGGCGCTGTAACTCTCCCGGCTGCCGCTGACGTCGGAAATGATCTCCGCCGGGCCGCAGCGCAGCTCCCGCAGGGGGCAAAGCTCCACCGGCTCCTCCCTCGTCTCCGGCAGCGCGCCGGGCTCTATTAGGCCGAAGATGCCTTCTTCCCGGTTTTCCAGGATGCTGCCGAAGGGCTTTTCCAGGCCCATGCTCCCCTTTAGTTCCCCCGGCTGGCCCGCGCTGCCCCGCTGGATGGAATCCACGCTGGCCTTGCCCACGACGCCGCTTTTCATGGGCAGCAGCACCCCCGTGTCCACGTCGCTGACCGCGTGGCCCAGGGCGCCGAAGCGCCCGGAGGCCGGGTCATACCAGGTCATGGTGCCGATGCCGCTGAGACCGCTGCGCAGCCATACCCCCAGCTCCGGCTGCCCGTCCTCCCCCTTCTCCGGGCGGACGCTGACCTGCATTTCCCTTCCTTCCCGGAGGAAGCGGACGCGCACTTCCCCGCTCTCCGTTTCCAGGGCCTCCCGCAGCTGACGCGCCGTGCTGACGCGCACCTGGCCCACCTCCAGGATCAGGTCCCCGCTGCGGATGCCCGCTTCAAAGGCCGGTGACCGGCTGCCGCTCTCCGTTTCCAGCTCCGACATACCGATCACCAGAAGCCCGTCCGTCTCCAGATGCACCCCGATGGCCGCGCCCACCGGCACCAGCCGCCGGGGCGGTTCCTCCGCCGCTGCCGGGCTCAGCAGCAGAAGGGACGCTGCCGCCAGAGCCGCCGCCCCCTGTTTTATCCATTTTGCCACTCGCTCTCTGCTCCTTTTCCTTGTTGCCCTAGGGAAACACCGCACACTTCCGGTGCGCAGATTGCGCAGTCAGAATTTTCGCCAGGTTGGTTGAAAATCTGAGGGAATACTTGGTGTATTGCCGAGGATTTTCGGTCAAAATGGCGAAACATTATGCAAGCAAGATGTGTGCCATGAATTGTGCGATGTTGCCCTAAAAGTATGCCGCAAAGAAGGCAAAAAACCAGTGACAATATTCTGCGCTTTTGGCACCTTTCCATCCGCGGCGGGAATGGCATTTTTTCCCAATGCTGCATAAACTGTATTGGGAAAAGGAGGTGCTTTGACGACTTGAAGCTATTGCGTTACGGTTCTGTCGGTCCCCAGGTGGAGCTGCTTCAGCTGGCCCTGCAGCGGGAAGGGGCGCTGCGGGAGACCCCCGACGGCATATTCGGACCCCGGACGAGGGAGGCCGTCACCGGCTTTCAGCGCCGCAGCGGTCTGGCGGCGGACGGCGTCGCGGGCAGCGCCACCTGGCAGGCGCTGACGCCCTGGCTCACGGGCTACCGCACCGTCACGATCCGCCCCGGGGACACATTCTATAAGCTGGCGCTCCGGTGGGGCGTCAGCCTCCGAGGCGCGGAGACCGCCAATCCGGAGGCGGACCCGCTGAACCTGCAGCCGGGGCAGAAGCTGGTGCTGCCGCTGCCCTTCGAGGTGGTCCCAGCAAACATCCATTTCACCTCCACGGCGCTGGACTTCTGCCTTCGGGGACTCGCGGCGCGCTATCCGTTTCTGGAAACGGAGGAGGTGGGGCAGAGCGTGCTGGGAAAGCCGCTGCGCCTCCTGCGCTTCGGCCGGGGACGGAACCAGGTGTTTTTCAACGCCGCCCACCATGCCAACGAGTGGATCACCGCGCCTCTGCTGCTGCGGTTTCTGGAACGTCTCTGCGCGGCCTACGCTTCCGGGCAGGCCGTCGGCGGCATACGGGCGGAGGAGCTTTGGACCCGCTGCACCCTTCACCTGCTGCCCCTGGTAAACCCGGACGGCGTGGACCTGGTGACGGGGGAGTTGGGGCCGGAGGACGCCGCCTACGGGGAGGCCCTGGCCATGAACGGTTCCCAGGCGGGCTTCCCCGACAACTGGAAGGCCAACATCCGGGGCGTGGACCTGAACCTGCAATACCCCGCGGGCTGGGAGGAGGCCCGGCGCATCAAGTTCTCCCAGGGGTACTCGAAGCCGGGGCCCCGGGATTATGTGGGCTCCGCGCCTCTCACGGAGCCGGAGAGCCGGGCCGTCTACGATTACAGTCTGCACAATCCCTTCAGCCTCACCCTCAGCTACCACACCCAGGGGCAGGTCATTTATTGGAAATATGACGGCTTCGACCCGCCTCACGCCAAGGCTATCGGGCGGCGGCTGGCGGCCCTCAGCGGCTACGCCCTGGAGCTGACGCCGGCGGAATCCGCCTATGCCGGGTACAAGGACTGGTTCATCCAGCAGTTCGACAAGCCGGGCTACACCGTGGAGGCGGGAAAAGGCGTATCGCCCCTGCCTTTGAGCCAGTTCGAGGAAATTTGGCGGGCCAATGAGCCGCTGCTCGCCTGTGCCATGATCGCAACGGCGGAATAA
>JAEEGK010016554.1_pt1 | contig 16191 bp, 14 predicted proteins | sample 8958771 | NCBI WGS metagenome assembly JAEEGK01 (sample SAMN16246547, study PRJNA631951) | gut metagenome | biome: gut microbiome; feature: rumen; material: SC-attached | host: Bos | place: Iran: Karaj | collected 2018-10
GATGTATGGCATATAATAGCCTCTATGAATGGCAGGAGATAGAAGCATTAGAACTTGGCAATAAAAAAATAGACGAGCTCCGAAAAGAAATAAACAATATCAATATTCAAATGATAAAATTTTCTCTGCTGGAGGAGACCAGGGCCGGGGCTGTCGTGAAGGGCGGGAAGGCGATGGATGTGAAGGTGTATGTTAAAGAGATAACGAGGGTTATATCGGTATGAAAAAGTTGTTGCACATTATGAGTTACGCAGCATTGCTGTCGTTGATAGTTTGCGGATGTAATGGCATCGATAGTCCCGAAGGGGACTTGAAAGACATCAAACTGGAAGACTGGCCGCTAACGGACTGCTCCACAAGTACAAAGCCTGCACGCGACCTTGTGGCCTACAAGCTGCTTGGGGTTCCTTACAAATGGGAACAGGACTGGTTGGGCGGAAGGGTCTATGTTATTAATCCGGATCTGTACTCTGAAAAAGCGCCATTCTCCCTGAACGATTATCAGAGTAAGAATCTTTGCAGCGGCACGCACGGAGCCTATATGAATCTCATCGAGGGCAAGTCGGACGTGATTATCGCCAGCCGGGATATTTCCAGAAATGAGATGGTGTCTGCGGTAGAGCTGGGTGTAGAGTTGGAGACGGCTCCATTGGCTATCGATGCCCTTGTGTTTATCGTCAATCCAAAGAATCCCGTCAAGAACCTGACCTCGGACCAGGTTCGGAAAATCTATACTGGTGAGATTACCAACTGGAAAGAGGTCGGCGGGGTGGACCATGCTATTACCCCTTACATCCGCAATGCGGATTCCGGCAGCCAGGAGAAGATGGAAACCCTGGTTATGGATGGACTGAAAATGATTGACGGGACCGAAGAGACCTATATGTATGAGATTATCGGCTCACAGATGGCATCGCCCTACCTACAACTTGAGGCCGATGAATATGGCATCGGTTACACGCCTTTCTTCTACTGCACGGCAATGGTCCGCGATTTAATGATGGTCGATATGATTTCCATCGACGGCGTGGCCCCCAGCAAGGAATCATTGAGATCCAACAAGTATCCTTTCGTATCCAGTATTTACGCGGCAGTTCGTAAGACGGAAGACCATGAGAGTATGGCGTATAAACTCTACCAATTCCTTTTTACCCAGAAGGGCGCGGATATGATTGATGAGAGCGGGTATATTGCAATAAAGAAGTAGATGCACTCTCTGGCTATACGAACTGCCATCCTCTCGGAGTGGGAGGGCGGCGGTATTTAATATACATCGGAAAACAATTCCACTATTTGTCGGTTTTTATTTCCAATAATTTCCGGAAAAATTTTTCCACAATCTCCGGTTTTTTGTATCTTTGCATCCAAAGACACAGGATATGGATACATACAAACCCAGAATAGCCGACTCTGTCCTTGCGAGAAAACTCGCTGGTAAAGGTGCCGTGCTCATTGAAGGTCCCAAGTGGTGCGGCAAGACAACTACCGCCGAACAGCAGGCCAAGAGCGTCATCTATATGGATGACCCCAAGAAGGTGAAAGAAAACCTCGTCAAAGCAGATCTGGCTCCTCAGGAGTTGCTGGAAGGAGAGCATCCGCGTCTGCTTGACGAGTGGCAGATAGCCCCGCAACTTTGGGATACCATCCGATTTGACGTGGACCATCGTCCCGGTAACGGCCATTACATCCTGACTGGTTCATCCGTGCCCGTTGAAGAAGAGGAAGAAGACGAAGAAAAGCAGGAAGAGAATAAGAAGATGCGCCACTCCGGTACTGGCCGGTACGGTTGGGTGAAGATGCGCCCGATGGCGCTATATGAATCCGGAGAATCGAATGGCGCCATCAGCCTGAAGGAACTCTTCAATGCTCCGGAGAAGATCTATGCCAAAAGCAGTCTCTCCCGTGAAGACCTTGCATTCGTCCTCTGCCGTGGCGGCTGGCCGGCTGCGATAGACTTGGAAAAAGACATTGCCCTGGACCAGGCTTTCGATTATGTGGATTCTGTGGCCAAGAAGGATATGAACCGCGTGGTGGACAAGGTCCGCCGCAATCCGGAGCGTGTTCGTCAGTTGATGCGTTCCTATGCCAGAAACGTGGCTTCACAGGCCCCTTACGAGACCATTGCCGCCGACATGCAGGCCAACGAGCCTAAAGGGATGGATGCGGAAACCGTCTCTGCCTATATTGAAGCACTCCGGAAACTCTTTGTGATTGAGGAATCCAAGGCCTGGAATCCCAATCTCCGGTCCAAGACTGCCATCCGTACCACCAACACCAGATACTACTCTGATCCGTCTATCGGGACTGCCGCCCTGGGCATCGGACCGGGTGATCTGCTGTCGGACTTCAATACCTTCGGCCTTCACTTTGAGGGACTGGCCGTGCGTGACCTCCGGACTTATGCTTCCGGACTTCTTGGAGAAGTATATCACTACCGTGATTCTGAAGGATTGGAATGTGATGCTATCGTTCATCTGCGTGACGGCAGTTACGGCCTTATCGAGATCAAGATTGGCGGAGAGGGCCTCATTAACGAAGGTGCCCAGACGCTCATCAAGCTCCGGGACAAGATTGACCCTACCAAGATGAAGAATCCGTCTTTCCTGATGGTTCTCGTGGGCATCGGAGAGATTGCGTACCGACGCGATGACGGCGTCTATGTGGTCCCGATTGGGTGCTTGAAGGACTAAACACCAAGGTAGGAAATAATGCCATCGATATGGAGGTCAACAAGAGATTGTTGGCCTTCTTTGCTGAGGAGGAAGTCGCAGTCGGCGTGGTTGTCCATGAAGAGGTTTTCGGTGAGGACGGCGGGGCAGGAGGTGTGTCGGAGGAGGTAGAAGTCGGCTTCCTGGTCGGGGTCGGCGTCGGTGTAGTCGGTGCGGAGGCGCATGCTGGGGAGGTGGGCCTTGGCGGCGTTGTAGAGGGCGGTGGCGAGGGCATCGGCACCGGTGGTTCCGGGAGTGGTGTAGGCGCACCAGCCGCGGGCGGAGAGCCAGCGGTCGCCGTGGCCGGCGGCGTTGCAGTGGATGGAGATGAGGATGACGTTCTGGCGGCCCAGCTGGCGGCACCACTCGTTCACGCGGCGGCAGCGCTCGGGCAGGGGGATGTCCGTTTCCTCCGGCACCAGGAGCGAGGCGTCCAGGCCCCGGGCCTGAAGGGCGGTGACGATGCGGCTGGCAAGGAGCCGGTTCTGGGCGTATTCCAGGAGACGGCCGTCGGGGCTCCGTTTGCCCTTGGTGTCGATGCCGTGGCCGTTGTCGATGAGGATCTTCATAGCTGATTGAGTGTTTAGGTTTGCACCTTTAAGTTACACAAAATCAGCGGGTAATGCAAGAGGTATGGCGTGGGCGTTTACCCCGTTTGGGCGTAGTGAATTCTATTGGACGGAAAAAGTTTTCAGCGATTCTTGCGCTGCTCGAGAAGGTCCATCTCGTAGGCCTCGTAAGTGTCACGAAGCTTCTGAAAAATCTCGGATCGAGTATCAAGTTTGTGATGATTGAGCCCTTCGGATAAGTGGCCGCTGTAGTCGGAGAAGTCGTCGTTCAGAGCCGGGGAAAGGGCCTCGAATACGTCTTTGTCGTCTGCCTTAGCTCCAGTTGCGTCAACGAAGAATCCCTGGTCGCAGAGAGCCTTTATAACCCGGAAGAAATTCAATTTCGTCGAGCGCTTGGTATTTAGGTGAACTTGCGACGGCGCTGGAGTCTCCGGAGAGGCAGGCTTAGGCTGGCCGACGTTGTTCTGCTGGATCTGCTGGCCCTGGGGACTGATGGCGACGACGGAGTCGTGGACCTCGTTTACTGTGCCGTTATTGGTGAAGTTCTTAATGTTCATTGCTCAATCTGGGGATTGGATGCGCTGCCACCCTCAATCTGGACGGAAGAGCCGGAAATCTCGTTGATGACGCCGTTGTTGTTCAAAGTGCCGACATTCACCTCAAACTTGACAGACTGTTTCTTAACCTTGCTGAACATCTGCTCCATTACTTCTGCGGCCTTTTCGCTCCATGCAGTCCCGGTCAAAACCGACGAGATGTCCTGGAAGGCCTTATACTGGAGTTCAGGAGTAGGGAATCTCATAATACACTCAGCAATCTTATTGAGTGAAATATGAGAACGTCCGAGTTGTTTTTCCACTTCGTCCAAGGCGTCCTTATAGCCTTGCGACTCCTTCATTTTCTGAACATTCTCTGACTGGACTTGAGCAATAATGCGTTTTTTCTCTTCGATTTCCTTCTTGAGTTGCGAAAGTTCTTCTCTTGTCTTGTTCAACTCCGCCAAAGTTGTTGGGCTATCTCTATATGCAGTGTCTTCAAGTACAATGGGCAAATTAGTGTCCAGAATAGCTACGAACTCATCTCCGATGTAGACTTGGAGAATTTGATCTTGAGTCAGCTGATCGCGAAGGAACTGTTCAGATTCTTGAAGAGCTGGATCTTCCAATCGGTCGTTTGAAATAGCAAAGGCACGGAGATGCCCCAGAAGAGATTTGGCGACCCGGGAAGGCCATTCATACTCCTTGGCGAGAGAAAGCACACGTTTTACGTTATTGGGGCGAAAGCCATTGGTTAGTATGTTCCAATCAACATAATCAGAATTCGCGAAATAAGGAGTGCAAGGATATAGTTTGAAACGATAATGCTTTTGGGTAAGGCTCTTCAGGGCACGGAAGTAAGTCTTTGAAGAAAACTTATCGAGTATCATCTTTTTGATACTCTCTGTCCCTTCAAAACTGTCAATCAATACATACGCAATACCAAAGGCGGCACTGGCCACACTTATTGGCATTCGAGAAAGGGCCTCGTTATAGTATGTGTTATCAAAAAAGATCCTTTCATCAAAATCCAAGAGTAGGGTGATAGCCTGGGCATATCCCTCATCTATAATATCCTCTGTTTTCCAGCCTCCAGCAAGGTGAAATTTGCTTTCGATTATGTCTGCCACTTCTCTAACGAAAGGCACTTCTGCGCCATACTCGGTTAAACTATGCCGAGCAAGGTGAATATGTTCTCTCGTGTGTCTCATTTGGCAGTTTCAATTACTTCAATTCTCAGGTGAGCGCCTAACTCATCTGATATCTTCTGGAGGATACGAACCTTCTCTTCCAGACTGAAATGAGTCGATACCCAGTACCCAGACTCAATCTGACGCTGATTTCTTTTGTTGTTGGGAAAATCCGGCATTTTAACAGTTGAGATTACCGGTTGGCCAAAGTCTATTTCAATCAGAAGATCTGGATAATACTTCTCAATGACAGCAACGAATGTATCAACAGGTCTCTTAAACTCAATAATGGTCCCATCTTCTTCGGTAACACGAAGGCTCCGATAAATACGTTCCGGTTTATCCGTTATTTCCTCTTTCTTATCTTCCTTCGGGGGGCGTTTTCTCCACTTGGTGTTATCAAAGAGATTTATCCAATCGACCACAGTCATTGCGGCGTTGACGGATTCAGGATAAAACTTTTCCGCCATTGAAATCATCTCATCGTAATCCGGGTATTCTTCTCCTTTGTAAAGGGGAAAGAGTGCCGCAATTACGCTACCGCTAAGAGAAACAAGTTTGCCTTTTCTATCAACTTCATAATCAACAATACCAGGTATTGTCGACAATGATTCTTCGGCTTCTTGTTGACGCTTGACAATACTTGAACCTTTCGCCACAAAGACTGTTTCCTCAGGGAAATAATCGCGTATGTGAGTGACATACTGATACAGCATGAAGAATGGTATGCAAATTACCTCGCCTCCATTATTGAGAGATTGTTTTTCAATCTCTCCGGTCTTTGCAACACGCTCTTGAAGGGATAGCCTGGAATATAGAGATACGCTGCTACCTATGTTGGCTCTTTGCTTACACCAGTACGGATTCCAGGTCGTATAGACCCTGTGAACTGCATCGTATCCGAAAAGTAAGAATAAGTTTTCGGATTGCTTGAAAGATTCAAAAATGTCCTTCTTTGGATACTGAATCCTCCACACATCAGGATTGTTGTTTGATAACTGAGCTGGGGATAAGTTCTTAATATACACATAGAAAGATTCCCCGTTCACCTCAATGGCAAATGGGTTGTTTCCCCACAGATGACTCACCTCGTGAATGGAAATATCAGATAAAAAGGTGAGCATCAATTTTTTGGGAGAAATCTTTGCTACATGTTCATTCATTCTAATAAAGAGCGTAATACAATGAACTGTCTCCTCTGTCAAACCCCTTTTCTCGAATATCGGTAAGATGGCTCAAATCGGCGCTAAACTTCACTTCTGCCACAAGAGGAGGAATGTGTTCCTTGAGTATCTTAGGGATATCTTTATGATCAAAGAATGCGAGCCTGTCGCAGGCTTCGGAGTAATCGAAGAAACGCCTCCTGGCCACATTGAAATCAGAGCCCAGCGTATCGACCATAACGTCATAAACGTGAATCTTTGTCTCGTCATCCTTGATTTTGAGTGAAATGCTATCGTAGAGGTCATAAACGGACAAACCATTCTGGTCCTTAGCTGATTCACGAGTGATGACGGAGGCAATAAGAAGCCGGGAACTATCAGACGGATTTAACTGATCAAGCGAGAAACGATGAATACGGTTTTCTCCAGATGTGCTTTTAACCTCCAGTTTGTCTTGCCCCATTGTAAAGTCATACTTTGCCTCTGGCTGAGAATGCCAAGCACGAGCCATTGTAATAGGATCTTTGCTCTGTTCTATGATAAGCAACTCTGCCCACAGTCCCTGCAGTTTTCGTAGAGGTTTCTTTTTAATCTTAGAGAAGATGGATAACAATTGCTCAATCTTGGCTGCTATAGCGAGATTTGTCGGTTTCTGGGGCAGAAGACTAAGCATCATGTAGAACACATCCACAAACATACTCTGTAGTTGTTCGTTTTCTGAACGCAGGGTAATGATTGTAAAGCGCTCGCTATCTATACATTTGTCATCTTCAATAATATTACAGACCATGTCGTACTCAACAGACAGTAACTCCGCATTCAAGTTGTGAAGCATGCTACTATGGTCACTTGTCACAACATAGAACTTGGGGTAGCCTTGTTCTGAGCACCCAATTTTGTGAGGCATTTCAGGTAGTGATACTACACGGTACCTGTTTTCCTCAGTCGGTTCATAATCATTATGCACTTTTTCAAATAGTGCACGTATTGCAGTTGACATAATCTATAACTCGTCTATCAGTTTCTTGGAAAGCGTAGTATTGTATACCGCCTGCAACCTATCAGGGAGATGAATGGCAATGGCGTACGTCTCGTTACTGTCATACTCGGCCAAGGGAATTCCTTTCAGTTTCAAGTGGTGGATCTGAACCGTAATATCTTTTTTGTCATAAAGGTTTGTGTCGCCGCAGTAGAATTCAGTTTCATCCTGAGTATTCCGACCTTGAAAGAGTTCTACATGCCATACTGTACCCTTTTGGAGTGTAACGGTACGACCACGAAGAATATCACGACTCATAAATATCACCTTGACATTATAGTCCTCTACTGTCTGCAGATACTGGAAATATCTCAACGACATTGCCTTTGTCATCATATCCGAGAAATCGCCGGTCTTGTAATCAGTAAAGAACTCAATGAATTTGCCAAGTTTCATTTCTACCATTGAATGCTTACGATATGACCCCTCGGCATAGTTCTTAGAATCATAATTCGGCAACTGGAAGTCGCCAGCAGCAGAGAGATGTTTGGAAACGAATTCGGAAACGATTTCGTTATTCTCTTTCACCATATTGATGCTGCTTATCAACTCATATTTATTCCAGTCCACAAGTTTCGTCTTAACCATCTGCTTCGGCAACACATTTAGCCTTGTCGGCCGCAGATGGGGAGTCATCATTACGCAATGCTCATACTCTTTTAGAGAAGAACACTGTCCCAGCTTCCCTCTTAACTCTTCTTCGTGGCGTACATAGTCTTTATAATCCCGGATTGATTCTTCCGGAAGATATACCCGGCAGGATTCAATATAATCCATCTTGTAGCCAAAGAAACGGCACCTTTGCTCAATAGTATCCGCATTAGCGATACCGGTTGTATGGCGGGGCATATAAGTAGTTGCAAGCTTCTCAACAGTAAAACCTCGATTGAGCATCTGGGCTCCAATCAGGATATTCATCTTGTGAGCATCCCACTTTATGTTGTTTGAATCGTCCTCGCTCTCTCCCGTAAGACGATAAATGCGACAACTGTTAACGACGTCCGGGATAAACTTTTCAACATCCTTGAAAGAGGGACGTCCTTCTTCAGGATAGAATTGAAGAGCTTTTGGCATTAAAGCCTTAAAAGCTGCCATCAAGGTCTGATGATCTTCGTGGGAGGGGGATTTGTCAAAACTGTCACTCCATTCCGCTATTTCGTCCTTAACCCATTTTTCGAAAGTTTTGTTTCCCTCAATGATATCAGTGGGGTGGACCATCATGGACAACTGTTTAATGTCTCCTCTATGATACCATTTTATCACAAGAACCACAGCCCAAACATGCATCATCATAGCTTCACGAAGAGATGATGGCATATGAGTCAACACATTTTTCTTTTTATGGAATACCTCGTTTTGGGGAATTGGCACGATGAGCCCGCAGTTATACAGTTGCTTGTCCTTATCCAAACCAAAGAATTTCTTTCCTCCAACATAGTCCTCTCCAGGAATCAGAAGAGTATGGCTTTTGGGAGAGAGGAGATCCATTGTAGAGATAAGAAGGTTCGCCTGAGGGGTCGCAGTGTATTGAATATATGAATTCCCTTGGAGTTGACTCCTCATTCGAAGAATGGCAGCATAAATCGCAGATTGCTTATCAAGTTCCGCATCATTCTCTTTCTTACTGTTCTTTAGGCCAAAACTATTTAACGAGGCCTGGTCAGCTTCATCGTCGATGATTAATGCCGTTTCGTGCCCGAGGGCTTTCTTCACAGCCTCGTTGCTGAAAAGTGCAGTGACATTATCAATATACTTGCGGTGCTTGAGGATAGGGATTACCAATAGAGGCTTTTCTGATAGACGAAGTCCCTGAATAATTAATTGCGTATCTGTCGATGAAGGGTTCGGGATAAAATGGAACCTATAAACATCTTCTCTTAGATCTAAATCTTTTTCTAATCTGTCGGCAGTTTGGCCAAGAAGATTAGTTGTCACCCCAGTTAACACAATTGCCACGCGATAATTGTTATCGCGAGCCATTGCCAGAACTCCGGTAAAAGACATCGTCTTTCCGCTCTGAACATAACCAACAACGAGATGAGTCGTTTCTCGGTTTGTCGTAGCGAAATGTGGATTGCAGTGGTTCAAAATACGGATAGTAGAATCGCGCAAATTTAAGGCTCCTTCTGCTGAAAGGCCACGACGTGTGTTTGTGGCCATCTTAGACTGGACAAAATCCTGAAAGCACTGGCCACTGGTAACCTGCTGTAGTTCTTTACCGTCTGTTTTTTTCTGCTGAACCTCTACTTCCATTTCTTTCGTTATATCTTGCTCTGGTTAATCAGTTCATTAAACACCTTCATCATTGTCTTCACCGATCCGCCGCTGTCAGATATAGACTTGAACTTTGCAACAGTTAAGGCTTTAATCAGTTCGAGAATGGGCTTGGTGGGTTCTCCATAAACCTTGAAGAAGGGCTGGTTAAGATTAATCTTGCATATTAGCGTGCCTTCGCCCATCTTTGAATGGTCATTCCAGAACAATTCATCTTCTTCATCACCGGCAACCACCTGAAGGGTGTATTCTTTGCCACCAAAGGTGAATTTGGAAGTATCAAGTACAACAACGTCCTCATCAGTGGGTTCTGCTGGTGGCGTATCTACCACCGGCGGTTCAGGAGGAGTCGGTTCCGGCTCCGGGGTGGGCTCCGGTTCAGGAGGAGAAGGAGGAGTATCCACAGGCGGGGCAGGAGGCGTCGGTTTGGGTTTGTCAACCGGAGTGTCGTTCGAAGGTCCAGGCTCTGGTCCAGGAAGAGAAGGCGGCAATTCCGGACGAGTAATCTCTTCGATTTTCTTTGAGCCCTGAGTTAACAGATTAGTACCGTTAATCTTCAATTTGCCTGCTGCTATCTTGCACAATGCCTCAAGTAGGTCTACTTCAATGACACTGTTCTTGCCAAATGCGGCGTGAAAACCAGAGATTTCTAATTCGCCAAAGACTCGACGATATTTTGCTGAACCGGTTTGTCCATAAAACGCCTTTCCGACAAGACGATCTTCCGGATCAAACCCCATAACCACGCGTCTGTTACGCAAAATAACGACACCACGTTGCTCGTCTTTTGTTTCCTGCAGTAGAGCAACAAAACCGGACAATTTATGTCCCTTCTTGTCATCAACTTCTACATGTCTCTTCCAGGTGATGTCCTCTCCTAAAAGTTCCTTATAGGATGGGGCAACCAGAACTGGATATTCGTCAAAGGAGAGGAGCGTATCTTCGACATAAAGTAAGATTTCTTTTTGACGAAGAAAACAGCGATAGATACTTGAAATATTCTCAATGAGAGTCTTGACATTCGACTCAAGTAGAACCCTCTCTTCCCAAAAATCAGACAATGTGATACTTGTGCCGTTTTTTCTTGCAGGCTCAATGGTCTCTTTATAAGGTAAGCGACGTAAATCACGCTTACAAACGTCAGTGATATCTACATCAACCACCAAGGTTTTATCATCAGTTAGTGATTTGGTTTCTATGTGCCAATTGTTACCTAACCATGCAGCGGCGGCCTTCATACCAATACCAAATTCATTCATGCCGGAGCGCATCATTGAGTCATCAGCAAGATTCAAAGCGATTTTAAAGCGCTCTTCTGGCATGCCTCCAGCATTATCAGAGATGGTTACTGACTTTGCCTTCTTCTCGCCGTCTTCAGCACTATATTCCCAATCAAAGACAATATCTACCCGAAGTTTGTAGTTTGGGTCTTCTACACGCAGAAGGTCTTTGTTATCTTCAAATGACTGAATGGCATTATCAATAAACTCAGCAAATACCTGAGGCCATTTGTAGGGATAACTACGATAGCGTAGGTAAACGTTTTGTTTCGCTTCAATACTAAGCTCGCCCATAGCAATATCTTTGAATTAAAGTGTTAGCAATCCTTTCTACGACCTGGGTGTTAACGGCGTTCCCCAGGGCTTCATATATTCGTGTTGTTGTAAGACCATTGAAATCTAACTCCTCCATACCTTGCAAAGCGGCGGCTTCTCTTACGGAAAGGTAACGCCCATATTGGACATCCTTCCTGGTAAGCCCGTATTCTGCAAGCTCTTCTTTTGTGAAGGCCTTAACTTTGCTTTTCGGAAGTTTAATCCAGGGAAGGATAGGTATCTGAGTTCCCACCAGATTCAGAGCAGGTGAATAGGTCGGTAACTTTACACGGATACCAGATGCGCGGAACTGTACAATCTTTGTAAAGATCTTTCCATCATCATCTCCGCCACAGTTCCATTCGAATTTCTGGTGACTGTTATCCCAGTCTTCAATAAGCCTGCGCCAACCTCTAAGCCACCTTTCGTTTTCTTCGTAAAAGGTCCTATTCTGTTCAATGTATCGAATTTTCCAGTCAGGGAAAATCTTGTCCGTTGCTGTCTGGGCGTATATTGGAAGTTGTGCCAGGCAGTCGGCTTTAGAAGGGCCGTTGATAATCCATCCTAGTTTACCTTTCCGGCCACGTAAGTCCTTACGTTGTTGAAATGCCGGTGCCAATTCCTTATAACGATAAGAAGCCCCAAATTCCATCGCCCAAATAGGGAATGCGGGGATATGCAAGTTATGTTTCAGTACCAGGTCAATAAACTTTTGCCAGACTTTCAGCTGGTAATGAGTCTTGAGTGAGAGTGGCTGAATGTTCTCGTCTTTTTCATCAATAATGGAATTGATGTCGCAAACCGGCGTGCCATCAGAAACAGGGAATTCAAATGGAGACATCCAGTTTTCTTCAACGATGTCTTTACGTACGCCTACTATGTATATTCTTTTTCGATGCTGCGGATACCCGTATTCGTGTGGTGAGATAATATCATCATAGACTTCATACCCGAGTTCGTCCAGACGATTTTTGATTGTATTCCAAGTATTACCATCATCATGGCCGCGTAGGTTGGCAACATTCTCCAGCAACAAGAAAGAGGGCTTATTATCCTCTTTTAGGCGTATTATCTCGCAGATGTAGTTGAACATGTTACCGCGGCCTTTTTCGTCGAGGAAGCCTTGGCGGTAACCGGCTTGGCTAAATGGCTGACAGGGGAAGCCTGCACAGAGAATATCGTGCTGAGGGATAGATGCGAGATCTACTTTGGTAATATCACCCTCAATTCTTGGCGTTTTAGGGAAGTTCTTCTTGTATAGCGCCTGCAGGTCTGCCCGAAGTTCACTGGCAAACACACATTTACACCCCAGGCGATCCAGGGCGATATGAAATCCTCCGAGTCCGGCGAATAAATCTATAAATTTTAACTGTTTTCTTCTACCCATAAAATCTCTCTACTCAGCCGGTGTGGAATATATGTCAAACACCCCTCCGTGGTCGATGTCACGAATGGATGCAGTAGCCTTCAAAAGGAAGGTTTGATGTTGATTAGACACCACTGCTATAAACTATGTTGCTATACTGTAAAAGTGTTCAAATAACAAATTTAGCGTTTTTCATCGAAATTCGTAATATAATTTAGTATCAAGAAGCAAGACCGCTCCGAAAATCAGCTTTTCAGGGCGGTCAGGCAAGGTATTTCAAAATGTTATTTTCGGTCGCCGGTTGTGCGCAGCCAATTCCGGATTTCCTCACGGAAGAAGTACAGCAATTTGCCGTTTCTGTAATGAGGGATTTTACCGTTTTTAGCCCACTCGTATATTGTGCATTTCGCCGGGTGGCCGGGCAGATAATCTCGTAGTTCTTCAACGTCCATCCATTCGGTAAGACGCGTTAAGTCGTTTTTGCCAAGCATCAGGGACTTGAGGTCCTTGATTTCTTTACGTAGTTCGGCGAGAATACGTGGCATATTCTCAAAGTCGATTCTTTCTTCTGTTGAATCCATTGCTTCTGGGTATTACGTTGAACAATGGCTTCTTGTTTTGAGCGCTCAGAATAAGAATGCCAGACTCCGCTTTGGAATCTGGCAACAAAAATATAGCAAAAAATCCGGGGATTTCCTTGAGTCAAGTCCGGGTCAAGGAAAACTTTTTCATTCATCGGTCTCCTCCATCTTTTCCACCCCCACAAACTCCAAATCCAGGTCGTGAATGAGCGCCCGGATCTCTTCGTGGACCTCCGGAGAGAAGTACTGCGCAACGGCGGCAAAGGTAGCATCGGCCCGGGGATTGGGGGTGCGGTGCCAGCGGATGAGCCAGTCGGCAATGTCGATGTGGGCATCGTGGTCCTCCGGCTTCCCGTATTTGACCAGGAGGTCGCAGACCGTGTAGGAGAATCCCTCCAGCTGGGCGAGCTTCTCCACCCATGTGCTGTATCCGTCAATATCAGGGAATGCAGTTATCGAGCGGCCCTTCAGGACATCCAGTCGGGCGTTGATTTGGGACTTACCGCCGGTGGCCAGCCAGATGAACTTGGGGATGAGTCCTGCACAGATGATGGCGGTCTTTTCGCTTTCTACCAGGGCAACCGGCTTCTCAGGGAAGAGCGGCAGCAGGTGCTCTCCGAACAGGCACTGTGTCAGCGTCCATTCCTGAGGAAGTTGGCCAGCGTATTTCATCAGGGAATGCACCCAGGTGATGCGGCCTTTGGTGTTCTCGTCCTTGATGCGGTGGCCGGTCTCGGGATCGTATTTCATGACCTTGCCGGTGCGGCATCGGCCCTGGATGTCAATCTGGTAGAAGATGACGGCTTTCTCACGCGTGACCCCGATGCGGTATTCCTGGATGAGGGAGGAAACCGTTATCGGGTCAAAAAGGGTACGGAGGAAAGTGATGAAATCGGAGTCGAGGGTGGGGCGGATGCTCCTTGCAACAATGTCGTCCGGGATTGTGTCCACTTTGTCCACTCGGTGGACGGGTGGACAGGGTGGACGCTGGTGGACGGATTTGTCCAGCCACTCCGGAGCCTTACGCCAGTCTTCGGCGTTGGGTCTGGCCTCCGGATGGTCCTTGAAGTACTGGCGCGGGGTGTAATGATAGTTGCAGCCGGATTCGTGGTCGCATCGGCCCACGGTCTCGTGGAGAGGATTGCCGTCGTTGTCGACGTAGAGGGTGAAGCAGCGCTTCCCGCCACAGCTGGGGCAAGTATGACGGGAGGCGGGGCCTGCGTATTTCTGGAGATGATAGTCGTATTCCATTGCTGTAGGGTTTTATTCTGATTCCTGGTTTTCAAAAAGGTTTTGTCCACCGTCGTCCACTTTGTCCACCTTGTCCACGCTGTCCACGGTGGACGCAGGGGTGGACTGCTCGGCTTTGGCGATGATTTTGCCGACCATAGATTTGGATATTCCTACCTGGGCGGCGATGTCACGATAGTTCAAACCCTGCTTGTGGAGTTCTACAACGCGCATATCGCGCTGGATGATGTCGTTATCATCCGGTTCGGAGAGGTGGTTTTTCTCCGGCTCCGTGTACAGGAAGTTGAATCGGACCATGTCATCGTCTTTGCTGAGTTCGAAGACCATCACGGAACCGGCACCGTAGGAGAAGCCTCCGTAACGAACTTTCAACTGCTTGACGAAGCGGAAGTTTTCGTCCTTGGAGCTGAGGCCGATGGCGAAGACGCTGTCAAAGTAATTGAACAGTTTCTTCGATCCAGCGAGGTCGTTCTGGGTGATGGGCGCCCAGGCGTGCCGTTTGGGCGTGTGGGCGATGATGAGGATGGACCAGGCGTACTGCTGCTTGAGTTTCAGGAGTTTCATCATAAAGGTGCCGGCGTCCTGGCCTTTCTCGGCGTTGTTGCAGAGGTAGCCGATGTTGTCCACGATGATGACGGGGGTCTTCATCTGTAGGGCGGCTTTCTCGATGTTGCCGAGGATGCGGTCTTCCCAGTCTTTGAGGTCCATGCGGGCCGGTACGATGGTGGCACGGAAGAAGTTGTCGGGGAAGCGGTGCAGCTGGCCGGTTTTCTTGTTGGTGTAGCGGTCCTGGAACTGCTTGGCAGAGAGTTCGCAATCGAGATACAGGACGCGGAAACGCTGGGCGATTCCTTCGGCGATCTGGACTGCGAAGAGGGATTTACCGATATTGGAATCGGCAAAGAGGCAGGAAACTTCGCCCTGGTACCAGAGTTTGTCGTAAAGCGGCTCTGGGTCGGGCTCTCGGGAGGCATCAATGAGTGTGTCGTTGACACTCTTGACGGCAAGCATGTCGATGTCGGTCGTGTGCGCTTGGGCTTCCACTGCTGCCGAGATAGCCTCGATGGGATTGATGCTATCAGTTGTTTCCATCCTTATGGGTCTTGAAGAGTTCCACAGCCATCTCTACGTCGATGACGATCTTGCGACCCTGCTGCATACAGGCGGGTGCCAGGAACGTATCCTTGTAGCGCTGCGCTGTGAGGTGAGAGCAGCCAAACAGGGACTGGATGCCTTTGAGGCCATAGACGTAACGGCGGTTGTTTCCGGATGTGGGTTTTTCCGCACCGGCTTTGGGTTGCATTCCGAGCTCCATCAGGAGTTCTTTGAGGTCGCCAACGGTAAGGGCGGCGATGGGTGTTGTGTTTTCGATAATCATTTTTCTGATGATTAAGAGTTAAACAAAACACAACCGGTTGTGCGATAATTTCGCTGAGCTCGAAGGCAAAGGTATATCAGTTTTTATGATAGCGCAATATGCTGATATAGTAGGGTTTACACCTTTCGAATTGGAGTGAACTTTACAATAAGAAACAATACCCAAATAGATTCAAATAACACTTCAACTTGACATTTTTTTGCGAATCTGTTCAGTTGATGTGTGGTTTTGGTTTGTTTTAGTATGGTTTGGTAATAATTGCGGTTAACTCTGTCAAATAGTTGTAAGGGTGAAAGTTTGGGGGATTGACTGGCGTACTTTAGTTAAGTAAATTTGAATCAAAGATTTACGAAAACAAGATTAAAACAATACTTAAACTATGATAGCGCTTCCTTCCATTGCTTTCGGGGGCTTTTCTGGGTCGGCAAAGGGTGTTACGGCTCGCCAGGTGGGCGGCCGTAGCATCCTTTCGCTGAAGTGTTACCCGACCGGGGTTGCGACCGGAGCCCAGCTGGCCCGCCGGGCTTCGCTGAAGAAGATT
>JAEEGK010016556.1_pt1 | contig 16191 bp, 14 predicted proteins | sample 8958771 | NCBI WGS metagenome assembly JAEEGK01 (sample SAMN16246547, study PRJNA631951) | gut metagenome | biome: gut microbiome; feature: rumen; material: SC-attached | host: Bos | place: Iran: Karaj | collected 2018-10
CCGTTTTCAACCATGTTCATCAAAACCACGTTGCGTCGAGCCATCGCATTCTTAGGATTTGTGCGAGGGTTGTAGGTGGTCGTTGCCTTCAGAAGTCCCACGAGAATTGCGCTCTGGTCGGGCGTAAGTTTGTCGGGTGTCGTACCGAAATAACTTTTTGCCGCTGTCTTTATTCCGTAGGTGTTGTTTCCAAAGTCCACGGTGTTGAAGTACATCTCAAGAATTGTCTTCTTGTCGTAAATCCATTCAATCTTTGTGGCGGTAATCATCTCCTTGGTCTTCATCACAATCATCTTGACTACCGGAACGTGTCCCAAAAGTCCCTGCGAATAGTTTGTTCTTGCCTTGAACATATTCTTCACAAGCTGTTGCGTGATTGTTGATGCTCCGCGGGCGTTGCCCTTAGCCATATCCTTTGCGGCGGCGAAGATTCCTTGGAAGTCTACTCCGTGATGCTTGTAGAAGCGCACGTCCTCTGTGCAGATGAGTGCGTCTACGATGTTAGGAGAAATCTCCTCGTATGTAACAGGCATACGGTTCTCGTTGAAGTATCGTCCGAGCAGTTTTCCGTCTGCGCTGTAAAGTTCCGATGCTTCGTACAGTTTTGGTTTCTTTAGGTTGTTGTAACTTGGCATGTCGCCAAACAGGTACAGGAAATTAACATCGACGGCAACCAGATAGAGCACAATCAGTACTATTGTCGAAACAAATCCAACGCCTATCTTCTGATACCAAGGCTGACCCTTGTACAGGTTCCTATACCATCGTCCTATTCCTTTGAACTTTCCCCAACATAGTTTGAGGAAGTCTACAGTTTTTTGTAGCACCTTTTTCATTATTGTATCAATCCTGAATTTTAAATTCGATGCAAAGTTAAATATTATTTTTTGTAATCACCTTAACCGCAGGTTTGTTTTGCAGATATTTTCCTGCCGTATGTGCTATGATTGTCTTATTCTGTCGTTTATACACTCAATCATCTCGTCTATTGTCTGGTGGGCAGGTTCAAGCCACACCACTTCTTCATCGCGGCGATACCATGTTGTCTGCTTGCGCGAGTAGAGGCGCGTGTTCTGCTTAATCTTGTCGATGGCCTCGTCGAGAGTCCACTCGCCGTCGAAGTATTTGAACAGTTCCTTGTAGCCCACGGTGTTGAGCGAGTTGTAATCCTTGTGTGGATAGACTTTGCGTGCTTCTTCTATCAAGCCGTTCTCAATCATCATGTCAACGCGGCGGTGAATGCGCTCGTAAAGTTCTTCGCGCTCGCGCCTCAGTCCGAATTTCAAGATGCGGAACGGACGCTCTTTTGCCTTCTTTGTACGGAACGAGCTGTAAGGCTTGCCCGTCATGTAGCAGATTTCGAGGGCGTGAAGAACGCGCTTGTAGTTGTGCAGATCGACCTCGGCATAGTACTCAGGGTCGAGCAGTTTCAGTTCGGCGGTGAGTTTTTCTAATCCTTCAGATTCGTATCTTTCGAGAATAATCTGGCGGGTCTCTTCATCAACTGTCGGAATGTCGTCGATGCCCTTGCAAACGCTGTCTATGTACATCATCGAGCCGCCTGTAAGGAGCAGAACGTCATGTTCCTTGAAGAGTTGCTCTGTCAGTTTCATCACGTCTTCCTCGTACTTTGCCGCGCTGTAATAGTCGGTCAGTCCGAGGTTTCCAACGAAGTAGTGCTTTGCCTGCTTCAGTTGCTCGGGAGTGGGTGCAGCCGTTCCTATCGGAATGTCGCGGTACATCTGTCGCGAGTCTGCCGATATTATGGGACATTTAAAGCAAGAGGCGAGGGAGAGACTTAGGTCAGTCTTTCCCACGCCAGTTGGTCCTATAAGAACTATAAGTGTCTTTTTAGTTTGCATAAGGGTCTCCATCGCTGAACTCCATGCCTTCGAGGTCAAGTTCATCTTCGTTGAAACCTTCGTCGCCGAAGAAATCCTCGCCAAGTCCCATATCGGCAGCGTTGCCAATGGCTGGGGCTTTAGTCATCAGGTCGTCAAAGTCGAGCATCTGCTGAGGCGCGCTGCCCTTTACCTTGACTATTTCAGGCTTGTCGAGGTCCTTGCTGTACTCAACCTTCGACAGTTCGAGGAAGAGCATTCGCTCTGCCATCGGGTCGAAGATGTAGGCAACCTTCTGATTCTCTTCTTCGAGAAGTTCGTCGAGATGAGTCTCTGCCATGACGTACTTTTCGTCATAGCCGTCGTCGCCCATGTCCTCAAGGGTTACTTCGTGCTCCTTCTCCCAGTTGTCCGAGCAAGTGTAGAAACTTGTCATCTGGTCGTCGGAATACTTGCATGCCTTCAAGATAGTCTTGTGCAGGTCGAGGAACGTTGCTTCTGAGTCAATCTTGATGATTGCGCCGAAATCCTCAACCTCTTCAGAGAAGACGGTGAATGTGTAAACCATATCGCTATTATTTTATCTAATAATACCTCTGGCCGAACTTTCGATGAAGTTGACGATATACTTGATGTCGTCGTTCATCTCTAAATCTGCCTTTATTCTCTCAAGTGCGTCCGACACGTTAAGGTTGCTTGTGTAAATCAGTCGATAAGCGTTGTGGATATTCTCTATGCGCTCATTGCTGAATCCGCGGCGGCGCAGCCCCACAAGGTTAAGTCCGGTATAACTGATAGGCTCTCGTGCTGCTGTGATGAAAGGAGGAATGTCCTTGCTTGAACGAGAGCCGCCCTGAACCATTACATAACTGCCGATGTGGCAGAACTGGTGAACAAGAACGGCTGCGCTGATAACGGCGCAATCGTCAACCACAACCTCGCCGGCAAACTTTGTTGAGTTACCAACGATGCAGTTGCTACCGATAACGCAGTCGTGCGCAACGTGTACGGTCTCCATCAAAAGGTTGTTGCTTCCGACAATTGTCGTGCCCTTTGATGCCGTTCCGCGGTGAATTGTTACATTCTCGCGAATCTTGTTGTTGTCGCCAATCTGAGTGGTTGTCTCCTCTCCCTTGAACTTGAGGTCCTGAGGAACCGCGCTTATCACGGCACCGGGAAAGAAGGTGTTGCCATTTCCTATGCGAGCACCGTAAAGAATGCTCACATTATTCATAATTACGTTGTTGTCGCCTATAACAACATTCTTGTCAATGAAGCAGAAAGGACCGATTTCGCAGTTTTCACCAATCTTTGCTTCAGGATCAATGTATGCCAGTGGACTTATTTTGCTCATTATCTATTATTTATTCTTTATAATCTGTGCGGTGAATGTTGCCTCGCACACAACATTTTCGCCCACGAATGCATATCCCTTCATTGAAGAGATGCCGTGGCGCAACGGTGCAAGAAGTGCTACTCTGAATACGAGAGTATCGCCTGGAACAACTTTCTGGCGGAACTTAACCTCATCAATCTTCATGAAGTATGTGCTCCAGCGCTCTGGCTCTTCAACGGTGCTCAGAACGAGCATACCGCCAGCCTGTGCCATTGCCTCAATCTGAAGAACGCCAGGCATTACAGGCTCCTGAGGGAAATGGCCTTGGAAGAATGGTTCGTTACTTGTAACGTTCTTTACTGCAACGATATAGTTTGAGCCAACCTCGATTACCTTGTCTACCAACTGGAATGGATAGCGGTGTGGAAGGCACTCGCGGATGCGGTTTACATCCATGATTGGTGGCTGATTAACATCGTATGCCGGTGCCTGAATGTCGTGCTTTCTGATTTCGCGACGCATCTGGCGTGCAAACTTGTTGTTGATTGTGTGTCCCGGACGTGTAGCGATGATTCTACCGCAGATAGGCTTGCCGATAAGTGCCATGTCGCCGATGATGTCGAGCAACTTGTGGCGTGCAGGCTCATTCTCCCAAACAAGAGGCTTTCTGTTAAGATAGCCAAGTTTCTTTGCGTCGCAATGCTCTGTGCCAATCATGTCGGCAAGTTTGTCGAGTGTATCCTGAGATACTTCTCTCTCGTAGATAACGATAGCGTTGTCTAGGTCGCCGCCCTTAATCAGTCCGGCTGCCAATAGAGGCTCAATCTCGCGAACGAAGACGAAAGTGCGGGCCGCGGCAATCTCCTTGTCGAAATTCTTAGGGTCGTCGAGTGTTGCAAACTGTGATGCAAGCACCTGCGAATCGTAAGAAATCATTGTTGTTATGCTGAAGTTCTCGTCAGGCAGAAGGGTGATGCAAGCGCCTGTCTCCTCGTCCTTGAACTCAACTTTCTTGCGGATATAGTAAACGTCCTTAACGGCTGTCTGCTCCTGAATACCGATGCGGTTGATAGCTTCGATATACTGCTCTGCACTACCATCCAGAATAGGGAACTCTGGTCCGTTAACCTGAATAAGACAGTTGTCTATACCTTTTATATAAAGTGCAGCCATTGCGTGCTCAACGGTGCTTACGCGAGCCTCGCCCTTGGCAAGAACTGTTCCGCGCTGTGTGTCTACAACATTTTCTGCTATTGCATCGATAATAGGCTGTCCTTCAAGGTCAATTCGCTGAATCTTGTAGCCAGTATTCTCTGGTGCAGGATTGAATGTGACTGTAAGGCTCAAGCCTGTGTGCAGACCTTTTCCGTAGAGTGAAAAGCTGCCTTTAAGTGTATTCTGCTTTAACATTATACTATTTTGTTATTTGTTCTTTTAACTGTGCAAGTTCCCTTTTCAACTGGTTGAATTCTCTAACCATGTCGGGAAGATTCTTTATTGCTGCGCTCTGGCGTGCAAAACTTCTGAAGTCGGTTGCAGGATAGCCCATAAGGTTCTGTCCCGGTTTCTTCACGTCGCTTGGAATGCCGCTCTGTGCGCCTATGTTGGTATGGTCGGCAATATGTGCGTGACCTGCAATTCCAACCTGACCGCCAAACATACACCATTCGCCAACCTTTGTCGAGCCGGCGATGCCTACCTGTGCGCTCATCACGGTGTTTGCTCCAACCTCAACGTTGTGGGCAATCTGCACCATGTTGTCGAGTTTAACGCCGTGGCGAACGTATGTCGAACCCATTGTTGAACGGTCTACACATGCATTTGCACCAATCTCAACATCGTCCTCGATGGTTACGATACCAATCTGCGGAATCTTCTCGTAGCCCTCTGGAGTAGGAGCGAATCCAAATCCGTCGGCACCGATTACGCAGCCAGAGTGCAAAACCACTCTGTTGCCGAGTTTGCAGCCATGATATACGGTTGTGTTAGGGTAGAGCGTGCATCCGTCGCCAACCGTAACCTTGTCGCCGATTACAGCGTGAGGATAAATCTGGCATCCGTCGCCCACAACCGAGTTGTCGCCAATAACAGCGTATGCGCCTATGTAGCAGTCTTCGCCCACCTTAGCACTTTCTGAAATTACGGCTGTTGGGTGAATGCCTTTCTTCCTTGGCTTGCTCATTTCGTAGAGAGCAAGAAGTTTTGCTACGCATTCATACGCGTTGTCTACTTTTATAAGGGTTGCTTTTACCGGCTTGTCGAGTGTTACGCTCTTGTTTATAAGAACGATTGACGATTCGGTATCATATATGTAATGAGTATATTTCTCGTTTGAGAGGAATGAGATAGCGCCGGGCTTTCCCTCCTCTATTTTAGCGAATGTATTTACTGTTGCGTTCTCATCACCAACCACGGTGCCCTGAACGAACTCGGCTATCTGTTTAGCTGAAAAATCCATATTGTAACTAATGCTATTTCACATTGATATGCAAATAACGTAAAAAAAAATTAATAAACCGACAAAAACTCAAATTATTTGTTCGAGTTTTCTGTTACAGACCTGCTTTGGCAAGTTCTGCCTCCATCTGCTGCTGAACCTCCTTTGCCTTCTCGGCAGCCACCTTTGCGAAGTTCTCGGTGCTGTCGGCATAGATTATTGCTCGGCTCGAGTTTACAATCAGTCCGCAGGTGCTGTTCATTCCGTACTTGCACACTTCTTCGAGGCTGCCGCCCTGTGCGCCGATGCCCGGAACGAGCAGGAAGTGGTTTGGAGCAACCTTGCGGATGTCCTCGAACATCTTGCCCTGTGTTGCGCCAACAACGTACATCATGTTCTCGTCGTTGCCCCAGTTCTGTGACTGGCGGAGAACTTTCTCGAACAGACGCTCGCCGTTGCTGTCGGCTGTAAGTTGAAAGTCGTGCGAACCCTTGTTGCTTGTAAGCGCAAGCAGGATAACCCACTTGTTAGGATATGTAAGGAACGGGCTCACGCTGTCTTCGCCCATGTATGGTGCAACTGTAACCGAGTCGATGTTCATCTCTTCGAAGAAGGTGCGGGCATACATAGCCGATGTGTTGCCAATGTCGCCGCGCTTTGCGTCGGCAATGATGAAATGGTTAGGATAGTTATCGTTGAGATACTTTATTGTCTTCTCGAACGAAATCCAGCCCTTTACGCCCATGCTCTCGTAGAAAGCGAGGTTTGGCTTGTATGCTATACAATAAGGTGCGGTTGCATCTATGATTGCCTTGTTGAATGAGAAGATCGGATCTTCTTCCTTTAGAAGATGCTGCGGTATCTTCTTGATATCTGTGTCAAGACCAACGCAAAGGAACGATTTCTTTGCCTTGATGTTCTCGAATAGTTGTTTCTTGTCCATTGTATGTGTGATTATGTTATAGTTCGCTTTCCTTCAGTCTCTCGGCATTCTCTGCCACAATCAGATGGTCTATGCAGTCCTGAATGTCGCCGTCCATAAATGCGTTGAGGTTGTATATGGTGTATCCTATGCGGTGGTCGGTAATTCGGCCCTGCGGATAGTTGTATGTGCGGATTTTTGCAGAACGGTCGCCTGTTGACACGAGAGTCTTTCGGCGGCTTGCAATATCGTCGATATATTTCTGGTGCTCCTTGTCGTATATGAATGTGCGGAGTCGGGCAAGTGCTCGCTCCTTGTTCTTAGGCTGGTCGCGCGTCTCGGTACACTCGATGAGGATTTCATCAACCTCGCCGGTGTTAGGGTTCTTCCACATGTAGCGCAGACGAACGCCCGATTCTACCTTGTTTACATTCTGGCCGCCTGCACCACTCGAACGGAATGTATCCCACTTTATTTCGCCCTCGTTAATTTCAACATCGAATGGCTGGGCCTCTGGAAGCACGGCAACGGTTGCAGCCGATGTGTGTACGCGTCCTTGAGTCTCGGTTGCCGGAACGCGCTGAACGCGATGCACGCCCGATTCGTATTTCAGAGTGCCGTAAACCTTCTCGCCCGACACGCTGAAGATTATTTCCTTGAAACCGCCGGCAGCACCTTCGCTGAAACTTGATACGGCAACCTTCCAGCCCTTTGTCTCGCAATATTTGCTGTACATGCGGAAGAGATCTCCGGCAAATAGTGCAGCCTCGTCGCCGCCTGTTCCGCCACGGATTTCCATCATCACGTTTTTGTCGTCTTCAGGGTCGGCAGGCACAAGCAGAAGTTTAATTTCCTCTTCCAAGGCCGGAATTTTTGTTTCAGCCTCGTTGAGCATCTCGCGTGCCATTTCCTTCAGGTCGGCATCCTGCTCGTTTGTTAATATGTTCTTTGCTTCCTTTTGGTTCTCAAGTGCCTGAATATAAGCCTTTCGAGCCTTGAGAATATCTTCAAGATCCTTGTATTCTTTAGTCAGCTTTACGTAGCGTTTCTGATCGCCAATAACGTTAGGGTCGGTAATCAGGGTCGAGACCTCCTCGAATCTGCTCACCAGTCCGTCAAGCTTGTCTAAAATGTTGTTTTCTGCCATAAAGTGTTGATATTTGTGCAAAGATAGTGCTTTTTAACGACTTGACAAAAATATAGTAGCATTTTCGGACTAATCAGCCGTTAGGACTTGCTTTTTTGCTCATTTAGAACATTTTCCTGCTCATTGTGGCACTTTTATCCGAACAGGTAATGCCTTTGGTTAAGAATTATTTTGATGTGAAAAACAAAAATATTTCTTTTCATTTTAGTTGGATTCTTTCGGATAAAGAAAAATAGTAAGATGATTATGGATGGAAATTGTAAAAAATCCGTTAAACAATATTGTATGTTTTTATAGAAAAATGAAATAATGCTGTTTAGAAACAGAAAATATATGTTGGCGAACACAAAATGTGGTGTTTTCGTACACGGAAATAAAAAATGTTTAGCGGAATGCGAAAAATAATAACATTTTTTTGTGTGTTTTTAAATTTATTTATTATGTTTGCAATCGGTATTTCTAAGACATAAAATGTTTGAGTAATACCAAATGTGATTACTAACTAATTTAATGTAAAACTCTTTTTAATTTTTTACCTATGAAGAAAATCTTTACTCTTGTTGCTGCAGCAATGGTTTCTGCAGTTTCTTTTGCTCAATCTTATTCTTGGTCTTCAAGTTCAGATGGTGTGGTTACTGAAGTTGGTGGTAAGGCTGTTACTGAAATGGCAACAGATGAACGTGTTAATTACCCAGTTACGGTGGCAGGTGTTAATTACTACACTATCTGTTTGAATGGAAAAGTGGGAAATATAAATGACGCAGCAGTAGACAATTCTAAAAATACAAGTGCACGAATTGTCATCACCTTGAATAATGCATTGGCTAAGGGTGATAAAATTTCTCTTACAGGTTTCTTGAATAAGAATGAAGAGAAATCAGCATCTGCTGCTATTGTATTTGAGAATGGAACAGAGATTGACTCTGAGGATTTCCCAAATATAGGTCTTGACAATAGTTTGAAACCGGGAACTCAGACTTTTGATGTTCCAGATGCAGCAGTTGGTACAAAGGTCATCAAGTTGTCTCGTAAGTCATCTGGTACTAATGTGTTCTTGACATCAATCACTATTGATTCTGCAACTGGTGTATCTAAGGTCATTGAAGTTGCTGAAGACGGCGCAACTTACAACCTTCAGGGTGTAAAGGTTGGCTCAGACTACAAGGGCGTAGTTGTTAAGAACGGCAAGAAGTTCGTCAAGTAATTGCGAGTTTTTTAGTAAGATGTTATATTAATACTGAATCCCCGTTGGGCATAGTCTCAGCGGGGATTTCCTATTATAATCTTGCAAATCTTGTCTTGAAATATGCGCGATTCGGCAACGGGTGAGTTGGTGTTTATTATCGAGAAAACATACCATTGACCATTGTACGCGTGAATGAAGCCGGCAAGGGCCGAAGTGCCTACGGTTACCATCGTTCCGGTTTTGCAAAAAAGACGATTGCGGTATTGCGGTTGGGCGAGTCTTGTCTGCAACGAGCCCATGCGTTCGGGAATGCCGGGAGAGGCGAGAGCCTCGTTCATGAAATAGTTGCGCATCGGCACATTTTTGTAAACGCGTTTCAGAATATCTACCAAGAAACATGCCGACAAGCGGTTGTCGGGCGAGAGTCCGGAGCCGTCGTTTATAACAAAACTATCTAATGCCCTTGTGCTGTCTGGCTCTATGGCAGCCATCTTCTTTCGTCCGAAGGTTTTCTCCATCCAAACCTCGGTATAGTGCTTTATGTCGAAGTGCGTGCAACCGTCGGTTATGCGCCCTGTCTTCCAGTCGAGATGATGCATCAGCGCATCGGCCTTTATGTTGCTGCTGTGTATAATCATGGGCGTGATTACATCGCGCAGCAGATGCGACGAGCGTGCCACAATCTTGTAGTTAGGCTTTGGCGGATTAACCTTTCCGTCGCTCTCGAACGAGATACCCTTGGCGTGGAGCGATGCAATCAAATCCTTCATTATACGCTTTCGTCCTTTCAGAAGAATTGGCACTTTGTGATATGGAATGTCCCAATATTTGCACGTGGGGTGCGGAACGAGAGTGTCTTCTTTGGCAATATTGAGGTAGATATTTCCGCGGATGTGGCTGATGCCATGCTGGCGGAGTTGCGTTGTCAGCGTGTCGAAACTTTCGAGCAGAGGGTCGGCATCGGCGCGAAGCAGAAGATTGCCTACGAGCGTATCGCCCTTCATGTCGCCGCGAATCTGCAACGACGAGTACAGACGGCTGTCCATGCCGAGTGTTTCGAGGGCTGCTACCGCCGTGGCAATCTTTAGGCACGATGCCGGCGGAAGCCTCATGCTGTCGCGATATGAAAATACCGCGCGGTTGGTGCTTAGGTTGAATACCGAGACGGCAATCTCGCCCGTGTCGAGCCTTAGAGGAGAGTGCAAAAATCTGTTTATCTCCTCTTTCAGATTGTTGTCGAAGGCAATCTGTTGTGCCGTGGGCTTAGGCTCTTCGGGTTTCTTTTTAATTGTTTTGGCTGGTGGTGCAGGCACGTTCTTTGTGCAGGCGTTTCCCGCTTCGTTTATCAAGTATGTAAACAGGTAAAACAAGGCGATGGCTGCCATTGCCAGAAACGGAATGATGATGTACCAGCATCCTTTCTTCAGTCTTCTTTTTTTCAATTTTCCAAATCGTTTACAATGTTTATTCCCATTTTTTTCATCAGGAAGCATGCATTCATGTTTTGCGCTACTCCCTCGCGTATTTTGTAACTGAATGTCAGTTCGTCGTTGCAGATGTCAGCCTCGAAGCAAAGGTTCGAGATGCTTTCGGGAAAGACCGACTTCAGCCGTGCAAGGGCAAGATCGTGCGTGGCTATGATGCCGTTTGCCTGCATCTGTATCAACTGTTTTACAAACGAGTAACTGCCTTGCTGCTTGTCGTGCGAGTTCGTTCCCCGCAGAATCTCGTCGAGCATCACAAACATGCGTTCGCCGTTGTTCAGCCTGTCGATAATCATCTTCAGACGCTTCAGTTCGGCAAAGAAATAACTTTCGCCGCTTCGGAGCGAGTCGTTGGTGCGCAGGCTTGTGAATAGCGTTGCCGGGTGCAGACGGTTGTTGCCGTCGGTTGTACACATAGGCGCGCCGATGCAGCCAAGCACATAGTTCGTTGCCACCGTGCGCAGATACGTGCTTTTGCCTGCCATGTTCGCTCCCGTTACGACAAGGAAGTACGGTTTTCGGCTAATGTCTATCGGGTTAGGCACGGCATTCCTCATAAGCGGATGTACCAGTCTTTCTACTTTTATCAGACAGTCGTCCTCTGCTATGTTGGCAAAGACATAATCGGGGTTGTTGAACCTGAAGTTTGCCAGCGATGCCAGAGCCTCAACCGCGCCAATCGCTTTGAGCCATGTAGGAATGGATTCGGCATACTCGTGCTTCCATCTTTCCATCGAGACGGCGCATCGCAAGTCGCTAAGTGAAAGTCCGTTAAGAACGAGCAGAACCATTATGTTGCTGTTGGAGTCGAGTTTGTGCAACACCTTGTCGAGCGCGCGGATTGACTCCGAAGCCTTGCCGCCGTTGCTGCATACGCTTGACTGAATGTTGCGCAGCAGAGTGCTTTCCCACTCTTGACTCTCTATAAGACTGAGGAGTTTTGAATATGTTGAAAGCGTGCTGAGCGACTTGTTGTAGCCAATCTGAATCTTTCGGATTTTGCCCGACATCATCGTGGCGGCGACGGCTATGACGAAAAAGAGCGAGATGTAGAAATCTGCCTTAATCAAGCCAGCAACGAAGAGTACAGCCAACACGATGTTTAGTCCGATGACGATTTTTGGCAGAAGCCTGAGAATAGGCTTATTGAAAACATCGTCGCTCTTTGCCCATTGGCCGAGCATTTCGAAGTCTTCGATATTGTTTTTGTTGCCTACCGTTGCCGCGGCCGCAAAAGACTGTCGCCACTCAACTTTTTTGCTCAGTTCGTCTACCGCCTTCTGTCGCGCTTCAATCTCGCCTTTGTCTGTAAGCGGATTTTTCAGCCATTCTGCCAGAGTGTTGCTGCCCAGTTGTGTGGCGGTTCGGTTTAGCATCTGAAAAAGCGAGCCAGTTCCGAATACATCGATATCGAACGTAAACGGATGGTTGCTGTCGATGTATTGCTTTCCGTCGGGAAAGGCCGAGAAATCGCCGTCGAGCGATGCTATCTCGTCGTTGTTTATCTTTATCAGAGCCTTACAGATGTCTTCTTTGTACAGAAATCTGTCCTGCCATTTTGAAAGAAGCAGAAAGACTGCTATTCCCACGCATGCCACGGTAAAGATTATAACGCTGTTGCCGCCCCAAAGTTGGTAGACGGCAAGCGGAGTGAGCACGAAAACGACGAGTTTAGTCAGACCTAAGGCGTATATTCTGAGTGAGATACGCTTTAATTCGGCTTTCTGTTGTGCGATTATCGACTGGTATTTTTCTGCGCTCATACCTCGGCTTCTTGTTGTTTCAGAAAATCCTCGGCTTTTGCCAGAGTGTCGAGTTTTCCGACATCTATGAGATGCAGATTCTCGTTTACGTTGGCATAGATGGCTATGCGGTTGCACACGCTCAGATAGAAGTCGATGATGGCGAACTTGCCCTGCCACTCGTCGAAGAACGGCGCGAGGGCAGGAGTAATGATGTGAATGCCCGAGAAGGCAAACATCCTGCATTTGCTTACGTCAAGATTCTTGTATGGCGATTTTACCTCGCCTGTGCTGATGTTTGTCCACCCAACAAGACGGTTGTCGTTGTCGAAGAGCAGATAGCGCGATGTGCTTCGGTTGCTAACCATCAGCATGGCGCCCATCTCTTTCTCGCGGCTCATCTGCGCGGCTTCCGAATAGAATCTATGCAAATCTACGTTGTGCAGAATGTCCACGTTGTGAATCAGGATAGGCTCGTCGTTGCCGTTGTTGAAGAGCGGCAGAGCTTTTTTTATGCCGCCGCCCGTTTCGAGCAGTTGGTCGCTTTCGTCGCTTATAGCCACATCAACGCCGGCAAATTTGTGCTGTGCCACAAAATCCTTTATCTGCTGGGCAAAGTGATGCACGTTTATCACCACCTTGTCCGCTCCGGCTCGTTGCAGCCGTTCGAGGAGTATTTGCAGAAGGGGCTTGCCGTTTACAGGCACCATAGCCTTTGGCATCGTATCGGTAAGCGGTTTCAGCCGGGTGCCAAGTCCGGCAGCAAAAATCATTACTTTCATAGCCAAGTGTCAATGTTTTGTTCGCGATGGATGATGTGAACCTTAACTCCGTATTTCTGGTGCAGATGCTCGGCAACGTGCTGCGCCGAGTAGACTGAGCGATGTCGTCCGCCCGTGCATCCGAAGCAGCACATCAGATGAGTGAATCCGCGCTTCATGAAACGCTCTGTGTGAGCATCTACGAGTTTGTACACGCTTTCGAGGAAGGTTAGAATCTCGCCGTCGTCCTCAAGAAATTTGATTACCGGCGCATCGAGACCCGTAAGAGGCTTGTAAGGTTCGTATCGGCCAGGATTGTGCGTGCTGCGGCAGTCAAACACATATCCGCCGCCGTTGCCGCTTTCATCAGTCGGAATACCTTTCTTGTACGAGAAACTGTACACGGTTACTGTAAGTTCGCCCTGTCCGTCGTATTTCGAAACGCTTGCAACCTGCGGTTTGAATTGCGGAAGTTCGGCCATCTCGCCAAGAATCTTGTGCAGATATGCGTATTTCTGTCCGCAGATGGCAAGTTGCGCCTTCAGGTTCTCTATTGCCGGCGGAATGCTCTCTACAAAATGCTTCTTGCGCTCAAAATATCCGCGGAAGCCGTATGCGCCAAGCACCTGAAGGATGCGGAACAGCACATATAGGTTCAGTTTTTCGGTAAACTGCTGCTTGTCAATCTTTGCGTATCTCGATGCGCTATCCAGATACACGTCAATCAGTTCGTTGCGAAGTTCTTGCGGATATTTAGCCGATGCCTGCCACAGAAACGAAGCCACATCATACTGAATCGCGCCCTTTCGTCCGCCCTGAAAATCGATGAAGAACGGATTCCCGTCCTTGTCGAGCATCACGTTGCGAGCCTGAAAGTCGCGGTAGAGGAACGTGTTGCTGTCCTCGCCGATGAGATCTGTTGCCATCTGGCAGAAGTCGTGCTCCAACTTCAGTTCGTTGAAGTCGATGCCCGTAGCCTTCAGAAAGCAGTATTTAAAATAGTTCAGGTCGAACATAATGCCTGTGCGGTCGAACTCTGGCTGCGGATAGCACTTGCCGAAGTCCAGCCCTTCTGCGCCCTTAAACTGCATGTCGGGCAGCAGACTGATGGTGCGTCTGAGTAGTTCTTTTTCTTCTGCCGAATACTCACCTCCGGCGTTGCGTCCGCCCTCTATTGCCTTGAACAGCGATGTGTCGCCAAGGTCCTGCTGAATGTAGTAGCGCGAGTCGTTGCTCTGTGCCAGCACCTTTGGCGTTGGCAGACCTTTTTGGGCAAAATGCTCGGCAAGGTAGATGAATGTTTTATTTTCTTCTACCGATGTGCCTTCAACGCCAATAACGGTAGAGCCGTCGGCATCTGAGATTCTGTAATATTTTCGGTTGCTGCCGGCAGCCGGCAACAGTTGTATGCTTGTAGGCTCGCAGCCTTTCCAAGATTCGTATAATTGTTTTAAATGTTCCATTCTGCAAATTTACGAAAAATTTGAGATAATGTCGGCTATTTCTCCCTATGTTGTTTGTGGGGGAGAAGAAAAAATCCCGCGCTATCGGCAAAAGTTGGTGCGGGATTTTTGTACCGAAAAAGCCGAGTAACTTGTGTGCCCGGCTTTCTGAATACTTTATTTCTTATCGTTGACTTTCTTGAAAGTGACTATGTATTTATCTTTAACAGCGCCTTCTATCTCTGCGCCCTTTTCAAAATATCTGGAATGTTCGGATGTGGCTGTTAGAAAATCACCGTTGATAGAATAATCAAACTTTTCTCCCATCAACGTTTTGTCAGATCTAACTTGCTCAAATGGGTCAGTTTCTATTAGATTGTCGATTATTAGATAGTTTTCCGAGAAGGTGATATTGTATAGACGACTAATATCAACCTCAAATTTCGGGTCACCATGTCCGCCATTCATATCAAGCCAACGGTCGTCTTGTAATGTTCTGTCTTTGAAAGTCCATATATGATAGTAACTGTTATTTACTATTGTGCTTTCGTCGACTACATTGCCGTCTTTGTCATAGCTAATTTCTCGTGCATCATAAATTTTCCATGAACCGATGATTTCGGAAGGGACGAAATTCTTGTCGTCTTTGTCGTCGCAAGAAACAAAGAATGATGTGCAAACTGCTGCAATAATACAAAACAAGAATGCGAATGGTTTGTTTTTCTTCATTTTCTGTTTTATTAGTTAATTATAAGGTTAATTGGCGTTTAACCTGATTGTTTTTATATTTTGTGCTGCAATAATACATTAAAAAAATGACTTTTCAAAGTGAAAATCTTAAAAAATAAACACTACTGATTTTTTTTGCAAAGCGTTGTTTTTATAGTGTCTAAAAGTGCAACTGTGTAAATTGATGAGGCTGATGTTTCTTCGGGTTTCCTTCGGGATGCGTTCGGGATTCTTGCAGAATTCATGTATCGAAAAAGCCGGGCAATTTGCGTGCCCGGCTTTCTGAAATCTTTATTTCTTTTCGTTGACTTTCTTGTAAGTATCAATGAGTTTTTCTTTAACTGCGCCTTTAAACGTTTCCTTATCATCTTCATCAACATCAATATTTGAGACTGTAATAGTAAGAAAATCTCCGTTGATAGAGTAGTTTATAGTATTTTCTGCATAATCCTTATCTTTACAAATTATACTGTTTTCTGTGTAGGTTACATTATATGTTTTTGTTTCATCGATTGTAAATTTCTTTAAATCATCGATTGCACATTTATACAAATCCATTCTCCAAGTGGTCTCTGAGAATGTATATGCCCAATAGTATTCAATATGCTCTTTAAAATCATAAGTCTCATCAGAGAGCACTTTGCCGTCTTTATCGTAGATAATTTCTCGTCGTCCATAAAGTTCCCATGAGCCATAGATTGCAGAAGGGTCGAATTTCTTGTCGTCGTCATCGTCGCCGCACGAAGCCAAGAAAGATGTGCATACCAATGCCGCAAAGCAACACAAGAATGCGAAAAGTTTGTTTTTCTTCATTTTTCTGTTTTTGTAATTATTAGTTGTTAAAAAGTTGATTAGCGTTTAACACGATTTGTTTTGCATTTTGCATGGCAAAATTATGTTTTTAAAACCGTTTTTGCAAAAAATATATGTTAATAAACATTAAAATGTAATATAAGGGCTTGCTTGTTGTGCTTTTTTGTTTAGTACCGTAATAATTTTCAAGGTATCTTCAGAGAACTGGAAAAATCCCACATCGCTATTGACTACGATGTGGGATTTTGCAGAATGTTAGTCTTCTTTGAAGAACGAGTCGCCAATCTCGCTTACCGAATCGTCCATAACGCGCTGAACGTATCGTTCGCGGCATCTGTTTTCGCGTTCGAA
>JAEEGK010016558.1_pt1 | contig 16189 bp, 9 predicted proteins | sample 8958771 | NCBI WGS metagenome assembly JAEEGK01 (sample SAMN16246547, study PRJNA631951) | gut metagenome | biome: gut microbiome; feature: rumen; material: SC-attached | host: Bos | place: Iran: Karaj | collected 2018-10
CGACTTCATCGTGCGGATGGGCGATGTCCGGAACACCCTGCAGGTGAGCCTGGACGTCCAGAATATCGGCAATCTGTTCAACTCCCGCTGGGGCGTAGCGAAGACCTTCAGTCCCGAAGTTCCCAAGGATACCAGCGGCAATGCGAAGATCCTCAAGTACGAATACACCGACACGGACGGCGTTCCGGTGTTCTCCACGATGGTGGAGCCCGGTGCGAAGACCTGGGATTACTCCCACACCCTGGGCAACTGCTGGTACATGCAGATCGGCGTCAAATACATGTTCAACTAACCTGTAAGCGCGTTACGATATGAAATTCAGATCCTACTTCCTTTCCATCCTCGCCGGTGCGGCGCTCGCCGCCGGCTGCGCGCAGGAGCAGGTGGTTTCCTCCATCGCCGAATTCCGGGTGGAGAAGTCCTATATCGGCCTGCCGCTCGGGGGCGGCACCAATTCCTCCGCCTACGAAGCGACCGCTTCCTGGTCCTTCGACACGTCGGCCATTCCCGACTGGCTCACGATCACGCCCACCAGCGGCGGCGCAGGCTCCGACTACATCGTCTTTTTCGCCGAACCGAACACCGGTGACAGCGAGCGTTCGCTGGAACTCCGGGTGACGGTGGGCGGCAAGCAGCAGCGTTTCACCATCTTTCAGCAAGGTCCCGGCAATGTCGAGGCCCCGCTCTCGACCATCGCCGAAGTCATGGCCGGAAACGACGGCCAGACCTTCCGCGTCCGCGGCACCGTGACCTCCATCGTCAACACGAACTACGGCAACCTGTACATCGCCGACGACACTGGTTCCATCTACATCTACGGCCTGTTCAATGCGAAGGGCCAGTATCCGAAGGATGCCGGCGGCTGGGCCACCTTCGGGGTGGATGCCGGCGACGTCATCACGGTCCAGGGACCGCGTACCCTTTATAACGGAACGACCCTCGAACTGGTGGACGCCACGCTCATCAGCGTGGAGAAGTCCCTGATCGAGGTGGATCCCGCCGAAGTCACCGTGAGCAGCGAGGCGGGTACCTTCGAGGTCTCCGTCGTGTCCAAGGCCAACGGCATGGTCGTCCTTCCGTCCGAGGATTGGGTGCGGGTGTCCGACATCGCAGCCGGAGAAGGGGATGCAGTCCTGTACTCCTTCACCTATGACGCGAACACGACGACAGCCTCGCGTACCGCGACCATCCAGTTCAAGGCCGCCAACTCCTCCAAGAGCATCACCGTCACGCAGGAAGGCGTTCCGCCCACCGGCCAGTCCATCACCGAAATCGTGGCCCTGCCCGACAATTCCGGCGTGGAGACCCTCGAGTCCGTCGTGGTCGCCAAGACCGGCCGCGGCTTCGTGGTTTCCGACGGCACCACCGCCATCTACGCCTATGACAGCGGCGCCAATGCTGTGGAGCCGGGCGACGTGGTGAAGGTGCTTGCCACCAAGACCACCTACAACGGCGTGCCCGAACTCGCCACGCTCACCAGCGTGGAGAAGACCGGTACCGCCACCGTCAATCATCCCGCCGTCAAGGATGTGACGGCCGAAGCGCTCACCTATGAGGCTTCCGTCGCCGAGTACATCCAGTTCACCGGCACCCTCCATGTCTCCGGCAACTACTACAACGTCGAATTCGACGGGGTGGACACCGGTGTCAAGCAGGGCAGCATCGTCTATCCGGTGGAATCCCTCGGCGCCGCCGCTTTCGACGGCCAGGTCATCACCGTGACCGGCTACTACAACGGTCTTTCCAGCGGCGGAAAGTTCCTCAACGTCATCGCCACCAAGATCACCGGGGCCAATGAAAAGGGAACGCTGAACAACCCTTATACCCCGACGGAAGCGGCCGATGCCGTGAAGGATCTGACCTGGACCTCTAACACCGTGTACGACGTCACCGATCCGGTGTATGTCAAAGGCAAGATTTCCCGGATTGCCAAGTCCAAGGATGTGGACCAGGTATTCACCGCCCAGTACGGCAACGCTTCGTTCTACATCTCCGCCGACGGCTCGGAAAACGGTGAGTTCTATGTCTTCCGTACCCTGTATCTCGGCAACCGGAAGTGGGTCGAAGGAGATACCCAGATCAAAGTCGGGGACGAGGTGGTCATCACCGGCCCGCTCATGAACTATCAGGGTACTACGCCCGAAACCGAGGCGAACAAGACCTACCTGTATTCCCTCAACGGTAAAACTGAATAACCAATATTGTCTCTTATGAATATCAGAACACGCTTCCTTACGTTCCTTGCCGCGGCGGCCGCCGTCTTCACCGGCTGCCGGCAGCAGGAAATCGACTTCGATCTCCCGTCCATCAAGATTGAAGGATCGGGGGTCACGGTCGACAACGAGACCAAGAAGGCATCCTTCTCGGCCACCAAGGACCTTACGGCCATCACCCTCAGCGTGACCGCCACCCGTGACTGGAAGGCGGAAATCGAGTGGGATGCGGACGAGGTCCCGTGGATCAACGTCTCGCCCGAAGAGGGCGTCGGCACCGGCCGTCCGCAGGATGTCAAGGTGACGATCCTGGACAATGCAGGCTACAACCGGGCCAAGCAGATCAAGTTCAACATCAACTACGACTACAAGACCCTCTACATCACCCAGTCGGGCGAGAAGGGCGAGGAAATCGTGGGCACCCTGGACAACCCGTTCACCGTGGCGGGCGTCAACAAGTACGTCAAGACCCTCGGTTCCGACGTACAGAGCCCCAACGAGGTCTATGTCAAGGGTAAGATCTCCCAGATCGCCGACGCCGGCACCTTCACGGAAGGCGGCACCTTCGGCAATGCCACGTTCTACATCTCCGACAACGGCACGCAGAACAACGAGTTCTACTGCTACCGCATCCTGTACCTGGGCAACAAGAAGTTCAAGGCCGGCCAGACCGACATCAAGGTGGGCGATGACGTCATCGTCTGCGGCAAGGTCGTCAATTACAAGGGCAACACCCCGGAAACCGTCCAGGGTTCCGCGTTCCTGTATGAACTGAACGGTGTCAGCGACGGCGGCGAACCTACGCCCGCCGGCGACCCGAAGGGTACCGGCACCGTCGATGATCCGTACAACCCGGCCGGCGCGGCCAACGCCGTGAAGGATCTGACCTGGACCTCCAACGACGTTTACGAGACGACCGGCGATGTCTATGTGAAGGGTATCATCACCCGTATCGCGGACAAGGGTACCTTCACGGAGGGCGGCACTTTCGGCAACGCCTCCTTCTACATTTCCGAGGACGGCACCTCCGCCGGCGAGTTCTATTGCTACCGGATCCTGTACCTGGGCAACAAGAAGTTCACTTCAGGCCAGACCGACATCAAGGTGGGCGACGAAGTGGTCATCTGCGGCCAGTTGATGAACTACCGCGGCAACACGCCCGAGACGGTGGCCGGCAAGGCCTACCTGTATTCCCTCAACGGTGATACGGGCGGCGGCGTCACGCCTCCGGGACCGTCCGGCGAGGCGAAGGGTACCGGTACGCTCGAGGATCCTTACAATGCCCTGGGCGCGGCCAATGCCGTGAAGAACCTCACCTGGACCTCCAACGACGTTTATGACGCGACCGGCGATGTCTATGTGAAGGGCAAGATCTCCCGCATCGCGGACAAGGGCACCTTCACGGAGGGCGGTACCTACGGCAACGCCTCCTTCTATATCTCCGACGACGGCACGCAGAAAGACGAGTTCTACTGCTTCCGGGTCCTGTACCTCGGCAACAAGAAATTCGAGTCCGGCCAGACCGACATCAAGGTGGGAGACGAAGTCATCGTCCTCGGCCAGTTGATGAACTACCGCGGCAATACGCCCGAGACAGTGGCCGGCAAGGCCCATCTTTACTCGCTGAACGGCAAGACGGAGGGCGGCGACACGCCTCCGGGACCTTCCGGAGAGGTCAAGGCCGTGACGGTCGCGGAGTTCAACGCCGCTCCGGATTCGGAGACGCAGGTGTATGAACTGGTGGGCACCATCGGCGGGAACATCAATCCGACCTACGGCAATTTCGACCTGACGGACGATACCGGAACGGTCTATGTGTACGGCTTGACGGCGACCGAACTGGGCTATGGCGCGAAGAACGACAAGAGTTACGCGTCGCTGGGCCTGGCCGAGGGTGACAAGATCAAGATCCGCGGTTACCGCGGCACCTATACGAATGCGAATACGGGCGAGTCGAAGATCGAGGTGATGTACGCCTGGTTCATCGAAAAGGTGGGCGGCGACACGCCCGGTGGCGACACCCCTGGCGGTGACACGCCGGCCGGTGATGCCATCAGTTTCCCGACCAACCTTACTGCCCAGACTTGGACTTCCGAAACGGACGGTCCGTACGGCGAGGGATTCTCCTCCACGACGCAAGACATCAAGGTGGGGTATTACAAGCATTCTTCCACTTCGAAACCGGTGGAGCCGAAAGATGCCGAAGTCCGCATCTACAAGGGCTCTGTCCTGGCTGTCACCGCACCTTCCGGGAAAAAGTTCAAGAAGATCGTCATCGGGACACCCGGTACCGGCAGTGGACAGTATTGCGTGAATATGGCGGGTTTGGAAGGCGGTGGCAAGGGAACTGCCGACCAGTCCGCCCTGACCGTCACCTGGACCGGATCGGCTTCGAAGGTGGTCCTTCAGGCGGATTCCGCCCAGGTCCGGATGGAGAAACTGACCGTCGAATTCGAATAAACCGATCAAACCACCACGGCAGTGAAGTCCGCGAAAACCATATTCAGTATCCTGGGGATAGCGCTTCTGACAGCGCTGTCCCTCGGAACGGTGTCCTGCAGCAAGGAACAGCCCGTGATACCCGATCCCATCCTGGTCCTGGCGAAGACCCAGGTCGTCAGCGGAAAGGGCAGTCAGTTCGTCTCCGTCAAGGCGGCAGGCGCCTGGACCCTTGCATCGGACGCCGCCTGGGTACGGTTTACGCCGGCCTCCGGAACGGGGGACAACTCGGACATCATCCTCCAGTATGAGGCGAATTCCGGGACAGCCGCCCGCACGGCCGACATCAGCCTTTCCTGCGGCGGGAAGACGACCATCGTCTCTCTCCGGCAGAACGCTCCTTCCGAGGATCCGCAGCCGGAGTCCCATGCGGGTACTTCCACGAAACGCCGCTGGATGGAACTTCCCGAAACGAAAGACAATGACGGGCTGTACTTCTACACGCACGACATGACCGTCGCTTCCAAGACCATCCGGAACTATTCCTTCTATTGGGATGACAAGGCGCTCGTCGCCCATTGGGTGGCTTATCCGCTGAACACCGCCCTGCGGGGAAGCGGCAGCCGTTCCGATGCGTGGGGCCTCGACCCGCTCCTGCCTGCTTCCAAGCAGCCCATTGTCACATCTGCGTTCCGGGGCGGTTGGTCGAGGGGGCATCAGATCCCTTCGGCCGACCGGCTGAGTCGCGATGCGAACGTGGCAACCTTCTATGGGACCAACATGACACCGCAGGAATACAATTTCAACGGTGAGATCTGGGCCCGGCTGGAAGGATCGGTCCGCGGATGGGCGGGACGGTGCGACACCCTGTATGTCGTCACCGGCTGTGTGGTGAAGGGCAGTACCCAGCGGGCCAGCGACGTGGAGGGCAAGTCCATCACGGTTCCCGTTGCCTACTACAAGGCGGTCCTTGCCTACAGCAAGGCCAATGCGGCGAACGGGGGATATCGGGGATGCGCCGTCTATCTGCCCCACGACAAGGCCATTGCCGGGCAGACGGTCACGAAGAACCATGATTCCGTGATGTCCGTCCGTGCCCTCGAGGAGAAACTCGGCATCAACCTGTTCGTGAACCTCCCGGCGGCCGTGGGCGACGACACCGCGGAAAAGATTGAAACGGAAAACCCGGCTCTGGTGAGTTGGTGGTGGTAAAAAACGATATTGAGTTATGAAAAGATTGATCTATACCCTTTTGATCCTTCTGGTCGTTGCGCCGGCCTCGTCCTTCGCGCAGCGGAAGAAGAGTTACGTGATCGGTTTCTACAACCTGGAGAACCTCTTCGACACCTATCATGACGAAGGGAAGAACGACTACGAGTATCTCCCCGACGGGGCGAACGAGTGGACCGACATCAAGTACGAGAAGAAACTCGCCAACATGGCCAAGGTCATCCGGGCCATGCGGGACGAGAACAAAGCCTATCACGCCGTTCTCGGCGTGTCCGAAATCGAGAACCGCCACGTCCTGGAGGACCTGGTCATCCAGCCGGACATCGCCGACGCGAACTTCCAGATCGTCCACTATGACGGTCCGGACCGCCGCGGCGTCGATGTCGCCCTGCTGTACCGGCCGGAACTCTTCACCGTGCTGGAGTCGAAGTCCATTCCCTTCACTTTCGACAGCGACCTGGACTTCGGCATGACCAAAGAGGAGCAGGACGCCTTCCGCACCCGTGACCTCCTGATGGTCCGCGGCATGCTGGGCGGTGAGATGTTCGCCTTCTTCGTGGCGCACCTTCCGTCCCGTCTGGGCGAGAAGAGCGGTGCCCTCCGCTCCCGCGGCGGCCAGATGATGTACGAAGAGAGCGTGCGCCTGATGAAGGCCTATCCCGGCATCAAGATCGTGGCGATGGGCGACATGAACGACAACCCCACCGACGACAGCATGTTCGTGTACATGCACGGCCGTGAAAAGACGGAGGAGGTCGGCCCGATGGATTTCTTCTCCCCGTTCGTCTCGATGCTCAAGGCAGGCTACAGTTCCCTGTACTACCGCGGGGGAAACAACATCTATGACATCCTGGTGGTCAACGAGGCCCTCCTGAACGCCCCGGCCGGCACGCTGAAGATCCAGCCCATCGTCCGCAACAAGTACTATGCGCGCATCTTCAACCCGTCGTTCATGGTCCAGCAGGAAGGCCAGTATGCCGGCCAACCCCTGCGCACCTTCTCCAACGGCGCCTTCGTGAACGGCTACAGCGACCACTTCCCGACCTATATTGTAGTAAGTAACAAGTAATCCGATATGACGAAGAAACTAACCTTAGCGCTTGCCGCCCTCCTGTGCACCCTGGGCCTCGCCGCCCAGCAGTTCACGGGCGGGGTCAGGGGAACGGTCGTGAGCCGTTCCGACAGGACGCCGGTCGCCGGCGCTGCGCTCGAACTGTACCGGGGTACGGAACTCGTCGCCGCCATGACGGCCGACGACGCCGGCCGGTTCCTCTTCGAGGACCTGGACAACGGCATCTATGACCTGGTCATCCGGGCGCAGGATTTCCTGGAGACGCGTGTCAACGTCACTGTCAATGACGGCTATGTCAAGAACATGTTCAACCTCTCCATGACCCGCGGAGCGGTCGTCAGCGAGGTGGACGTGGAAAACCTCATCGAGTTCGACCTGGAAGACAGCGGCTACAACGACAATCCGACCGTCCTGTTCGGCCAGAATGACGTTTTCAACAATGTCGCGGGCTACAACTTCAGTTCGGTCCGGTTCCGGGTGAGGGGGTATTCCTCCGAGAGCCAGGACGTGTACCTGGCCGGCGTGAAGATGAACGACGCCATTACCGGATACTCGCCGTTCTCGCTGTGGAGCGGCCTCAACGAGGCCACCCGCACCAAGTACACGGTGAACGGGGCGGAGATTTCCGACTACGGCATCGGCGGCTACAACGGCCTCACCAACATTCCGGTCAACGCCCTGTCCGTCCGCAAGGGCTGGCGGGGGAGCGTCCTCACCAACAGCCAGTTGTACCGGCTGCGCCTGATGATGACGTATGCCTCCGGTCCGCAGGACAACGGCTGGTCGTATGCGGTCAACGTATCGGCCCGCCTGGGCGGAAACGACTGGATCCAGGGGGTGTATTACCGTTCGTTCGCCTATTATGCCGCCGTTGAGAAAGAGTTCAACGACACGCACAGACTCGGCGCCGTCATCATGGGCACGCCGGGCCAGCGCGGTGCGCAGAACTCCTCCACGCAGGAAGTGTACAACCTGATGGGCGACAACATGTACAATTCCAACTGGGGTTACCAGAACGGGAAGATGCGCAACTCCCGCGTCCGCAAGACGCATGAGCCCATCGCCATCCTCAAGTATGACTTCACCCCGTCCCACGCCTTCAATGCCGCCGCGACCGTGCTCTACCGTTTCGGCAAGAACGGTTATACGGCCCTCGACTGGTATGACGCGCAGGATCCCCGTCCGGACTACTACCGCAACCTGCCCAGTTACTTCTACATGGAGGATCCCGATTACAACCGCCTGAATCCGATGAAGGCGGCGTGGGCGCGCGAGGCCTGGGAGAACAACCTGAACAATTACGCCCACGTGAACTGGGACCGCCTGTACGACGTGAACAAGTCGAATTACGAAGACGGCGGGAACCGGTCCAAGTACGCCCTCCAGGAGCGCCGGGTGGACCAGCGGGACCTGAACTTCGCCGTGAACTTCAAGTGGCGTGCGTCCCGGATGTTCACCCTGACCGGCGGTGCCGACGCGAAGGTGAACCGGACCGAGTACTATCAGCGCATGGACGACCTGCTGGGCGGCGACTATTTCTACAACATGGACTCCTTCGCCGAGCGCGACTATGCCGCCTTCCCGTACATGACCCAGAATGACCTTACCTACTGGATGGAGCACGGCCAGGCCCAGAAGATCCATGTCGGCGACAAGTACGGCTACGACTATTACGCCAATGTCCGCAAAGTGAACGGCTGGCTCTCCGGCAAGGTGACGCTCGGTCCCTTCGAACTGACGGCCGGCGGCCGCGTGGGCCGTACCTCCTTCTGGCGTCACGGCCTGAACCGCAAGGGCCTGTTCCCGGGCCTGAGTGACGACGGAACGCCGTTCGTCATCGGCGGAATGAATGTGACCACCTATGACCACGAAGGCAACGCCATCACCTCCTACGGCAAGTCGAAGGTCCTCAGTTTCCTCGAGTATGCCGGAAAGGTGAACCTGAACTACGTCATTCCGGGCGGTCACCGCATCTATGCCAACGCGGGCTATTTCAATGACGCCCCCAACTTCAACCAGGCCTTCATGTCGCCCCGCACGCGCAACTCCGTCGCTCCGGACCTGACGACCGTGAAGACCCTCACCGGCGACATCAACTACCAGGTGTCCTCCAACGGCTGGAACTTCCGTCTCACGGGTTACTACACCGACATCATGGACCAGAGCAAGGTGATGAGTTTCTACGACGATTCGCAGAACTCCTTCACGAACTTCGCCCTGACCGGCATCGATGAGCGCCATGTGGGTGTGGAGGCCGGCTTCAAGATCCCGTCCGGCATCCCGAACGTGGCGCTCCAGGGTGTGCTCGCCTATGGACAGTACTACTACACGTCCAATCCGAAGATGTACCAGACCATCGACAACAGCGCCAGCATCGTCGCGGACACGTACGGGGTCACCATCCCGTACTGGAAGAGCCATCCGGACCTGGAGGGCAACACGGTCCGCCACTATGTGGAATCCACGCCGCAACTGGCCGTCAGCGCCGGCTTCGCGTGGAACTGGAACTATTGGTTCGTGGACGCCGACGTGGACTACTTCGCCGACTCCTACCTGTCGATGAACCCGCTCTACCGCACGGACTATGCGACCGCGGGCCCCGACCGGATCGTGACGCCCGAGGAGGTCGTGTACATGGCCTCCCAGGAGAAGTTCGATCCCGCGTGGCTGCTGAACATCTCCATCGGCAAGTCCTGGTACATCCAGCGGACCTACCAGTTGGGCTTCTCCCTGAACGCCAAGAATCTCCTGAACAACACCTGGGTGAAGACCGGCGGTTACGAGCAGACGCGCATCGTGGAGAACACCGTGGCCAAGGAGCGGTTCTACCGCTTCGACTCCAAGTACTTCTACATGAGCGGTTTCAATTACATGTTGAACATCTATTTCCGATTCTAAGGCCATGAGAAAAACGATATACCTCCTTGCGGCGGCACTTCTCGCCCTCGTTTCCTGCCAGGAATGGGAACCCGTGTTCACGCTTTCCTACGGCGACGTGGACGCGGCGGCGCCCCAGACCCTCCAGGTGACGGCGACCATCGCCCAACTCAAGGACCTCTACGAGAAGCACGGCGCCCTCAAGATCGAGGATGACAATATGGTCATCGCCGGCAAGGTCATCTCCGACGACCACTCCGGCAACATCTACCGCGAACTGTACATCAAGGACGACACCGGCGTGATCAGCATCAAGATCGGCCTTTCCTCCCTGTACAGCGACTACCGGCTGGGCCAGACGGTCTATGTCCGTTGCGGCGGTCTCACGATCGGCCAGTACAACGGCATGCCGCAACTGGGCGTGGAAGACCCCACCGGCGAGTACGAAACGGCCTATCTGGACAACCGCTACCTGATCGACGCGCATGTCGTGAAGGGCGCCAAGGGCGAACCCGTGCAGCCGCGCGTCGTGACCGAGGCGGAACTGAACGAGGCCCTGCAGGTAGGCTACACCCACGAAATCTGGGGCCAGTTGGTCACCATCGCGGACCTGCAGTACGGCGCCAAGGGCAGTTATGCTTCCGACCATTTCAAGCGGATCTTCATCCTGCTGTATGTCGATCCGTTCAAGGACAAGAAAGCATCGACCAACCGTGTGTTCTGCTCGTCCGAGACCTACGGCGTCACGACCTGGGCGATGTCCAAGAACAAGTTCCTGGAGTACCTGGACGCCGGCTGCTTCGACAAGTGCGGCACCTCTGACAAGGGGATGGACGACGTGTTTGACGAGTTGAGCGGGCTCACCGTGAAGGAGAGCATCCGTGCCAATGCGTCCGCGGTCACCACCAGCCAGTACTTCCATCTGCCGCAGGGCCTGCCGGTCCAGATCCGTACGAGCGGCTATGCCAAGTTCGCCGACACGGAGATCGACCCGGCCATCCTCGGCAATCCCGATGCGCAGGACGGGGCCCTCTGCACCGCCACCGGCATCGTTACCGTGTATAACGGCGCCGTCCAACTCGCCCTGGTGGACGGGGACAGCGTAAAGGTTCAGTAAAACATGAAAAAGATTGGAATCCTGTTTTTTGCAGCGATGGCATTGACGATGACTGCCTGCGGCCCGAAGGCCGGAAAGATTTTCAGTGAAACGTGGAATACGCCGTACGGAAACGCGCCGTTCAGCCAGATTGAGGAGGCGGACTACATGCCCGCCATCCTCGCCGGTATCGAGGCCCAGAAGGCCGAAATCCGGGCGATCGTGGAGAATCCGGAGGCTCCTACGTTCGAGAACACGATCGCGGCCTACGAACTTTCCGGCGATCTGCTGTCCAAGGTGTCCGGCGTCTTCTTCAACCTCTCCGAATCGGACTCCACTCCCACGATCCAGCAGATCGAGGAGGAAGTGACGCCCATCATCACGGAAGCCTCCGACGCCATCTTCATGGACGAAGGCCTCTTCGCCCGGGTGAAAGCCGTGTATGAGCACATGGACGGCCTGGACCGCGAGCAGCAGATGGTCACCAAGAAACTCTACGACCGCTTCGTCCGCAACGGTGTCGGCCTGGACGCGGCCGGCAAGGCCCGCTTCGCCGAGATCAGCAGCCGCCTGTCCGTCCTGAGCCAGAAGTTCGGCCAGAACCTCCTGGCGGAGAACAACGCTTTCCGCGACGCCATCGGCGTGACCGTGTCCGCGTATCCGACCTTCATGGCCACCTGCGAGGACCGCGCCCTCCGCGAGAAGGCTTTCCGGGCTTACTCCAACCGCTGCAACAACGGGGGAGAGTACGACAACAACGCCATCGTCCTGGAAATCATGAAACTCCGGACCGAGCAGGCGAACCTGCTGGGCTACAAGACCTCCGCCGAGTACCTCCTCGCCGACAAGATGGCCGGCAACCCGGAGACGGTGGACGCCTTCCTGCAGCCCATCATGGACGCGTCGATGCGCAAGGCCAGGGAGGAGATCGCCGACATGGAAGCCGTCGCCGGCCACAAGATCGAGCCGTGGGACTGGTTCTACTATGCCGAGAAGGTCCGCGCCCTGAAGTATGACCTGGACGAGTCCGTCACCGGTCCGTACTTCACGGCCGACAGCGTCGCCAAGGGCGTCTTCCACGCCGCCGAGAAGGTCTATGGCATCCACATCGAGCCCGCCCCCGAGGTGGAGGTCTATAACGACGTGACGAAGGCTTACAAACTCACGGACGCCGACGGCTCCTTCCTGGGCATCTTCTACCAGGACTGGTTCTCCCGCGACACCAAGCGGGGCGGTGCCTGGATGAACAATTTCCGCGAGCAGTACGTGAAGGACGGTGTGGATGTCCGCCCGATCATCGTGAACGTGTGCAATTTCCCGCCCGCCACGGAGGACAAGCCCTCGATGCTTTCCATCGACAATGTCCAGACGGCCTTCCATGAGTTCGGCCATGCCCTGCACGGGTTCCTGACGAAATGCCGTTACGAGGACGTGTCCGGTACCGCCGTCACCCGCGACTTCGTGGAGATGTTCTCCCAGTTCAACGAGAACTGGGCCTTCGTCCCGGAAATCCTGGCCGTGTATGCGAAGGATTACCGCACCGGCGAACCCATCCCGGCGGACCTGGTGGAGAAGATCGGCAAGTCGCTGAAGTTCAACCAGGGTTTCACCACGGGCGAACTCTGCGCCGCCTCCATCCTGGACATGAAGTGGCATGAACTGACGGCGGAAGAACTCTCGAAGTTCACCGACGCGCAGTCCATCCGCGATTTCGAGACGAAGGTCTGCGGTGAGATGGGCCTCATCGACGAGATCATCCCGCGCTACCGCACGACCTATTTCAACCACATCTTCAACAGCGGCTACAGCGCCGGCTATTACAGTTACCTGTGGTCCGAGGTCCTGGACGTGGACGCCTGGGAGAAGTTCGAGGCCGACGGGGTCTTCAACCCTGCCACGGCGAAGGCCTTCCGCCAGACCTTCCTGGAGCGCGGCGGTACCGAGGAGCCGATGACCCTCTTCCGCTCCTTCCGCGGTGCGGATCCGGATCCGGCTGCCCTCATGCGCGCCCGCGGTCTGGAGTAAGTCTCCGGCCGGCCGTTTCCTATAGCGAGCGTGGTGCACCGCCAGGTGCACCACGCTGCTTTTAATATGTTATCTGTCAGTTACTTGATATAACTTGTGAGGACCTTCATGCCACCGTCGGAAGGGGTGAAGGTGACACCGACGGAGGAAGCGGGGATAAGGACGGTCTCACCCTGCCGGAGCGGGATGAGGTGTCCCTTGGTGGGACCGCGGCGGCCTTCGGTGTCATAGATGGGCTCGGCGTCCGCCAGGGTGCCGTGGCCGGAGAGGCACATCACGACGAGGAAAGAATCCGTGTCGGAGAGGTCCTTCGTCACGGCGTGGTCCAGGTCGAAAATGCTGGTGGTGAAATACTTGCAGGAGACGACTTCGTTTTCCTTGTCCTTCTGGGGCGTATAGGCCGTCCGATAGTCAGGATACACCTTGTAGTCGATGGCTTCCTTCGCCAGTTCCGTGTGGAGTTGGCGCGGTTTGCCGTCCAGGCCCAGCCGGCCGTAGTCATAGATGCGGTAGGTGAGGTCCGAGGTCTGCTGGATTTCGGCGACGAAACAGCCGCTGCAGATGGCGTGGATGCGCCCGGCCGGGAGGAAGAACACGTCGCCCGGGTGGACATCGTGACGGGCCAGGACCTCGATGATCGTCCCATCGGCCACGCGCCGGGCATATTCTTCCGGTGTCAGTTCCTGGCTGAGGCCGGAATACAGGCAGGCGCCCGGTTCCGCGTCCACCACATACCACATCTCGGTCTTGCCGTTGCGCTGCCCGTGGCAGCGGAGCGCCATCGCATCGTCGGGATGGACCTGGATGGACAGATCGTCCCGGGCGTCGATGAATTTGATCAGAAGCGGGAACTCGTCTCCGTTGCGTTCATAGACATGTTTGCCTACGAGCGTTTCCTTGAATTCCTTCACGAGATCGGTGACGGTCCGCCCGCGCAGGGCGCCGTTCGCGACGGAAGTCTCATGCTCCCCGAAACCGGACAGTTCCCAACTTTCACCGATATGGTCCAGATCGGTCTCGATTCCCTTATAGCGGGCGATCTTTTCCCCGCCCCAGACCATGGTCCTTAAAAATGGATCGAATTTCAGCGGATACATAGGCTTAAGCATCTAATTGGGCCAAAGCGAAATCATAGGCGCCGACGGAAATGGCCTTCGAGGCGCCGATCTTGGAAATCATCACGCCGATGCGCTTCTGCGGGTCGTAGGTGACGGTCTTGTCAGTGCCGTACACCTTGAGTTCACGGGCGCTGCCCTTTGCGAAGGCGGCGAATTCGTCCTCGTCATCCAGGTTATAGACCTTCATCTGCACCTTGGCGAGGGTGTCGCCGGACAAGGTACGGGTTGTGCCGCGGAGGGCGTCCAGCAGGGCCGGCATGAAGTACTTCCTGGAAGCGGTGATGCCGCCGCCGATGACGATGAGACCGTCCATCAACTGGGCCGCAATGGCCATCGCGTTGCCTGCGACGGTGCCCATCTCGGCGAAAGCGGCCTGTGCGGCTTCCGGGTTGCCGGGACGCGTGCCTTCGGCGATCTCGTAGATGTCCTTCGGGGAGAGGGAAGGGTCGTTGATGCCGGAACGTTCGGCGTAAACGCGCTTGACGGCGCGGACGGCTACGCCATCTTCCACGATGACGTCCTGGATGCGGCTGTGCGGGAGGCAGTAGGTTTCCACGCAGGAATTGTCGCCGCGGTTCAGTTTTCCGTTGATGACGCATCCGATGCCGAAGCCCGTGCCGAAGGTATAGCCGATGAGATTGTGGTAGCGCTTGGTGCTGCCGAGGTACTCCAGTTTCGCATTGACCTGCGGCAGGACGCCGCCGAGGGCCTCGCCGAAAGCGTACAGGTCACCGTCGTTGTTGATGAACACCGGGATCCCGAACTTCTCCTGGAGGAACGGGCCCAGGGCCACGCCGTCGCGGAAGGACGGGAAATTCGGCAGGTAACCGCCGATGATGCCGTTCGGATAGTCCGCCGGCCCCGGGAAGGCGAAACTGATGGCGACGGGCTTTTCGCCGCCGAGGCTGTTCATCACGGACTCGAACCCGACGACCATCGTCTTCAGGCACAGGTCCAGGTCATTGGCATTGGCGGGCAGGGTGATCGGCTCGCCCACGTACTCTTCGCCCTTCATCGCGCCGAACACCATGTTGGTGCCGCCGGCGTCCAGGGTAAGGACGACCCTGGAATCGTTGGTGTAGTTTCCCATATTATTTACCCATTGTGAATTCGAGTGTCCCGCCCTTGACGATGTCCTTGTACTCGATGTACGGGAGGTCGTAGGGCTGGCCGTTCAACTTGACGCCGCGGATGTAGCGGTTTTCTTCGGAGAGACCCTTCGCGGTGATCGTGAAGGTGCCGCCGGCGACCTTCAGGACCGCTTTCTCCCAGTTCGGGGCGCCGAACCAGAAGCGCGGGCAGGCGGGCTCCACCTGGTAGAAGCCGAAACTGGAGAGGACGTACCAGGCACTCATCTGGCCCACGTCCTCGTTGCCGGCGAGGCCTTCCACGTCGTTGAAATACATCTCCTTGTACACCTGACGGATGCGGTCGGCGGCCTTGTCGGGCTCGCCCAGCATCGAGTACAGGTACAAGGTATGGTGCCCCGGCTCGTTGCCGTGGGCGTACTGGCCGATGAGGCCGGAGATGTCCGGAGAGGCATTCTCGCCTTCGACGTGGTCAGGCGCCTCGAACAGGCCGTCCAACTTCGCGAGCATCGCCTCGCGGGAGCCGAACAGGTCCTGGAGGCCCTGGACGTCCTGCGGGACGAGCCAGATGTACTGCCAGCCGGTACCCTCGGTGTAGTCCGAGGTCTCGTGGCGGGAGTAGATCGGGTCGAAGGGTTCGGTGAAGGAACCATCGACCTTGCGTCCGCGCATGAACTGGAGATCGGGATCCCAGAAATGGCGGTAGGAATGGCTGCGGTCGCGATAGACGACGGCCGTGGCCTTGTCGCCCAGGAATTCGGCGGCATTGGCCAGGGCGCCGTCGGCGACGGCGTATTCCATGTCGTTCGCGACGGACTCGGCGTAGAGGTCGGCCGGGATGTAGCCGTATTCCATCCGGAAGTTCTGGCCGCGGTCGGGCGTGGTGGCGGTCTTGGTCATCGCGGTGATCATCTGCTCCTTGGTCAGGCCGGCCTGGAAGCCCTTGACGATGTTGTCGGCGAAAGCGACGAGACCCGGGTTGCCCACCATGCAGTCGGTCCCGTTGCCCATCAGGTGCCAGACCGGCAGGT
>JAEEGK010016559.1_pt1 | contig 16189 bp, 13 predicted proteins | sample 8958771 | NCBI WGS metagenome assembly JAEEGK01 (sample SAMN16246547, study PRJNA631951) | gut metagenome | biome: gut microbiome; feature: rumen; material: SC-attached | host: Bos | place: Iran: Karaj | collected 2018-10
AGAGACGACCGAGGCGCTGAATGTCGTGGACGTTAACAGCGGCATACGGGCAAAGACCTCCAACCAGGAGGAGAACACCTTCGAGGTGAACAAGCTCGCCGCAGAAGAGATTGCACGCCAGCTGAGGCTGCGCGATATGGGTGGTATCGTAATCGTGGACTTCATCGACATGGAGTCCCAGGAGCATCGGAACGAGCTATTCAAGTACATGACCGACCTGATGAGCCACGACCGTGCAAAGCACAACGTGCTGCCTCTCACCAAGTTCGGGCTCATGCAGATCACGCGCCAGCGCATCCGTCCCGTCACGGAGATCAACGTGCTGGAGAAATGCCCTCTCTGCCACGGCACTGGCAAGATCGCTTCCACCGTCATCATCGACGAGCAGGTGGAACGCCGCCTCGCCTACTATGTGCAGGAGAAGGGCATCCGGGATCTGACGCTGCGCACCAGCTCCATCCTCGGAGCCTATCTTACGAGGGGTTCCTTCGGATCTTCCTACGTCGCCAAATGGCGTCGCAAGTACCGTTGCAAGCTCAAGTTGGTGGAATCGACCGCCAACAGCATCCTGCAGTATGAATTTCTGAATGCTAAAGAAGAGGTCCTCGATTGAGGACCTTTTTTTTGTAATAATGTCATTATAAGCACATTAGCCCCCTCTATTTATTCATATCGAAAACATTTCGCCACATTTTATGTTTTTGATTGACATTTGCGTGATTATTTCGCATCTTAGCGCACTATGAAAGGCGTTGGAGATAGAAATGAGGATTTTGAGAAGTTTATGTCATACGATGACAAAACGTGGGAAAGGACTACATTCTGCAAGGGGTCCAAGGGGTTTGTAGTAACATCCCTTAAACGTATTGGCAGCGCAAATAAGAATAAACAAGAGACAGAGAAGTTCCAAAAGGAACAACGGATATGCAAGACTTTTGCTTCTTTTGGATTTCAGATTGAACATCTTTCTGAAATACCGGGAATCAGTTCTCACGACATCAATATAATCCATCATCCAGAAATGGGACGTGTTCTCATTAAGGGTGAACTGAAATCTACGAGGAGTTCAAACAATATTAATGGATACGCCAAACACGCCATTTTCGATCAAGGCGCAAAATGCATTCTGTTTGAATTTACGGCAAAAAGCAAAAGAATAATAAACCAATTGAACGATCTTTCAAATAAAGGGATACATGGATACTACTATTTTAGTGGATTGCATGAATATGGATCGTTCTAAAAATACAACACCCCCGAATCATCGGAGGTGAGGTTATGTGCGAGCCGCCCGAAGCGTAACACGCCCTATTTCTTGTTGCAAATATGGAATAAAACTTTCAATATTCCAAGTTATTCAACCCTTAACCTTCAAATTTCCTGAACGCTACGCAGGCATTGTGTCCGCCGAAGCCCAGGGAATCGGAAATGCCGAGGGTGAAGGGATGCTTCTGCGCCTTGTTGGGAGTGTAATCCAGGTCGCACTCAGGATCGGGAGTATCCAGGTTGATAGTCGGAGTGACGATGCCTTCCTTAAGCGAGAGCACGGTGGCGATGGCTTCCGCAGCACCGGCAGCGCCCAGCATGTGGCCCGTCATACTCTTGATGGATGTGATGTGGGCCTTGTAGGCATCCTCGCCGAGGGCGAGCTTGTATGCCTGGGTTTCGGAAGCATCGTTCAGGTGCGTTCCGGTGCCGTGGGCGTTGATGTACAGCACATCGTCGGATGTATATCCGGCCTCATCCAGCGCAAGCTTCATAGCCTGTGACTGGGTGGTGCCGTCCGGGCGGGGTGCCGTGGAATGGTAGGCGTCGCAAGTGTTGCCATAGCCGACGACCTCAGCATATATCTTCGCGCCGCGCTCCTGTGCGTGCTCGAGGCTTTCCAGGACAAGGATTGCTCCGCCGTCTCCCATCACGAATCCGCCGCGGTTCAGGTTGAACGGAAGGGATGCGTATTTGGGATCCTCAGCACGGGAAAGGGCCTTGGCGTTGGCGAATCCCACCAATCCGAAGGGAATGGTGGCATATTCGCAACCGCCGGTGATGATGGCATCGGCATAGCCGAACTTAACCGCACGGTAGGCCTCTCCCAGATTATGGGACGAAGTGGCACACGCGGTAACTACATTGAGGCAGGGGCCCTTGGCGTTGTTCTTGATGGCGATGTGTCCTGCGGCGATATTGGAAATCATCGAAGGGATGAACATCGGGGAAATCCACTGCCCGGAAGGGTCCTCGATCATCTTCTGTGTCTCACGGAATATGATATCGAAACCACCGATGCCGGAGCCTACGTAAACGCCGAAGCGGAACGGGTCGATGTTCGCATCTTCGCCTTCGCTCTTGAGGCCCGCATCCTGCACGGCCTGATATGCGGCTGCTACCCCGTACTGCGTGAACATACCCTGCTTACGTATGAACGGCTTGTCCATTCCGTAATTGAGGGGTTCGAAATCTTTTATTTTGGCGGCGATGTGCACGGGAAGCAACGAAGTGTCATACTCCGTAATGGTTTTGATTCCGCACACGCCGTTTTTCAAATTATTCCAGAATGTAGGAACATCGTTGCCTATCGGCGAGATAATTCCTAAACCTGTGACAACTACTCTGTGCTCTTTCATTATCAACGTTTTGTCCGACAAAGGTAGCAAATTATCTCCGGATTGCCAAGCGGACCAGCAGCGCCAGGGCAAGCAGCAGGAACATGAACGTGCAGATGCGTCCGACTATGTCGCCGTGGCGGACGAAGAAGGTCTGCTCCGAATTAAGATTCACCGTTCCGGCCAGAACTGCAGGCTGCCACCAGAGCGTGCGGGAAAGGACCTCTCCCCGCTGGTCGATGATGGCGGAGATGCCCGTGTTGCCGCAACGGGCTATGTCCCGGCGGGTTTCGATTGCGCGAAGGCAACTGTAGCTGAAGTGCTGCTTGTAGCCTGGTGTATCTCCCCACCAGGCATCGTTGGTGATTACGGTCATCAGCCGGGCTCCTTTGCGTATATATCCAGTGCAATACTCTCCGTAAACGGATTCATAACACACCGCGCAGCCAATGGGAATCTCATTGTAGTGGAGACAACTGATCGTCTTCTGTCCTATACAGCGGCCCATTACCCCTCCCAGCTTATTGTCAATAGGCACGAATATCTTAGGATAAGGCGTAAGTTCCGTACCAACAACCAGTTTGCTCTTGTGGAAGACTTCCGCCCGGCCGGAAGCATCGGTCATGATGGCGGAATTATGATTCTCTATCCATCCGTCGCCATATCTGCGGGCCAGGATGGAAGGGGCCTTGTGTGTGTTGGATATCTGGTAGGTCGACGCCCCGAACAGGAGGTTCGTGCCGGGGTGCTTCTGCAGGAAATCCTGGAAGTTGCGGAAGGTTCGGCTCTCAGGGATGCGGTCCAGAAAAACATCTCCCGTAAAGGTTTCGGGGGCCAGCAGCAGGCCGTTCCATTCTCCTTCAGGGATGGCTTTCGCATAGAGATCCAGAAGCACCCCTGTCTGCTCCGCCTGGCTCTTGCTGGTGAACTTCTCGTAGGGGTCGAAGTTGGGCTGGCCGATGATTACCGGCACGCTGCCCTCGGAGACCTCCTGATAGTGGTGGAAAAGATGTGCGGATGCAGCATAAGGGAAGGCGAAAACGCCCGCCAGCCATACTGTGGCGGCGATCCTGCCCTTGATATTCCAGTGGGCCCAGTCTCCTTCGAGGAAAGCTTTCAGGAGCATGAAGACGGTGATGTTGCAGGCCCAGACCCAGGCCGATCCGCCGAGGCTGCCCGTGAACTCATACCACTGTATGCTGCGCGTGCTCTGCGCGAAGGCGTTCCCCAGCACCAGCCAGGGCCAGGAAATCTGCGCGCTCTGCAGATACCAGCGTTCCCAGGCTATCCAGGCTACCGCCAGGAAGATGTAGGGAAGGATGCCCTTGAAGCGGCGTTTGCCCAGGCGGAAAAGCCCGAAGACCAGCGACATCTGCAGCGAGTTGGCGAGGATGGCGAAGATGGCTCCTCCCACCGTGGCATTGGCCACCCACCATGTGGTGGCTGCGTTCCAAAGAACGAAGAATGAGTAGTGCCAGATGCGGAAACGGCGGATTTCGTTGATGTCGGCCATGTGGTCTGCACAGAGCAGTGGCACGAGGCCTATGAGGGCCAGGAAACCGCAGTGCGGCACCAGCCACGGAAGACTCATCAGCGCCGCGGAAAGCAGCACGCATATCCACATTGCAAGTTTTACTCTTTTCATGCTTCTTCCTCCTCTTCCGGCATGTTGCCGGCATATTTGCGCCACTTGTCGAGCAGCGCGGTCATATCTTCTGGGATGGCCGAGTCGAACTGCAGCCATTTATGCGTAACGGGATGCTCGAAGCCCAGGGTCTTGGCATGGAGTGCCTGGCGCGGGCATATCTCGAAGCAGTTCCGGATGAACTGGCGGTATTTCGAGTAGATGGTTCCCTTGCGGATCTCGGCTCCGCCGTAGCGCTCGTCATTGAACAGCGGATGGCCGATGGAGGCCATGTGTACGCGGATCTGATGGGTGCGCCCGGTCTCGAGCCGGCATTCCACCAGAGTGACGAATCCGAAGCGTTCCAGCACCTTGTAGTGTGTTACCGCGTGCTTCCCTTCATCCGGATCGTCGGTCACGCGGAAACGCAAGCGGTCGTTCGGATCCCGCGTTATGTTCTTGTCTATCGTACCCTCGGCCTCCTTGATGTCTCCCCAGACTATCGCCTGGTAGCACCTTTCCGTCGTATGGTTGAAGAACTGCTTCGCCAGCCTCAGCTGCGCCTCATCGTTCTTCGCCACCAGCAGCAGGCCGGAAGTGTCCTTGTCGATTCGGTGAACCAGGATGCCGGCTTTTTCCGGGTCCGCCGCGGTGTCGGTATCCGATGCGGACGCCATATCCGCCCTCGGATGTAGAGGGAGGGGCCCACCAGAGGTGGGAGGGGCCGTCAGGCCGGCTTGAGCAGCGGATACCGCAACCGCGGCCGGCTGATTAAAGTGATACAGTAGAGCGTTGACAAGGGTTCCGTCAAAATGACCGTGGCCGGGATGCACCACCATGCCGGCCGGCTTGTTCACCACCAGCACGTCATCATCTTCATATACTATGTTCAGCGGAATATCCTGCGGCACGATATCCACCCCACGCCGCCGATACGGCATTACGAAGCGGATCACATCCCCCGGACGCACCAGAAGATTCGCCTTTGCGGTCTTCTCGCCGACCTTCACATACCCTTCCTTGATGGCACACTGGATGCGGTGACGGGATGTATCTTCCAGATGGGCGGACATGAACTTGTCGATGCGAATGGGCACCTGCCCCGCATCGACGTTCAGGCGGAAATGCTCGAACATCCCCTGTTCTTCATCATCGGGGATGGCCTCGAGTTCCGGGTCCAGCCAGTCTGTCTCGGGATCCATTACTTGGAGAGTTCTTCGATTTTGCCTTCGTCGGTGGTCAGCCAGAGCGACACGGCGGCACCCATCGTCATGGGGCCTCCGGAAGTGGAAGGAGCCTGTTTGTAGACCACTGCGTTCAACGAATCGCTATAGGTCTTGACACCCTTGTCGAAATTCACCTTGCCAACGTTCAGGGAATAATCATGCACCGCATCGATGGCACGGAGATACTTGAGACCCTTCACGTCAGGGGCGTAGGTGCGGTTATCGTCTCCACTGAGGCCGACCATCAGGTCGATTACCGAGCCGCTCTCGATCTGTGTGCCCGCGGCGATCTCGCGACTGTTATGCAACTGCTTCAGCACGTTGTTGGTGGCGATGTCATTCACATAAATGAGCCGGCCTAGGTTGAGCCCGCGGGATGCGAGTTCCGCCTTGGCCTGACGCATGGAATAACCCACAAGAAGGGGCATGGTCACTTCTTTCGCGGTCTTTGCATTGGTCGTGAGGGAGATGGTTCGGCCCTTCTTGACGTTGCTCCCGCTCTTGGGGAACTGGGAGAACACGGCGCCCTTCTTCATGCGGCGAACGTACACCGAATCACCGATTTCCACCTTCAGCCCCACACGCTGCGCATTGTAAACCGCCTCCTCGTAGGTCATGTTGGTGAAATCCGGAACGGTAATCTCCTTATTGTGCTGAGTGCCTATAGAAAGGAGTATGTTGGAACCGACCAGCAGCACAACAACGAATACCACCGCCCATATCAAGTTGCGGACAATCCAATTGGAAAAGAATCCGCTTTTCTTTGCATTTTTGTTTTCTGCCATAGCATACAAATATAGTGAATCTTGTCGATATTACAATTGATTCCTTTAGGCGCGTGGAGCTAACCCTTTAACTACTAAAGGTTTGCTCGTTTTGCCTTCCCTTGTTCGCAGGAAGGCAAAACGCCTAATGCTTTGATAATTAGGCGCTTGGCCCCACGGCCCTGATTAGTTCCCTTACAAAAAAAAGGTCCCCGTCAATCGAGGACCTCTTCTTTAGCGTTCAGAAATTCATACTGCAGGATGCTGTTCGCGGTGGATTCCACCAGCTTGAGCTTGCAACGGTACTTGCGGCGCCATTTGGCAACGTAGGAGGAGCCGAAGGAGCCTCTCGAAAGGTAGGCTCCAAGGATGGGGCTGGTGCGCAGCGTCAGATTCCGGATGCCCTTCTCCTGCACGTAGTAGGCGAGGCGGCGCTCCACCTGTTCGTCGATGATGACGGTGGAAGCGATTTTGCCCGTGCCGTGGCAGAGGGGGCATTTCTCCAGCACGTTGATTTCCGTGACGGGACGGATGCGCTGGCGAGTGATCTGCATGAGGCCGAACTTGGTCAGAGGCAGCACGTTGTGCTTTGCACGGTCGTGGCTCATCAGGTCGGTCATGTACTTGAACAGCTCGTTCCGGTGCTCCTGGGACTCCATGTCGATGAAGTCGACGATAACTATACCACCCATGTCGCGCAGCCTCAGCTGGCGTGCAATCTCTTCTGCGGCGAGCTTGTTCACCTCGAAGGTGTTCTCCTCCTGGTCGGAGGTCTTGGCCCGTATGCCGCTGTTTACGTCCACGACATTCAGCGCCTCGGTCGTCTCTATCACGAGATATGCGCCCTGTTTCATGGGCACGACCTTTCCGAAGGAGCTCTTTATCTGGCGCGTCACTTCGAAATGGTCGAAGATGGGCTCCTTGCCGTCGTAGAGTTTGACTATCTTCTCCTGCTCGGGGGAAATGAGGGAGATGTACTTTCTGGTTTCCTCATAGATCTTCTCGTCGTTCACGTAGATGTTGGTGAAGCTGTCGTTCAGCAGGTCCCTGAGGATGGTGGTGGTTTTGGAGTACTCGGTGAAAAGGAGCTGCACGCCCTTGCTCTTGGCGATGTTCTTCCAGGAACCTTCCCATTTGTCGATGAGGCTCTGCACCTCGGCCACCAGCACGCTGGCGTTCTTGCCTTCGGCGGCGGTGCGGATGATGGCTCCGTAGTTCTTGGGGAGAATGCTCTTTACAAGCGTTTCAAGCCTTCTTCTTTCCTCTTTGCTGGCAATCTTCTGCGACACGTTGACCTTGTCGGCAAAAGGCATCAGCACTATGTTGCGTCCTGCCAATGAAATTTCCGCAGTCAGGCGCGACCCTTTGGTGGATATCGGTTCCTTGACGATCTGGGCGATTATCATCTGTCCTACCTTGAGGTAGTCTTCTATCCTGCCTTCCTTCCCGAGGATGGGCCCCAGCTTGGTGTTGCTGTAGAGACCCTTCAGGTTCTTGTTGGGATTGCTTTCCCGCACGAAGGTGTCGAAGGCGTTGAAATGGAAGCCGAGGTCCAGGTAGTGGATGAAAGCCTCTTTGCTGTCGCCGATGTCCACGAAAGCCGCGTTCAGGGCGGGCAGGAGCTTCTTGACTCTTCCGAGGAAGACGCTGCCCACCGAAAAACTGTGACCCTCGTTGGATTCCCTGTTGAGCTCGATCAGGCGATGGTTCTCCATCAGCGCGATCCGCACTTCCGCAAGGCTTTCTTCGACGATAAGGTCCCTTTCGACTTTCTGTTCGTCCATTTGTGGAAAATATTGGTACTTTTAAAGAATAGAGGCCCGCCGGATCCCCCGTACGAGCCTCTATCGACTATTTCTTCTTGTGTCTGTTGAGGCGCAAGCGCTTTTTACGCTTGTGCGTAGCCATTTTATGTCTTTTTCTCTTCTTTCCGCTAGGCATATACTAGTAATTTAGAATTATTTCTGGAGAGCAGCGACAAAGACTTTTGCAGGCTTGAAGGCCGGAACATCGTGTGCGGGGATGTTGATGGTGGTCTTCTTGGTGATGTTGCGGGCTGCCTTCTGGGCGCGGTGCTTTACGATGAAGCTGCCGAAGCCGCGGAGATATACGGGCTTACCCTTTGCAATTGAACCCTTGACGGCTGCCATGAATTCTTCTACGACAACCTGAACCTGAATCTTCTCGAGGCCAGTGTTCCTGGCGATCTCGTTAACAATGTCTGCTTTTGTCATAATAGTAGTAAATCTGTTTAAGTTCCCTTTTTGGGTTTGCAAAAATAGAGTTAATTTTTTAATAATCAAAATCCTATGTGCGTTTTTTGTCAGTGGCACGGAGATTGACTATATTTGTATCGGGGAGTATTGTGCTCCGCCACTGACATTTTGACAATATATGAACGATAAAGAATATACATTCCCCGTAGGTGCCGAGGTAAGTATCATCCCGGTTATGCAGGGAGACGGCTTGCAGAAGATAGATGAATCCACCCTTCCGGACATCCTGCCCGTGCTGGCGCTGCGCAACGCAGTGCTGTTCCCGGGCACGATATTCCCCGTCACGATAGGCAGGGAAAAGTCCATCAAACTCATAAAGGATGCGGAAGAGCGCGACATGTTCATAGCCTGCGTGCCGCAGACGGACGTGACGGTTGAGGAGCCTTCCGAGGCCGATCTCTTCCAGTACGGCACCGTGGCCAAGATAATCAAGAGTCTTGAGATGCCGGATGGCACCCTGACAGCCATCCTGCAGGGATTCAAACGTCTGTCGCTGGATTCCGTCATCAGTTACGATCCCTACCTGACGGGCCGCGTACACTATCTCGACGATTATCTTCCGGAAGGGGACCTCACTTCGCTGAAGGCCATTGCCGACTCCCTCAAGGAGCAAGCCTCACATATCATCCGAAACTCTTCCATGGCCTCGCGAGAAGCCATCACCGCCATACGCAACATCGACAATTTCCAGTTCTTGGTGAACTTCATCGCCACGACCGTGGAGGTGGACGACTTTTCCGATAAGATGGACCTCCTGCAGTATGACGACGTGAAGGTGCGCGCGATGAAGCTCCTCTCCATGCTGAACATGCAGCTGGAGCTCACCAAGATAAAGCAGGACATCAACCAGAAGGTGAAGTCCGAGATAGACCAGCAGCAGCGCGAGTACTACCTGAACAGCCAGCTCCGCACCATCCAGGAAGAGCTCGGAATGGATGAAGGGGAGGATCTGGACGCCCTCAAGGCCCGTGCCGAGAAGAAAGACTGGCCGAAAGAGATAGGGGAGACCTTTGAGAAGGAGCTGAACAAGCTTTCCCGCTACAACACCAACTCTCCGGACTACAGCATCCAGTACAACTATCTGGATTTCATGCTGAACCTGCCCTGGAACGAGACCAGCGTGGACAATCTGGACCTGAAGCATGCGCAGAAGGTGCTGGACGACGACCATTACGGCCTCGATACGGTCAAGGACCGCATCATCGAATACCTCGCCGTCCTTAAACTTAAGGGAAACATGAAGTCTCCCATCCTCTGCCTCTACGGCCCTCCCGGAGTCGGTAAGACCAGCCTCGGAAAGAGTATCGCCAAGGCTCTGGGGCGCAAGTACGTACGCATATCGCTCGGCGGCATGCACGACGAGGCGGAGATCCGCGGCCACCGCAAGACTTACGTGGGAGCCCTTCCGGGCAGGATTCTGAACGGAATCGCCCGTGCAGGCACCTCCAACCCGGTGATAGTTCTCGACGAGATAGACAAACTCGCCTCCGACTTCAAGGGCGACCCCTCGTCCGCACTGCTGGAGGCGCTCGATCCCGAGCAGAACACCACCTTCCACGACAACTATCTGGACCTCGACTACGACCTCTCCAAGGTGCTGTTCATCACAACCGCCAACACCATCTCTCCGGTGCAGCCGGCCCTGCTGGACCGCATGGAGGTGATCAACGTCACCGGCTACCTCGCGGAGGAGAAGATGCAGATAGCCAAGCACTTCCTGCTGCCCAAGCAGCTGGTGGAGCACGGCCTGAAGAAGGACCAGCTCAAGATTGATACGGCCGCCCTGCGTGCCATCATCGACGAATACACCCATGAATCCGGCGTCCGCGGCCTCGAGAAGCAGATAGCCAAGATCGCCCGCGTGACGGCCAAGAAGATAGCCCTGGAGCAGGAGCATCCCGACATTATCAAGAAGGAGCACCTGAAGGAGTATCTGGGCTTGCCTACCGCCTTCCACGATATGCAGAAGGGCAACGAAGGCCCCGGAATCGTCACCGGCCTGGCCTGGACCCAGATGGGCGGAGAGATCCTCTTCATCGAAAGCTCCGTCTCCGGCGGCAAGGGCGTGCTCACCATGACCGGCAGCCTCGGGGACGTGATGAAGGAATCCGCCACCATCGCCTACCAATACATCAAGGCTCATCCGGAACTCGCCGGCATGGACTCCAAGACCTTCGCCGAGAAGGACATACACGTGCACGTGCCCGAGGGCGCGGTGCCCAAGGACGGGCCGTCCGCCGGCATCACCATGGTGACCTCGATGATATCCGCCCTGCGCGGCAAGGGTATCAAGAAGGGCATCGCGATGACCGGAGAGATGACCCTCCGCGGACGCGTCCTGCCGGTAGGAGGCATCAAGGAGAAGATACTCGCGGCCAAGAGGGCCGGAGTGAACACCATACTTCTGTCCGAAGAGAACCGCAAGGACATCGAGGACATCAAGGAAATCTATGTGAAGGGCCTTACCTTCCACTATGTGAAGACCATACAGGATGTAATAGACCTCGTTTTCTGATGGAAGTCCGTATAGAAGAATCCTGGAAACGGGCCTTGCAGAGTGAGTTCGACAAACCTTACTTTGCGGGGCTTGTCTCTTTTCTTCATGGCGAGAAAGCTGCCGGAAAGCTGATCTATCCGCCCGGAGGGCAGATTTTCCGGGCCTTCGAACTCACTCCCGTCGATAAGGTGAAGGTGGTGATACTGGGTCAGGATCCCTATCACAATCCCGAACAGGCCATGGGATTGTCGTTCTCGGTTCCATCTGGAGTACCGGCTCCGCCGTCGCTGAAGAACATCTTCAAGGAGATAGAAAACGACCTCGGCATCCGCATGAGCGGAAGTCCGGACCTGACGCCGTGGGCGCAGCAGGGAGTGCTGCTGCTGAACGCGATGCTGACCGTTCAGGCCGGCGCTCCGGCATCGCACCGGGGGAAGGGATGGGAACAGTTTACCGATGCCGTAATCAAGTATATATCAGATAATTGCAATGGCGTGGTATTCCTCCTCTGGGGGGGATTCGCCCGCAACAAGAAAGACCTTATCGACACCTCCCGCCACTATGTGCTGGAGGCGGCTCATCCCAGCCCGCTGGCAGGCGGTGCATTCTTCGGGTGCAGGCATTTCTCCCGCACCAACGAAATATTGATCAACGAACATAAAACTCCAATAAATTGGCAACTGTAGCATTGTTTCCGGGGTCCTTCGATCCGTTTACCGAGGGACACCTCAATATTCTCACGCGCGCGCTCACGATGTTCGACGAAGTCGTGGTGGCAATAGGTATCAACCAGGATAAGAAGGGATTCTTCTCCACGGAGCAGAAGATCGACATTGTCCGTCAGGCTACCAAAGGCATGAAAGGCGTACGGATAGTGAATTACGACGGCCTCACCATCGACATCTGTCGGGAACTGGGCATAAAGCACATAGTGCGCGGCGTGCGTAACATGCTCGATTTCGAGAACGAGCGCAGCATCGCGGATGCAAACCGCCGGCTAGCTCCCGAGATAGAAACCATCATCATCCCTACCGCACAGGAATTCGCGCACATATCCTCTTCCGCCGTGCGGGATATCCTACGCCACGACGGCGATACGAGTCTCTTCATGCCGGAAGGCGTCAAACTCCCTTCAGTAAAGTGATGCGCAGGCTTCTCGCCATATCGCTCGCCCTTTTCCTCGGGCTCGGCCTTCATGCCCAGCAAGACCCTACGGCGGCCCTGCTGGACAGCCTTGTGCTGAAATACGTGACCGCCATCCAGCCCGAGAGCGTGGAGACAAAGCAGGGGGAGTGCGACTTCCTGATAGGCTCTGTGCGGGATTCCCTCATGCGCCGGCAGATTGCCGTGAGCCTTTTCAACTACTACCGGAACGCTCCCGTGATGGGAGACGAGGCCGTGGCAATCTATGTCTTCGACAAGTGGTTCTCATCTGGGAAGATGAGTTTTCCGGGGGAGTTCGAGAGGCTGGACGCCGAGATGTTCTGCAACATGAACAGGAACACCCTGCTGGGGATGGATGCGCCCGTGCTGAAGGCTCGCAAGCCCTGCGGAGGGCGGGTTAAGGTGCCGGAACAGGGGAGTACGACACTCATCTGGTTCTACGATACCGCCTGCAGCAAATGCAAGGTAGAAGCGAAGGTGCTGCCGTCCGTCTTGGAACGGTCGGTGGATTTCCCCGTTACGCTGGTGGCGTTCTATGCCGGGCAGTCGCGCAAGGAGTGGCGCGCATTCCGCCGCAGTTTCAAAGTGGAAAATCCGAACGTGCGGCTGGTACACTGCTGGGACCCTCAGGTAGAGAGTGATTATCTGCGTCTGTACGGCGTGATATCCACACCCAGGATGTACATGGTGGCTCCGGAAGGCAGCATAATTGGCCGCAGGCTTGAGGTGGAATCGCTGCAGCAACTGATGCCGACCGCCAAGGAAATAGATGCGATGTTTTGTAAAAAACGATAAATTTTTATTATTTTTACGGAATTTTATATTGAAATTCAATAATTAAGTATATATTTGCAGCAAATAAACCATTTCAATAAATGAAGAAGTTGTTTTTATTGGTCATTGCAGCATTCTGCGCAATCGCCATGTCCGCACAGGACAATCCAATGCTTCGTCCGTTGCCCGGCGACCCTGCCGTCAAGGTAGGCAAGCTCGATAACGGCCTTACTTATTACATCCGTCACAACGAACTCCCTGCCAAGCGCGTGGAGCTTTACCTTGCAACCAATGCAGGTGCGATTCTGGAAACTCCCGACCAGGACGGTCTGGCCCACTTCCTCGAGCACATGTGCTTCAACGGAACCGAGAACTTCCCCGGAAAGGGCATCCTGAACTGGCTTCAGAGCATCGGCGCCGAGTTCGGCCGCAATATCAATGCCTCCACAGGCTTTGAAGAGACGCAGTATATGCTCAACAATATCCCTGTCGAGCGCGAGAGCGTGCTGGACAGCTGCCTTATGGTGCTTCGCGACTATTCGCATTTCGTAACCAACGATCCCAAGGAAATCGATGCCGAACGCGGAGTCATCCGCGAGGAGCGCCGCCAGCGCCGCAATGCACAGTGGCGTACCCTGGAAGCATCCCTTCCTTATTATTTCGGCGACACCAAATATTCCACCTGCACCCTCATCGGTCAGGAGGAGAGCATCATGGGATTCAAGCCCCAGAGTATCGTGAACTTCTATCGCACCTGGTACTATCCCGGAAACCAGGCGGTCGTGGTGGTAGGCGATGTGGATATTGCCCGCACCGAGGCCAAGATTAAGGAAATCTTCGGCGTCATACCCGCCAAGGAACCTGTGGCTAAGCCTGAAATTCCCTTCCCTGCCAACAAGGAACCTGTTATCGGTATCATAACCGATCCCGAAACCAATGCTCCTTCCATCGAAATGGTCTGGAAGAGCGAGGCCGCTCCTGAGAGCATCAACAACACCCTGGTGGGCGAGATGCAGGACTACATCAAGATGCTCATCAGCCAGATGATGGACGAGCGCTTCAACGACATCACTTCCAAGGCGGACGCCCCCTATCTCAATGGCGGCTTCTATGTCAGCAGCCTGATCTACGAGGCCATCGATGCCGTGATGGGAGATGTCACCCTGAAGGAAAACAATCTTCTCGGAGGTTTCGAATCCTTCTACACCGAGCTTGAGCGCATGCGCCGCTTCGGCTTCCAGACCGGCGAATTCGACCGTGCTAAGGCCAATATCCTTTCCATGCTCGAGACTGCCGCAGAGAAGGCCGACACCCGCAAGAACCCCCAGCTGGTGCGCCCCCTGCTTTCGAATTTCTTCGACAACAAGACCTATATGGATCCCAAGACCGAACTTGAAATCGGCAAGCAGATCCTCGGCAGCCTCAATGTGATGGTGCTGAACCAGGTGGCTGCCCAGCTTCTCACCGAAGAAAACCTTGTGGTTATCTACAGCGGCCCCCAGAAGGACGGCATCGCCACTCCCACCAAAGAGCAGATTTCCGAAGTTCTCGCAAAGGTGAAGGCCGCCGACATCCAGCCCCTCAAGGGTGAGGAAGTGGCCAGCGAGTTCATCGACCCTGCTACCCTCAAGGGTTCACCCGTAAAGAAGACCGCTGAAGGCCCTTACAAGAGCACAGTCTGGACGCTCAAGAATGGCGTCAAGGTTTATGTGCTCCCTACCGAATACCAGAAAGACCAGATCATCATGCGTCTTGCCCGTCAGGGTGGCACCAGCCTGGTTCCTGTGGAGGACCTCGCATCCGTCGACGACAATATCATCGCCATGTTCAGGCGCAATTGCGGTATCGCAGGCTTCACCGGCACTCAGACCGCGAAGATGCTTTCCGGCAAGAACGTTTCCATGACTCCCTTCCTGGACGAACTCTACAATGGCGTGAGCGCTACTTCTACAAAGAAGGATCTTGAGACTGCTTTCCAACTCATGTATCTGCAGTATGTGCAGCCTCGCTTCGACGAGGAGGAGTATATGGTGGGCATCAACCAGCTCAAGGGAGTTCTTCCCAATCTGGAGAATACTCCGGACTTCAAGATGCAGAAGAGTTATATGGAAACTCTCTATGGCAATAATCCCCGTCGCAAGATGATCGATATGCAGACCCTGGAGAATGCCTCCATCGCCACTGTCGAGAAGAACTACCGCAAGCTCTTCTCCGATGCCGCCGGTCTTGAGATGGTAATCGTCGGTGACGTGGATCTTGCCACCATCAAGCCTCTTGTGGAGAAATACATCGGCTCCATCCCCAAGGGCAAGAAGGCTCCCAAGTGGGTGGATACCAAGTCCGGCCCCGTGAAGGGCATCGTCGAGAAGGTGGATCCTTGCAAGATGGAGACTCCCAAGAGCACAGTCCTGCTCAACTATCACGCTCCTCTTGCATACAGCCAGGAGGTCGAAGCGGCCCTCGATGTCATCTCATTCGTGATGGATATGCGCTACACTACTTCGCTCCGTGAAGAGATCGGCGGAACATACGGTGCACACACCCAGGGATATCAGAACAAATATCCCGAAGAACGCACTACCTTCATGGTCCAGTTCCAGTGCAAGCCTGAGCTTTGCGACACTCTGCTTACCGTGGCAAAGCGCCAGCTTTCCGAATTCATCACCGGAGGCCCTACCAAGGATGAGTTCAACAATGCTGTTCTGAATCTTAAGAAGAATATTCCCGAAAGGCGAATCACCAACCAGTACTGGCTGCGTGAGATCCGCAATGTCCTTGAGGGATATGGCTATGAAGATGCTGAGTATGAAGCCGCGGTCAACGCCCTGACACCCGAGAAGGTGCGTGCAGTCGCTGCATCCATCATCAATGCAGGCAACAAGGTCGAATACGTGATGGTTCCTTCAGAATAGGAATCGGGAAAATGCTAGAAAAGAGTTGGGTGCGCCGCATCCAACTCTTTTAGTATATACTCCATGGTGACCTGGCGGATCAGGGCGCTGCGGGAACGCACGCCGAACACCTTGCAATACTCGTTGATTGCAGCCACTTCTTTCTTATTGAAGAAAACGGATTTGCGGATGGTGCGCTTGAGCGCTGCGCGTTCCTTGTCGAGGTAGCGCGGATCTACGCCGGATTTAGTTTTTCGTGCCATAGCACAAATATAGCAAATAATTTTAAATCAGGCCTTTCTCCTTTGCCTTGGATATAAGCTCGGCGGTGTTGGCCGCATCGAACTTGGTCATCAGCTTCTTGCGGTAC
>JAEEGK010016560.1_pt1 | contig 16189 bp, 12 predicted proteins | sample 8958771 | NCBI WGS metagenome assembly JAEEGK01 (sample SAMN16246547, study PRJNA631951) | gut metagenome | biome: gut microbiome; feature: rumen; material: SC-attached | host: Bos | place: Iran: Karaj | collected 2018-10
TCAGGCAAGTATTTCCCGCCTTTTCTACTTGCCTGGATTCTTCTTTTCCCTCTCAGGCAAGTATTTCCCGCCTTTTCCACTTGCCTGGATTCCTTTTTTCCCTCTCAGGCAAGTATTTCCCGCCTTTCCCACTTGCCTGGATTCCTTTTTTCCCTCTCAGGCAAGTATTTCCCGCCTTTTCCACTTGCCTGGTAGCTTCTTTTCCCTCTCAGGCAAGTATTTCCCGACTTTTCCACTTGCCTGAATTGCTATTTTTCCTCTCAAGCAGTCGGTATTATCTTGGAAATACTGTCCCGTTTATAAGAAATCATTCCAGGCAGTAGATTATGGCAGAAATTCACTGTCTGCGTAGTGATATCCATTGTCAGCCAGTTGCAAAACACTGTCTGTAAACCCAAAATCAAATGCGGACAGTTAATTTCATAGTAATTTCACTGTCTGAACTCCAAATTCAAAAACGGGACAGTAACAATCCACCACCGGCGCATCTGTAACCGCCGAAATAAATTCATCCGTAACCGCTGGAATAAATCCATCTTGATAAACTCCGATTTGTGCATCAGCAAGAGTCCTCTGCCCCCGCTTTGCCTAAGTACCCACTCTCGAAAAAAGAGGCCAACCCCTTGGGGTGGCCTCTTTGCCGTCATAATATGCACGTTGTGTTAGGTCTCACTGAAACACTCTGCGCCACGTCTTACTGATACGTTCTGCGTTACGTCTTATTTGAAACGCCCTGCGCTACGTCTCTCTGATACGTTCTGCGTTACGTCTTACTTGAAGTACGCAACGCCGGACTCGAAGATCTTCATGTCCTGCTCGCCATAGATATTGATCGCAACACTGTCGCCGCGTCTCTCGGAGTGAGCCATCTTACCAAGGCAACGTCCGTCAGGAGAGGTAATGCCTTCGATGGACATGTAGGAACCGTTGATGTTGTACTCCTCGTCCATGGAAACGTTTCCGTCGGGATCTGCGTACTGGGTAGCTACCTGGCCGTTTGCGAAGAGCTTATCCAGCCACTCCTTGGGAGCTACGAAACGTCCCTCGCCATGGGAAGCGGGATTGCAGTAGGTCTTTCCGAGCTCTGCGCCCTGCAGCCAAGGAGACTTGTTGGAAACAACCTTGGTGTATGCCATCTTGGAGATGTGACGGTTGATCGTGTTGAAGGTCAGGGTCGGTGAATCCTCCTTCTGGCCAACGATCTCGCCGTAAGGCACAAGGCCCAGCTTGATCAGCGCCTGGAATCCGTTACAGATACCAAGTGCCAGACCGTCTCTCTCATTCAAGAGCTTCATGACTGCTTCCTTCATCTTCTCATTCTGGAAGGCCGTTGCAAAGAACTTCGCACTTCCGTCGGGCTCGTCACCTGCGGAGAAGCCGCCGGGGAACATGATGATCTGTGCCTGCTCAATTGCCTTTTCAAATGCGTCCACGGACTCGCGGATGTCGGATGCGCTGAGGTTCTTGAAGACTAAGGTCTTCACCTTCGCTCCTGCTCTCTCAAATGCCTTCGTGGAATCATACTCGCAGTTGGTGCCAGGGAATACGGGGATAAACACGTTCGGCTTAGCAACCTTGTGCTTGCAAACGTAAATGGCATCGGTTCTGTAAATCCTGCTCTCAATGGGCTCGGTTCCCTTCACCGCCTTGGTGGGGAATACCTTCTCCAGCTTCTTCTTCCAGGAAGCAAGTGCCTCATCCATGGGGATCACGACTTCGCCAAACTTAAACTCAGCCGCGTCAGTCACGGTACCAACTAAGGTATAATCAATCTCAAGCTCGTCAAGGATTGCCAGCTTGTCCTCCGGCATCTCGGCGATGATATTGCCAAGTTCATTAGCAAACAGTTCCTCTGCAGGCAGGCTGTCATTGATCTCAACGCCAAGTCCGTTACCAAAGGCCATCTTTGAAACGGCTGCAGCAATACCCTTTGCATCCAGTGCATATGCGGATACGATCGCCTTCTTCTGGATGAGGTCATGGATCTTTCCGTAAAGATCAGCTACCTCCTCATACATGGGAACGTCGTAATCGTCCTTCTCAATCTCAAAGCATACCAGCTTGTTTCCAGCCTTCTTCAATTCCGGAGTGATGACGTCGCCGCTCTTTGCAACGTCAACTGCAAAGGACACCAAGGTGGGCGGAACGTCAATGTCATTGAAGGTACCGGACATGGAATCCTTACCGCCAATGGAAGGAAGGCCAAAGCCGATCTGTGCGTCATAAGCGCCAAGCAGTGCTGCGAAGGGCTGACTCCAACGGGAAGGATCGCTCGTCATTCTGCGGAAGTACTCCTGGAAGGTGAAACGGATCTTGGAGAAGTCACCGCCGTTTGCAACGATCTTTGCCATGGACTCTACCACTGCGTAAACTGCACCGTGGTAAGGGCTCCAGCTGGACAGGAACGGATCAAATCCATAAGCCATCATGGTCACGGTATCCGTCTTTCCCTGAAGAACGGGAAGCTTTGCAACCATTGCCTGGGTCTCGGTCAGCTGATGCTTACCGCCATAAGGCATGAACACGCTGCCCGCGCCGATGGAGGCATCAAACATCTCCACAAGGCCCTTCTGGGAGCATACGTTCAAGTCATTTAACAAGGTCAGCCATGCTGCCTTTACGTCGCCTGCCTCTAACTTCTCTTCTACGGCAGGAACGGAAATCTTGTTGAAGTAATTATCTTCCTCTGCGGGAACGTCCACCTTTACGGTCGTCTCCTGATGAGCACCGTTGGTGTCAAGGAAGGCTCTCTTCAAGTTTACGATGGTCTTTCCGCGCCAGTTGAGAACAAGTCTCGGATCCTCGGTAACAACGGCTACGGGAACGGCCTCCAGGTTCTCCTCTGCGGAGTATGCCAGGAACTGGTCTACGTCCTTGGGATCAACGACAACCGCCATACGCTCCTGAGACTCGGAGATCGCAAGCTCCGTGCCGTCAAGGCCGGCATACTTCTTGGGAACCTTGTCAAGGTCAACGGTCAGGCCGGCTGCAAGCTCACCGATGGCAACGGATACGCCGCCTGCACCAAAGTCATTACACTTCTTGATCAGCTTACTTACTTCCTCACGACGGAAGAGTCTCTGGATCTTTCTCTCGGTAGGCGCGTTACCCTTCTGTACCTCTGCGCCGCAGGTCTCGATGGAAGCCTCGGTATGCACCTTGGAGGAACCGGTTGCACCGCCGCAGCCGTCACGTCCGGTACGGCCGCCAAGCAGGATAATGATATCTCCGGGATCGGAGGTCTCGCGGATTACGTTCTTTCTGGGAGCTGCGCCCATAACGGCACCGATCTCCATTCTCTTTGCCACGTAATTCGGATGATAGATTTCTTTTACAAAGCCTGTTGCAAGACCAATCTGGTTACCATAGGAGGAATAACCTGCTGCTGCGCCGCGAACAAGCTTCTTCTGGGAAAGCTTACCCTTCAGGGTCTCAGACACGGGTACGGTAGGATCTGCAGCGCCGGTCACGCGCATTGCCTGATATACGTAGCCACGGCCAGACAGGGGATCGCGGATGGCACCGCCAAGGCAGGTTGCCGCGCCGCCGAAAGGCTCGATCTCGGTCGGATGGTTATGGGTCTCATTCTTGAAGAACACCAGCCACTCCTCGGTCTCCTTGTGATCGCCATAGTCCATCTCCACGGGAACCACTACGGAGCAGGCGTTGATCTCGTCGGACTCTTCCATGTCTGCGAGCTTGCCGTCCTTCTTCAGCTTTCTCATGGCCATGAGAGCCAGATCCATCAGGCAGACGAACTTATCCTTTCTGCCGGCAAAGATCTCTTCCCTGGTGTCAAGATAGCTCTGATAGGTGGTCTCAAGAGGCGTTCTGTAATAGCCCTCGCCAAACTCCACGTCCGTCAGCTCCGTAGAGAAGGTGGTGTGACGGCAATGGTCAGACCAATAAGTATCGAGAACGCGGATCTCCGTCATGGACGGGTCTCTCTTCTCGTCATTCTTGAAATAATTCTGGATGTGAAGGAAATCCTTGAAGGTCATTGCCAGGCCAAGAGAATCATAAAGCTCTCTCAATTCCTTCTCCGGCATGTCTGAAAATCCGTTAAAGATGGATACGTCCGCAGGATCGTCAAACTTCGTGATCAGGGTTGCAGGCTTCTCCATGCCGGTTTCCCTGGAATCCACGGGGTTGATGCAATATGCCTTGATCTTGGCGAATTCTTCTTCCGTAACGTCGCCCTGCACCATGTAAGTCACGGCCGTGCGGATGACGGGATTTTCATTTTCATTCAGGAACTGTACGCACTGCACTGCGGAATCCGCTCTCTGGTCGAACTGTCCGGGAAGAAACTCCACGGAAAATACCTTTGCGTCCGCAGGCACGTCGATCGTCTCAAAATACAGATCATCTACGGGAGGCTCGGAGAATACCGTCTTACAAGCCTTCTCAAACACTTCGTCGGAAATATTCTCCACGTCGTAACGGATAAATTCCCTCACTGCCTTTGCGTCAATGCCGAGATAATTCTTTAACTCGTCATGCAATTCCTTTGCCTTGACCGCGTAAGGCGCCTTCTTTTCCACATAGATCCTTCTTACGTTTCCCATTGTTACTTTGCCTTTCCTTTACTACCACTTTTATTTTATCTTATATGGTTTTATCATAAACTAGCTTTGGACGCGTTTGGATTCTTATTCCTCTACGCTGAGATTCTTGAAGAGATACAGGATCTCCCTGTCCACCATCTCAGGCGTCACGCCGATGGTCTGTGCGCAGATCTTTAAGCCTTCTAGCACGAACATGATGTTTCTGGCGCAACCCGCACAATCCTCACAATAAAATTCGCCGCTTTCCACGCCGGCCTCGATCAGTCTTTCGATGATCTTTACGGCGGAGTCAAACTGCTTCTTTAAGCGATTCTCCTTCTTCGGGAGCTGCTGGTTCTCAAAATAAAATTCATAAATGGCTTGGGTGAGCGTGTCATTTTTCCGGAGAAGCTCCTTTTTCTGCTCCCTCAGGAACAAGAGCAAAATGTCAGCCGCGGTGGCATCTTCCTTGATGCTGTCCGAAAACAGGTCATCCGCCTCCTGCGTCTCAAGTTTCAGAACCTCTTGGAAGATCTGGCTCGTGCTCTCAAAATAAAGGTACAAACCGCCGCGGCTGATGTCACAGGCTTCCACGATGTCCTTCATGGTAACCTTCTTAAAGCCTTTTTCCACAAAGACTTTACGTGCCGTTTCCAGGATGTACTTTCTCTTTTGTATTGATTTCTCTCCCATGTTCTCCCCCAAACCTTTCCTTCTAATCCCTTTTGTCATTCTTGCCCGCTGACGGCATCCTCTCCCGCATGCGGCTGCGTCCCCATAAGCGACAACGCGATAGATTGCATCTTCCTAAGCACAAGGCTGTAAATGTTTGCCCTCGCGCCCTCGGTCCACAGCACTGCCTTAGTTCTTCCCCCAAGTACGTACCAGGACAAAATTCCCTTTAGATGATCCCAGGTTCTCCAAGTCGCGTTTTCGATCAGCAACCTTTCATCCTCATGACTGCCCAGACGATTTCTGGAATACACGTATCGATAGTTGCGATCCATGAGGCTGCTCTTCCCGGCTTCCCGGATGAATTGCATAAGAGTACCCTCGTACACGGGAAAACTCAGGGAATGTTCCGAAATCCCCTGTTCCTTGTACAAAACTGAAAGCGCCTCTGTCGAATGCTGCTCCATCCATGGTAAATAGGTCATCAACGGTTCGACGCAGTCATGATATTCTTGTAGGATCGTCTCGCGACTCGTCACTGTCTGTCCCATTTTCGTCCTCCTGTTTAAGCCAGGAATGTCATTTTTTTGGAATTTTGCGCACAAAAATGACACATATGTATTTTTATATTATCATACTTTCCCCAAATGTACAGTAATATTTTTCGTTTTTCTTAAGATTTTCGTTCGTTTTAGAATTTGTCGGCGTAATCCGTCCCCGTCTCACCCTTCATCTTCTCCACGTAAGGAGCCGGGTCCTCCTCCATCCTTAGAAGCACGTCCAAAGACTCCAAAAACAGCCTTTCCGTGCGATAGCGGTTCATTTCCTCATGCCTGTCCATGTATGCCTTGAAATGATCTACCTGCCACACCAGCACGTCCATCAGGCCATAACCTGCCACCTTATACTTTCCGTAAAAGCTGCCATAGTCATGATAATATGCAAGCTCACGCAGCACCCCGTTAGATTTTTGGATCCTATTCCAGAGATCCTCCGTATATTCCGGACTCTTTCCCGCCTTCTCTCCCAAATCCGCCACAAACTGCCGAAGCGTCTCCAAGGCTTTCCTTAACAGTTCCTCCTGCATGATTGCATTCACCTCCCAAATGTCTGCTTCGCAGCCGCTTGATTTCGTTTCCTCTGACTCATAAAAACCGCCCGCTTCGCGGCCGTCGTTGCTTCGCAACTATTGTTTTTATTTCGTGTACGCTCGGGCGAAATCAAATGTCTGCTTCGCAGCCGCTTGATTTCGTTTCCTCGCTACAAAAAAAGCTTGAAAAGCAGCAGTTGCCTTTCAAGCTTTGAAGCAGGGGAAGAGGGGATCGAACCCCCGTTAACGGTTTTGGAGACCGCCGCACTACCGCTGTACTATTCCCCTATATGGTATCGATTCGCACCGACGAATGAAATTGTATCACAGTATTTCGTATTTTGCAAGATATATTTTAAAAATCTGTATGTCTCGCAGGTGGCGCTTGATTTCGTTCCTCTTACTCATGAAATCCGGCTGCCTTCGGCATCCGCCGTCGCTTCGCGACTTATGATTTTATTTCGTATACGCTCGGTAGGAAACAAATGCCCGCTTCGCGGTCGCTTGTTTCCTTTCCTCTTACTCATAAAATCCAGCTGCCTGCGGCATCTGTCGTCGCTTCGCGACTTGCGATTTTATTTCGTATACGCTCGGTCGAAATCAAATGCCACCTGCGGTGGCGCTTGATTTCGTTCCTCGCTATATACAACGAGGGCGGCGTACCAAGGTACGTCGCCCGTCGCAGTGAAGTCTGAATTATCACATTACTACCAATCGATCGCTGAACTTATTTCTTCTTCTTAGCAGCGGCCTTCTTGGGCTTGGTGTTAACCTTCTCCTTCAGAGCCTTGCCAGCCTTGAAAGCGGGAAGAGTAGCTGCTGCGATCTTAACTGCAGCGCCAGTCTGAGGATTGCGTCCGGTACGAGCCTTTCTCTCACTGGTCTGGAAAGTACCAAAGCCGATCAGCTGAACCTTCTCCTTCTTCTGGAGCTCATCGCCGATAACTTCGAATACTGCGTCTACTGCTGCGGCTGCATCCTTCTTGGTGATTTCAGCCTTTGCTGCTACTGCTGCTACAAGTTCTGTCTTGTTCATAATGGATCTCCTTCCTTCTTTTGCTATTTCGAGCACTTTCCGTGCTCAGCAACCTTTGTTCAAAAAGGCTTATGCCCTTTCTTAGGTACTAGCATACCAAATTTGTAATGATTTCGCAATACAAATATTCAAAAAAATTACGAAAAATGGGCATTTTTTTAAGATTTTTTTACGTTTTTCGCCATTTTGATCGGTCAGCGGACTTTCACCTTGCTTAAACACAGATTCATTTTGCGTTCATCGCCGTAAAATTTCACTAATCCGTTCTCTATGGAGCTTCTTAACGTATATTTTCTCTCACACAATTCCTGAACAACGTTGCTCGGAATCTCCAGCAGGCAATCCCTGTCATAATAATCATAGGGTTCCACGCAAATCTGCCTCTCTGCTATTTCTACGTAAAAAATCCCGGCGCCCTCTCCGGTAACGTTCACCTGGATCGCCACGTGCTCCAATACCTTTCTGGCATCCGCGTTTTCAAACGTAGCCCGCACCATGTAAACAATGTCTTCATACGTCATGCCTGCCACCTCCTCACCCGTAAGTTAACAATTGCCGATAAACTCTAAGGCATCCGCAACGGTCGAAACCCCGATCACCTTCATGTTCGAGGCATTTTCCGTCCTGCAGTCGCCCAAATTACCCTTCGGCAAAAGACAGATCTCAAATCCAAGTTTTTTTGCTTCCGCAACTCTTTGCGCCGCCTGACTGACGGCCCTTACCTCACCGGACAGGCCCACCTCGCCAAAAGCGATCAGCTTTGAAGGCAATGCCTTGTTGCGAAAACTGGAAACAATTGCAAGAACAATAGCCAGATCAATGGCCGGTTCCACGACCTTGAGACCTCCCGTTACGTTTACGTACGCATCGCAACCGGAAAGCTGTATGCCGGAACGCTTTTCTAATACGGCCATCAACAGGTTTACCCTACCCAAGTCCGTACCGGTCGTCTGCCTGCGCGGAATGCCGAAACTGCTGTGACATACCAAGCCCTGAATCTCAATGAGCAGCGGCCTTGTGCCCTCCATGGAGCATGCCACAATGGAGCCGCTTGCATTCTCCGGCCGTCCCGAAAGCATGTATTCTGAAGGATTCTTTACCTCCTCCAGGCCATTTTCCCGCATCTCAAAGACACCAATCTCATTGGTGGAGCCAAACCGGTTCTTTACGCCGCGCAGGATCCTGTAGGAAGCATGTCTGTCACCCTCAAAGTACAGCACGGTGTCCACCATGTGTTCCAAAACCCTAGGGCCGGCCACCGTTCCTTCCTTGGTCACGTGTCCAACGATAAACACGGATACCAAAAGACCTTTCGCCAACTGCAGCAACGCCGCCGTCGCCTCCCTAACCTGGGAAACGCTTCCAGGTGCGGAGGAGATGCTCTCGCTGTACATGGTCTGGATGGAGTCGATCACCACGATCTCCGGTTTTTGCCTGCGGATCGTCTCCGAAATGGCATCCAGCGAAGTCTCGCATAACAACAAGACATTGGGTGAAAAGCTTCCCAGCCTGTCCGCACGCATCTTGATCTGAACCTGTGATTCCTCTCCCGAGACGTAAAGCACTTTATGCCCTGCCTGCGCAACCTTTTGACAGGTCTGCAAAAGCAGGGTGGACTTTCCGATTCCGGGATCACCGCCCACCAAAGTCAGCGACCCCTGTACGATGCCGCCGCCAAGAACGCGGTCCAACTCTTCAATGCCCGTAAGAACCTTGTCCTGTTCCCTGATGGTCACTTCCGAAAGAACGCGCACCTCAGACTCTGACCCCTGACGATGATGCGCTCCTCCGCCCGTTTGTAGCTTTGACCTGTCCACAACCTCTTCCACCATGGTGTTCCACGCCTTACATCCCGGGCATTGTCCCATCCATTTCGCGGACTCGTATCCGCAGCTTTGGCAGAAAAAGACGCTGGTCATCTTTCCTTTTGCCATTTTAACCCCTTACTGTCTAACGATCTTTACGTTTACCTGATCAGCGGCAGCGAGCTCAACGCTCAAGGACAGCTTTCCGCCGAGGCCCGAGTTCATGATGCCAATGCTCTCGCCGTCTACGAATACTTCGTAATCAGCATCCTCCGTCAGTCCGATGGTGATCTGTGCATCCTTGTCACCCTCAACGGTAAATTCCACCTGATCCTCCTTCTCAAGGAAAGAAGTCACGCTGGTGCCGGGAACGGACTCATACAAAAACGCGCCGTTCTTTTCCAGCTTCGTGATCTCATTAAAAGTCTTAACCTTGAAAAGGTCTCCGCCGTGCTTGAAATCCTCTAGTTTTGACTTTGCGCTCAGCTCATGATTTCCAAAGCTGATGCTCCCGTTTGCCTCACTGCGGATCAATTCCTTTACTGCTGCCATTTCTTTTTCCTCCTAAACGTCCTTTCTTGGCTTTTTCTTTTGGTGTTTCATTCCATTCCAAAATTATTTCTTAACGTGAAAAGTGATCTTGTCTCCCTTAAATCCGGCGCTTACGGTGTCTCCGGGCTGCACTCTCTTGGCAAGGATCTCCTCTGCCAGTGCATCCTCAACAACGGACTGTATCGCTCTCTTTAAGGGTCTTGCACCCATCTTCGCGTCAGAATACTTATCTACGAGATGCTGTTTCAACGCCGCGGTCAGCGTCAGGTGGATCTCCATCTGCGTCTCGCACCGCTTCGTCAGATTCTTTGCGAGAAGGTTTACGATCTCCTTCATGTTCTCCTGATTCAGCTGATGGAAAACGATGATCTCGTCAATTCGGTTGATGAATTCCGGCTTGAAGTTCTTCTTCACTTCCTCCATCACCGCCGATTTCATGCGCTCGTAATCCTTCTGCTCGTTCTTTTCCGCCGCAAAGCCCAGATTCTTGGGATCTACGATCCTCTGTGCGCCTGCGTTGGAGGTCATGATCAAGATCGTATTCTTGAAGCTAACCTTCCGTCCCTTGGAATCCGTTACGTGACCGTCATCAAGCACCTGCAACAGGATGTTAAACACGTCCGGATGCGCCTTCTCGATCTCGTCGAAAAGCACCACGGAATAGGGATTCCTGCGCACCTTTTCAGAAAGCTGTCCACCCTCCTCAAATCCGACGTAGCCTGGCGGTGAACCGATCATCTTGGATACCGAATGACCCTCCATGTACTCTGACATGTCAACGCGGATCATGGCATCCTCCGAGCCAAACATTGCCTCAGCCAGTGCCTTGGAAAGCTCCGTCTTTCCGACGCCGGTAGGTCCCAGGAAGAAGAAGGAACCGATGGGACGGTTGGGATCCTTCAATCCAACCCTGCCTCGTCTCATGGCCTTTGCCACGGCCTTCACGGCCTCCTCCTGTCCAATGACGCGCTTATGAAGAATGCTCTCAAGCTTTAAGAGTTTCTCACTCTCCTTCTCCGCAAGCTTTGTCACCGGGATCTTCGTCCAAACGGCAACCACCCTGGCGATGTCTTCCTCGCCGACGGCATAGCGTTTTTCCCTCTCCTGGGCTTCCCGCTGCGCCACCATCTTGTCATATTTCTTCAGGAGCTGTGCCTGCTGTTGCTTCAGCTCAGCTGCCTGTGAGAATACCTCCATGCGGATGGAACGCTCGATCTGCTGGTCCTTCTTCTTGATCTCCGCCATGAGATCCTTTTCCTTCTGGGGGATCTCCATAACCTGGAGTCTCGCGCTGGCTGCGGCTTCATCAATGAGGTCGATCGCCTTATCCGGCAGATTACGGTCATTAATGTACCGCTCTGACAGCCTTACGGCCGCTTCCACGGCTTCATGCGTGATCGTCACGCGGTGATGCTCCTCATACCTGCCCTTGACGCCTTCAAGGATCGCAATGGCTTCCTCCTGGGTGGGCTCCTCCACGTTGACGGGCTGGAACCTTCGCTCCAGGGCCGCGTCCTTCTCCACATATTTCCGGTACTCGGCGATTGTGGTGGCACCGATGAGCTGAAGCTCACCCCTTGCCAGGGAAGGCTTCAGAATGTTGGATGCGTCGATGGCACCCTCTGCTCCGCCTGCACCGATCAGCGTGTGGATCTCATCCAAGAAAAGCACCACGTTGCCGTCATCGATGACTTCCTTGATCACCTTCTTGATTCTCTCTTCGAATTCACCGCGGTACTTACTTCCCGCCACCATGCTGGAAAGATCCAGCGTTAATACCCTCTTGTTCTGCACCGTAAAGGGCACGTCGCCGGATACGATGCGTAGCGCCAGGCCTTCCACCACGGAAGTCTTTCCGACGCCAGGTTCACCGATCAGACAGGGATTGTTCTTCGTGCGGCGGCTCAGGATCTGGATCACCCTGCGGATCTCCTCTTCCCTGCCGATCACGGGATCCAGCTTTCCCTCCCGTGCCAGCGCCGTCAGATCACGGCTGTATTGTTCCAGGGTCGAGGTCTTTCCCTTTCCCTGATTCTTCCTTCCAAGATCCTCCTTGTAAAGGTTTCCGTCTTGCCCAATGGCCTGCAGCGTTTCAACGTAAACCTTTTGGAGATTGACGTTCATGGCGTTCATCAGCCGGACGGCAACGTTCTCGCCCTCCTTAATGATCGCCAGGAGCAAGTGCTCCGTTCCTGCTTCCTTCTGTCCAAATCTCTTGGCCTGTGTCTGGGCCTCTTCCAAAATTCTCTGTGCTCTCGGGGAATATCCCTCGCGGTCTCTCACCGACGTGCCATTCTCGAAAGCGATCAGCTCGCGAATCATGTCCAAAAGCTTGTCTAGCTCCACGCCGTTTTCCGTAAGCACCTTGGCTGCCACGCCCGTGCCTTCCTTCAAAAGACCTGCAAGGATATGCTCCGTTCCGACGTAGCCCTGATTCAAACTCCCCGCGCACTTTGCCGCCTGGGCCAGGGCCGTCCTTGCCTTTTCAGTAAATGACTGTGACTGCATTCCTTATCTCTCCATCCCATCATAAATCTCGTCAACTAAGTTGTGTATTTCTTCCCTGGAAACGTTCTTGCAACAGCTCTTCGCCAGGATCACCTGTAATTCCCTGCGGATCTCCTCCATGATCAACGCCTGGTCCGCGTCCACGGCGATCACCGCTCCCTTGCGTCTGTCTACCTTAACGTAACCCTCCTGCTTCAAAAGCGTGTACGCCTTATTCACAGTATGCATGTTAATTCCAATAATATCCGCAAGATTGCGAACGCTTGGCAAGGATTCTCCCTCGTGGAACTGATCCGTGGCGATGCCAAGGATGATCTGGTTCCGCAATTGCAGATACAGAGCCTCATCGCTGTTAAAATCAATCTCTATGAACATGAGGGCTTCCTCCTTTCATGGCATCTGTTATATATAGTGTATAATAACAAAGGGGCAGTGTCAACCTGCCCCTTTGAAAGTTCATAACTATTTTACAAGACGTTCAGTTTTTGATCATTCATCGCTGTCCCAATTGAGGAATTCAAACTCCATGTCATCGCTGTCCTGTACGAAGTTCTTGGGACGATTATTTGCAGGTGCCTGCTGAGGAGCCGCAGGTCTCTGTGCGGGCTGTTCGCCTGCAGGTCTCTGGCCCTGTCCGGGCTGCGCGGGTCTCTGGCCCTGTCCAGGTTGCGCGGGTCTCTGGCCCTGTCCGGGCTGTGCGGGTCTCTGGCCCTGTCCAGGCTGCGCGGGTCTCTGGCTCTGTCCGGGCTGTGCGGGTCTCTGACCCTGTCCAGGTTGCGCGGGTCTCTGGCCCTGTCCGGGCTGCGTCGGTCTCTGTCCCTGTCCGGGCTGCGCAGGTCTCTGACCCTGTGCAGGCTGCGCAGGTCTCTGGCCCTGTGCAGGCTGCTGAGCGGGCTTCTGGCCTTGAGGACGGTTTCCAGTCGATCTCTGGCCGTTTGCAGGACGCTGGCCCTCTTCCTTGCGGCGAGGCTCAAGTCCGTCTCTGCTGATGGCCGGCCTGTCACGGGATACGCTCTGGGTTCTCGCGTCGCTTCTGGGTCTTTCTGCCGTTCTTCTCGGAGTAGTATTCTCGATGGATGCGATAAAAGCCTCTTCTTTTACTTCCTTCAGTCTGAAGATCAAATATCCAACGGCACCGCAGGCTGCAAGTGCAACCAACAGGAAGAAGATCATCCAGCCCTTGCTGGCCTTTGCCTTTTTGTTTGCCTTTTCGTACTGCTCCTGAAGCTTATCTGCCGCGCTAAAAATGTCTTCGATCTTGTACTGCTGTCCCTGCTCGATGTCCTGAAGCCACCATACGTCATTTACAAGCTTCGTCTCGTAACGCTTTTCAGTCACGACGGGCTTGGTCTCGGGCTTCGTATCAGTATCTGCGGGAGGATTGTCGTCAACGGGATCCGTCGTAACGGGATCAGCCTCAAACGGCTTTACGTCACCGGAGATCACCAGATAATCACTGCGAATGTAACCGGTGGCATCCCTGCCTTCCACCGTCAGTTTCACTTTATACCAAGTCTTCTTGTCTGAACCAATGGTCTTCGCGATCACGGTAACTTCCGTTCCCTTATTGATCGTGCACAGAATGTTGTTGCTGGTGGTCGTAGACGCGCTGGTACGAACCCTTACCGTGTTGCTGCCTGCCACGGTGGCACTTACCGGCGTAACGTCTTCTTCCGCTCCGGTCTGCACTTCACTGCCGTCCGAAACGCTGGTGGTGCTGCCCTTGGTGATCAGGTCAGAACGGATGTAGCCGCTGCTGCCGCCTACCGTAACCTCATACCACTTCTTTCCGTCTCCGTCTTTGCCGTCAACCAGATTTCCCAGTTCGACTGCCGTTCCCTTTTCCAGTTTCTTAACCAGATCTCCGTTCTTACTGGGAGTCTTACGCATGTTTACGGCATTGTTAGTCGTGCCGGATTCCGCTCTGCTCACGGACTTAAAACCATCCGCAAAAATCACAAGCGCGAATGCAAATGCGATCATTACGATCAACTTTCGCCAAATTTTCATCCCCTGTGCTTTCCCCGCCATTTTTTTCAGCCTTCCTTCCTCTTAACGTTTTTCCGTAATTTTCTTTTAGGTCATTTGCTCGTCATCTGCAATTCATTCTCTTATGCTTCGTCGATCGCCTTGCCGATGTCCGTTCTCATGTACTTATTCTCGAAATCCACCCATTTCGTGGCTTCATATGCCTTCGCCCTGGCTTCCTTCAGCGTTGCGCCCTTGGCAGTCACGCCAAGCACTCTGCCGCCGTTGGTCACGATCCTTCCCTGCTCGTCAAACTTGCTGCCGGCGTGGAAGCAATAGTAATCTTCCTTCCCTTCAAAGTTCTCGAGGCCCCTGATCTCGAAGCCCTTCTTGTAGGAAACAGGATATCCGTCAGACGCAAGCACCACGCAAACCGCAGCCTTGTCTTCAAACTCCAGCTCCACCTGATCCAGCGTTCCGTCAATGCAGGCATCCACCACGTCCATAAGATCATTCTTCATCCTGCAAAGAACCACTTGCGCTTCAGGATCGCCAAATCTCGCGTTAAACTCCAGAACCCTCGGTCCCTTGGGAGTCAGCATCAATCCGAAGAAAATGACGCCCTTGAAAGGCCTTCCCTCTGCAGCCATGGCATCCACGGTCGCCTGATAAATGTATTTTCTGCAGAACTCGTCAACCTCTTTGGTATAGAACGGGGTCGGGGAGAAATTTCCCATGCCGCCAGTGTTCAGACCCTGGTCGCCGTCCTTCGCCCTCTTGTGGTCCTGTGCGGAGCTCATGATTCGGATCGTCTTGCCGTCCACGAAGGAAAGCACCGACACCTCGCGTCCCGTCATAAATTCCTCAATGACCATCTTGTTTCCGGCGCTGCCGAAATGCTTGTCCATCATGATCTCCTTGACGCCGGCCTTCGCCTCCTCCAAGGTATTGCAGATCAGAACGCCCTTGCCGAGTGCCAGGCCGTCAGCCTTGAGAACGATAGGCATGTCCGCCGTCTCAAGATATTCCAGGGCCTTCTCGGGATCGTCAAAGTTCTCGTAAGCAGCCGTGGGAATATTGTACTTCTTCATCAGATCCTTAGAGAAGGCCTTGCTTCCCTCAAGGATCGCCGCTGCCTTATTCGGTCCAAAGGCGCGAAGTCCGTTTGCCTCAAGCACGTCCACCAGACCGCCAACCAGCGGATCATCCGGTGCCACGAATACCAGATCTACGGCTTTCTCCTTCGCATATTGTACGATCTTGTCAAATTCCATCACGCCGATGGAGGGTTCACACTCTGCGATCTGCGCGATCCCGGCATTTCCGGGCACGCAGTAGAGCTTCTCAACTCTCTTGCTCTTCTTCATGCTGACTGCGATCGCATGTTCACGGCCGCCGCCACCCACGATCAATACTTTCATCGTCCCACCTCGCTCTAAATTTCTATTTCTTCTTTAGCCTTGATGCCTTCGTCATGCCTTTTTGCGCACGTGACCGTCCACGATCTCAAGCCTGCCGTTTGCAACGTCGTCAATTGCCTGGGGAAGAATGATCCATTCCGCCTGCTCCATGACTCTTCTCTGCAGGATCTCCGGCGTGTCACCGTCCTCCACCATCACCGGCTTTTGCGCGATGATGGGGCCTTCGTCCATGCCCTCGTTCACAAAATGTACCGTAGCGCCCGTCACCTTAACGCCTCTTTCCAACGCCTTCTCATGCACCTTCAGGCCATAGTAGCCGACGCCGCAAAAAGAAGGGATCAGTGCCGGATGAATGTTGACGATCCTTCCCGAGAATTTCGCCACCATCTGCTCGGGGATCTTCACAAGGAAGCCTGCAAGCACCACGAGATCCGGTGCAAGCTCCACCATCTTCTGGGTGAAGGCTTCGTTGAACGCCGCCCTGTCAGGATATGACTTGGGTGACATGCAAACGCCGGGAACGCCGTACTTTGCAGCTCTCTCCAAGGCGTTAACGCCGGGATTGTTGCTGCGCACGGCAATCATCTGCG
>JAEEGK010016563.1_pt1 | contig 16187 bp, 10 predicted proteins | sample 8958771 | NCBI WGS metagenome assembly JAEEGK01 (sample SAMN16246547, study PRJNA631951) | gut metagenome | biome: gut microbiome; feature: rumen; material: SC-attached | host: Bos | place: Iran: Karaj | collected 2018-10
GACAAAGGCAAGAAAGCTACCGCCAAAGGACGTGTGGCCAGTATAGACGAGCGCCTTTCCCAACTCTCAGGTGTTGAGATGGTGCGTCGTGGTAGCTATGCTTGGGAGCCGGTTGTCAACAGCATGCAGACCGAACGTGTGTCCACCACAATAGACGGCATGAAGATCTTCTATGCCTGCACCGACAAGATGGATCCCGTAACCTCATACGTGGAAAACGGCAATCTGCAGCGCATCACACTAAATTCAGGCCTCGATGGAAATCCGCAGGCAACGGGCAACATCGGCGGCAGCCTGGATCTGAAGCTAAGGCGTGTGGGCTTTGATGCCAAGCCGTCGGAATACAACGTGTCTGCCGGTTATGAGTCGAACGGCAACGTGCAGGTCTATGGTGCCGATGCCGCGCTCTCGTCGCACCGTCTCTATACCAACTTCGGACTGTTCTATCGCCATGCCGGTAACTACAAGGCTGGTGGAGGTGAGGAGCTTCCGTTCTCACAGTTTCGGAAGACTAATGCCTTTGCCAATATCGGCTGGCAACCCGCTGACAATCATATCCTGGAGGGCACTTTTATCTATGACATCGCCACGGATGTAGGCTATCCGGCGCTCAACATGGATGTCAAGAGGGCGCAGGGCATTATCTCGGCACTCTCCTACCGGCGCGAGGAAATGCCGGGATGGTTCTACCGCAGCGAGACAAAGGCATACTACAACCGCATCCTACACGACATGGACGATACACAGCGCCCAAACGTCATCATACACATGGATATGCCAGGCCGAAGCCAGACAGCAGGTCTGTATAGTCTGTGGCAGGGCAAAAAAGGTGCACATTACTACCAGCTGAACTACGATGCCTACTACAACACCCTGTTTGCCGACATGACCATGTATCCTGGCGGTGCAGCTCCCATGTATATGCTCACTTGGCCCGACGTATCCACCTTCAATACCGGTGTAGCCCTAACCGATGATATCAACCTGAACGAGCATCACCGAATCCGTCTCTCCGCCAAAGGGGCTTGGCAGCGTCAGCACATAGGCAATGACGAGGGCTTTCAGGCACTCTGCATCTACTTTCCCGGCATGGACAGGGGCAACAGCCGCTTCATAGGTCGTGTAGCCGCCACCTATCAACTTTCAAGTGACAACTCTCAACTGAGTTTGGGTACTGGCTTAGGCATGCGTGCCCCAACGGTCACTGAGTCATACGGCTACTTCCTGAACAACACCTTCGACCGTTATGACTACATCGGTAATCCCCATCTGAAGAACGAGACGGCAGTAGAAGTCAATGCTGCCATAAAATGGTCAATGTTCAATGATCAATGTTCAATGGGTCTTGAGGGCAACGCCTTCTTCCTGCAGAATTACATCATAGGCCGGCCGGACACACGCCTTTCCGCCATGACCATAGGAGCGGCAGGCGTTAAAGTGTACCAGAACCTGCCCAGCGCGCAGATTATCAACGCCACCCTAACGGCCGACTATGCCCCACTCCGCTGGCTTACCTGGAAGAACCGTCTTAGCTACAGCTACGGTCGCGAGAGTAGCGGCGCCCGCCTTCCGCTCATTGCCCCCCTGACCTATCAGGGTAGCCTGCAGTTCCTATGGCGTAACATCACTGCCCAATGTGGTGTGCGTATGGCGACCCGCAACAGCCACTGCGGCACCCTGTATGGCGAGACTCCCACCCCGGGCTATGCCGTCTGGAATCTGAACATCGGCGGTCATTTCCGCCTTGGCCGAGTAAGGACCGACCTGAACCTTGGCATAGAGAATCTCTTCGACCGTCACTACTCCACATATTCCGACTGGAACCACATTCCCCAGAAAGGTCGAAACATCTATGTCAACACCGCCTTCCAGTTATAGAAAATGACCCGCTTCGTTCATGATACATGATTCAACACCTTATAATATATAAAAACACCCCATTTGAGGCGAAATACCAAACACATGGTATGCTAAATGACATACTAAAGGGGTTGTGGGAATGAGAAAAATGACGTACTTTTGCAGCGATGAGAAAGACAATAATTTGGATTGGCGCACTTGTGGCAGGTGCCATTCTTGGAGTGTTAGGCATTGCGTGGCTCAATGATGTGATGAACTTCGTAGCAACGGTCTACACACGGCTGTTTCAGTTGTTGGCCGTGCCGACAATTGTGCTGGCAGTCATCACAACGTTTGCCACTTTCGGGTCGAAAGGATCAGGTCGTATCTTTGGGCGTACTTTGATTTATACCCTGCTGACCACCTTCGCAGCAGCAGCCGTGGGAGCATTGCTGTATGTGGTAGTAGCCCCAGGTAATCTGCCTGCGCAAGCCATCAGCCAGGCTGGAGGAAGTGCGATAGCAAATTCTTCACCCTTAACTCTTCACTCTTCACTTTCCTACTATGACCACATCCTCAGTGTCATCCCCAACAATATCGTCAAACCTTTCCTTGAAGGCAATGTCCTCTCGTTGTTGCTGTTGGCCTTTGCCGTAGGCATCGGACTCTCAAAACTGCCAGAGAGTGAGAACAAGTCTGTTGTAGTGAAGGGATTGTTGGGTTTGCAGGATCTGCTTTTCCTGCTGATTCGCGGATTGATCTGGACGCTGCCCCTCGGTATTCTGGCTTTCTCAGCTCAATTGTCTGCCCAAGTGTCTACGGGTGTCATAGCAGATTCAATAGGCAAGTACGTACTGGTGATACTGGGTGGCAATGCTATACAGTTCTTCGTCATCCTGCCGCTGTTCCTCTTGGCACGTGGTTTGAATCCCCTCCACGTGCTAGGACGTATGATGCCCGCCGTGCTGATGGCCCTCTTTACCAAGAGCAGTGCCGCAACATTGCCTGTAACGATGGAATCTGCCGAGCAGCGATTGGGCGTACGTAAGGACATCGCCCGTTTTGTATTGCCCATCTGCACTACTATCAACATGAACGGATGTGCTGCTTTCATCCTCGTCACCTCGCTCTTCGTGATGCAAAATGGTGGCGAAGTTCTAAACCTCACCACCATTCTTATGTGGGTACTTATCTCAGTCATCTCTGCCATCGGCAATGCCGGTGTCCCCATGGGATGCTTCTTCCTAACACTCTCGCTGATGTCAGGAATCGGTGCACCCGTCGCTATCCTTGGTATTATCCTGCCTATCTATACCATTATAGATATGGTAGAAACAGCCGAGAATGTATGGTCAGACTCCTGCGTCTGCGCAATGACTGACCACGATTTACGATAAAGACGACAGACCTACCACTCCTGGTCCCAGACGCTGGTGTATTCCCTTGTTCGGGCAGTCTGACTGCTACCGCCTGAGTATGTAATGCCTACATCATCGCTGGTCATTACACTGTTAACTTGGCTGGCGATGAGCAGGCAGCCACTATGCTGAATCTCAACGATTGTGATCTCGGGGGTTGTGTATGAACTTTTCATATTGATCTGAGGGGCTTTTATTTCAGTATTTTTTTGCCGTTGTAAATGTATATTCCCTTAGGTAATTGAGAATTGAAAATTGAGAATTGAGAATTAATTCTTCTTCCAGAAAGATCATATACAGCATTAGCCGATTCTTCATTCTTCACTCTTAACTCTTCACTTAACGAAGTTGGATCTTCTTCTTCCCCAAAGTTCAGTTTGAACTCCTTGACCGCAGCACCGCTGCTCAGCTGGAAGTAGGCGCGGCAGGCGTTGATACGGGCACCGGGCATCGGGTAGTAGAGGGTGTTCTCTGCGCCCAGAAAGAGGATGCTCTTGTCAGCCTCAGTGAAACTGATGGGGGCGTAACCACCTTGGAACGTAATAACATCGTCAACGACTACGGGGTACATATCATTGCAGAGGGTTACCTCCTGGAATGTGGGATTTACAATGTTGTGTTCATCATCATCCACATAATCGTTAGCCTTTTCCCAACGTATAATATAAGGTACGCCGGGCTCGATGCTGGTAATAGAACCCCAAGCGGGGTTATCAGGATCATTGCCTACAGCAGGCGTGAAGTTCAGTGTCAGCACTCTGTTCTCCTCATCGAACGAAGCACTGCTCAGCGTGCGGATATCTGCACCAGCCAGAGGAGACTCTGCTATTTCTCTTGCAGTCAAGTTGAAAGGCAGGCACAGCGTGTTCCAGTCGCCATCCTTATAGAGCGTACGGCCTTGCAGCGTCACATTGAGGCTGTTGACACCATTGAGATTCGTGACAGCTGTGCTGTTGCTGGCATTGTCAGAAAGACTGATGGCGGTGACGGGCGAGAGTGTTCTGCCCTGCGCGCCGACCTTCGCAGTGTTGTCGAGGGTGCCAGCGAAGTAGTTGGTGCCGTCGGTGAAGGCCTTGCCGCCAACGATGGTAACTGTACCGCCAGTGCCATTGGGTCCGAAGCCGCTGGTCCTGAAGCGGTCGTCAGGGTCGTTCCAGTTGATGTTGACATTGCCCTTGATGCCGTAACCACCATTTGCTGTGAAGTGGCCTCCGCGGAAGTCAACATTGGCCTCAACGGGATAAGGTGAACTAACTATCGAAGAATGGACGTTGAGGTCGAAGGTCACGTTGCCGCCATACTGGGTGAATTGACTTACGCGGGCCGTGCGGGAGTTATAGTATGAGTTGGGATTAAATGGTTTGTTACTAGTTTTGTTGTAACCGTAAAGCGCTCCCGTCTGCTGGCCTTGTCCATAGACCGTCAGCGTGTAATCCTGGCCGAGGATGCAATGGGTGGTAAGGCGGCTTTCGCTGCTGCCGATGTTCAGCGTCGCTCCGTCGCAGAGGATGATGTTGGCATCGCCGTCCAGCGTCAGACAGCCCGTGTAGTTCACCTCGCCCGTCACGTAATACCAGCCGCTGTTGAGTGTCGTTGCTTCGCCACCCGTCAGCCGCGTTGCGCTGTTACAGATCTGCGCCTGTCCGTTAGCGGCGATATAGGGAACGCCTACCGTCACCGTCTGCGTAGCGCCTATCTGCGGGTTGCCGTCGCCGTTGAGGTCGATGGCATAGACCTTCACCTTGTAGGTGCCCGCATCGGCAATGGGGATGGTGGTCAAGTAGCCATGATTGGTGGGGATGCTCAGGGCCGTCGCCAAGTCGGGGCGTTCCAGGTCGGCATGGATAATGTGGATGTCGCCATAGCGTGTGGTGCCGTCGCTTTGATAGACATAGACGTGCATGTCGATGGGTGTTGAGGGCACGTTCGGGTCGTAGGCCCAGCCGTTAAGCGATATCTGCAGCTCGCCTCCGGCACAGTTATCCAGGCATCCCGTTGGCTGCTTGGCAGGATCTACCGCATCGCAGCGTGTGCAGTTGTGGTTCAGCGCGAAGTCGTGGCCCAGAGCCGCTGTCTGGTTGCGTGTCTCTTCATAATTGCAGCCTGAGCGTTGGCAATGTCCATGCTCGTAACCGCCCGTGGTACAGGTGGCAGCAACGGTTGTCCAGGACATGTTGTGGCCGAGGGCGGGTTGCTCATACTCGGTGGTGTGACATCTGTTACATGTATGATATTGTCCGCCTGGCGTGGTGCATGTTGGAGTGCCAGCATCCTGCCATGCACCCCAGTCATGACCCAAGGCGGGGTAATTTTCCGTAGCATAAAAATCACATGGACAATGATATGCAATTTCACCACTTGATGTACATGTGGGTTTTTGGATCCAAAAATAGTTATCTGAGTCATAAATTACCTGTCTTAAATAATATGTTTCTTCATATTTGTGTTTCTCACCACAACTACTACACGTTATCCACATGTCCTCTGCCCGTGTCTCCACGGCCGTTACAACGAGCAGCATCAACAGCATGGCGCAGCGCAGCATTCTCACTCCGGCCAGCTTCTTCGCTGCCCGCAAACTAATTCTCTTCATGTTCTTCTTACCTTATTAAGTTTATTATTATTGATCATGCCATTTTTACCTACTATCGTGCATTTTCGACGCCAAAGTTACAAATAAGCGAGAATAATGCAAAAAAAACACGCATTTATATACCTTATAATATATAAGACACCCCATTTGGGGCAAAATACCAAACATATGGTATGCTAAATGACACATCAAAGGGATTGCGGGAATGAGAAAATCGCCGTACCTTTGCAGCGTGATTCAATTCAAAATTCAAAAATTCAAAATTCAAGAGGCGACCAATAAAAATAACGTAATAACGTAATAACGATAACATTAACCATATATATAAAGAAGGATAAGATTATGGCAAAGATTGCAAAACAACTGACAGAGCTGGTGGGCAACACCCCACTCTTGGAGCTCAACAAGTATTCACAGGCTAAGGGTCTGGATACCCCCGTTATAGCTAAAGTAGAGTTTTTCAATCCCGGCGGCAGTGTAAAGGACCGCATCGCACTGGCGATGATAGAGGACGCTGAACAGAAAGGCATCCTGAAGCCCGGCGCCACCATCATAGAACCCACCAGCGGCAATACTGGCGTAGGACTGGCTCTGGTAAGTGCCGTTAAAGGCTACCACCTTATCCTTACCATGCCCGAGACCATGAGCGTAGAACGTCGTAACTTAGTAAAGGCCTATGGTGCTGAGGTTCGCCTGACCTCTGGCAAAGACGGTATGCCCGGTGCCATCCGCGCTGCTGAAGCTTTGCGCGACGAGATTCCCGGCAGTGTGATCCTGCAGCAGTTTGAGAACGGCGCCAACCCTGCCAAGCACTATGCTACTACAGGTCCCGAGATCTGGCGCGACACAGACGGCAAGGTAGACATCTTCATTGGTGGTGTAGGAACAGGAGGTACCATCAGCGGTACAGGTAAGTACCTGAAGGAGCAGAACCCCAACGTGAAGATTATTGCCGTAGAACCTAAATCAAGCCCTGTGCTGAATGGTGGCCAGAGCGGTCCCCACAAGATTCAGGGTATAGGGGCAGGTTTCGTTCCCAAGACCTACGATGCCAACGTCATTGACGAGGTATTCGATGTAGAGAACGACGATGCCATCCGTACGGGTCGTGAGATTGCCCAAGCAGAAGGTCTGCTGGTAGGTATCAGGGCCGGTGCAGCCCTCTATGCTGCCATCCAGGTGGCCAAGCGCCCCGAGAACAAGGGCAAGAAGATTGTGGTATTGCTGCCCGATACAGGAGAACGTTATCTCTCAACTGTTCTATACGCCTTCGAGGAATATCCTCTGTAAGAAATCAAAGAAAGGAGCCCACACGGCTCCTTTCTTCTTTCTGATCAGGAATCTTTTTTCCTGAACCTCTTATGGAGGATGCAAACGAGTTTTACAATCGGACAGGGCAACAGCATCTTGCCCGTAGCCCTGTAGATATCTATCTGCCTGCACAGCATAGAGCGGTACAGACGCCAGCCATGAGGAGGAAGGACATAGGTATGCATCAGCTTGGCTGCCCGCATCTGCCCCTCCAGCAACTGCTGCAGGTCATCAGCATCAGCATTAACGGTCAGACCCTTGTTGTTCCAACGGTACAGATACATGCCACAGGACAATGTGGCCATTCTGGGCTCTCTGGACAGCAGTTCTGGGAAGAACCACATATCCTCGAACAGTCGGCCTTTAGGGAAACGTGTATCTAAGAGGAAGGTCCTCCTGTAAATCTTGTTCACGGCATAGGTATGCTCCCACGCCTCGGTCTTGAGCCAATACTCACGAGCAGAAGACCATATCTTCTGAGGGAATTCCTGCAAGTATTCCGACTCATGTCCGTAATGAACACGGATGGGGAACTCTGCCACATCAACCAGAGGATGCTGAATCATATACCTGAGCACAGGAGAGAAGGTAGAGGGAGAGACCTCATCGTCGCTATCCACAAACATCAGATAATCTCCACTGGCCTTGGCTATGCCGTAGTTGCGGGCATCAGAAAGTCCGCCGTTGGGCTTGTGGAAGACACGCACGGCCACATTCTCGGCACTGATGCGCTCGGCTATGAGTCCGGTGGCATCGGTACTGCCGTCATCAACAAGGATAACCTCGGAATCCTGAGGCAACTGTGTCAGGATGCTCTGCAAACATCTTTGCAGCGTATCAGCCACATTATAGCAGGGAATAATTACAGAAAGACGCATAGGCAGTTTATGGTTAAGGCAAAAATCCAGTATTTAAGCGTATAGCATCTAAGGGGCAAGGGATACAGGCCGTCCGACCGGAGGGAACGGAGGCATGAAAGAACACTCTTCATGCTACGGGTCAGCACCCAGCAATCGTAGATACAGTCCATAGAAAGCTGGCTGACACGTCGCTGTAAAGCTTCATGCTCCTGCCCCTGGGCTGCCTGAGCCATTCCGTTTAGTTCCCTGATGACAAACTGTATATCCTGCAACCGCCTCTGAATGTGCGTTGCATCCTGCTGGTGCGTAATGGTATCGGCACCTATCCTATAATAATACGCCTCTATGTCTGCCACCAACAGGCTTCCTGCCCTTAGCAGCAACTGGGGCGTGAACAACTCATCCTCGTGCAATATACCCGGATAGAAACGAAGGTCGCCCAGAACACTCCTACGGAACAGATAGCCCCAAGCCGTGGCTCGCATATTGCGCGTCCGTAGGAAATCTGTTCCGCTGCTGAACAGCGCAACACCTTTCAGTCTATTCTCATGGGGGATGCTATGCGTAAAGCTGAACATCAGCATGTCCGGCTGACGGGCAGAAAGCAAGTCAAGTACCTGCCGGTATGCATCCGTCAACAGGAAATCATCGGCATCCAGGAACTGAATATAGTCGCCCTGCGCCAGTTCAATGCCTTTGTTGCGTGCAGCGGAAAGTCCTTGGTTCTCCTGACGGACAACCGTCACTCCCTCAAACTGGGGAGCAGGAACCTTACTGCCATCATCTATCAGCAAAATCTCCCTCTCATCAGGTCGCAAAGGCAACGAGAGAATGCTCTGAACGCATTCCTGAAGCATCTGATGCGACTCATTGTAATAGGTGATGATAAAGGAGATTCTCTTCATAATATCTAAAAACCGGCTGTTACATTCTGAGCCTTCACGGCGGCAGGGTTGCCACAGATCAGAAGCTTCTCTGCCCCACCCTTGCTGAAATCCGAGGCACAGACGGCTCCACTGCCTACCACAGACCCAGCAGGGATAACAGCACCCTTCAGCAAGATAGTCCTGAAGCCCAGATAGACACCGTCTCCAATAACCACATTGCCGTACATAGGCTGTTCCGTACCTTCCTTATATATATGATGGTGCGAACTGTCAGTAACGTACGTTCCGCCCATCAGCACATTATTGCCTAATGTTATATGCTTGTAGCAGAGGATTCGGGAATCCCTGGCAATATAGATATCACGGCCAAACTGCAGATAAGCCTCATCATTCACATAGATGCACGAGTCAGGACCTATGCGCAGGAACCCGTCTATCTGCCAAGTACCCAAAATGCACACCTCTGCCCTGCCGGCAGAAGCCGTATAGTCCTCGAAGTCGGCATTTATGATTACCATATTCCTCTGGGCATTGGCAGGAAGGATAATCCTGCCCTGAAGCTTCAACTTCAGAGAGCCATACACCTTGATGGGCATACGCATCACAGCCCCCCATCCTCCTGCATGATAATTCAGTCGGAAAGTGGCCAGCCAGTTGGTGTGTAAGATTGAATGCAATTTCATGTTTTGATGATACAATTCACAGGCAAAGATATCCATTATTTCACATACTACCAAATTTCGATGCCAGGAATCACAATTTACAGGCCATTATTCACGTTAGTATTAAAAAGGAGTAAAAATAGGAGATAAGCTTCGCAGAAAGTAAAAGAGGAAGTAAAAAGGGAAGTAAAAGAGGAAGTAAAAAGGGAAGTTAGAAGTTGGTTTACCGTTTACCGTTTACGGTTTACTGTTTATTGGATTGTTTAGGGGCGAGAGGCAAGGAGCGAGGGGCAAGAGGATTGTTTACAGTTTATTGGTTATTGGTTATTGAGAATCGAAATAATGGTCAACGCCGAAGGGGTCGCGAGCTGAAAGCGAGAACGAAGTGGCAATGGTCAAACTGTCGTCCTGCGCAAAGCGCATAACTTCCAGCCAGCAACGTTGGCGTAACTCCCTATTTAACTCCATTTTATAACTCCCGAGAGTTAAATTATATAAAACAAGAAAGAATAACGTAGAATATGAAGATACTTTTCCTGGGAGACGCCTCAATGGCACACTACAACCTGTCGCTCGGCCTGAGAGAACTGGGGCACGAGACATTGGTGATAAGCGAGAAACTGCGTTGGCGCGAATTCCCTCAAGATATCTTATTAGACCGTAAGCCTGGCAAATGGGGAAGCATCTGGTACCTGATACAGGTCCTGCTATTACTGCCCAGACTGAGGGGCTATGACATTGTGCAGCTGGTAGGTCCCAACTTCATGACGCTACGTAAGGAAAAGCTACGCTGGATATATGATTATCTGAGACGACACAACAAACGGGTTGTCATGACCGCCTTAGGCGACGACTACTATTGGGTTCACGGATGCTGCGACCTGAAGCTATTCCGTTACAGCGACTTCAACCTCGGCTCCACCGACCGTCGCCTGACCTACCCCTATGCCAAGAAGCAATATGAGGAATGGACCCTCCCCCTGAACAAGGAATTCAATGAATACATAGCCCGTACCTGCGATGCCATAACCCCCGTGCTGTACGAATACTGGCTTTGTTACCAGCAATACTGGAAGAACAAGACCACCTATATGCCTCTGCCTATCATGCCAGAGGAGAAATCCGCTGACAGCTTCAAGGTAGGAGACAAGATCCGTATCTTCCTGGGCATACAACGCAAACGCTCCAAGTACAAGGGAACGGATATTATGCGTAAGGCAGCAGAAGACATCGCTGCCAAGTATCCTGATAAGGTGGAGCTCACCATTGTAGAGAACCTGCCTTACGCAGAATATATCCAGAAGATGCAGAACCAGGATGTGCTCATAGACCAGCTGTACAGCTACACCCCTGCTATGAACGGACTGCTGTCGCTGTCCAAGGGTATCGTCTGCGTAGGTGGAGGCGAGCCGGAGATGTATCAGCTGTTGAACGAGACGGAACTGCAACCCATCATCAACGTAAAACCCTGTTACGAGTCGGTTTACGATGAACTGGAGAACCTTGTCCTGCACCCTGAGCGTATTCCCGAATTGAAAAGACAGAGCTATGAATTTGCGCAGCAACACCATCATTATATAAAAGTTGCACAGCGCTATCAGGAACTTTACAAATCACTTCTTAAAGAGGATTCTGAAGAGAAAAATCCTGTTTAATCAGAAAATTATTATACCTTTGTCGGGTAAAAAGAACTGACGAATGATTGTTTGTATAGCAGAGAAACCGTCCGTAGCCCGCGATATAGCCCACGTTTTGGGTGCCAACACCTCGCACGACGGATATATGGAGGGCAACGGATACCAAGTAACATGGACCTTCGGTCACCTTTGTGAACTGAAGGAGCCCCATGAATATACTCCCCTCTGGAAAAGCTGGAGCCTAAGCCAACTGCCTATGATTCCACCCCGTTTCGGCATCAAACTGAAAGCCGACAAGGGCGTGGAGAAGCAGTTCAACACCATAGCCTCCCTGATGAGCCAAGCCGACGAGATTATCAACTGCGGTGATGCCGGCCAGGAGGGAGAGCTGATACAAAGATGGGTGATGCAGAAGGCTATGGCCAAATGCCCCGTGAAGCGTCTGTGGATCAGCAGCCTTACGGAAGAAGCCATCCGCGAAGGCTTCCAGAAGTTGAAGGACCAGACGGAATACCAGAGCCTGTATGAGGCTGGACTGATGCGTGCCATCGGCGACTGGCTGCTGGGCATGAATGCCACACGCCTCTATACCCAGAAATACGCCTACGGCAAACACCAGGTGCTGAGTGTGGGTCGTGTTCAGACTCCCACGTTAGCATTGATTGTGAACCGTCAGAAGGAGATAGAGAACTTCGTGCCACGCCAGTCGTGGATTCTTTCCACCTTATATAGGGATGTCAAGTTCAGCGCTATCATGCGCGATGAAGAGGCTGAAGCCGAAGAGGCTGCAGAGATAGCCGAAGCAGCCAAGCAAGGCAAGACGCTGAAGAGCAAAGGTCCCATCTACCGACTGATGGAATATGCCACCGAACAGGAAGGTAAGGATGTGCTGGAGGCTATCAAGGACAAGCCCCTCACCGTTATCTCTGTTACCAAGAAGAAGGGCTTTGAGACCCCTCCCCGCCTCTATGACCTGACCTCTCTGCAGGTTGACTGCAACAAGAAGTTCGGTTTCAGTGCCGACCAGACCCTGAACATCATACAGAGCCTTTACGAGAAGAAGTTTGCCACCTATCCGCGTGTAGATACCACCTTCCTGCCCGATGATGTGTACCCCAAGTGCCCTCAGATTATGAACGGACTGTACCTGACCAAGAACGCAGGTGCACAACCATACGCAGAGATAGTAAAGGCACTGGGCGGCAAGCCACTGAAGAAGAGCAAGAAGATATTCGACAATAGCAAGGTAACGGATCACCACGCCATCATCCCCACAGGTGTATCGCCTCAGGGACTGACAGAAATGGAGTGGAAGGTGTTCGACCTGATTGCACGCGCCTTCATAGCTGCCTTCTACCCCGATTGCCTCTTTGAGACCACCACCGTTATTGGCGAGGTCAAGAAAACGGAGGAAGAATCCGTCCTGTTCCGTGTGAACGGACGTGTTACCACAGACGAAGGTTGGAAAGTTGTCTATAAGAAAGTTGAAAGCGATGATAATAATCCCTCCCCCTCGGGGGAGAACGAAGGGAACCAACTCCCCGTCTTCGAGAAGGGCGAGAGCGGTCCGCATATCCCATCGCTTACCGACAAGTGGACAACACCCCCCAAGCCATATACCGAGGCTACCCTGCTCCGTGCTATGGAAACAGCGGGTAAGATGGTGGAGGATGAGGAACTGCGTGATGCCCTGAAGGAGAACGGTATCGGCAGGCCCAGTACCCGTGCCGCCATCATAGAGACGCTGTTCCGTCGTCACTATATCCGCAAGGAGAAGAAAAGCCTCTGGGCTACCCCAACGGGCGTGGAACTGATAGAGATTATCCACGAGGAGTTGCTGAAGAGCGCCGAACTGACGGGTCTTTGGGAAAAGAAGCTGAGGATGATTGAACGCAAGGATTATCAGGCGAAGACCTTCCTGGAGGAACTCAAGCAGATGGTGACAGACATTGTTACATCAGTGCTGAACGACAGAAATCCCCGTCAGATCAGCATAACCGTTGAACCCGTAAAAACCAAGAAGGGCAATAAAAAGTAAGTCCTACACGTTATTATATAGAATATCAGTCTCTGTGGCAGTGAACAAAACAATTAAAATACTTCGTACAATGCTTCTCCTGCTTCCCCTTGCAGGAGCCGGATTGCTCTCTTCTTGTGGTGCCGACAACCACCTGAAGAAAGGCGACCAGTTCTTTGCCATTGGCGAGTACTTTGACGCTGCTGCCGAATACAAGAAAGCCTATGCCCGCACCAAGACCACAGAAAAGGAGAAACGTGGTATCCGTGCCTGGAAGATGGCAGAGTGCTACAGGAGAATCAACTTCAGTGCCAAAGCCATTGGAGCCTACCAGAATGCTATCCGCTACAATTATCCGGATACCTTAGCCTGGCTCTATCTGGCCCAGTTGCAGCACAAGCAGGGTGATTATAAAAATGCCATCAAGAACTATAACGCCTATCTGGAGATGGTGCCTGGTGCCCAACTTGCCGTCAACGGTATTCAGGGCTGTATGCAGGCTCCCATCTGGAAGAACAAGCCCACCCTTTACAGCATCAAGAAGGAACCCATTCTGAGCAGTCGGCGTGCCGATTACTCACCCATGCTTCTGGGCAGCGAATCCGACCAAATCTATTTCTCTACTACACGTCCTCAGGCTACTGGAGACGAGATAAGCGGTATTACAGGAACCAAGAGCGCAGACATCTTCTTCAGCAAGAAAGACGATAAGGGTAAATGGGGAACGCCCGAGATGGCACAAGGCGACCTGAACAGCGAATACGATGAGGGTGCCTGTTGCTTCTCGCCCGACGGCAAGACCATGTATCTTACCCGTTGCACCTATGACCCCGACTATCCCCGCTATGCCGAGATATACACCAGTCAGCGAAGCGATGCCTCATGGAGCAAGCCTCAGCTGCTGCAGATTACCAAGGATACACTTTCCAGCTACGCCCACCCGACCGTCTCACCCGATGGCAAATGGCTGTACTTTACCAGCGATATGCCCGGTGGCTATGGTGGAAAAGATATCTGGCGCATTGCCCTGATGGAGGGTGGTGGCTTAGGAGGCGTTGAGAACGTAGGCGAGCCCATCAACACAGAAGGCGATGAGATGTTTCCATCCTTCCGTCCCAACGGAGAGCTTTACTTCTCCAGCAACGGACATGTAGGTATGGGCGGTCTGGATATCTTCAAAGCCAAACGTGACACCATCACAGGCAACTGGCAGATAGAGAATCTGAAAGTGCCCATGAACAGTAGCGGAGACGACTTCGGCATGACCTTCGAGGGTCTGCACAACAGAGGATACTTCTGTACCAACAGAGGCGATGCCCGCGGATGGGACCACATCATGTCCTTTGAATGCCCTGAGGTTATTCATACCGTGAAAGGATGGGTGTACGAGAAGGACGGCTACGAACTGCCAGAAGGACTTGTATATATGGTGGGCAACGATGGTACCTATCAGAAGCTGAGCGTTCATGGCGACGGTTCCTTTGTTCAGGAGGTTACACCCAACGTGGACTATGTCTTCCTGGGAACCTGCCCCGGCTATCTGAACCACAAGGAGGAACTGCATGTTGATACCAGCAGTGTCAGTCAGGAGTTTGTTTTGCAGTTCCCATTGGCCAGCATCAACAACCCTGTGCTTATCCGCAACGTGTTCTACGAGTTTGACAGTGCTGCCCTTACGGAAAACAGCACACAGGCCCTGGACAGTCTGGTGGATCTGCTGAACGAGAATCCCAACGTTACAATAGAGCTTTCATCCCATTGCGACTTCCGTGGCAAGGACGAATATAACGAGAAACTGAGCCAGCGTCGTGCCGAGAGTGTTGTCAACTACCTGATTGAACACGGCATAGAGACAGAGCGCCTGACCCCCGTTGGCTATGGCGAGAAACGTCCCAAGGTAGTAACGCGTAAGATAGCTGAGCAGAACGACTTCCTACACGAGGGCGACACCCTTACGGAAGCCTTTATCCTGCGCTTGGAGGATGTAGAGAAGCAAGAGATCTGTCATGCTCTTAACCGTCGCACGGAATTCAGGGTATTACGTACCACTTATAAGCTTTTTGATAAGGTAAAACCTGCTGAGGAAGCGCCAAAACCAGAAGAAGAAACAAAACCCGAGGAAGAAAAGGAATAATTCTTGTTTCTCTTGGATGTTTCCTTAGAAATAGCTATTTTTGCGCAATGTATCATAAAAATTCTATGAAAACATCCCTATTATGGCACTAAACAGAAGATCATTTCTCAAGAGGACAGCTGCTGCATCGGCACTGTTCAGTATCTTGCCCCGCGAAGTATTGGGTAAGATGGGTGGAGCCAACAACTTTGTTGCCCCTAGCGATCAGCTTACACGTGGTATCATCGGTGTAGGCGGTATAGGACGTTCAGGTCACCACTTTGCAAGTGACCAGTCTTGTCGCTTGGTAGCTCTGTGCGACGTAGACCAGAAGCATCTGGATTCTGCAGTAGCAGCTGCCAAAAAGAACTTCAATGAGACAGTGAAGGCGTATCACGACTTCCGCGAGCTCATTCACGATCCCAACGTTGATATTGTTCACATTGCAACCCCACCCCATTGGCACGGACTGATGTCGGTAGAGGCTGCCAATGCCGGCAAGGATATCTTCTGTGAGAAGCCTATGACCCGTACCATTGGTGAGGGTAAGCGCGTAGAGGAAGCCGTTAAGCGTAATGCCCGTGTGTTCCGTCTGAACACCTGGTTCCGCTTCAAGGATACCTTCTACGGACTGGGTACCGATGTCAAGCCCCTGAAGAAGCTGGTGGATAGCGGTCTGCTGGGCTGGCCCCTGAAGGTGCGCATCTCTGGTGCCACAGGCTTTACCTGGAAGTTCTACTGGGTAGGAAAAGAGAATCTGGAAGTACAGCCTATTCCCAAGGAGTTGGATTACGACCTTTGGTTAGGCCCGGCTCCCTACAAGCCCTATAACATTCATCGTACACACCAG